>Ga0326727_10024869_pt1 | contig 11281 bp, 9 predicted proteins | sample MB2enrmetagenome_FD_207643 | JGI IMG/M metagenome (GOLD analysis project Ga0326727, IMG submission 207643) | Lab enriched peat soil microbial communities from McLean, Ithaca, NY, United States - MB29MY | ecosystem: Environmental > Terrestrial > Soil > Wetlands > Peat | place: USA: New York... | reverse complement strand
CCTGAGCGATACGATCCAGCCCGCCCAGCAGGTCATTGGTGTTGTAGATGGTGAATCCGCCGGTGCCTTCCGCCAGCGCCAGCAGGACCTGCTGGTTCGTCTGCCCAGTTTCCGGCATCTTGGGGATAAGGATCTGCGGCTGGTTCATCGGATTGTTATAGTTCGCATAGGGATTCCCTACGGTTCCCCCTGCGCCGCTGGCTCCCCCGCCACCTCCGGACTTTCCCCCTCCGCCGGTGCCGCCGGTGCCTCCGCCTTTACCGCCGCCGGTGCCTCCGCTACCGGTGCCGCCGGTGCCTCCGCCGGTTCCTCCACCCTTACCCCCACCGCCGGTCCCCCCACCGCCGGTCCCCCCACCGCCAGTCCCTCCACCACCCGTCCCTCCACCACCGCCGCCGGGCTTCTGAGGATCCAGAGCAGGGGCCAAGCTATAGCTCGTCATCACCAGTCTTGGCCGGATGGCCCGATTCCCGTCTTGCAGTGCCGCCGCGTGCGCACTCCGCTTGCCCGAAGGTTGCTGCAATTGCGCGCTGCCTCCCGGCGCGGCCGCGATCAACCCGCGCACGTCCACCGAATACACGGCCACGTTGGCTTTGTTGCAGGCATCAATTGTGGCGGTCAGCTCGGACATGCGCTCCGTGTCCAGCGGGAACCCCGCGGAAAACAGGATGAGCATTTTGCGGCCCGGCACAGCGCGCAGATCCTTGGCCAAGTTGCGGATGCCGAGGAGCATGTTGCGCGCGCCAAAATCCGCTTCAGCTTTGATTACCGAGGGCATTCCGGTCGAAGCGGCGGTCAAGGATGCTGATTCGATCTGCGGATTCGTTGCGATGTTGGGCGCGTGCACGCCCGATACAGCCGCCTGCAGGAGTTTCGCGTTCGCGGTGAAGTTCTGCTTGATGATCACGGATCCGCCAAAATCCACCACGGCCATCAAGCGGTCCGGCCCGGCGCTCTTTTCGATGAACTTCGCCGCCGCGCCGCGCGCCTGCATTTGGTCGGGCGCCTGCATCGAGGAATTGTCGAAGAACAAAATCATGTAATGCTGCTGACCCTTGACCTGCACCGACGGGTCGGAGCCAAAAGAAAAGCTCGAAATGGCCTGTTCCTTGTTATCCTCGAAAACTTTAAAATCCTGCTGCGTCAGGTCCGGGACGTACTTTCCTTTCTTGTCCGTCACCACCGCATCCACCAGGACGATCCGCGACTCCGTCCGGATGACCGTACCCGTGGCCACGGCCTGCTCATTTCCCGCCGTGGGAGGAGTCGCAGGTTTGGGGGCCTCCGGCGCTTGTGCACGAGCGGCAAGGGGCCAAGCGGCCAGTGCCAGCAGCGCCACCGCGAAAAGTCGTTTGCTGTTCTTGGTTCCAGGTTTCAAGCTCATCTCCCCCTCCTTCGAAGCACTTCGCTGATATCGAGCGTGCGAGCCGTTACTGAAATAGACGCGACACAAGGTTACTAGGGGTACAAGTCAATAATCTTCCTCTACTTCAGGCCGCTTCCCAAGTCAGTACGGTATGACCACAGTCCCGTTGCGCGCCGCCATCTGTGCGCCCTCCGAATCCCGCACCACCTGGCGCACCACGTATCTGCCCGGCTTCACCTCGAAGCTCGATTTCACCGTCAGTCCGGTGCGGCTCAGCTTATCAAACGTCGCATCGAGCAGGCGCATTTTCACAATCTTCTCGCCGCCGGTGACGAAGTTCCCGTTCTCGTCAAAGACGACGGTCGCGACCGTCAAATCGTCAAAGTTCCTTCCTTCCGCCTTGCGGAAGTGCATCCCCTTCAGCTCCAGGTGCGACACCACACTGAGCCGCGCGCCCGTGTCCTCGGTTTTGAAAAACTGAGTCTGCAAACTCAGCGGCAGGTCATGAATCTCATCCTGCGAAAAGACCGCTTCCTGAATTTCCTGCCTTTCCATTTCCCGCGGATCGTCCAGCTTCTTCGGGGCATAGTAGCCGCGGCGCGCCTGGATGGTGTACTTCTGTTTCTGCGCCAGCGTTACCTTGAGCGTGTGGTACTTCCCGTCCATCTTCTGATTCTGCGGCGAAAAACCCAGCACATAGGAAACTTCCGGTACCGCACCTGCCAGTTTCAGCCCACCCTCCAGATCGTTTGAGTTATGGAAGAAGGTGCCGCCCGTACCGTAGGCAAAATCCATCAGAACGAACTGCAGTTCGGACTCTTCCGCGAGCCGGTAGGTCGCTTTGAAACCCGCCGTTACCGGGGTGTCCGAGTTCCGCTGCGAGATGTCCCCTCCCGGTTCGGGCGCGTACAGCCCGCGGGCGTCCAGCGTATTGATCACGATATTGGCCCGGTTGGCGCGATCCACAATCCCCGATTCATCCAGCGTGTCCGTAGTAATCAGGAATCCCGGCGATGCCAACAGCAGGACTCGCTCGCCGGGTTTTCCGGCCAAACGCCGCAGCACCTCTTCCAATAGGCGGTAGGTATAGTTGTTGTCTGCATCCCCGGCATTCAGGGCCACCATTACTGCGGCCTGCGCTTGCGCTCGGGCCGGAATGATCATCTGCTGGTTCCCGCCAAACATGCACTGTAACGTTTCTTGAACGACGACCGAGAAAGCCTGGGAGTCTTGCTTGTTTTCAATCAGATCCGCCATGTAGTACGAAACATCGGGACAGTCGGTGATGTGCCCGCCCAGCGCGCCGCGCGGCATCAGCCCCAAAATCTTCTGCTTCAGCACTTCCTTGTCGCTGGTGAAATCCTGCGTCAACTGCCCCGAAGTCGAGAAAATGCCTACGCGGTCTCCTGGGGACATGGCATCCAGGAAGCGTCCCGCAGCCACGCGCACGGTAACGGCATCCTCCATTTTCAGATGGATATCATCGAACGTCAGCGCCACAAAACGTTCCGGAAGCGACACGGAACCTCCGGCAGCGGTTTCTCCTTCGCCCGCCTGGGTTTTCGCCGCTGCTTCCGCGCGTTCCTTCCGGGACTTGGCCGTCTCCAGGCCGAAGGTGGTAATGGCCTGCAGTTTCCCGCTGTCGTACACCAGAAAATCTTCCTTGCGCAGATTCTCGACTGGTTTGCCGGCGGAGTCCCGCACGATCACGTGCACCTGCACGAGGTTTACGCGCAGCTTGAATGTGGCGCCCGTGTCCTGCATGGACACTTCCTGCTTTGCTGCGCCGTCGTCCTTTGGGGTTTGCGTCTCGGTGGGATTGCCCTGCGTCTTCTCTGCGGGTGGGTTGCCTTGGCCCGCTGCGCCCGCGGAGTCCTGGGCGCGAGACACCACAGCAGAGGTCGCCAGGATCGCGAGGAGCATCCATAGGTGCGGGTAGCAGCGACAGGGTTTGCGGTGGATCACTCTGGAGTTCATCCTTATCCCTTGCTACTTCCCGCGGTCTATCCGTTGCGCGCGCCATCCCCTTCAGACCGTCTTATTGATGGGGGGACCTCTTGACTATACGCTTACGTAGATATCCGTCCTAGCCTCATTATGCCCAGTTCTGAGGCGCTTCAACGCACTCCTTGCATTGCCGTTAATTCGTTCCTCTGCGGAATCCCTCGAGGCTCCAGGTATCCTGCGCTTCCACATGCCGCAACACATAGCGGTCCCCGTTCGCCACGCGCACACGAAAAAACGTCTCTCCCGGTGAGTACCAGCGGTCTTCCACTTCGGCCACTTCCAGCGTTTCTTCGCCCAGCCGCACGCGTAGCGGCCGCTCGTCCGCACGATAGCCCGCGTAGCACTCGACATCAACGCGTTTCACTTCTGCCCCTTTTTCTGCGCCAGCGTTTCCGGCGGCGAGTCCTTCCTCTTTATTGCTTCCTTCCCACCGCCTGCTCTGCATTCCATGCCGCACCCAAAAACACAATGACCGCCGATATCTGCATCCAGATGAGCAACCCGATCACCGCAGCCAATCCGCCGTAGACTACGCTGTACGGCATCCGCCGCACATAGACGCCAAAGAGCGCGTTCACCAGCCACCACAGCAGTGTCGCCAGCATGGCTCCGGGCAGTACATGGCGCAAACTCTTCTCCTTCGGGCGCGCCACCCAATAGATGACCGTCAGTGCCAACATCGCCAGCACCATCGCGGTCGCCGGGAAAAACACCAGCCACAAACCGTGAATCGGCACCGTACTGCCCAGTTGCAGCGTGAACCATCTCCGTAGCGGCCGCCCAAACACTTCCAGGATTCCCGCCGCCAGGAGCGGCGCAATGGTGATCAACAAAAGCAGCAGCCCGCGAAGCTGGCGGTGCAAAAAGTCGAGCCGCTCATCATCCCCGTAAATCAAGTGGATCCCGTCCATGAGCAGCGTCATCACCTGCGACCCGCCAAACAGTGTTCCGGCCCAGCCGAGCAGCGCAAATTTCCAAACATTGGGTCCGCGCCGCGCCAGAAAGTCCGCCACGATCCCCTGGCTGCCCGGCAGCAGAAACTCCGTGAAATTGCGAATCGTATCGAGCAGGGCGGTTTTGCTTCCGATCCAACTGGACGCAAACCATACCACCAGGAGTAAGGTTGGGAAAAATGCCAGAAAGAGGTTAAACGCGATCGCCTGGGAGATCACGTTGCATCGCGGGAAGACCCGCGCAACCACACGCCACATCTTCGTCGTCAAGTTAGCCCTCGCACCGTTCACCCAGCATTATATAGAGTTCCCAGTCTCCCATCTGCGCCGCAGGCATGCGCCGGGCCGGGCAGCGATTTTCCACGCCACGGGCACTGGCGGCTGTATCTGAAATTCGCTCGAGCGCTTGCGGCCCCTGCACATCCTGCGCTTCCGGGGACAGCCGCTCCCGCTCGCTACTTCTTCCCCTCCTGTCGTACACTTTTGCATGGACTCGACCCGAGGTTTCCAGAATTGAAAACCGCACCCGCGCGGGCATGTACCTCCGCCCAAAGTTTGCTTCGGCCTGTGGGAATGGGGCGCGTTGTAGCTCTCGTCGCCATTTGTCTTTCGTGCGCTTTCTTCGCACAGGCACAAAACGAAGCTGCCAGGAAATACACCTGGAAGCCGCTGGAATTCGCCATTCTGCGGTTTAACGACGAAGCTCCGAATTCCTGGAACATTTACCATTGCGAGAAAAAGGGCCTGCTGCTGGTGCGTCTCTGGAAGCGCTACCTGTTCATCGATGTGGAGGAAGAAGAGGTCTACGATCTGGACCCGCAGAAACTCACCATCCAGGGGGAAACCGTTTCCTGGTCTTTCGCCGATCTCCCCGATAAACCCATCCACACGCCCGATTGGACGGACCGCAATGTCGGCCGGATGCAGCGCTTGCGCTTCCGTCTTGGCAAGGAGGGCCACTACCTGGAGCTGCAATTGCCGTTTGACATCAACGGCCGCCCCATCTATTGAGCTTGAAATCCGAAGTTGAAGAGAGATCCCTCCACTCCGAGCCCGCAGAAAACGCGGGCTCTCCGGTCGGGATGACAGTTTCTGGGGGATGATAAGGAGAGCAAAACACTTTGCTCCCAGCTGCAGTGGGTCAAGTCGGGAAACCAGGCTGAGTTTGTCGGTCTGATAATTGGGGATTACTGGCGATAGACGCCGTAGAACCAGGGGATGCCCAGGGCTCCCGGCTCGACGCCAACCACGATCCGGTCGCCTTGGCGGAAGCGGTCGAAATCGTCCAAATCCACCGCCAGCCGCTCGTAGCGATGTCCTGCGCGCCACGAGGACACAACCAACCGCCGCGTGCCCCGCACTACCCCTTTCATCAGATAACGGCTGTCAACGGTTGCCGTGTGATAGCTCACATTCTTCGGCGAATCCAGCCTGCCGTTCAGGAAAAGCACGGCCAACAGGATGAAAGGGATGGGGATCAATCCCGTGAACAGATGCTTCAGGACCTCGATCTCCTGGCGCGCGTGCGCGCGGCGCTCCAGGATTACCGCCAGCGTCAGGGCCACGAAGAAAACCAGGCCGAAGAACACCAGCATCGCGTCCAAGTCCAGCGGAGGATAAATCTGGCTGACATAAGGAAAGAGGAGCGAACCGGTGAGAAAGATGGCCGTCTGCAGGAGCAAGCGGCGGCGGAAGACGAGTTCCGCGGCGGCGGAGGTCAATCCGCAAACGGGACACTGATCCGAGATGCGTTCTGCACCGCAATCCAGGCAATGAGTCATGAACTTTAGTATACGGCTTTAGGATACCGCCGCGAGTTTTGCGAGCAGATCCTGGAAATGCCGCTGGCCCTGCTCTTCGGCAAGCGCGATGGTGACCCCCATGCCGAGGCCGGGCTCGACGCGCTTCACCGAACAATCCAGCCACACAGGCCGCTCCATGCCGAATCGCGCGCGGAAACCCGCGCCCACCCAAAGCACATCCTCCGATTCGATGAACATTCCCCCGGCGCTAATGTCTCGCGTGCGCGCTTTCAGCCGCGCGGAACCCCATTCGATCTCGAGATGAGCCTGATAGCGAAAACGCGGGGCCCTGCGGCGGTCCAGCCCGTGCGGCCCTAATCCCTCAGTGTTCATGGACCCGGCGCTCCTCCGGGAAACAGGAGGCGCGCAAGTATGGAGCCCCTACGGCGTGCCTCTGCCCTGAAGATACGACGGGAACCACCACAATGTTTCAGACACCGCCGCGCCATGTTTTGTTCCCGGCAAGTATCAGTTGGAAACACGTGACACCGCCGTCATAGCGGAGATTTCTACAGGCTCACCCCGATGGTGATCTCCGGATGAGCGCGGAACACGGGTGCGGTAGAATTCCCTGTCGGTGGGAAATGCCCAAGACCACGCAGGCAGGGAAGGCGGCAGCCATGCCCCAGGACGGGCTTTTGCAATATTTGATTGCCGAGGAATATACGCCGGAGAGTCTCGCGAAGATCCGGGAAACGCTGCAAGCTCACGGCACACATGCGATTCTGCCGGTGGAGCACGGGCTGTTTGCGGCAACGGCGGCGCCTGCCGCGAATAACGTTTCGGGTTATCACAACGTCTGGGTCCGTGACAATGTGCTGGTGGCGAATTCCCTCCGTTTGCGCGGAGAACTGGCACCCGCCATCGCCTGCATGCAAGGCCTCTCGCAATTCTTCGCCAGGCAGCGGCCGCGCTTCCTGGACATTACTAATGATACCTCCCGCCTGCTGAAGGACGACGTGCAGCGCCGCCCGCATATCCGGTTCGCGGCACAGGCGCTCAGCGAGCTCCCGGAAAAGTGGCCGCACGCACAAAATGACGCGCTGGGGCTGGCACTGTGGTTTCGCTTCGTGCTCGCGAACTCCGGGGCGCTTCCGCTGACCGCCGCGGACTGGGAAACCTACGAGCTTTTCCCGCGCTACTTTGCGGCCATCGAGTATTGGCAGGATAGGGATAGCGGGGCGTGGGAAGAAGGACGTGCGGTTCGCAATTCCAGTGTCGGCGCCGTTGTGGCGGGACTGGAAGAAATGCGGGAATACGTGCGCTCGCCTGACCAACAAAGGAAAAGGGACGATGTTTGCGCGGCTCCAGACACGCTCGCGAAGCTGGACCACTTGATAACGAAGGGGCGCGCGCGGCTCGCTGCTACGCTGCCATTTGAAGCGCCGCCGGAGCGCCTTGCGGATTCCGCCTTGCTCTCCTTGATCCATCCGTTGCGCGTTGTTCGGGAACTTGCGGAGCAAGACGCCATCCTCAACTTGGTGCAGGCGCGGCTTAAGGGCGAGATCGGCATCAAGCGTTATGCCGGCGATTCCTATTTTTGCCAGGACTACGATCAATGGTTCGCGCCGGGCCAGATGAGCAGCGACTTCAGCGAACGGATGACTTACCGGGACGCCCTGCTGCAGCCCAATTGCGAGGCGCAGTGGTGCATCTTCGACTCGCAGCTTTCCATCATTTACGGCGAGCGATTTCTGGCGAACCCCCCGGAGGCGGAGAGTTTTCGCAAGCAGGTTTACTATTTCAACCGCTCCTTGCGGCAAGTGACGCCGGCGGGTGGCTGCCCAGAACTTTACTTCCTGAAAAATGGGGAATATGTCCCCAACGATCACACGCCGCTCTTGTGGACGCAGGCAAACCAGGCGCAGGCGCTGCATTTGATGGAGCGTTCCGTGAGAGTGAAACTGGGGGCGGAAGTTTAAGCGTAGAAGGGGAGATTCCCAGTCCTTGGTCCGTGAAGTGTCCAAGGGGGGCGAATTTCCGGGCGGGATTGCAGGCTGTTTCAACCAGTTACTTAGCCAGTCGTGCTAAGATTCGGCCCATGAAACCGAAACTGACGGTCCAATTACGAGCTTCGCTGCTGTTCGCATTTTCGTTTTTGCTTGTAGCCGCCGGTCCGTGCCACGCACAACATATGAATGCGCCAGACTCCCCCTGTGCAGGTGTTGCCGTTACAAGTGACCTGATAAGTTGTCTCTCAAAGGCAAAAGATGCCTCCGATGCGAGACTGAATTCCGTCTACCAGAGCATCAGGAAGAAACTCGACATCGAAGAGGCTAATCGTTTGGTCGAAACTCAAAGAATATGGATTAAGTATCGGGATGCAAACTGCTCGGCTGAGCGAGCCTTGTATGGAACCGGGACTGGGGCCTATCCCGCGTATCTTGCCTGCGTTGATGCCATGACAAGAGCGCGCACCAAGGAACTCCAGATCACATATGCCGTCAAATTGAAGGATTGAATTGGATTACGACAGCTCGCCATAACACCCACAGTTCCAAAAAGACGGTCCTGCAATTTGAATCTAGGTCCCGATTTGCGTCCTCACCGGAAACCGAGCCAGTGCGCCGCGGGTCTCGCTTTACTTCGCGCGGGTTGGGCGTTATGTTTCGTGTGGCCACATGCCGCTTGCGTGAAGCAAGCAAACCAGGCTATCGCTTTTCATCTGGTTGAAAAATCATGGGAGGTATGGCGATGAAGCACGTTGCTGGATGTCGAGGTCTACTTCTGCTGGGTTTGTTGATCTGCGTGGCGTTCCCCACACTTTCTGTTGCGCAAACACGGGATGATTCCCTGGCGTCGACCCCGCCGATGGGCTGGAACAGTTGGAACAAGTTTCACTGTAATGTCAGCGAGGATTTGATCAAGTCCGTTGCGGATTCGATTGCGACCAATGGGATGAAGGATGCGGGGTACCAATACGTGGTGATCGACGACTGCTGGCAGGTCAGCCGCGATGAGAACGGCAATATCGTCGCCGATCCGCAGCGCTTCCCTTCCGGAATGAAGGCGCTGGCCGATTACATTCACTCTAAGGGGCTGAAGTTCGGATTGTATTCGGATGCCGGCACAAAAACCTGCGCGGGACGTCCGGGAAGCCAAGGACACGAATACCAGGATGCGCTGCAGTACGCGCGCTGGGGCGTGGATTACCTGAAATACGATTGGTGCAGCACCGGGACGCGCAACGCGGAAGAGGCGTACTCGACGATGAGCCATGCCCTGATGGCCACGGGCCGGCCGATTGTTCTCAGCATGTGTGAGTGGGGCACGGCCAAACCGTGGCTGTGGGGCAAGGGGATCGGAAATTTGTGGCGCACGACCGGCGACATCGGCGACAAGTGGTCCGCGCATAACAAGTGGCCGGACGGGAGTTGCTGCGAGTACGGTATGGTCGAAATTCTGGACCAACAAGTGGGAATTGAAAGCTTTGCCGGCCCGGGACATTGGAACGATCCGGATATGTTGGAAGTCGGCAACGGCGGCATGACCACGACGGAATACCGCGCGCATTTCAGTTTGTGGGCTTTGCTGGCCGCTCCGCTGATTTCGGGGAATGACGTGCGCTCCATGACTCCGGAGATCAAGGAGATTTTGACGAATGCGGAAGTCATCGCCGTGAACCAGGATAAGCTGGGCCGCGAGGGGCGACGCATCCGGAAGAATGGCGATCTGGAGGTCTGGGGAAAGCCACTGAGCGACGGCAGCCGCGCCGTGATCCTGTTTAATCGCGGAACATCGGAAAGCGATGTGAGCGTTTCCTGGGAAGAGATTGCCTACCCAGGGCATCTCTCGGCCAAAGTGCGCGACCTTTGGGCGCACAAGGACCTGGGGTCGTTCACAGGCAGTTTCAAGGCGAATGTGGGCCCGCACTCCGTGGTGATGGTAAAAATTGCCCCGTAAAAATGCGGGCAGAATTCCAATTGGGTGGGCCTGAGTTTGCGGTCCGCCTCTGAAGGCGGACCCCTACCTAAGAAGGACAAGACAAATCCTCAGCGCTTCACTCTGCTCAGGATAAAAAGACGGCAGGGTGCTTGGCAGCCTTGGTCATGAAATCTTCGATCGCTTGCACGGGCTGGATGCCGCCGCGGGCGACCTGCAGTGCGATCAAAAGACCAGTCTTCCATCCTTGAGTACAGTCTTGCCATCGACTTCAACGCTGGTTTTGACTACAGGAATCGTCCACACGCCTTCCGACACAAGTACTGGTTAGTGCCTTCTCCTCCCATCTGATAAATCGGAGCCGACATTGTTATGCAATGAAGTGGCGTTGGCTCCCCCGAAGTCCCGGTTGAGAAAGATATCTACATGGTTGGCGCGGGGTTGAGGCTGCAAAAGCGGCGGCGAGCCGCGCATTCCAAAGGACGGTTTCCACACCGGGCAAAAAATGAGGGTTGCGGGGGCGGGAACGGCGTGCTAGCCTGAGCGAACAAAAGGCGAACAACTGGAGATGCGCCTCATGTCTGACTCTCTCGCCGTCCGTTTAGTGAAAAACTCGCAACTGGCACCCTCGCCCCTGCCGTCGTCCGGTTCCACTTCCCTGGCGCGCGTCTCGCAGGTGCTGGACACCTTTGCTGCGCGCGATTCCCACGGCGAGGTTCTGACCGCCGTGCGGCATTATCCCGCACGTGAGGCTCAGTGGGCGGATTTCCCGGAGTGGATCCATTCGGAACTGCGCGCCGCTTACACCGCCAAGGGCATACGAAAGCTCTACACGCACCAGGTAGCGGCGGCAGAAGCAGTGCACGCGGGCAAAAATGTGGTGGTCGTCACGCCGACGGCTTCCGGCAAGACTCTTTGCTACAACCTGCCCATACTGAATGCGATCCTGGGCGACACGGATACGCGGGCGCTGTATCTCTTCCCTACCAAGGCGCTGGCGCAGGACCAGTTGGCGGAATTGTATGATTTGAACCAGAGGTTGGACGAGTACCTGGACGAGCGAGGACAAAAGAACCGGTCTAAAGACCGGCCACTACACACCCAAGAGCGGCCCGCCTCAGAAGGTCGGGCCCTACATGAGGCTAGCAGCTTTGGCGTGTTCACCTATGACGGAGACACGCCCAGCGACGCGCGCAAATCCATCCGCGAGAAGAGCCACATCGTCTTGACCAATCCGGATATGCTGCACACAGGAATCCTGCCGCACCACA
>Ga0326727_10024868_pt1 | contig 11282 bp, 8 predicted proteins | sample MB2enrmetagenome_FD_207643 | JGI IMG/M metagenome (GOLD analysis project Ga0326727, IMG submission 207643) | Lab enriched peat soil microbial communities from McLean, Ithaca, NY, United States - MB29MY | ecosystem: Environmental > Terrestrial > Soil > Wetlands > Peat | place: USA: New York... | reverse complement strand
TCCGTGGGGGGTAGACGTCGGCTTGTAAAGATCGTTGGCGTCGTAATAGACCCACGCTTCAGTATCGACCGTCTTGACAAAGGATGGAGCGTCTTATGCCGATATGGGGTCGAACACCTTCGTGAACGCGCCGGTGCTGTTAGTGGTTACGGGCTCAATCGGATAATCAAACGTGAAGCCCAGCACCCGTGATACGCTTTTAGAGCGAATCGTCTGGTTGGGGATGCCGTTGCCATCGGCATCAACCAATCGCCCCTTGGTCGTCATTTGCTCTCCGAGGTAATAAAATGCCTTCGATGAGGGGTTATCAACAATCAATTTCGTGTCCACTCGTTCTGCAGAGATAACGCTAACGTTCGTCGTATCAGGCGCACTCTTTGCTCCCGTGCTATGGGTGACTACCAAGCTCACCACATACGTGCCCGCCTTGTCAGGCACAAACGTCGCGCGATCCGACGTTTGATTGGCAAGACGCACAGCGTTTCTCTTAGGAGCAGAGCTCAATGACCATGCATCGGTGAGCGCCCCTCCGCCTGATGAAGCGTTGCTCCTACGCCCGTCAAGCGTCACCATGGTGCCCACCTTGCCCTTTTGATCAGCGCCTGCCTTAGCGGTGGGTAGCTGGCCCGTGCCTTGGCTAGTCCCTGCCGTCTGCGTTTGCGGAATACTTGGTGTTGTGGTACTCGTACACCTCGCGATCAACGTGGCGTCTACGAGGGCCGTTATATTACTCCGGTTAATGACACCTTGCGTATCGGACCCATCGCTCCACCGTTTATTTATCTGCGCTGTCTTTATTCGGATTGTCGCTTGAAAGTGCTGCCTAACCGTCTACACAGTTTTCAGTCGTATAGGCTTCGCCTCGATCCACTCGTATGGCCAACCTATGATGCTGGCTACCTACATAAGCCAGCAACGAATGCTGTTGCCGAGTGTTTTTTTACATAAAAGATTTCTTTTGCAGTATCGTAGCGTACGTTAAGTTCAACTGCTTCGGCAACTCCAGTGAGGTATTTCCTAGCTCTGTGATTTGGTCAGCTTGTGTCATTTCCGTCACCAACTTGGGGGGCTAGTGTTTTTCACGGTCTCGTTACTTTGCTTTTCTTAAAGTAGCATCAAAGTCCCGTGCAAAGGTTCTCCTTACTTCTTCTGCGCATCCTCGCATTTCCTGTCCTTTAGCACGGTAAACCTCAGGCTCGAGGACAGGACCAGGCCGGTCACAGACGGGGCAGTGCTCGAGCATACGTGCTTCGTCACCGGTAATGATAAAGCCGGGATAGCTTCCCGCAAGCGCGTCGAGGAAGGCAAACCGTCCCACTTCCCCGTAGTCCGCAGGCGTTAAATCATCGTTAAGGACCAACGGCTTATAGAATGTATAAGGAGTGTGGAGGTAATGGCCTTCAGGGCAGTGAACCATAAATCCGTTCCCTTCGACCATTCCGTAAAGATCTAAGCAGCTGGCCGCAGGAATGCCTAAAACGTCGTATACTTGTCTTCTGAAATCCTTAACGGGCATCCGAACGTTCTCCTGTACCTTCCAGCCGCCGCCGGTCAAAACGAAGCTAGACTCACCAAAATCAAAGCTCTTTCCATCTGCCTGTAGCCGCTGCATAATGAAGTAGAGTAAGTAGGGCGCCCCGACGAGGCTTATTTTTCCGCGCACCTTATCTTGTGCCTCGAGCCACCGTATGATCTGGCCGATCATCGTCCGCTGCATCCTATTTTGGACGTAAGAGACTACCCTTCCTTTAAGCCCCTGGCCGCCAGTCATAGCGGTTTTTATGTCTGTCGACGTAAGTTTTCGATCTATCGCTATCTGCGGGTCACGTACGAGGTCAAAGTAAACCGAAGCAATCTTCCCGATGAACAGGTTGGTCTTTGCTGGGTTTGGAAAAAGGAGGTAGCCGTCTGTCTCAGCGAGGTCTCCTTCCCACATATTCACAACCGATTTTGCTAGCGCGTATTCTGCTGCCAAAAACGTCTTTTGATCCCTCGGAATAAAGGTGAATCGCCCGCTCGTGCCGCTGCTGTAGGTAACAACCAACTTACTCGCACTAAAGCCGTCGATCACCTGGTCAAACGTTGGGTGTGTTTCCTTAACTACCACCTTTGGCAGATTGCCGGTAAACACCTTTTCGAGCCAGAGCGCGAAGTCCCTTCCTTCTGGATACTGCTTGTAGGTTCGATCAGGGATGAGGGGGATCTTCTCCAAGTCATCGCTGCTCCTGATGTCGTCGGGCGTGACGCCCCGCTTCTTGCAGGACTCACGGTAAAAGCTGCTGTTGTAGTGCCGGCTGAAGGCGTACTTGATCGCCTTCAGTTGTATCGCCTGTGCCTCGTCCACGGGCACTCGAAAAAGGTCTGGCGGTTTGTACACTGCCTCGTCGGCAGGGGTCCAGGTCTCACGAGGAGGGATATATCGGGCCAAGCTCTCATTGAGCTTGTCTGCCTTTGAACGAAGGGCTTCGTTGATCATCATCATAAGTATCACAATGAGGCATCGATCGGTCTTAAATATGTGACATTTTTTGAGCATATAAACCGTTTGCTCCTTAAGCACGCAACGTAAGCTGCTTTATTGTCGCGATGAAAATCTGAGTAGTGCTAATTGACCGCTTATCGAGTTTTCACGGAATGCTGCTGCAGTATCCTTACACTCTCGCGTCCGCTGTGCGCTAAAGATTACGAGAGAAATGCAACAACCAAGGCAAGTTATCTACCCTAACAGAGTTGATTTTTTTATAAAGGTTCTATTAACCACACAATCACATAAGGGAGGCGGCGGCGCGAATGTGATCACTACCGCTAAACCGCATATAAAAACCAATGAGTTTTTTTAACCGATAAGCTACTGCTAGGGCATAAAGCATTTAGAGTTAAAAGAAACCACGAAAGCTCGCTGAAGTGCCACGTGAAACTGCCCCCTTAAGCGATATTTCAGCGACGTTTGTGAAGACGTGGATAGGATAGCGAGATAAGAAGGGATAGGGCCTATTCACAAGGAAGGTAGACATGGGGGCTGCACCTGAAATGCGGGTTCAGGCACGTCAAAGGAACTTAAGGAGCGGTTAGCATATTCTTACATCTCTTCGTGATACATCGTGCTATAGGCTAGTAGCGGTAATACAACACACAAGAACTGCTCGCATAGTCCGCCAATTTGCAATGGTTCCAAGAAGCGCTTGAGCCCACATTCCAAAAGTACAAAGGCAGCAGTAATATACTACAAGATACACGAAAATAGATACGAACGTGCTTAGAAGGGTCTCATCAAGCCCATTTCGAAATCTTTACGCACGAATAGGACGGCGGGATACGAGGGCACGTATCCTGCTCAAGGGGGGATAGAGATGGAGACACAAGCAGAACTTGAAAGAAGATTAAAAGCAATCAACGAGCGGTCAGCACAATACATGCTCCCGCGTGAGATGAGGACGCCGGCTGATGAGGCTGTGTATAAGCCACTCGACCTCTTGAACGTACCCATGGATGAAGCGCAGGCGCTCCAGTTCAACGCGATCAAGTACGCCTTCACGCGTCAGTACACCTTGAATGACTGGTACCACAAGTTCTGCGACAAACGAGGCTTCATATCAGACGACCTTAAGACCACCGACGATTTAAAGAAGATCCCCCTCATCCCCGATCTGACCTTTAAACAGCATCCCTCAGGAAGAGACTTCGCATCATGGATTGAGACAACCTTTACCGGGGATCTGCCACGGGTAACCATCAACACCCCTGATCCCTCGTTCGATGATATCCTCGAAGCCTATAATGCCGCAGACTTGGTTATCGCGCACAGCACCGGCACAAGCGGACACCACTCGGTTATCCCGCGGGATAGGCGGACATTCAACACATTTTGCTATGCCACGCGCAAGGGGGGGATCGGCTATTTTGATGCGCTGAGTATCGATCACTCGCTCTCGTTGTTCCCCCGACCCGCAAAGACCAACTTGTGGGCTGGAAGATCCTCGCAGGCTTTGGAGGGCCTGGATAATGATCTTAGCTTCGCAATAGACACACAAATAACGGCTGCTTTATCTGCCCGGGCAATGACCGGTGCAGAACAGCAGGAAAGCGCGAAACAGGCTGCCCAACAGCAGGTGCGCAAGATCTTTACAACCACCATTGGATGGCTCGAGCGATATCACAAAACGACCGATATAATCCATCTATCTGCTCCTCCTGCCCTCTTCTCCGTGTTTATGGACGCCCTCGACCGAATGGGAAAACGCTATGAGCTCGGTGAGAGGGGATCGCTTCTGACCGGCGGCGGCTGGAAGACGCTTGGAAATCAGCGCATCTCCGCAGAATACTTTAGAAAACGCGTCGAGGAGGTGTTTGGCATTCCTGAAACACGCTGCAGTGACATATACGGGATGGTCGAGATGAACGCAATGCTAAGCACGTGCAGCGAAGGTCACTACTTCCATATTCCCTACACGTGGCTGAAGCCCTTCGTCCTCGATCACACTTTGACACCCGTCGGCTACGGCGAGTGGGGGCGTTTCGCCTTCCTTGATGCCCTTGCACATAGTTATCCCGGATTTGTCATGACAGGGGATCAAGTACGTTTATTTGAACACTGTCCGGTCTGTGATCGGGCCGGCCCGGTCCTTGATCGGGTGATCAAACGCATGCCATCCGAAGATATGCGCGGGTGCGCCGAAGAGGTACGAAGAGTGTTTAACAAGGATTTGCTGGGAGCAGGTGCAGGCTAACACACCTCGGAAGCTAACGGAAGCACACAAAAAGAAGCAGTCCTTTAGCTGGCTGCACAGGGGAGCAGGAATGGTTCAATCTTAAAATAATCGTGAAACTCTCTAGCGAGGAGTTCACTTCTCGGTCAGCAAGCGCTGAAACACTACAATAAAACAAAATATAAACAAACATAATTATACCCAAGCCAAAAAAAGCCGGAGTAATACAAAACACACCTTAAGACCATAGCCGCTGGGAAGTTGCACACATCTTGACACGCGGGACGGTCATCGTATTGATTCAAGGGTCAGTCATATGCACTACGGCCATTCGGTGGGCCACCGCATCAAAGCGCACTAGGGGGCGTTCAGTGAGCGACTACATAGTCAAGACCGAAAACTTAACCAATAAACTCGAGAACGTAACCATCGACGACCTCATTGCCTTGCTACGTTGCAAAGCGGCGTCGATTCATCTATAAAAAAAAGGAAAGCGGCTCAGAGCCAAATCACGACATAGAGCATGAATTCAAACGTATCTAGACTTTTTCAAATGAACGTTGGTTATGGCTTTGGACGGGGCTACAAGCCGATAGGAGCGATTCAGTGAACACGTGTCTTCAGGGATTTGTGGCATTCGTACAAGAGGTGTGACTCATGGCTCGTTCCCATAGCAAAGCACGACTTGCGTGCGCGGCGCTTATTTTCGCGTTGATGATCACGGCTGGTTTGACGTTTGTATGCGATAGTTCACTGCACTATGGCGTGCTGAACGTCGCTGCCCAGGCATCACAGGCATCTGGTAGCACGATAGTGACGAACAACGTAACTGTAAGCGCAAATCCGATCTCCCTTGGCAGTACGCTGCGAGCGAATGGGCAAGCGACCACCGCGAGCGGTCCACTGCCGAACGCTACGGTAGTGCTCCACCTGGGGGATGTGAACCTCGCAAACACTCAGACAGACCAGAATGGGCGATATGCTTTTTCGGTTCCCGTCGGCATCTATTACTTTCCAGCGGCATTTTTGAACGGGGCGACGGTTTACACGGTAGTAGAGCCGCAGAATTCCTCTTTAGTTAGCGCGCCGAGCGCGGTAACAAACGTTCCTGTCAATCTGGTACCGCTTTACGCGATCATCGTGCTTATCGTCGCAGCCGTAGTGACCGTCCTCTATTTGCACTTGCGGCAGTTCCGTAAAAAAGTCTCTGCTAGGACGCGTGTCGTGAGGCCATCCAAGCCGGCCGCGGCGCCCCACGCGACGTCCGGAGAAACGGCGAAAGAGCCGCTACAGGGGCTCAAATCTGCCCCCGCGTCAGGAGCAGCGATGCCCTCCGCTAGCAAGACACCCGGAGAACCAGCGCCGCAACGAGTCGTGAAGGACGTAAGACATTGCTATAACTGTGGGGCGCAGAACCAACCATACGCTGCATTTTGTGTCGGTTGCGGCAGGTCGTTCGTCGCGCCTGGCGCACCCGTCCGCGCTCTCTCAGCAGCAGGCGATGCGCCCGCCACGGCTGCGGAAGATACGGCCAAAGACTCGCCCCCACAAGGGCACAAATTCGTCGACGCGCTTCCGACAAAGCCGCTACGCGCAGCTCAGATAACCGAAGAAACTTTACGCCCCGTCTCAGAACCTGAACGCGAGACATCGAAGCGGTCCGAGAAGCCGGTCACACCTGCGAAGAAGAAGGCAGCAGGTTCGTACATACTAAAGGCGGAACACTTAACCAAAAAATTCGAGGACGTCACGGTCGTCGACGACCTTAACTTGGAGATCAAACGCGGAGAGGTCTTCGGGTTCCTTGGACCCAACGGCGCGGGAAAGACCACGTCCATTAAGATGATGACGGGCCTCCTCCAACCGACGAGCGGGCGAGTGCTCTTTAATGGAGCAGAGCTGGTATCGATGCAAAAGAGGGAGATCGGCATCTGTCCGCAAGAGCTCGTGCTCTGGGAAGCGTTAACGTGCCGGGAAAACCTCACGTTTATGGGGAAAATGTATGGGGTTGAGAAGCGCGAACTCGAAAACCGAGTGAACGAGTTACTCGACTACCTCTCCCTCACCGACAAGGCCGATCAGGCGGCGTCAAAGCTCTCAGGCGGCATGAAGCGCCGGCTCAATATCGCTCTGTCAGTCGTCCACCACCCCGAGATTGTCTTTCTCGATGAGCCCTCCGCAGGCCTCGACCCGCAGACCCGGCAGCTTTTGTGGGACTTCATCCGCGCCCTCCGCGACAAGGAAGGCAAGACGGTCATCTTAACCACCCACGTTATGGAAGAGGCCGATGTGCTGAGCGATCGCGTCGCCATCATTGACAACGGCAAGCTCCTCCTTCTTGACGCGCCCGATGCCTTGAAGAAGACGATGGGAAAAGGGGACGTTGTGGAGCTGCAGCTTGGGGACATTGCCATGAACAATGCAATAGTACAACGCGTACGCACACTCGATGGCATCGAGGAAGCCTACGAACTCAAAGATCGAGTGGCCGTACGGGCACTCAACGCGCCGAGTAAGCTCCCCGAGCTTATAGGCGTCATCGAGGGTGTCGGCGGCAGCGTGTGCGATGTCACCATCCGCGGCAACACGCTTGAAGATGTCTTCATTTACTTAACGGGGAGAGCCCTGAGGGAGTGACCATGAAGAGTATTGACGTCACAAAGAAAGGAGTAAAAGAAACCGTAAGAGATAGGCGGGGATTTATGTTCATACTTGGTTTTCCCATTCTCCTGATCGCTCTCTTTGCCTTTGCCTTTGGCAGCGGGTCGTTCCTCTCAGGGGGGAGCCTTCCTCATGAGGTGGTCGTCGTCAACAACGACGCCGGCGTAAATATTGCCACCAACAACACGACGAATTACATAAACTACGGTAACAACTTCATCCAAGTGCTCGCGAACGCGACGTCCGAGAACAGCTCGACGCACCTGTTTAAGATCGATAATGCAAGCGCGGCACAAGCGGACGACATGTTAGAGAGCAGAGATATCGACGCTATAATCACCATTCCGCAAAACTTCTCAAGCGCGTTCGTCACCATGGTCAACAACTCGACACGGACCGCCATCGAGGCATCTGTTGGTCAGCAGGCGATCGCCAATGCAACTTCAATTGCTGCTGCGAACGCAGCTGGGCTCTCTGGATCCTCACTCAGCGTGCCTGGCGCCAACGTAGTCCTCCCCAAGACGGGGAACACAACGTCGTCGCTTATGATTCAAGGCGACCCTGGGTACATGAACTACGCCACCGCTGAAGGCCTTGTCGCGACAATTTTCGGGCAGTATAAGGACAGCGTACTATCAAATGCCTCAGCGCTTGCCGTCCCAGGAAGGGGTAACGACCTGTTCACGAATTATATACCCCTCGAGACGGTTCCCATAGCTGGGACACAGACGGACACGCTCTTCGATTACTTGATACCAGGGCTTATCGTCTTCGCCTTGTTGATGCAAACAGGCCTTGTCGCCGGCTCTCTAGCCCGAGAAGTTGAAAACGGGGGGCTAAATAGGCTAAAACTCTCTGAAGTGAGGTCGTTTGATCTCTTATTTGGAACGTTTGTCACGTGGACGCTCGTCGCAGTCGCGCAGGTCATTATTCTCATTGCGATTGCCATAGCGTTCGGGTACCACTACCAAGGTGGCGTCAGCGGACTTGGCCTTGCCCTCATCATCGGTGTGATCGCCGCAATGGCGTCCATCTCTCTGGCACTGCTGGTCGCAGCGTTTGCCAAGAATGAGATGCAAGCGATCAGCTTGGGCTTGATGATCTCGTCGCCGATGGCCTTTCTAGCAGGCGCGTTCATGCCACTGCCGCAACAGGTAATCGGCGACATTAGTGGACAAGTCTTCCAAATCTACGATATTCTCCCGTGGACCCACGCCGTTTCTTCTCTTAGATCGGTCCTTACGTATGGAACCGGGTTGGCCCCGGACGTTCTCTTTCAAATGTCGTGGCTGATCGGCTTGACGGCGGTTCTGTTTATAGCGGGCGTCGTGACGTACAGGCAGGTACGATTGACACCTGAGAAGTGAGAGAAAGCGTGCGAGAGGAGTGCGACGTCGTCCTCGTGGGAGCGGAGCCTGCAGGCGCGACGGCAGCACGCATCGCTGCAGATGAGTGTGACGTGCTGCTTTTCGAATAAACGACAGGAAGTTGGGCCAGTGAGATGCGCAGAACGCATTCCGCTTATACCAACACCAGGCATCTTTCACGAATCGTTCGCACGGTACCGTAAGCCTGACTCTAAATGGATCGCAAGCGAGGTGCGGGCTTTCCGCTGTTTCGCCCCCGATGGCACGACACACACAACCGGTAGCCGGTGGGGGGACCTCCGTTCCGGTTTTTCTAACAACCGAATACGTGTTAGCGCGGCACACTTTAGCTCAGCACAAGCGCGACAGGCGATTAGGATCGCATGTATTACGTAAGCCTCTAAAAAAAAGCTTTAACGTTCTGGTCTGTTTCCCAATGCGCAGCTCGATTAATAAGCAGCGTTTAGACAGCGACGTGCGTCCTTCTCCGTCGCCGCCAGCACTGAAGCTTGGCATGGGCAATGCGCTGGGGGGCGAAAAGGACGGGGCTGGCGGGCTCGGCTGTATTACAGTTGGCTTTACGCGAAGTGTATCACTACTTGCGCGTGCTCAGTCGTTGCTGGCTTGTAAAAGTCGTTTCCAGCGTATGTTGCCCATCCTTCCAGATTCACCTGGGTGATAAAGAACGGGACGCCGCTACTTGTCACTGGCGCTGTTGTCTCGGTGTAGGCGCCGGTAGCATTCGTTGTCGTACTATTTATGGGAACATCGCTCGTGACGCCCAGCACGTGCGCTTCGAGTTGGAAGCTGATCGTTTGATTTGGTATACCTTGTCCATCGGCGTCGACCAGCTTTCCGGAGATTGTCTCGGTATCGCCTACGTAAAGGTCCGTCTTGGATAAGTGAGCTGTGAGTGTCGTATTAGAAGGCTGCAAAGGTGCACACAAGATGCTGACAGAGCTGGGCTGGCTCTGCGCCCCTGCATCGTCTTTGACTGTAAGACTAGCGACGTAGGTTCCTGCCTTATCCGGAGTGAATGTAGGATGAACTGACGTCGGATTGACGAGTTGAGCGGAGCTGTTTCCGGGAACGGACTTCCAAGACCAGTCGTACATAAGCCCGCCCCCATTAGGGCTGGAGCTTCCGCTCCCGTCGAGTGTGACCGTCGTGCCAACCTTGCCCTTTTGGGCAGGGCCCGCATTAGCCGTGAGCAACTGACTGCCCGCTCCTTGTGATTGTGCTGAATTAGTAGATGAGCTACTAGAGCACCCGGCGATGAAAACCATAGCCACGACCAGGATGGCCGTTAATCCTGTTAGAGTCACTTGTTTCAATGTCATGATTTCGGTTCAGGACAGCACGGGCACGCTATTCTTCGGAGTACACAAACAGCACTCTTTTATTAGCAATTGCCATTAATAGTTCGACGTAGGAATATAAGCTGATGTGCCTTGAGAAACCGGTGCCGACCTTGTAGCTTATCTTCATCCCTGTGGCACGATAAGCACTAACGGGGAATGCGTGAAACATATTCCCGTACCCTCTTGAGGGTCATCTGGGCTATTAAACATTTGTTTTCTATGTCATGTGGGTTATAAAGGACTTTCGGCAGCGTCCATGCTCGCGCGGAAGTACGTATCGGGCCAAGCATATGTTCTTCCTGAGAGGCTTCAAACTAGCAACTTCGCTATTATCGCGCGTGTTCTTGCAAAGAGCGAGCAATCCTCCGACGTGGTCAGATAGTATTTTTTGAAGATACCTCGTCCCCCTGAGGCACACAATCAGTTGCTTGTCTTAGCGATGAAAATCTGCGCACTAGTTCTTGACTTTATCTTCAGTATAATCTACATTTGGAGCCTATGCTCGTTATTCGAATTCCAGCGTCTTTGCAGGTTTTTTGTGATGTTTAGTCCGATTAGCGTGGTGTGATTCTTCCAACGATCGGGGTCGAGATTGCACTGCAGCGCGTAATCGCTAAGACTTATTATCGCAGCCGGGATGGTGCTGGTAGCTTCGAAACGGAAGCCCTGGCGCTAAGGAACTCCGTGCACAAAACTTTCTACGCAGTGTTCGCAATTTAAAGAAGAATTATAAATATGCCCGCGTGGTTGTACCGGTGGTCAATGTGGGACTATTTGACAGATTCAAGTCGAGCAATGCACCAATGCAGAAAGCGTCTGCTGTCGTGTCACCAACGCAGCAAGGGCTGACGGCGGAGGGCTGGAACGCCAAAGGCGGTGCGCTTTACAGGCTAAACCGCTACCAAGAAGCGCTTCAGTGCTTCGACAATGCGTTAGAGATCGATCCGCAGTACACCTTCGCACAGAAAGGCAAAAGAACGGCCTTGCTCGCGCAAGCGCTAAAGCTGGCAGAGTGTTCGTAGCGTGATAAAATGAGCGTCAGAGAGATCATTAGTGATTTCGTGTTTATAGCGCTTATCTTCGCAGACGGGTTTTATCGGAGGCTGCGTGGGCTGCCGCCGCGGATCGACTAATTATAAAAAAGGATGGTTACACAAGCTATCTTAAGAGACTATCGTGGCGCTATA
>Ga0326727_10024867_pt1 | contig 11282 bp, 7 predicted proteins | sample MB2enrmetagenome_FD_207643 | JGI IMG/M metagenome (GOLD analysis project Ga0326727, IMG submission 207643) | Lab enriched peat soil microbial communities from McLean, Ithaca, NY, United States - MB29MY | ecosystem: Environmental > Terrestrial > Soil > Wetlands > Peat | place: USA: New York... | reverse complement strand
CGCTAAAGTTCTGCAATCGAAAATCGGCAATCGAAAATCGAAAATGATAAACGACCCGACACTCTACAACAAAGACCTGGCCCCGATTCCGGCGGAGCGCCGCAGTTGGGGGCTCTACAACTACGCCTCGCTGTGGGTGGCGATGTCGGTGTGCATTCCCACTTATATGCTGGCCTCGGGCCTGATTGCCGGCGGCATGAGCTGGTGGCAGGCCATCGGCACCATTCTGCTGGGCAACCTCATCGTGCTGGTTCCCATGCTGCTCAATGCGCACGCCGGGGCGAAGTATGGAATTCCCTTTCCGGTGTTTGTGCGCGCTTCCTTCGGGGTGCGCGGCGCCAATATTCCCGCGATTCTGCGCGCGCTGGTGGCGTGCGGGTGGTTCGGCATCCAGACGTGGATTGGCGGGCAGGCGATCTACTCGATGCTGAGGATTTTCTGGCCGGGCGCGGCGCACCTGCCGGGCGGCGTGTGGGTGTGCTTCTTCGCTTTCTGGGCGCTGAATATGGCGGTGATCTGGCGCGGCATCGATACCATCAAGTTTCTGGAAGGCATTGGGGCGCCCTTCATGCTGGGAATCGGGCTGCTGCTCCTGTGGTGGATTACTCGGCAAGCGGGCGGCCTCGGGCCGGTGCTCAGCACGCCCAGCAAATTTCAATCGGGCGGGGAATTCTTCCGCTTCTTCATTCCCTCGCTCACAGGCATGGTGGGCTTCTGGGCCACGGTAGCGCTCAATATTCCCGATTTCACCCGCTACGCCAAATCGCAAAAGGCCCAGATGCTTGGCCAAGCCCTGGGCCTGCCTACGGCGATGACCCTCTATGCGTTCATCGGCGTGGCGGTGACCTCCGCCTCGGTGGTGCTGTTCGGGGAGGCCATCTGGGACCCGGTGCAACTGCTGGGGCGGTTCCATCACCCGGCGGTGGCGCTCGTCGCCTTTGTGGCGCTGGTGGTGGCCACGCTTAACACCAATGTGGCGGCCAACGTGGTATCCCCCTCGAACGATTTCTCCAACCTGCGGCCACGCCTGATTTCATTCCGCACTGGCGGATTGATCACCGGCGTCGTGGGCGTGTGCATGATGCCGTGGAAGCTGCTGGGCGACTATAGCGCTTACATTTTCGGCTGGCTGGTGGGCTATTCCGGATTGCTGGGGCCGGTGGCGGGGGTCATGATCGCGGACTATTACCTTCTGCGCCGGGCGCGCTTGAAGCTGGATGACCTCTACCTCCGCAAAGGCGCGTACGAGTATGATGGTGGAGTGAACTGGCGCGCCGTTATCGCCCTGGGAGCGGGAATTGCGGTGGCGTTGCTGGGCTTGGTGCTCCGGCCGCTGCGCTTTCTTTACGATTACGCGTGGTTTGTGGGGTTCGCGGTGGCCGGGGGCATATACCTTGCCTTGATGCAGCGAGTGGCGGCACCGGTGGAGCTTCCGGAATTGGAGGGAGAAACATGATCAGCACAGAATCTGCCCTGGGCCTGGTCGGATTTTATATCAATGGGGTGTGGGAGAAACCGCACGGCCGCGGCACGCTGCCGGTCACCAATCCCGCCACCGGGAAGGTGGTGGCGGAGGCGCCCTACGCGAGTGAGGCGGATGTGGACCGCGCCGTCCGCAGTGCGCAGGAAGCTTTTTTGAAATGGCGCGCCGTGCCGGTGGTGGACCGCGTGCAGGTTCTCTACCGCTTCAAAACGCTGCTGGAGGAGCACGCCGCGGACGTGGCGGCCATCCTCACCCGCGAGAACGGCAAGACCGCCGAGGACGCGAAGATGGAGGTTCGGCGCGGCATTCAGATGGTGGAAGTGGCCTGCGGCATGCCCAGCCTGATGATGGGCGATTCGCTGAACGATGTGGCGCGGGAAATCGATTGCAAGACCATTCGCCAGCCGGTGGGCGTGTGCGTGGGAATCACTCCTTTCAATTTTCCCGCCATGGTGCCGCTGTGGATGTACCCGTTCGCCATCGCCTGCGGCAACACCTTTGTGCTGAAGCCGTCGGAAAAGGTTCCCCTCACGCCCACCCGCATCATTGAACTGCTGGCGGCGGCTGGCCTCCCCGCCGGCGTCCTGAACCTGATTCATGGCGGCAGGGAAACGGTGGACGCGTTGTTGCACCATCCCCTGGTGCGCGCCGTGTCGTTTGTGGGCTCAACCCCTGTGGCCCGGCACATCTACTCCACTTCGGCGGGCGAGGGCAAACGCGTGCAAGCGCTGGGCGGGGCGAAGAATCACCTCGTGGTGATGCCGGACGCCGACCTGCCCAAGACCGTGGAGGCCATCATCGGCTCGGCCTTTGGCGCCGCGGGGGAGCGGTGTCTGGCGGGCAGCGTGCTGGTGCTGGTGGGCGAGGCCGCCGGTCCGCTGCTCGAATTGCTGGCCAAACGCACCGAGGCGCTGGCCGTGGGCGACGGTTCACAGGCTGGAATTGAGATGGGGCCGCTGGTGACTTCCGAGCATTGTAAACGGGTGGCGGGCTACATTGAAAAAGGCATCGCCGAGGGGGCCACGCCGTTGTGCGACGGGCGCCGCTATAAATCCCCAGGTACGGGATTTTTCCTCGGGCCCACGATTTTCGACAACGTCACGCCCGACATGACCATCGCCAGGGATGAGATTTTCGGGCCCGTGCTTTCCGTGATGCGGGTCAAAACACTGGACGAGGCCATCAAGCTGGTGAACCATTCGCCCTTCGGCAACGCCACGTCAATTTTCACCAGCAGCGGCAAGTCGGCGCGCGAGTACTCCTCGCGCATTGAGGTGGGGATGGTGGGAATCAACGTCGGCATCGCCGCCCCCATGGCCTTCTTCCCCTTCGCCGGATGGAAGAATTCCTTCTTCGGAGACCTGCACGCCCACGGCAAAGACGCCGTAGCGTTTTACACCGAGCAGAAAGTCATCATGAGCCGGTGGTTCTGAATATTATGGATTTTGGATTGGCGATTTTGGATTTGGGATCAAATGGCGCATTGAAGCTGTAAGGAAGATGGGGAACTTCGTACCCCCTCCTGCACCTCATGTCATGGTTACATTCTTCAATCACCGACGGTCAGCTCAATAATGGTATCCACGGGATCGCGCCGGGTCGCAGGCACGGAGATTTCGACACCGGTCGCCGTTTGTTTCCACTGTACGTCTCCGCCCTTCAGAAGACGAGCTGACTTTACGGATTGATTCATTGCTGGCAGTCGCAGGGTATCTCCCGGCCAGGCGAGCACGTGCACATAAACTTCGCCGGCGCGCTCGGTGCTGGCGCCCCAGAGCCCCGGCTCAAACGGGCCTCCTCGCGTGCCGTAGATGCTCTCCCCATTGGCTTTCAGCCATGCACCGATTTTAAGCAGGAGGTCCTTCTGCCTCTGCTCAAACCGACCGTCCATCATCGGCGTGATGTTCAGATTGAAATTGCCGCCGCCACCGGCAGTCAGCACCAGGTAGCGGATGCAATCGTCCGACGATTTGTTCTTGTCGTTGGGTTTCCACCCCCATTGGTCGCCCAGGGTGATCCACGCTTCCCAAGGATAGGGAGCAGGCCCGCCGATATACTCTTCGCGCTCAAGATAATCGCCCGCGTACGTCTGCGGCTGCCAGAATCTTGCGGGATAAAAGCTCCAAAGCGAGCCCTCGTAGGCAACCATTCGGGCGTCTTCCCATCCCTCTCTTGCGTCCACGCGGTTGTTAATCAGCAAAGCGCTCTTGAGGCCGTGGAGGTACCGGTACAAATCACTGCCTCGCTCATGCGTCCAGCTTGGGTCCCAGTCGCCATCGAACACCAGAATCTCAGCACCATACCCTTGCACCAATTCCTTAAGTTGGGCCTTCATGAAGCTGACGTAGCGGTCAAAATCCGGCTTGCGATCCAGCCTGAAGCCCGGGCCGCCGTGCGTCGGGGTCCACGGGGACTCTGTGTTTCCAACGTAGTCATATTGATAGAAGTCCAGAATGGCGTAATAAACCCCAAAGATGATGCCTTGATGGCGGCACTCGTCGGAGATTTCTCGCAGCCAGTCGCGGTGGAAAGCGCTATTCACAATGTTGTAATCCGTCTGCTTCGTGCCCCACATCGCGAAACCGTCAACGTGCTTGCTGACCAGCGTGACATAGCGGAATCCGGAATCCTTGAACAACTGGGCCCAGTCCCTGGCGCTGAAAAGGGTGGGATTGAATTCCTTATAAAGCGAGTCGTATTCCTGCGCCGGCACTTGCACACCACGAGACAGTCCGATCTCGGTTCCGCGTGAGGCGATGGGCCCCCAGTGAATTGTCAGGCCTACTTTCGCATCCTGCCATTTCGCCAAGGCCGTGGCATCGGTTTCGAGTGTCGGATTCAGATTGCCGCCGCCAAATTGAGAGGCCTTGGCAGACGTACACGCGAGAAAAAACGCCATCGTGAATAAAAAAATAATTGAGCTGGTTCGATATTTGCTCACATCGCCTCGCGATTTCCAATCTATCCCGGCCACTTGCCTGATTGCCTGGGGGCCTGCGTTTGACCGGTCAAAAAACGGGGCGGCCCGCGGTTCAACCGGATGATTGCCGGCTGGCGACCCGACGAGTCGGGCAATCCCGCCACGGGACTCTCTTTCAGTCCAAGATGGGTGTGAGTATACTTCCCGGCGGCGGTTGAAGCCAGCGCAAGAAAACCCGCGCAAGAAAACCCGGCGGGACAATGCCCGCCGGGTATCCCGAAAACAATCAAGCGAGCTACTGGCTGATTGCCACGCCGCTGATGGTGGCGGCGATGGGGACAGATGTTGCCACCGGTGTGGGCGAGAGGTCGCCGTATTGATCGATGGAGAAGACGGCGACATAGCCATCGCCGCCGCTTGTGTAGATGACAGCAAGCCACTTGCCATCGGGGGATACCGTAACGTCCGTGGGCGAGCCCGGCAAGGGTATCGATTTGTAGAACACTCCGCCCTGGCTGTCGCTGAAGAAGATCGAGATGGCCTGCCCGGGGGAATTGCCCGTGTACCAAACGCTTCCCGGCCCTTTCGCCACCCAGCAAGGAGCGTTCATCGGAAACGAGGGCGTCGGACCGACGATCGGGTTAACATTCTGGCTCTCGTCCACGATCGCAAAGCTATCCGGACTGTGCGCGGGAGTGAATCCCAGGATGTTCCCCCAGAACGCTTCTCCCAGCGGGGTATTATTTGCCATGCTGGGGAGGGTTATGGTGGTGCTCGCCCCGCTAAGCGCCCCGCGGCGGGTGAGCGGCAGTTGAACGACTGATCCCGCCGTTGTTCCTTTCAGCGTGACCGCCGCCCAGGTCCTGCCCACCGCAATCTGCGCAGCCGAAGGATCGGTGAGACCGACCGGGGTTCCATCCAGACTGCCGGATGGCCACGCGTGGCTCTCAGCGCAATTGGTGCCGACCACGAACAGATGGTCGTCGGTGAGGGCGACGGAATCAGGGCTTACGCAGCCCGACGCCAGACTAATCGTTTGGCCCACGGTGATGAACTCGCCATCTCGCTCCAATTGGGTAACGGTGTTTGTCCCGTAGTTCGCTACCGCTCCGAAACGGTCCCGGAACTGTACAATTCCCGCGTTTCCGCTCGCCCCTCCGTTACCTCCCGTCGCTAGCATGTTCACCAGGTTGAGCGAAGGCACTCCCCATCGATCCAGCTTGAACACCACAACATAGTTCCCGCTGGGGTCATTCGTGCTCGTGAGCACGAGTACGCCACGTCCATCATCGCCTGCAACCGCCATTGCGGTGGCAAAAAGCAAGGCTGCCAGCATACCGCCGGCGCGCCACAGATTGATTTTCAAGGTAAGGTTCTCCTTTGTTGGATTGAAATTTGGACTGGACTGCTGGAAGCAAGGGTTGAAATGCGCAGCGGCCGGCGTTCCCCGATCGGGCGCGCGGCCATCGCATGGAGACACATATCCCCCTCGAAACTTCATGGTTCCTCCTTCTGCGTTTTAAAATTCAGTCCGCGCTGGCAGCCAGAGCGCCGGCCCCAGACCGGGGCACTCCCGGAACGGGCATTTCGAATTTCCAAAGCCGGGTGTGCTACAGCCGCCCGGCGCCACCACGGAATCAGTTAGCAATTCCCCCACACTGTGGAATTGTCATTCCCTGCTCATCGACTATGTCGCGCCGGAAACGAAAATCCCCCCCTTGGAAATTTAGGAGTTTTCCTTCCGGGCACAGAATGCATCACAACTTCACGGGCTTTTGACGGAAAACACAGAAAGGAATACCTGGGGGCTGACGAAGGGGGACAAGGATTATAATATCGACCTACAATTTGGAGGACCGGGTAAAAAATTGAAAACTCGCGGCTTTGTGATCCTGGTGGTTGGTTTTTGGCCGACGTTGCTCATGGCGCAACGTCCCATGTACGTTGGCGCGCTGGGGGGACTGGCGACAATTTCAGGGGATGGGAGTTCGAACATCTCAAGCACATCGGCGGCGACTTCCCTCTATGATCCTCAAAACGGTGGGGCCGCCAGTCTCTTCTGGGGTTGCCACCTTTTTAAATACGTCAGTGTTCAGGGCAATTACATCTGGAACCGCAGCGATTTGACTCTCACGGCCACGCTTTCGAATCCTGCCGGTTCGAGTTTCTATAAGCAGCCGATGGTGAGCACGGAAAACGCCTTGATTGGGGACGTTCTGGTCTACTTTCGGCCGCGGGGCGACCGGATCAGGCCCTATCTTTCCCAGGGAGGCGGGGTGGTGCTCTTCAGCAGCCACCCTAACGGCAGCGCTATCTCGAGCGGCAATCTGCTGACGCTGCCCGGAAATTCCAGCTCCGCGTTCCCCGGCTCACGCACGGCCGTGGGGCTGGACGTGCGCGTGGCCCATGCCTGGTTTTTCCGCTACACGTTTGGTGAGAACATCAGCCACAATCCCGTGAGCGCGCAGCTTTCGCCTCCCGGACAGCGCCTGCTCAAGAATTTCCAGAACCTGTTCGGGATATACCGGACGTTCTGATCACGATTTCTTGAACGCCACGTATGGGCAATGCCCCCAGTAAATAGGCGGCGACTCGACATTTTCACCGAGCACGCGGGCGTGGCAAACGCTGCAACAATTGAAGCATTTGGCCGATGTCCCGAGCGGCATCTTCTCCCACAAGTTTTCAAAAACACACAATCCGTGGCCGGCGCGGCGCGTCTCCGTAAGAATCAACAGGGGTCCGGATTGCTCCTGCTGGCGGATGAGGGCGGAGTACGCTTTCGCCTTGACCCGTGAGGGGGCTCGATCGACGCTGGGGGCGGATTCCGTCTCCCCGGCGAGGCGCAAAAAGAGCTCATCGTCTTGTAGGGGCTTATCGCTCATTCCACTTCCTTTTGAATTGTTCGCGAGCCCGGGCCAGAAGCCGCTCGATGGCCTTCTCGGTTCGCCCGGTCTCTTGAGCAATTTCGCTGAGACCCCGCTTTTCCCAATACCGCCAGCGTAAAACGATGGAGTAGGCCTCGGGAAGGCTCGAGAGAATCTCCTCGGTCTTCCGGGCCGCCTGTCGCTGCTCGATCGCCTCCTGAATGTTGTGGGGATCGACGGGCTCCGCAACGGGGCCTTCTTCCTCGCCCGGAACCTCCACCTCCCGCAGACGTTTCCGGTAATGGTCCTCCACTTTGTGCCGGGCAATGCCCAGCAGCCAGCTCCGCAGCGAAGATTCTCCCCGGAACTTTCCCAGGTTCGCCCACGCGGCCAGGAACACTTCCTGGACCAGATCATCCGCAAACTCAGTGCGGGGGAAGAGCCGCCGCCGGACGTAGCCATAAACGTGGTCGGCATGGCGGTTGACGAAATCCGCCGTTGCCTTGCGGTCCTTCCGCAGGACCTCAAGAACCAACTGTGCATCCGAGGGCTCGGAAGCCGCTGGGGAGTGCGATGGTGTCTCCTGCGGTTTCGTCGGCGTTGCTTCCATCACTATAAGTGTCGCTGAAAACGCGAACTTCCCCCTGCGCGCATAGAGGGTAGCACAAGAAGAATTGACATTACTTTTGGACGCAGGTAGAAATATAGGTTGCCCTTCGCGCGGGGGGGGGAAGCCAATCCCGGCAAAGGCGCGTTGGGTTTTGGTGTTCTGCAAGCACGGCTATACTCGCCACCTTCGATCGCCCGTTTTAGCGGGGGTGTTTCAGGTTTCGTTCACTTCGCACGTCAACCGGTCACAGCTCTTCCTGATCGCGCCGACGGGGGGGCAGCTTGTGTTGCTGAGGGCACCCCGGCCGGCCCTTCGCCCCCCAAAGGGCGCACAGCCGATGGGGGGCAAGATCCAAGCTTCGGCCCGCAGGCCGGGCGGCGTTCCCCGAATCGGGCCGGTCGCAAGGCAGCGTTTGGCAGAGTTTCATCATCTTTCCTTTGTGGCTTTCCGCCGGCAGCCGCGGGCCCGCGTTCCAGAGACGGGGATATACCCAAAGTCCAGAGGGATGTGTTACGGTAGTAGGGAAGGCATAAATCATAATGAAGAAGCTCGTCCTGACGCTCTCCATCCTGATCTTGATGTGCGGTTGCGGTAGCCACCCGCCCTCTCCCGTAATTATCGTGACGATTTCTCCCGGCGTTCCGGCCAACATCGACCAGGGCCAGACCTTGCTGTTCACGGCGAGCTTGGCTGACAACGCGACGAATAATTTCAACAAGACCGTGACGTGGAACGCCACGGGGCCGGGATGCGCGGGCGCGGCTTGCGGGACATTTACCAACGTTTCCACCGACTCGGCAACCTACGTTGCTCCGCTCTCCGTGTCAAATCCCCTGAGCGTTACGGTTACCGCCACTTCCGTTGCCCAACCGACTCAGACCTCATCGGCGTCTTTCACCGTATATCCGCCGCCGAGCATCGTGACCACCAGTCTGCCCACCGGCACGCCAACTTACATTTACCACACTGCCCTTTCGGCTACCGGGGGCGTGACACCCTACAATTGGAGTCTGGTCAGCGGTACACTGCCGGCGGGCATGACCATGAACAGTGCCGGCGTGATTTTTGGAACACCCACCGCCGGGAGCACTTCGACAATCACGGTCAAAGTTACGGATTCGTCGTCGTCGCCGAGCGGCCCGCTCTTCACACAGCAAACGTTTACGCTCACCATTTTGGGCGTGCTCAGCATCCCCGCCGGCCCGCTGCCGACGGGCACGGTGGGCTTCGCCTACAGCGCCACGCTCCCTTCCATTGGCGGGTTGCCTCCCTTAGCCTGGAGCATGTACAGCGGCAATCTGCCCTCGGGCCTGGTCTTGCAAAAAACCGGGGTGATTTCAGGCACGCCTACCGCGGCGGGCACTTACTCGTTTCAGGTCGAGGTGGTTGACTCCAGCCCCATCCAGCAGATGTACACAAGTTCAAATTTCTCCATTACCATCAACCCCTCGGGACCATTGACTCTCCAGACCACTTCCCTGCTCGACGGTACGGTGGATGTTCCGTACCAGGCGCAACTGGTGTCTACGGGCGGCTCGCCCCCCCTGGTTTGGACCATCACCGCCGGGGAGTTGCCGGCCGGGCTGACGCTTAACCCGGAGACGGGGGCCATTTCGGGAACTCCCTCGGCTTCGCCGGGCGCTTATCCCTTCACCGTACAAGTGTCGGATACCAGCACCCCGCCGGAGGTCTCCGCTCAACCCCTGAGCATCACCATCAATCCCGCAGTGGCGGCTTGCTCGAGTACGGGCGACAATTCCCTCCTCCTGGGGCAATACGCTTTCAGTCTGCGCGGATTCAATGGGACCGGCTTTATTGCCGTGGTGGGTTCCTTCACCGCTGACGGCAACGGCAAGGTTACGGCCGGCGAGGCTGACACCAACGGCGTTCTGGGCGCCCAATACGGCAACTTGATTCTCAGCGCCAGTTCCTATTCCGTCGGCCCTGACAATCGAGGGTGCGCCACCCTGGCCACTCCTTTCGGAACGTTCTACACCCGCTTCGTCATGGGGGATTTAATCGACGGGTCGGCCACCGCCGGCCGCATCATTGAGTTTGACACTCCCGGCTCGAGGGCCTATATCGCCGCCGGCCAGATCCTTCAGCAGAACGAGACGGCATTTCTCTCTCCGCTCACCGGAAGCTATGAGTTGCAGACCGCCGGCTGGGATGCCACCACTTCCGGCCGCGTCGCCTGCGCGGGAATTGTGAGTGGCACGGCCAACAAGTTCAGTTACCTCCAGCAGGACTGCAACGACGCCGGAACGGTGACCAACACCATCAATGTCAGCACCAGTGAAAACACCCTGGTGAACACCTATACCGCCGCTGACACCAATGGGCGGGGCACGGGCATTCACTCCGTCGGGCAGGGAACCTCCAGCTTTACGTTCTATTGGATATCCCCAACCGAACTCTTCGTTGTCAACTCCGATCCCAGCCCCACCTTCAGCGGCATTTGGCAGCAGCAAAACGTTCCCTCCGGCAGTAAGGCATTCAGCCAGAGTTCCTTCAGCGGCAATGTGGCCTTCTACGCAAGCGGGGTCGGACTCTCGGGGCCCGGCGGCGACGTTTCCATTGCCACGGAAACCGCCGACGGGGTCAGTACCGTCACCTCGCAACTCTACCGGGACATCGCGGGCGCCTTCCAGAATTCCACCCCGTCCTGCACTTACACGGTCGTGGCGGTTGGCCGCATGACGCTGGGCGGCAACAACTGCGGCTTGAGCCCCCCCATTTCCTATCTGAACGCCTTTAACTCCGCCTTCGTCCTGGGTACGGACTCCTCGATTGAACTGGGACAGTTTGAACCGCAGGCGACGGGCCTCACCAACACCTCCCTGGCCGGAAACTATTACTTTGGCACTTCGGAAGTGGTCAGCCAGGACGCCCAGGCCGAGGTGGGCCTCCTCACCCTCACCACCAACGGGATTGTGACCAGCACCACCGACACCGCTTCCACCACCACCCAGACCGTGGGCGTTGAGGGGTCAGACACGCTATCGGTCAATGCTGGCGGAACCTTCACTTTGGGCTCGTCCGGCGCGGCCACCGTGGGTGTGGCCATCTCCGGCACTAAATTTGTCAGGATCAGCACTCCCACCATGACCTACCCGACCCTCCAGATCGCCCAGCAGTAGGAGCCCCGTGATCGGTTCATCGGTTCATGGGGCCATCGGGTGATCGGCGGACCGGGTCATCGATTGATTTTCGAGTTTCCAATTTCGAATTTCGAGTTTCCAATTTCCTTCTTCGCCTTGCGCTTCTGAAATTTCTAATTCGAGATTTGAAATCGTGCCCCTCTGACTTCGAGCCTCGGCCTTGCTGGATTGGTTCATGTTCCCATCCGCAACCGCCGATCTGGGGAAGTGTGTCACGCGGGGAAGGCTGACATCTGGCTTT
>Ga0326727_10024866_pt1 | contig 11283 bp, 8 predicted proteins | sample MB2enrmetagenome_FD_207643 | JGI IMG/M metagenome (GOLD analysis project Ga0326727, IMG submission 207643) | Lab enriched peat soil microbial communities from McLean, Ithaca, NY, United States - MB29MY | ecosystem: Environmental > Terrestrial > Soil > Wetlands > Peat | place: USA: New York... | reverse complement strand
AACGCGGGCTGAAAGTGCTCCAGATCGAACGCGGCGAGTATCCCGGTTCGAAGAACGTCCAGGGCGCGATCATGTACGCCAACATGCTCGAAAAGATCATCCCGGATTTCCGGACGGATGCCCCGCTGGAGCGGCACATCATCGAGCAGCGCGCCTGGTACATGAACGACACCTCCTACACGGGCGTCCATTACCGGTCGGACGATTTCAACGAGGAGCAGCCGAACCGCTACACCATCATCCGCGCGCAATTCGACAAGTGGTTCTCGCGAAAAGTTCGCGACGCGGGCGCGCTTTTGATCCTCGAAACCACTGTGACCGACCTCTGCTTCAGCGGCGGCAAGGTGATCGGCGTCAAGACCGACCGGGCGGGCGGCACGCTCCTCGCCGATGTCGTGGTGATGGCGGAAGGCGTGAATGGCATCCTCGGTGCGAAGGCGGGCCTGCGCTCGATACCGAAGCCGGATACTGTCGCGCTCGCCGTGAAGGAGATGCATTTCCTGCCGAGCGAGACGATCGAGGCGCGCTTCAACCTAAAGGGCGACGAAGGCGTTGTGATCGAGGCCGCGGGCACGATCACAAAGGGCATGGCGGGCACCGGCTTCATCTATACCAACAAGGAAAGCGTTTCGCTTGGCATCGGCTGCCTTGTCTCCGATATGGCGCAAACCGGCCTTGCTCCCTACGAACTGCTCGACGCCTTCAAGCGGCATCCCGCCGTCGCGCCCCTGATCGCAGGCTCGGAGGTGAAGGAATACGCCGCGCACCTGATCCCCGAGGGCGGGTATAAGGCCGTGCCGCAGCTTTACGGCGATGGCTGGCTGATCGTCGGCGATGCCGGGCAGTTTGTGAATGCCGTGCACCGCGAAGGCTCTAACCTCGCCATGACCACAGGCCGTCTCGCCGCGGAAGCGATCTTCCAGATCAAGGCCCGCCGCGAGCAAATGACGGCGGAGAACCTCTCGCTGTACCAGAAGATGATCGAGGGCTCCTTCGTGATGAAGGACCTGAAAAAGTACAAGCGTTTGCCGGACTTCTTGCATAGCTCCAAGCAGCACCTGTTCGGAACCTATCCCGAACTCGTCTCGAAGGCTGCCCAAAGCTTCCTGCGCGTCGATGGCAGGGACAAAAAGTCCAAGGAGCACGACATTCTTCGCCTGTTCATGAAGACCCGCGGCGTGGTTGGACTGGCAAGCGACGCGTGGAAGTTAGCCCGGTCTTGGCGATAGCGCGATAGAGCCGGAAGAAGAAAGGACAAGTCTATGTCGATGATCGAGGCCAGCACGCAGCGGGTCGAAGAGAAGCTCTACCAGAACCGCTATCTGGTCGATGCTGGACGCCCTCACATTGTGGTTGCCCCCCATGATATTCCTTCGAAAGAGCTTCTGCTCTTGACAAAGCTTTGCCCTGCCGGATGCTATGCTCTGAACGCCAAGGGACAAGTCGAGATCAGCGCGGACGGCTGCCTCGAATGCGGAACCTGCCGCGTTATGGCCGAGCCGAGCGGGGCCCTTACGTGGTCTTACCCGCGCGGCGGCTATGGCATTCTGTTCAAATTCGGCTGATCGGGCCTCGGAACGCATAGGGAGGATTCGGAATGGAATCGGTGGAGGAATTTCTCGCCTACTCCATCAAACTCGAGCAGGAGGCTGCGCTTCGGTTCGGCGAACTCGCCGATGTCATGGAGTCTTGCGGCAACAGCGAGGTGGGCAAGCTCTTTCGCCGCCTGTCGGAGTATTCCAAGCTGCATCTCGCCGATGCGATGGCCCGCTCCGGCTTCCGGGACATCCCGAAGAAGGGTCCGGACGACTTCGTCTGGCCCAGCCTTGAGAGCCCGGAAGCGGCTGCGATCTGGGCCGCGGACCCAATGATCGGCCGGGAGCAGGCCCTTGAGATCGCTTTGGCGGCCGAGATGTCGGGCTATCAGTTCTACAAGAGCGTTCTCGATACGACCACGGACCCTGAGATCAAGGCGCTTGCCAAGGAATTCGTGATCGAAGAGAGCGAGCATGTCGCCGAACTCCAGAAGTGGATAGCGGCGCATAAAGCTGGAAAGCCCCTGCCTGTCGATCGCTAGGCAGGCGGCAGGACGGCGCTTTCGACCCGCAGCCTAACGCCTCAGGGCGTTAAGCTCGCGGTAAATTTCGTATGAGTGTCCAAAAAATAGCTTTTGCCTGCGAAATCGGCAAATTTGCCGCGCAGGCTTGATTCATCACAACTTTTCTTTGCCTAAACGGCCTTCGCTCAACCGCGGGCGCAGGCGAATTGACTATTCTATGGACACGACAGTTAAGTTTTCGCCGTGGTACAATCGGCCGCAATTGCGAAACTATTCGGAGCAGCGATGACCCGCCGCGCCGAAGTTAGCGAACGTGAGGCCATTGATGACTCAATCCGCGCCGGCTAACACCGTCACGGTTCCGGGAAGTGTGAGATACAGCGAGACGGCGCTGAGCGGGATCTACGAAATCTCGAAAATCGTGACATCTCCGTCAAGTCTGAGGGTGATGCTCAATAACGTTGTTTCCGTTATGAGTTCCTTCCTCGACATGCGGCTCGCGACGGTGATGCTTCTCAACAAGGACGGCGATCCCGAAATCAAAGTCGCCGCTTCGACCGAACATATGATGGACGCGAGCGAAGAGGCCGATCTTCCCATGTCTGTCGTCGACCGGATCGTCGCCACCGCGACGCCGCTGGTCGTCCAGAACTGCGCCGTCCATCCGCTGTTCAAGGAATGGAAGCGCCTTGGCAGCGGGGTCGGACCGAATTCCGTCCAGACCTTCATCGGCGTGCCGATCCGGCTCGATCAGAAAGTCGTGGGCACGCTCGCGACAGAGCGAATTTGGGAATGCCGCAGGGATGTTCGCATCGACCACGATGTCCGCTTCCTGACCATGGTGGCGAATCTGGTCGGGCAGGCCCTGAAGCTACACCGCGTGGTTGCCGAAGACCGCGAAAGGCTGATCTTCGAGCAGCACCGGCTCGCCAAAGAGCTGTCTACGCTGAAATCGCCGAAGGCCAGCGCGCCCAAGCTCACCGGCATTCTCGGCAAGAGCCGCGCAATCAGGGCGGTAACCGAGCGCATCGAGCAGGTCGCTAAATCGAACGCGCCCGTCTTGATCCGAGGGGAAACCGGCACCGGCAAGGAACTTTTCGCCATGGCGATCCACGACCTGTCGCGGCGTAAGGGCAAACCGTTCATCAAGGTGAACTGCGCGGCTCTGCCGGAAGGCGTGATCGAATCCGAGTTGTTCGGCCATGAGAAGGGCGCATTCACGGGCGCGGTCGCGACGCGAAAAGGCCGCTTCGAGCTGGCCCACGGCGGCACGATCTTCCTCGATGAGATCGGAGAGATTTCGCCTGCGTTTCAGGCCAAGCTGCTTCGCGTTTTGCAGGAGGGCGAGTTCGAGCGGGTCGGCGGCCAGGTGACGCTCAAGATCAATTTCCGCCTTGTCTGCGCGACGAACCGGAACCTGGAAGAGCTTGTGACCGAGGGCAAGTTCCGGGCGGATCTCTATTACCGGATCAATGTGGTTCCCCTTATACTCCCGCCGCTCAGGGACCGCCCCGGCGATATTCCCGAGCTTGCCGCGCACTTCCTCAATCAATACGCGGAGGAAAACGGTCACGCGGTCGTCTTCGGCCCCGGCGCAGTCGACGTGCTGACGAAGTGCTACTTCCCCGGCAACATCCGCGAGCTTGAAAACTGCGTCCGGCGCACCGCCGCGATGACGCCCGGCGATGAGATCCAAGCGAGCGACTTCGCCTGCCAGCAGGGTCATTGCCTGTCGTCCATGCTTTGGAAAGGGCCGGCGTCCGGTGAAACGGCCTATACGGCGCCTGCGGCAAAGCCAGCGCGGCTGAACGGGGAAGCGCCCATCACGGCGCCGGCGCAGCCGAAGTCTCAGCCTCAGCCCCAGCGCGCCGAGCGAAAAGAAGCGGCGAACTGGAACGGGGCGAATGACGCGCTAGCGGGCGAAATGAACGGCAACCTTGCGCAGCTCAGCAAAGACACGCTCGTTCAAGCCATGGAAAAGACCGGCTGGGTGCAGGCGAAGGCTGCGCGCATCCTTGGCTTGACCCCGCGCCAGATCGGCTATGCGCTCAAGAAGCATGGCATTGAGATGAAGCGGTACTGAGGGCTCGCCGAGCGCCTCAGATGAGGCCAAGCTCGGTGAGTTCCGCGCGCATGGATGGCGGCATCGCGCCATCCGCCTTCGGGGCATTTGCATCGAGGTCAGCCGGGGCGTCGCTCGCCGGAAGGTAGCGCCATCCCTGAAACGGACGGCGCGGAACGGGCTCAGTGGCGGCAAGGCGCGGGTCCAGCTCAAAACCGCAACGCACAATGCCGTCGGCTCCCCGCACCTCGCGAAGGCCGACGATGCGCTGCCTCGCGCGGATGAAGCCGCCGATCACCCAGTAAAGCGATGAGCCCGGGCCGCAACCATCACGGCGCGGCGTTTGCCTCGTGACGTGGACAAGCTCATGCCCCGCGGCGAGGCGCTTTTGCTGCCAGTTGGCAAGTTCCTCGATGGACTCGCAGCCAACGCATAATTTGAGGATATGAACGGTCATGGGTTATGCAAATATATCCGCTTTGCCAAAATCCCGCTCGGCTTAAACCTCTCCGGCCGGGTTGGTCTTCCTCAAATGGGCCAACGTCCACCTGACGAACGTCACCTGCAGGGCGTAAATCAAAGAAGCAAGCTCGGGCTCATCCACCTTGGCGGCTGCTTCCGCGATGTAAAACCAAGCCCGGCGGCGTTCACGCTTCTCCGGCCAGCGCTTCCACTGCTTCTTCACGGAAAGCAAATACACAGCGACCTCGACAGGGGAACTTTGCCCAAGCTCGCGTTTGATATAACGATAGCGGCCAATGGCCTTGGGCGTGATCCTGCCTTCGACGCCAGCCTCTTGCTTCGCCTCCCTGGCCGCGGCCTTGCCGTTGCTCATACGCTTCGAGGACCAGCCCTTGGGAATGATCCATCGCCCGGTCTCGCGAGACGTGACAAGCAAGATTTTGAGGGCGCCGTTCTTGGCGCGGCGGAGCGGCAAAGCCGCGACTTGCCTTGGGGTTGGCATGCCTCCCTCCTTTCTATGTTCCTTTCATCCAAAACAACAAGAATAATGCATTGCCGCCGCGGCGAAAGCCCTTTTTCTAATCACGCATCTTCGATAAGACGTGAGCGATCCCAAATGCGAGTCCTTCATATCACAAGCGCGATTCAGGAAGGGCTGATGAGGTGACCGTAACGCGGATTATCTTGGAACTGGCAGGCTACGCCGCGCTCCTTCTTTGGGGCCTGCACATGGTGCAGACCGGCATGCTGCGCGGCCTTGGGGGCAGACTCCGTCAGGTCCTCAGGCTCGCGCTCGGCGACCGGATAAGGGCGTTTGCTTCGGGGCTCGCGGTCACGGCGGTTTTGCAAAGCAGCACCGCGACCGCCTTGATGCTCGCCGGGTTTCTCGATCGCGGTTTCGTTGCTCTTCCCATGGCCTTGGCGGTCATCTTGGGGGCGAACGCCGGCACCACGCTCATCGTCCAGCTTTTGGCGTTCGACATTTCGGCCATCATCCCGGTCCTGATCCTCGCCGGCGTCGTCATGTTCAGGCGGGCGGGCCGGACGAGGCTCCGCGATTTCGGCCGCGTTCTCATCGGTCTTGGCCTGATCCTGCTCGCGCTCAGGCTCATGACGGAAGGCTTGGCCTCCGTCGAGCACTCCGGCGCCTTGCGGGAGGTTCTCTCGCTCCTCACCCGCGACCCGGTCTTCGACCTAGCGGTCGCAGCGCTTCTCACCTGGGCCGCTTATTCGAGCGTCGCTATCGTCCTCCTCGTCATGTCGCTGACGCCTGGCGTCATCCCTGTGACCGCGGCGCTGGCGCTCGTGCTCGGCGCAAATCTCGGCAACACCTTTCCGCAGCTGGTTTCGGCGCAAGGCTATCCGGCGGCCAAGCAGCTTGCCATCGGCAACCTTGCCGTGCGCGTTCTAGGCTGCGCCGCCGCGCTGCCTTTTCTGCCGGACTTTGCCGCCTGGCTTACAACCGCCATCCCGAATGGAGCGGCGGCGGTAGCCACCTTCCATACGCTGTTCAATCTTGTCCTCGCTCTCATCGTCCTGCCTTTGCTCGACCCGCTGGCAAGGCTGTGCGCCAGACTGGCCCCGCCCATTCCAAGCCGCAGCCATGCCGAGCCGCGCTACATTTCCTTCTCGGCGCCGGCAGCGCTGCCCGCCGTCGCGCTTGCCGGCGCATCGCGCGAGACGCTGCGCATGGCCGGCGCCATTGCCCTGATGCTGTCGACGTTACGCAAAGCGCTCGAAACCAATGACAGCCGGCTTTTGCGGGAGGTCGCGCGCCTCGACACGACCGTCGACCGCCTGCATAACGCCATCAAGCTCTATCTCGTCGAGATCGGCAATCAGGAGGATCTCGACGAAGATGACCGTAGGCGCTGCTGGGACATCCTCGACTTCGTCATCAACCTTGAACATGCGGGCGACATTGCCGACAAAAGCCTCCGCGATATCGTCGCGAAGAAGATCAAATACAGGCTAGCTTTTTCAGCCGAGGGCCAAGCGGAAATCGCGGCCATGATCGACCGCGTCTTGGCCGATCTGAAGCTTGCCGTGGGCGTCTTCATGAACGGCGATGAGAAGAACGCGCGGCTGCTTCTCGCGGAAAAGGTCCAGATGCGCGATCTTGAGCGGCACATGACGGTAAACCACTTGCGGCGGCTGAAGGAGCAGCGCCCGGAAAGCCTTGAAACGAGCAGCCTTCACATCGACATCGCGCGCGACCTGAAGCGGATGATGGCGCACTTTGCCTCAGTGGCCTATCCCATCCTCGAAGAGAAAGGCGCGCTGCGCCGGACCAGGCTCATCGAGTGATAGCGCTGGCGGCGTCCCTGACTCGGCACTTGTGGTGAAGCGGGACACGCGTTCTTGAAATCGGCGAAATGCAGGCCGGACAAGCCCTCGCGCTTTAGCCGCGAACGATCCTGAGCAAGAGTGCTGCCGGTAGGTCGCGCATCGGCTTCGCCTTGCTGACGGGGTTAGCCATAGGTAACGTAACCTTGGCTTATCGCAAGGCTTCACGTTGAGTGCATTTCGATTTTCGCCTACCTTCTTACCCCATGGCAACAGAGACAAAACTTCATGTGGTCGGGGCCGGGCTCGCTGGGTCGGAGGCGGCGTGGCAAGCCGCTGGGCGCGGCGTGGACGTCGTTCTTCACGAGATGCGGCCGGGCCGCATGACCGAGGCTCACAAGACGGAGCGCTGCGCCGAGCTTGTGTGCTCGAATTCCTTCAGGTCGGACGACTGGGAAACGAACGCGGTGGGGCTTCTGCATGAGGAGATGCGCCGGGCAGGCTCGCTGATCATGCAGGCCGCGGACTGTCACAAGCTGCCGGCGGGCGGCGCGCTTGCCGTGGACCGCGATGGCTTTGCGGCGGAGATCACGGAGCGGCTTCTCGCGCATCCCCGCATCGAATTCCGCCGCGATGAACTTTCCGGCCTGCCGCCGCCGGATTGGGAGTCCGTCATCATTGCAACCGGGCCGCTCACGACGCCCGCGCTCAGCGCCGCCATCAATGCGCTCACGGGCGAAGAGGCGCTCGCATTTTTCGACGCCATCGCGCCCATCGTCTTGCGCGACACCATCGACATGGACGTCGCCTGGATGCAGTCGCGCTACGACAAGCCGGGGCCTGGCGGGACGGGCGCGGATTACATCAATTGTCCGATGGAGCGGGAAGAATACGAAGCCTTCATCGATGCCTTGCTCGCCGCCGAAAAGATGGCTTTCAAGGAGTGGGAGACCTCGACGCCATACTTCGAAGGATGCCTTCCGATCGAGGTGATGGCGGAGCGCGGGCGCGACACGCTGCGCTTCGGCCCCATGAAGCCCGTCGGCCTGACCGACCCGCGCACGGGCCGTTCGCCCCACGCGGTGGTGCAACTCCGCCAGGACAATGCGCTTGGCACGCTGTGGAACATGGTCGGCTTTCAGACCAAGTTGAAGCATGGCGAGCAGACGCGCGTGTTCCGCATGATTCCGGGCCTCGAACGCGCGTCCTTCGCCCGGCTTGGCGGGCTGCACCGCAATACCTTCCTGAACAGCCCGAAGTTGCTCGACGCCAAACTGCGGCTGAAAGCCGATCCGCGCCTAAGATTTGCGGGCCAGATCACGGGCGTGGAGGGGTACGTCGAGTCCGCAGCGATTGGCTTGCTTGCAGGCAGGTTCGCCGCCGCAGAGCTTGGCGGAAGCAAGATTGCGCCGCCGCCGCCGGCGAGCGCGCTGGGCGCGCTGCTCGCGCATATCACTGGCGGTCACTTGGTGGACGGCGCCTTGGAGGGCGGCCCGCGCAGCTTCCAGCCCATGAACGTGAATTTCGGGCTGTTTCCGCCGCTGCCGGGTAGCGGAAAGCGCTTGCGGGGCCAAGAACGCGGCCGAGCCCGCAAGCAAGGGCTCTCCCTGCGCGCCTTGGAGGATCTTCAGCGTTGGCTCGATGAGGACGGCGGCGATGGCCCGTAAGGCGTTGCTTAAAATCGTCTGAAATATTGGGTTCGTTTTGCAAAAAGGCCTTAAAGTAGATATATAAATACCCATCTTAAGGCCTCGATTTTGGGGCGCCGGCATGCGTGCGGCTTTGCAAAAATTGCCTGAGGCTGGTTCTATTTATGGTAAAATTTCAAAAAACCGATGGTTAATTTTGACGGAATAGGTTAATGCATGGTTCATGCGATTTTGCGGCGCGGCGCTGGCCCGCGCCAAAGCGAAGCCTCATCGCCTCGACGCTTTGTCCTGGCTTGTAGGCGCGTCGTAACATGAGCGCGTGCAGCAGGCTGAGTCCGGCCTCTGCAGGCCGCGAAAAATGCTTGACGGGGCATGCCCGCTTTCTGTTCAGATAGCAGGAATAGCTCGGGAGCCCGCGTGGCGCGGAACTTGGGCCAGGCGCAGATGAATCAAACGGCGCGCCGGGTGCGCCATACAACATTCGGCCTATCCGGAAGCGGACTTTCTATTGCGTTTCGAAGCCGCGGGAACGCGCGTCGTGTCACCAACCGGCGCCTCCAGCCTGCAAATTTCCTCCAAGAACGCGGAGCGCAGTTGCGCGGCTTCTTCCTCCGGAAGCCAGTTGGTCATCTGCGGGAAGACGGTCTTCCAGAAGGCGACCTCTTTCTGCGTCCAAGGCATCTCCTTGGCGACGCGGGCTTGCTCCAGAACCTTGTTGACCTCGGCGCGCACTTTGGCGAGCGAGGGCGCGTAAGACTGTGGCGGCGGCGGTCCGAAAAGATCGGGCTGTTTGCTGAAGAGGTCAGTTTGATTGCTGCGCGACATAGGGCTCCACGGGGCAAATGCGAATCGTTTTATATTTTGCCTCAACACGCCCGCAAATGCGCATGCGCGCGCTAGTTTTCCTCTGTCTCCTGCGCTGTCTCCGTCTTGCCAAGCGCGCCCGCTGCGAGCAGTTGCTCAAGCTCGATGAGCGTCGCGCCCAGGATCGCGTCCAGCGCCTCGGCTTGCGCGGGCTCAAGAGCGACGAGGCGGCCGAGCACATGGAGGAGGTCGAGCAAGTCGCTGGTGTATTCCGCGAGCCAATGGTCTGGCTGGATGCCGGACAAGGGCGAGGGAGGGCGGCGGTCGCCGATGATCGGGCGGCGGCGATCTTTCTTGCGATAGCTGAACCATTGGTTGAGCACGTTCATGCCCGAGACGTCATAGTCGACCATGGCCTGCGATACGTTCTCGACAAAGCCTTTGCCGATGAACAGGCGGCGGGCGGCCGCGTCGTAGCGAAGCTCGTTGGGGAAGTCCTCGGGGGTCGATGGGATCGCACCTTCGCGGGGAATCGTCGGGCCGTCTTTGGCGAGCCGTGGCGGTCCTGCCGGGCGCCCTGCGTCCTCGTCCACCATGCGCTCGCCATAGGTGTGCAGCCAGATCACCTCGCGCCCAAGCGCGGCGGCGCGGTCGAACAGCTCGGCTTCAGCCGTGACCGGCAACCGCAGGCCGGGCCGAACAAGGTCGGCGCGGAAACGTGCCGTGAAAGCGGGATGCGCCATCACGCCCGCAATGTACGCCATCATGTCATCCGGCGTGACCGTGCGGCCGAAACGCAGCGACAGATACGCAAGGAGAGATGGCTTAATGTTGGAGACTGTGGCCTCGGCGTTTCGCCAGAGGGGATACACACGGCCGCCGAAATTGCCTTTGTAAAAGTGCTTATCTGGAACTGTTCCGGATATCGCCAGCGCTGGTCCCGAAGAAATGGAGTGGGTTTCGATGGAGGCGATATAGACTTGTGACTCCGAGAGAGACGCCCATAGTCTCGGTCTTATATCATCAAAAAGGCGAGCATCCGGCGCGATCCATTGCCGATCGAAAGAGCGAAAGGCATACTGGATCGGATCGACCATTTTGCCTCCATCTTCAGCCACGCTCACATTCGGCGTTCGGTACGATCCAAGGTTCTCGCCGACCACTTTGCGCGAGTGGCGCGAGGCAAATTTATCCCCACGCATCTGAGGGTGAAACAGTCGCTCTTTGCGAACTGGATCGCGTTCTTTTTGGAGTGCATCCCATCTTGCCAACAAGGTGTCGCCGTCTGGAGCAATTACCCAATTTCGCCCCGCGATCATTCCCGGTCCGCACCATTCAAAGACATCTATAAGCGCCGGTGAATTACCCCATAACCCCTCGTGGACCGGAAGAAATGGCTCCCGCCATCCTGTCGGTCCATCGCGCCAACCCTTCGACTTGAGCGACATCGTTTCCAGTGCGGCGAACTTTACCTGTTCGCGGTGCCCCTCGGGCAGCGCTAGAAACTTCAATTTGGCCGGCGTTGTGCGATCCTTGCCCGGCGTACGTGCTGCGAGCACGATGCAAACCGGTTGCTGCACGCCCTGGAAGATGCGCGTGTTGACGTCCGGCTGATGCCCTTCCGGCGAGCAATCGATGACCCAGATCGCCGCACAGTCGCGCCGCAACTCCTCGCGCATCTTCTGAAAGCCTGGACCGTTTAAAAAGCCCGCGACGGTGATGAAACAGATGATCCCCGAGCCGTCCTTATTGCCGCCGACCGCTTGACGATGCCCGGAGCCGAAAACCTTCAGCGTCGCCCACCGCCAGAAATAGACATAGAGGTTCTTCAGATGCTTGGCGTGCGCGCCAACGCCCCAGCCGACCGGCGGCGACCACAGGTCCATCGGAGCGGGAGTTGCCTGGCCCGCCCGGCGAGCGCGCAGGGCTGGCACATCCTGCCGCCCCTCGATCCAGCCGCC
>Ga0326727_10024864_pt1 | contig 11283 bp, 11 predicted proteins | sample MB2enrmetagenome_FD_207643 | JGI IMG/M metagenome (GOLD analysis project Ga0326727, IMG submission 207643) | Lab enriched peat soil microbial communities from McLean, Ithaca, NY, United States - MB29MY | ecosystem: Environmental > Terrestrial > Soil > Wetlands > Peat | place: USA: New York... | reverse complement strand
CTCGCGTCCTCGGTCCGCGGAGGGGCGCATGGAGCGTTTGCGGCTCGCGATGCCCTGAGTTCGTCCCCGCCCTACTCCGGCTCTTCCTGCGCTGCGCTCGGCACAGGAAACCTCTGAGTCGACCTCGTGCAGGCTTTCTCGAACTTGAAATTAGACCAACGCCTTGGTAAGGCGTAGGTCGTGGGTTCGATTCCCACCTTGGGCTCCACCGCCGTTTCGAAGCGGTGTGATCGCTCGAATCCGTGCGATCCGTCGGCTGACCGCGGTCGCTGGGCGCGCCTCGCCGAGTTGAGGGGCGCCCGTGACGGGCCGGGAGGATGAGATGGGCAAGGTGGTGGTGGGGCTCTCGATCTCCCTGGATGGCTACATCGCCGGCCCCCACGATGGTCCCGACAACCCTCTGGGGGACGGTGGGGGCGCGCTCTTCGCCTGGTGGACGGCGGGCACCGAGCGGCTCGGTCCCGACGACCGCTTCCGTCCGCCGCCGCGCAGCCGTGAGGTGGTCGAGGAGATGTTCTCCTGCGGGGCGATCATCACCGGCCGGCGCACCTTCGACATTGCCGGCGGCTGGGGTGGTCACCACCCCCTGGGCGCCCCCTTCTTCCTGCTCACCCACACCCCGCCCGACCGCCACGTCGGCCCCGGGACCGAGGGCACCGTGGTCACCGACGGGATCGAGAGCGCGCTCGCCCGGGCGCGCGCCGTGGCGGGCGGCCGGGACATCGCGGTCTGCGCCGCCGACGTCGCTCAGCAGTTCCTCCGGGCCGGCCTCCTCGACGAGATCCGCCTCGACCTCGTGCCCGTCCTGCTGGGCGGCGGCGTGCCCCTCTTCGCCAACCTCGGAGATCGTCTGCGGGCGCTCGAGTGCACCCGGGTGGTCAGGTCCGCCGGGGTCACCCACCTCCGCTACCGCGTGGTGAGGTAGGGGCGCAGCCAGCGCTCAGGCGGGTCCGCTCATCGGCCCATCTCGAGCTCGTTGAGCCCGAACCTCGCCCGCGATCATCTCCAGCGTGCCGACGTCGCCGGCGAAGGGGTCGTTGGATCGCGGCCAGGGGACCACGAGGTCGGTGAAGCCGAGCTCGCGGAACCGTCCGGCGGCGTCCCGGAACGCCTCGAGGGAGTCGGTGGCGCCGGAGATCCGCATCCCGGTGAAGAGAAGACGTCCGAGGGTCGTGGGGTCGCGGTCCACATCGGCGCAGGCCGCGTCGATCCGTTCCAGCTCAGCGGCGAGCGCGGGCAGGGCAGCCTCCACGCCGATGGTGCTCCCGTCGGGGCGGAGCGGACCCTCGGTCACCCAGGTGGTGCCGAAACGCGCGGCCAGGCGCATGCCTCTCGGACCGCCGGCTGCGACCGCGAAGGGGAGGCGAGGTCGCTGGAGACAGCCGGGGTGCATCCGGGCTCCGAAAGCCTGGTAGAAGCGGCCGTCATGGGTCGTCACCGGCTCCGTCAGCAGCTGATCGAGGACGGCCACGAACTCCTCAAAGCGATCGGCTCGCTCCCGTGGCGTCCACGGCTCGCGGCGGGTGGTGGCCGCGTCGAAGCCACCTCCGCCCGCGCCGATCCCCAGGGTGAACCGGCCGCCGGAGATGTGGTCGAGCGTCATCAGCTCCCGGGCGAAGGGGACGGGATGGCGGAAGTTGGGCGACGCGACCAGGGTGCCGAGGCGGATGTTGGACGTCACCACGGCGGCGGCGGCGAGCGTGGGCACCGCGGCGAACCAGGGCGCACTGCGGAGCGACCGCCAGGCCAGGTGGTCGAAGGTCCAGGCGTGGTCGAAGCCGAGAAGATCGGCGCGCTCCCAGGTCCCGCGCTGCGCTCTCCAGCTCTCCGCGGGGAGGATGAGCACCCCGTAACGCATGCGCTGGAGCTTCTCACGATCCGCGTCGAGGGGTGGGCGGCGCGAACCGCCGGCTACCGGACCCGCCATTGGAAGAGGGCGCGGATGGTGTCGATGACCTGGGTGACCGGCTGGTCAGGGTCGGCCTCCACTCATGAGACGGCCAGCACCGCCACCACGAAGGCGGCGTAGCCGGCGATGATCACCCAGCCCGCCCTGCGCCCGAGGCCCCGGCCGACGTAGGCGAGTGCCAGGGTCAGGTAGGTCAGCCCGACATACCAGGCGGCGATGAGCAGTGCCTGGCCCGACGGCCGGGCCAGCTCGATGAAGAGCGTGGGGATCAGCAGACCGGCGGTCACGTTCAGGGCGTTGCTCGTGAACGCGGTGCTGAGGGCTGCGGCGCCCCGTCCCTGGGCGGCGAGATGGACGGCCGCCACCGCGGGGGGCAGGCTGGTCACCGCCGCCAGGACCAGTCCTCCGACCACGACGGCGGCGACGGAGTAGTGCTGTCCCAGCGCCGACGCACCGCGCTCCATCGCCACCGTGGCCAGGATCACGACGATCAGCGCCGCTGCCGCCACCAGCAGGTCTCGCAGCGTCCCCCGGCGGGGACGGATGGCGGCCTCCAGCTCGAGCTCCTCCTCGTCGACGGCCGAAGCCAGCCAGGTCACCCACCGCCGCGGCAGGGGAAGGCGCCGGCGCTGGGTGCGCCGCAGTGCCAGCAGGACGACATAGGGCACGAGCACGGCGAGCACGAGCACGAGCCCCACTGCCGAGTCGACGGCGCCCATGACCGTGGCGAAACACACCACCGCAACCCAGAGCGCGACCGTTCCGCTCAGGACGACCACCTTGCGGTGCAGGGCGATCCGCCCTGCCACCACGGCTCCGAGGCCGAGCAGCGCGGCCAGGTTGAAGATGTTCGAGCCGATGACGACGCCGGCGCCGAGCGCCCGCTGCTGGTGGGTGAGGGCGGTGACCGCGGCCCAGATGTTGGCCTGGTCAGCGGCCAGGGCGGCCAGCAGCCCGAGCAGGGCCTCGGAGAGCCCCATCCACTCCCCCAGCCGCTCCACCCGGGTGACGAGCACCCAGCTGGTGGTGAGGCTGACCGCGGCACCGCCTACGAAGGCGGCGAGTGCAAGCCCTACTCCCATGAGGGCAGGAGACTGCCACGGCGAGCGGGGAGCCGCCACCACAGCGCAGGGGGATCCGCGGCCAGCCGGGTGTCCGTCTCAGTGCCCATGTCGGCTCCATCCCACGCGCGGCAGATGCGCCGACCAGACTTCCCGGCTCTCCCTCGCCGATCATACTGCCCCCCGTGGAGTGGAGGTGGAGGCGTGACCGGATTCTGGCGGTGACTACTTCTTGACATCAACCTTCATAGGTTGTTACCATCATCTGGTAGTAAATCCCAAAAGGATGACACCGCCGTGAGCGCTCCCGCCATCTCCGCGGACCACCTCGTCCGCTCCTTCGGGGCCACCCGCGCCCTGGTGGACGTGAGCCTGCGTGTGGAGAAGGGCACGGTATGCGCCCTGCTCGGCCGCAACGGCGCCGGCAAGACGACCACGGTCCGCATCCTCACCACCCTGCTCCCCGCCGACGCCGGGCAGGCGCGGGTGGCCGGCTTCGACGTGACCGACCAGGCAGCCGAGGTCAGGACCCGGATCGGTGTGACCGGCCAGACCGCGACCATGGACGAGCTCCTGACCGGGGCCGAGAACCTGGAGACGATCGGGCGCTTCTGCCACCTGGGGGCGGCGACGTCGCGCCGCCGCGCGACAGCGCTGCTCGAGCAGTTCGATCTCAGCGACGCCGCGCGGCAGCTGGTCAAGCACTACTCGGGTGGCATGCGGCGGCGCCTCGACCTCGCCGCCAGCCTGATCGCCGAGCCGGAGGTGCTCTTCCTCGACGAGCCGACCACGGGGTTGGACCCGGTCAGCCGCGCCGAGATGTGGACGTCGATCCGCGGTCTGGTCTCGGGGGGCACCACCGTGCTGCTGACCACCCAGTACCTGGATGAGGCCGACCGCCTGGCCGACACCATCGTGGTCGTCGACCGCGGGCGGGTGGTGGCGGAGGGCACGCCGGAGCAGCTCAAGGCCTCGATCGGGCGGCCGTTCGTTCGGGTCACCCTGCCCGAGGCGGACCCGGCGACCCTGGAGAGGGTGCGCCGGCTCCTCGGCGAGGAGGCGGAGGTCAGCGGCCGGTCGGTGAGCGCTCCCGCGCCCCAGGGTCTGGTGACCCTCGAGGAGGTCGTCACCCAGCTCCGCGGGCTGGGGGTGCCCGTCCACGAGGTCGGCCTGGAGCACCCCAGCCTCGACGAGGTGTTCAGCGCCGTCACCAGCCACTCGGCGCATCCGGAGGCGCCGGCCATCAGCAGGGCGGGTGGGACATGAGCGAGACGACGGTGCGCACGGAACGGCAGCTGCGGGGCGGCCTGCTCGATGCCTACACCGCCACCCGGCGGTTCGTCATCCGCGGCAGGCGCCAGCCCGACGTCATCTTCGGCAGCCTGCTCACCCCGGTCCTCTTCGTGGTGCTCTTCGGCTACGTCTTCGGCAGCTCGATCGTCGTACCGGGTGGCAACTACCGCTCCTACCTGATGCCGGGGCTGTTCGCCATGTCGGTGCTGTTCACCGCCGGCAACAACGCGGTCGCGGTGGCCGCCGACATGAGCGAGGGGGTCGTCGACCGCTTCCGGACCCTGCCCATCGCCCGCTCCGCGATCGTCATCGGGCGCTCCCTCTCCAGCCTGCTGCTGGGGATCCCGGTGCTGGTGGTGATGATCGGCTGCGGCTATGCGGTGGGCTGGCGCGCCGACAACGGAGTGGGCAACGCGGTGCTCGCCTTCCTGCTCTTCGAGCTCTTCGGCTACGCGATCGGCTGGCTGGGCGTCCTGGTGGGGCTGCTGGCCGGCTCGGCGCAGGCGGCCGACGTCATCATGAACATCCCGATCTTCCTGATGGGCTTCATCTCCAGCGTCTTCGTCGACCCCGCCAACATGCCCGCCTGGCTGCGGGTGATCGCCGACTGGAACCCGATGTCGGCGGTGGTCACCGCCGGGCGTCAGCTCTTCGGCAACACCATCGGACCGCCGCCGTCGGGGGTCTGGTCGCTGGAGCATCCGATTGCCACCACCTTCGGCCTGGCGCTGGTGATCGTCATCGTCGTGGCCCCGATCTGCGTGCGCCTCTACAGCCACAGCACCCGCTGAGCGCGGTGCGCCGCCGCCGGCAGCGACTCGGCTCGGTCAGTCGGATCCCCTCGTCATGAGGCGGCCCCCATCTCGTCGACCGGCTCCACCACCGGTGCGACCCGGGTGCGGAGCGGAACCTCCCGGATCAGGCAGACCAGCACGAAGGCGACCACGGCGAAGGGGACGCCGGCCATGAAGACGGCCCCGAGGGACTGGCCGAAGGCGTGGACCACCCCGCTGTGGAGGAGCGGGGAGAGCTTGTCGAGCACCTGGGGGCTGGCGTTGCCGATGCCCCCCGAGAGGCCGCCCAGGTGGTACCCGGCGGGGAGATCCCGAGCCAGCTTGGCGATCAGCACGTTGCTGAAGATGGCTCCGAAGATGGGCACTCCGATCGAGCCGCCCATGGAGCGGAAGAAGGTGGCCGTCGAGGTGGCGGTGCCCAGGTCCCTCTGCTCGACGGAGTTCTGCACGATCACCACCAGGACCTGCATGACGCCCCCGAGGCCGAGGCCCAGCACCACCATGTAGAGGGAGATCACGATCTGAGGGGTGGCGGCATCCATGGTCCCGAGCAGGTACATGCCGAAGACGGTGAACGCCGTTCCCAGGATCGGCCAGATCTTGTAGCGCCCGGTCCGGCTGATCAGCTGGCCACTCAGGATCGAGGTGGTCAGCAGCCCGACCATCATCGGCACCAGCAGCAGGCCGGAGTTGGTGGCCCCGTCGCCCTTGACGATCTGCAGGAACTCGGGCAGGAAGATGATCGACCCGAAGAGGGCCAGGCCGATGATGAAGCCGGCCCCGTTGGCGAGGGCGAAGACGGATCTGCGGAAGAGGCGGAGCGGCAGGATCGGCTCGGCCGCCCGCCGCTCGACCAGCAGGAACGCTGCCAGGAGCAGCAGGGCACCGGCGCCCAGCCCGAAGGTCTGAGGTGACCCCCAGGGGTACTCGGTCCCCCCCCAGGTGGTGAGCAGGACGATGCAGGTGACCGCGGCGCCGAGGAGCGCCGCTCCCAGGTAGTCGATGCGGTGCTCGCGACGCTGCCGGGGCAGATGCAGCACCAGGCCGGTGGCGACCAGGGCGGCCACGCCGATGGGGACGTTGATGTAGAAGACCCAGCGCCAGGAGGCGTGGTCGACGAAGAAGCCGCCGAGCAGCGGTCCGGCCACCGTGGCCAGGCCAAAGACGGCCCCGAAGTAGCCCATGTAGCGGCCCCGCTCGCGCGGGGAGACGATGTCGCCGATGATCGCCTGGGAGCCGACCATCAGCCCGCCGGCACCGACCCCCTGGAGAGCGCGGAAGCCGATCAGCTCGGCCATGTTCTGGGAGAGCCCGCACAGCATCGACCCCACCAGGAAGATGACGATCGAGGCCTGGAAGATCCGCTTGCGGCCGTACAGGTCGCCGATCTTGCCGTAGAGGGGGGTGGAGATCGTCGAGGTGAGGATGTAGGCGGTGACCACCCAGGAGAGCTCGGTGAGCCCACCCAGGTCGCCGACGATGGTCGGCAGGGCCGTGGAGACGATGGTCTGGTCGAGCGCCGCGATCAGCATCGCCAGCATCAGGGCCCCGAATATCACCGTGAGACTGCGCCGCTCCGCGGCGGAGCGGGGCACCACCGCGGCGGGCATTGCCGAGGCGCTCACGCGGCCGGCTCCTCGGCGCTGACCGGCGGTGCGGAGTGCTGTGCAAAGAGGCGCGACGGCCACCAGGTCCAGCGGCCCACCAGGACCACGAAGGCGGGCACCAGGATGGTGCGGACGAAGAAGGTGTCCATCAGGATCCCGGCGGCGATGCCGAAGCCGACCTGCTGGACCTCGCCCGAGGAGGGCGTGCCCCCGGAGGCGAAGGCAAGCACCGCGAAGGTGCCGCCGAGGACCAGACCGGCGGTGGTGACCGTGGTCCCGGTGGCTCCGATCGCGGTCCTGACCGCCTCGCGCAGGGGCAGCCCATGGGACTCCTCACGGATCCTGGTCATGACCAGGACGTTGTAGTCGGAGCCCAGCGCCATCAGGAAGACGAACATGAGGAAGGGCATGATGAACTCGACTCCGCTCTGGCCTCCGAGATGGACGAAGACCAGACCCACCAATCCCAGGGCAGCCAGGTAGGACAGCACGACGCTGGGCACGAGGAAGAGCGGGGCGATGACGCTACGCAGGACGATGGCGAGCAGGAGGGCGATGATGATCGCCACCGTCGGGATGATGTGCAGGAGGTCGTTCTGCGAGATGTTCTCGACGTCGTAGGCGAAGGCGTCGAGGCTGAAGATCCCGTTGTCGGTGGCTCCCGCCCCGCGGGCCGCGGCCGTGGTGTCGGCGCGCAGAGCCGGGATGTTGGCGCTCGCCGCCGCGCTTCCCGCCGGACCGACGCCCGGGACCACGGCGAAGACCACGGTCCGGGCGTCGGAGCTGATGAAGCTGGCCAGCGCGCCGTACTCCTGGGCCACCACGGGGGAGACCGTGGCGGCGGCGCCGGGCGTGAACGGCCAGCCCAGCTCCTGGTGGAGGGTGGTGATGTCCGTTGCCGTCAGGGTCGGTCCGGTGGGGCCATTCGGGTCCAGGGGCCCGATCACGCTGGTGAACCCGGAGGACGCCGCCAGGTTGTGCTGGGCCGCCACCAGCTGGGCGGGATCGGCGAAGACCGATCCGGGGAAGACCATCACGACCTCGGTCGAGGTGAGCGTCCCGGCGGAGGGGAAGTGCTGGTTGAGAACGCTCTGGCCGATCGCCGAGTCGCTCCCCGAGGGCCCCGAGACCTGGTCGGCGAAGCCGGCCGTCGTCGTCCCCAGCGAGCCGAGGGCCAGCGCGGCGAAGATGCCGACGCCGACCACCGCCGTGAGCGCCGGCCGGCGCACGAAGGCGGCGGCGACCCGGCCCCAGAAGCCGACCTGCGGGGTCTCGCGCACCCGCAGGTTGCTCGGCCAGAAGACGGCCCTGCCCAGGATGGCGAGCAGCGCCGGGAGCAGGGTGAGCCCGGCCAGCAGCATCAGGCCGATGCCGATGGCGAGGGCCGGTCCCAGGCCCTGGTAGAAACCGAACTGGGCGATCACCAGGCTGAGCAGGGCGCCGATCACGATCAGCGCCGAGAAGGTGATGGATTCCCCCACCGTCTCCACGGCGCGCACCACCGCGTCCCGGGGTTCGAGGCCGCGGCGGATCTCCTCGCGAACCCGGAAGACGAGGAAGAGGCCGTAGTCGGTGCCGGCGCCGAGCACCAGGACGACCAGGATCAGCTCGGTGATGATCGAGACCTGGACCCCGATGTGCGAGGCCGCGGCGATCACGGGGCCGGCCAGGGCCAGCACCAGCCCCGCCGGCAGCAGCGTCACGAGCGGCGCCAGCAGCGCCCGGAAGGCGAACAGCAGCAGGGCGATGATGAAGAGAATCGAGAGCAGCTGGGTCAGGTTCTGGGAGTGGGCCGTGGCGGCGTCGCTGTCGGTCGCGATGGCGAGCTGGCCGGTCAGGTTGAGCTGCAGGCCGCTCGGCGCCCCCACCCGGGCGAAGTCGCCGCGGATGGAGTCGACCAGCGTGGTCCCGCTGCCACCGCCGTACTGGGGGACGTTGGCCTGGATCAGGGCCTGGAGCGCCTGGCGATCGCTGGACGTCCCCAGGGGACGCACCGTGACGACGTTGGGCAGCCCCTTGATCCTGGCCAGCAGGGTGGTGATGGCAGCCTGGTCCTGGGTGGTCAGGGGGGCGTGGCTGCGCGAGGCCACCAGGGTGGCGGTGGCGAGGTTCGAGTTCTCGAAGGGGTCGAGCAGCTGGGCCGCGTGCATGCTCGGTGAGCCGGCGGGGAGGAAGCCGCTCTCGGTGTCCTTGGCCACCGACCCCAGCCCGGGTAGCGTGCGCACGCAGACGACGGTGACCACCACCCAGAACACGACGATCAGGTAGCGGAAGCGGATGTCGAACCGGCCCAGCCGGGAGTAGAGCTGCTTCATGCCCCCCCCTCCGCGCCCGCCGGCCCGGCGATCCGGGAGAGCAGATCGACGAGCGTCCGGAGGTCGTCGTCGGTGAGCGTCTCCGTGACTGCGGCGAGGCTGCGCAGGTGGAGGTGGAGCATCTCCTCGAACCCCTGCCGGGCGGAGGCGGAGAGCTGGACCCGTACCAGGCGCCGGTCCCCGTCCTCCCGGAGACGCTCCACCAGCCCCGTCCTCACCAGCCGGTCCACCAGCTGGGTGGCCGAGCTGGGGGTGATCGACTGGGCCTCGGCCAGCTGGTGCATGGAGAGCCCGGAGCCGCACTGCTGGAGGAGCATCAGGACCTCCAGCTGTGAGGCGGTGACCTCCTCCATGGTCGCCTGCAGGGCGAGGCGGGCGTCCGCGGGCACGGTCGCCCGGAGCCGGTGCCGGAGCGCCGGCTGCAGTCCGGTCAGCCGCCGCAGCAGGGCATCCCTCTCGGAGAGCGGGGCGGGCGCGTTCATCACTTGTTAATCCCTCTGATACTCAGGTACACCAAGTATGTGGGAACCGAAGCTCCGGTTGTCAAGGGGCGAGGCGGTGACGGTCCGGTCGCGGGGATGCCGCCAGCCCCGTGGCCCCGCCGTCCGCCCTCTGCGGCCACCGCCGGCCGGGCCCCGGCCCGGGCGGGCTGCGGGCGGGCAGCGGGGGTCGGGGCGCGACCAGGCCCCTGCGTTTGACGTCGGGGAGCCTGTGCTATCATCCCCTTGACCTAGCGCGGCTAGGTCTTATTTGTGTTGGGGCTTCAACGTGGCCACGGCTAAAGGCGGCTCTTCGACGATCACCCTGCAGTGTCCCGACTGCAAGGAACGGAACTACACCACCGTCAAGAACAAGCGCAACGATCCGGACCGGATCGAGCTGCGCAAGTTCTGTCCGCGGTGCCGCACCCACACGCGGCATCGCGAGACCAAGTAGCCAGTCCTCGGAGAAGCGCGATGTGCGAGGTCGGCCCCGCCGGCGGCTATGCTGGCGGGCCACAGGGGCGTAGCTCAGTTGGTAGAGCATCGGTCTCCAAAACCGAGGGTCGCGAGTTCGAATCTTGCCGCCCCTGCCATCTCGGGTCGGGCCCGACCGGGTAGGCCCGGCGTAGGGTTGGAGGTCGATAGAGGACGTGGCCAGAGCGCCGGCCAGGCCGGGATTCAGCCAGGGTTCGAGCGGAGGGCGCGGCTCGGGCCGTCGGTTTGCCTACTTCCGGGGTGTCTGGGAGGAGCTGCGCAAGGTCGTCTGGCCCACTCGCCAGGAGCTCTGGCGGATGACGGGGGTGGTGGTCGTGACCGTGATCATGTTCAGCCTGCTGATCGGCGGGGCGGACTACGGGCTCGGCTACGCGGTCAAGCCCATCTACAGCAACACCAGCGGTGGCAGCTCCACGACCACGACCGCCCCGGCCACGACCACCACGACGGCTACCCCGAGCGCCGCCCCCTCCGCCTCGGCGAGCGCCTCCGCCAGCCCGTCGACCTGATCCAGGAACCCCATTGAGATGACCATGAGTGAATCCGGAACCGCGATCCAGACCAGCGATGCCCGCTGGTACGTGATCCACGCCTACTCCGGGCACGAGGAGAAGGTCAAGAACAACCTCCTCAAGCGCGTCGAGTCCATGGACATGCACGACAAGATCTTCGAGGTCCTCGTCCCCACCGAGGAGGTCATGGAGATCAAGGACGGACAGCGCCGGCGGGTGTCGAAGCGGATCTATCCGGGCTACATCCTGGTCAACATGATCATGTCCGACGAATCCTGGTACGTGGTGCGCAACACCCCGGGCGTCACCTCCTTCGTCGGCTCGGGGAACAAGCCGGTGCCGCTCGCGGAGAGTGAGATCCGGGGGATCCAGAAGCAGGTGAAGGCCGAGGCTCCCACCAAGGTCTCGGTCGAGTACCAGGTGGATGAGAGCGTGCGGGTCATCGACGGCCCCTTCACCGACTTCCACGGCAAGGTCACCGAGATCAACGCCGAGAAGGGCAAGCTCAAGGTGCTCGTCAACATGTTCGGCCGGGAGACGCCGGTGGAGCTCGACCTGCTCCAGGTCGAGCGGCTTCGCTAGGGACGGAGAGAATGGGCAAGAAGAAGGTCAAGACCGTCATCCGCCTCCAGATCCAGGCCGGCAAGGCCACCCCCGCCCCCCCGGTGGGGACCGCGCTGGGGCCTCACGGGCTGAACATCATGGAGTTCTGCAGGACCTACAACGAGCGGACCGCAGCCCAGGCCGGCATGGTCATCCCCGCCGAGATCACCGTCTACGAGGATCGGAGCTTCAGCTTCGTGACCAAGACCCCC
>Ga0326727_10024862_pt1 | contig 11284 bp, 9 predicted proteins | sample MB2enrmetagenome_FD_207643 | JGI IMG/M metagenome (GOLD analysis project Ga0326727, IMG submission 207643) | Lab enriched peat soil microbial communities from McLean, Ithaca, NY, United States - MB29MY | ecosystem: Environmental > Terrestrial > Soil > Wetlands > Peat | place: USA: New York... | reverse complement strand
AGTATTGTTTGTGGCTGGGCTGCATGGGTGGATACGATCCCAAAGGCCGTGAGATTATTGCCGACTTCGCCCGGGTGATGAACTTCCTCGGCGCCAGCTACGGTGTCTTACGAAAGGAAAAATGCACCGGCGACCCGGTGCGGCGGCTGGGCAACGATCTGGTCTTCCAGCAACTGGCCGAAGCCAACCTTGAAGCCCTGGCGCTGAACAAGGTGAAGAAGATCGTTTCCATCTGTCCGCACTGTGTCCGCACCATCCAGGAAGACTGGAAGGACTACGGCACGCCGCCGGCTATCGAGCATCACAGTGAGTTCATGGCACGGTTCGCGGACAGACTGCCTAAGCAGCCGGGCGGCGAGACAATCGTCTTCCACGATCCCTGCTACCTGGGCCGTTATCGCAACGTGTACGATGAGCCGCGCACCGTGGCTGCGCTGGCGGGCGATCTTGTCGAAGCTCCGCGCCACCGCGAGCGCAGCTTCTGCTGCGGGGCCGGCGGAGGGCTGGCTTTCCTCGGTGAGGAGACAGGCGAACGCGTCAGCCACGTCCGCGCGGCGGAACTGGCTGCGACCGGGGCCAGCGTTGTGGGCGCAGCTTGCCCGTTCTGCAACTCCATGTTCCGCGATGCCCTGGCCGCCACCGGCGAAGGCGCGCCGCAACTGCTCGACATTGCCCAGCTGGCAGCTCGTGGACTGCCGCCCGGCGCCGCCAATTAGAATTACTGGGGACGTTACCTTATGAAAATCATTGTCGCTATCAAACAGGTGCCGGACCGGGATGCGCAAGTACGCATCGACGCGGGCGGCAAGTGGATTGAAGAATCCGACCTCCAATTCGCGCTCAACGAGTCCGATGCTTACGCGCTCGAAGAGGCGCTCCAACTCAAAGAGAAGCATGGCGGCGAAGTGGTCGTCGTCAGCGCCGGTCCGGAGCGCGTGGGCCAGACCATTCGTGAAGCTTTGGCCAAGGGCGCGGACCGGGCCATCCACATCGAAAGCGCCGACCTGTCCACGTGGGATGCGCTGGGAGTGGCGAGGTTGCTGGCAGCGGCCATCAAGCCGGAGAACGCCGACCTGATCCTTACCGGCCTGCAGTCCGACGACCTGGGACTTGGGCAGACGGGCGTCATTCTGGCTGAATTGCTCGGTCTGCCGCATGCGTCGCTGATCCTCCACGTCGATGCCAGCGAAGGCAGGCTCGAGGTGAAGCGCGAGCTCGAAGAGGGCTGGTTTCAGTCGGTCGAGCTGCCCACTCCCGCCGTGTTGACCATACAGTCCGGGGGCAACAAGCTGCGCTACGCGACGTTGATGGGCATCAAGCGCGCCAAGACCAAGGAAGTGCGAAGGACGACGGCGGCGGAACTGGTTCCAGAAGCTACTCCAGTTGTGGTTCTGGAGGGAATTTCGCTGCCGGCAAAGCAACGTTCCACACAAATCCTGCCTGGCTCACCGAAAGAAGCCGCGGCAGCCTTGGTTGAAAGACTGAAATTCGAGGTTCGGGTGCTATGAGTGGCGTATGGGTTGTCGTTGAACAGCGGGAAGCCCGCATTGGCCGCATCAGTTGGGAAGCAGTCGCAGCCGGTGGTTGGCTGGGCGCAAAGCTGGGCCTCCAGGTCAGCGGGGTCGTCATTGGAGCGGAGACGGAGTCTCTGGCAGCCGAGATCGCAGGCAAAGCGCTGGCCAGGGTGGTGCGTGTGGAGCACCCGTTGCTTGCTCAATACACAGCGGATGGCTTCTCGCTCGCGCTGGAGCAGTTGATCGCCGCGGAGAAGCCGGACTATGTTCTTTTCCCGCACACGTACCAGGTGCGCGATTATGCGCCGGCACTGGCTGCGAGGCTGGGCCAGGTGCTGATCAGCGACGTGATCGGCATCGGCGACGGGCCGGTCTTTACGCGCCAACTGATGCAAGGACGGCTCAATGGCAGCTATCGTCAATCCGGCGACGGGCCATGCCTCATCTCGGTGCAGGCCGGGGCGTTTCGCGCCGATGCAGCAGAGGCAGGAGCGGCTGAAGTGTCGGTTTTTGCTCCTACGCTCGGTGCGGAGCAGATCCGAACCCGCCCCAGTGAGCCTTTCCGCGGCTCGGAGCAGACGGTGGACCTAAGCTCCGCGCCGATGATCGTCAGCGTGGGCCGCGGCATCAAGGAAGCAGAAAACCTGCCGATCGTGCGGGAGCTGGCTACCGCATTGGGAGCCGAACTGGCTGCCTCGCGGCCCATCTGTGACAACGGCTGGCTGCCCATGGAACGCCAGGTGGGCAGTTCCGGTCAGACTGTGTCGCCCAAGCTCTATCTGGCTGTGGGCATCTCCGGCGCCATCCAGCACCTGGTGGGCATGAAAGGCTCACAGTGCGTCGTGGCCATCAACAAGGACCCCGACGCACCCATCTTCGAAGTCGCCGATTACGGTATTGTCGGCGATCTCTTCGAGGTGGTTCCCGCGCTGACCGAAGCCATCAAAGCCTCCCGGCAATAGCTCCCGCCTGATCGCGTAGCCCCTCTTAGACCATGCGCCACCCGGCGTGTCACGACGCGCACACCGTGTGCGCGCGGACACGCCGCCTGCCTTTCCTACCATCCATAACCTCTTTTGTTTCATAAGGCTGCATTTGGCGAAGGCGTTGCAATCTCTCTTGGCGTAGGCGGTAAGCCAAAAGGGGGATGCGATGAAGGCTCAGGTGCTCGGCAGGTTGGCGGCGGTGGGAATGGCCGCGGTGGTTCTGGCCGGTCATACAGCGGCTCAGACGGCGATAAACCAGGTTTCCCAGCAACAGACTTCCCCCGAAGGAACATCCCAACGCCGCATCGTAGTCAGCCTCGAGGACCGCAAGCTCGCCCTCGTCGAAGACGGCCAGGTGCGCAAGGTCTATACCGTCGCGGTGGGTAAGCCCTCAACTCCCAGCCCGGTTGGTACCTTCACCATCGAGCGCCGCGTAGCGAACCCCACCTACCACCACGATGGCAAAACCGTGCTGCCGGGGCCTCACAATCCGGTGGGCACGCGCTGGATGGGCTTGAACAAGCACGGCTACGGCATCCACGGAACCAACGAACCCAATTCCATCGGCAAGGCTGCCTCCCACGGGTGCATCCGCATGGCCAGGGCCGATCTGGAAGAGCTTTACCCCCTGGTTGCCGAGGGCGACGCGGTGGAACTGGTGGGCCAGCGCAACGAGGAAACGGCGAAGTTGTTTGGCGATGGTCAGAACGAGCTCGCTCCCGCGGCGCAGCCCGTTGTGACTGCCCAGGCTGAGCCAACCGCGATGGCCCCTGCTTCCGATGCGGGCACCTCCGCGAAGTTAACAGCAACCACCGCTGTGGTTGCGGCCATTGCGGCCTCGCTGTAAGGGCGGTGAAGCCATGAACCTGCTGACCGAAGCAATGAATGGTCTTGGGGCAGTTCTGCTGCCGGTGGTGGCGGGGCTGCTCTTCGAGGAGTTGACGTTTGGAGGACTGGTCCGGCTGCTCTTCGCTCCATGGCCGGGAACCGGGCGACACGGGGAGCCTAACCACCGAAAGGAAGAACGAAAATGATCGCACTGAAGCTGTTGTTGACGGTCGCGGGGGTGCTGATGCTGGCTACCGCGGTAGCAGTTCCACTGTACTCACTTTGGCTTCGCATTCGCTCCGCGCGCCGCAAGGCAGCGGGCGAGACGGAACTCATGGATCCTGGAGAAATCCCCTGGCGCGGTCCGGTCGCGCTCGCACTGGTGGCTTGCCTGCCGCTGCTGATCGGAGCCAGCATTGTGGTTGTGCCCAGCGGCATGGGCGGAGTGCGCGTGAGCCAGATCGGCGGCACGCTGCCGGGAACGCTTTATCCCGGCGTTCACTTCGTAACACCGCTGGTAGAGAGTGTTGAGACATTCGACCTGCGCGATCACCTCTTCACGGCCGGCATTGCGGGCGAAGGAGCCAAAGGGGTGACCCCGCACAACGGCCTGAGCGTCCAGTCTCGCGAGGGGCTCAACATCGGCCTGGGAGTCACGGTTCGCTATCGGCTCGACCCCAGCAAGCTCGACAGCGTGCAGGCGCACATGCCCCAGCCGGTAGACAAGGAGCTTGTGCCTCCGGTGGTGGCCAGCGCATGGCGCGAACTTACGCCGGCCTATACCGTGCAGGAGATCTTCAGCTCCAAGCGCGAGGAAGTGCGACAGAAAGCCTCGGCCATTATCACTCGCAAGCTGGGCGCCGATGGCATCGTGGTCGAGGAGGTGATGCTTTCAGACATCCAACTGCCGGACGAATATGCCAAAGGACTGGAAGGCCTACTGCTGAAGGAGCAGGAGGACAACCAGCTCGGAGTGGTGACCGATATTCAGCAGAAGCAGGTGAGGATTGCCGAACTGCAGGCCGAAGCGGAGGCGGTGCAGAAGGTGAAGGAGGCCGAGGGCGAGGCGCAGTCCAAGGTGGTAGAGGCCAAGGGCGAGGCCGACGCCATGCAGTACACGCTTCCGCTGAAACAGAAGCAGATTGAGCAGAGCAAGCTGGAGGCCGAGGCGCGCAAGGAAGCGACGATCCAGAATGCCGAGGCCGATGCGCAGGCCAAGGTCATCGACAGCAAGGCCGAACTGGAACGGCGCAACCTGCTGGCCGACGCCGAAGCCAGCCGCATCAAGCTGATCGCGAAGGCCAATGCCGAGCGCATGACCAGCGAGGCGGAGCTCCTGAACAAGTCGCCGCTGCTGATCAACAAGATCGTGGCCGAGCGGCTCTCGGACAAGATCCAGGTGGTGATGGTGCCCTCGGACGGCAAGTTCTTTTTCGCCAACGATGTCTTCAAGAGCATGGCAAATAGTCCGGTCGTGAAGCAGGAGATGGATTCGGAATCGGACCCCGCGCCCAAGCCTGGGCACTGAGAATCAAACCAGCAACAAATCCAATGCATGGGCGCGGAGATTCATCCGTGCCCATGCAAGGCCAAACAGCCGCGAACGGTATAATTCGCGCAAACGCAAAATAGAAGACGCCTATGAATGCAGTGAAGCAAGCGGGGATGATTGTGGCGCTGGTGATTGTGCTGATCATGCAAACGGCCTCGGCCGCACCCGCCGCCAGTCTATGGGACAAGCCAGCCGAAGATCTCGCGGAGCAGATTGCCAGCATTCTTGGACCTGGACAGGCGCACCTCACGATTCGAAATCTATCGACTATCTCCGTGGATGAGATTCCCGCCATTCGCCGCCTGCTGGAGCAGGATTTGAAGGCTCACGGTGTGCCGGCTGGCGGAACCGAGAGCGCCAACAGCATTCGCGTCACGCTGAGCGAGAATCTCCGCGAGCGCCTGTGGGTAGCGGAGGTCACCGAGGGCAGCGAGACGCATGTCGCCATGGTGCATGTCGATCCGGGCACGCCCCAAGCGCCCCAGGCGAGCGGCGGTCTCATGCTGCGCAAGCAGACGGTATTCACCTCGAAGGCGACGGTGCTGGCGCTGTTGGAGGTTGCGAGCGCGTTGATCGTTGTGGAGCCGGAGGAGATCGTGCTCTATGGCAAAACCTCGGATGGCTGGCGGGAACAGCGGCGCGTGGGCATCGGCCAGAAGCGTGCTCTGGCACGCGACCCGCGGGGGATCATCTTTCCCTCATCCAGCGGAGATGGCTTTGAAATATCGATCCCCGGAATGGCATGCAACGGAAGCAATGGGCCTGCCCAGCCCATCGAGAGCTGGCCGATCCACTGCCATGAAAGCGACGACCCTTGGCGCATTACATTCGTGCCGGTCACGCAAACGGAGAACGCGACCGCAACCGATATGGATGTCAGCGTCGCACCCATCAAAGCCTTTTACAGCGCAGGGCGCAACTACTTCACCGGCGTAATCACGGCCAACCTGGGCGTCGATCTGCCTCCGTTTTACGCGGCGGCGCTGTATTCGCGCCCTTCCGGAACCGGCCTGCTCGTCAACGCCATTGATGGCAAGGTGCTGATTCTTGACGGCGCAGCGCTCAAGCCCGTGAGCGGCACGCGCGACTGGGGCAGCGATTTTGCTGTGTTGCAGACACGCTGTGGCGCAGGCACGCAGATTATTGCGTCCGGTTCTGGCGAAGCGGCCAGCGACAGCCTTCGCGCTTATGAATTGCCGGCATTGGAAGCGATTCCCGCCAGCGCTCCTCTGACAATGGATGGAACCGTAACCGCCATGTGGACCGCGCCCGACGGCAAGAGCCTGTTTGCGGCAGTACGGACGACAACCGGCAACTACGAGGTGGACCGTGTTACGGCGCTTTGCAATTAGCTGTGTGATGGCGGCACTGGCACTCGGGGCCGGTGCCCGCACCCGTCCCCACTACGGCGGTACATTGCGGGTCGAAATCGAGGGCGACCCCTGGCAGCGGCCGAACGGCCTGGCGCGGCGGCTGGTCCTGGACGGGCTCACGCGCGTGGATGCCGATGGGACAGCGCGTCCCGCGCTCGCCGTGGACTGGAAGTCGGAGAATGACGATCATCGCTGGCAGTTCCGGCTCCGTCCCGGCGTCCATTTCCAGGATGGATCGCCGCTGACGTCGGTCGCGGTCGTAGCCTCCCTTAACGTAATCTGCCCTGCCAATTGCCCCTGGACGGCAATTCACGCGGTTGGCTCGTCGGTGATCTTCACCAGCGACTCGCCCATGCCCAACCTGCCCGCCCTTCTGGCAGCAGACGAGTTTTTGCTTCCGCTCACGATTACCAGCGAGGGCAAGACACCTGAAGGTGTGGTCGGCACGGGCCCCTTTCAGGTCAGAGGGTTCACCAACGGCATGCTGATCCTGGCCGCCAATGACACATGCTGGCAGGGACGCCCGTTTGCCGACGCAGTTGAGATTCACGTGCACCGCTCCATCCACGATCAATGGCTCGATCTGGGCGTGGGCCGCGCCGATGTGGTCGAGGCGCCGGCAGAGCAGATACGCCAGGCACAGCAGCAACGTCTTACAGTGGTTGCGTCACCGCCGGTCACGCTGCTGGCGCTCACGGTTACTGATTCCGGCGCGCTTGCGAATCCCCTTTTGCGCGCGGCGATTGCGCTGGCCGTCGACCGCGGCGCCCTCTACAACGTGATCTTCCAGAAGCAGGGCCAAATCACGGCCAGCCTGTTGCCTGCCAATCTCACCGGTTACGCATTTCTCTTTCCGGTGGAGCGGGATCTTGGCAAGGCACAGGAACTGCGCGGCGGACTGACTCCTCCGCCACTGACGCTGGCCACGGAGGGTGGTCCGGTGATGCAGTTGGCTGCCCAGCGCATTGCCCTCAACCTGCACGAAGCGGGATTCAACGTGCAGGTGGTCAACGCCGGAAGCACGCAGCACGCCGATCTGGGGCTGCGAAGGTTGCCGCTCGAATGTAACCAGCCGCAGGCCGCTTTGGAATCGATGCTGCGCAGCGTGGGGCTATCCGCTCCGCCGCCAGAGCAGAGCCCGGTCTCACTTTTTAACGTGGAACACAATGTCCTGGATCGGAAGACGCTGATTCCCCTCTTGTATCTTCCGAGCGCGTTTGCCATCGGCGACCGCATACGCGATTTCCGACTGGGCCCCGATGGCACGCCGGACCTGGCCAACGCTTCGCTTGAGGATGCGCAATGAACCTGCGCCAAAAGCTGCTGTTGCTCTTTTCGCTCACTGTGGCGGCAGCCGTGGCGGCGGTGGCATGGACGGTGTTGGTTCGCATCCGCCTGGTATTTGAACAGCGCGACGCGGAGGAGACGGCCCTATTTGTCAGCCAGTTTCAGCGCGAGTTCCAGCACCGCTCCGCCGATGTCGCCGCCGCCGTCGAACATCTCGCCGCCACCGAGCGGGCACGCGCCATGGCCTTCGAGATAGCCCAATCTGGTGATACCGCACCCTACCTGAATGAAGCGCAGACCATGGCCCAGGACGCGCAACTCGACTTCCTTGAGATAGTCGGCCCCGACGGCAAGATCGTCAGCTCAGCCCAGTGGCCCGCGCGTTTCGGCTACTTCGAGCCCATCGCTTGGGTGGATCAGCCCACGTTCCTCAAAACCGAGGACCTTTCCGACGGAAGTTCGGCGCTGGGGCTGTTCGCCATTCGGGCCGTTGGCCCTTCGGAGGCCACTTCGGCGGAACCTGTTCGTCTGATCGGTGGCAAGCGCCTCGATAAGTCCTTCCTCGCCGACTTACCCGTCGCTCCCGGAATGCAGATCGCTCTTTATCGAGATGCCGACGAATCCCCGAGCGCGGAACAACCGCACTTGGGCCCGGATTTCACAGTCTTCGATCCCAAGCGACTCATCGGCGACTCAGGCGAAGTTCCAAACGCTGCTCGCTATGAATCTTTGATTCGTTCTGCCATACATTCACACCAGCAAACAAGCGCTATTCTTTACCTGACCAATCGCCGCGAAGACAGTGTCAACGCGACCGCCATTCCCCTCAGAAATAAAGCCGGCGACGTTCTCGCAGTACTCACAGTCGCCATCTCCCGCGGCGGCATGGTTCAGGCACAGCAGCATATTCGCGCCATCGCATATGGAGTGGCTACGGGCGGAATCCTGCTGGCAATCGTCTTCAGCCTGTGGATCGCCGCGCGCGTCTCGCGGCCCATCGAGCAACTGGCCCGCGCGGCCGAAGAAGTTGCAAGCGGAAACTGGGAGGTGCGCGTTCCGGAAAGAGGCCGCGACGAGGTTGGCGTGCTGGCGCGCAGCTTCAACCACATGACCGGGCAGCTCGCAAGCCAGCGCGAGAGATTAGTCCAGAGCGAGCGCGTGGCCGCCTGGCGCGAGCTGGCCCGCCGCCTGGCGCATGAGCTCAAGAATCCCCTCTTTCCACTGCAACTGACCGTGGAGAACCTGGTTCGCGCCCGGGAACTGCCGCCCGCTGAATTTGACGAGGTCTTCCGCGAGAGCACACAGACCCTGGGCATGGAAATCGCCAACTTGAAGACCATCATTGGCCGCTTCAGCGATTTCAGCAAGATGCCGAAGCCGCAGTTGGAGCGGATCGACGCCAAGGATCTGGTCGAACGGGTACGGTCTCTTTACGGAGGGACAGGCTGCGTCACCGGGCAGGATGGAGCGAAGATCGCGTTTGATACAAACGTTTCCGAAGAGCCAATGCCGATCGATGCGGACCCTGAACTGCTGCATCGCGCGCTTTCGAACCTGGTGCTGAATGCGATGGACGCCATGCCGGAGGGCGGTACGCTTACAGTCAGCGCGCGCCGCACGGCAGACAAGATCGAAATCCGCGTTGCTGACACCGGCCAGGGCATGACGCCGGAGGAGTGCGAGCGCCTGTTTACTCCGTATTACACGACCAAGCAGCATGGGACCGGGCTGGGGTTGGCGATTGTGCAATCGGTGGTTGCCGACCATGCAGGTACGATTGCAGTGGAGAGCCGGACAGGCGGCGGGACTGCGTTTGTGATCACGCTGCCCAAAGCCGGTGAGGCCGCATCATGACCAAGGCTAACATTCTTATCGTCGATGACGAGGCCAACACGCTGGCTTCGCTGGCGCGTGCCTTTCGTCTGGCTGGCCATGAGGCGGTGGTGTGCGACAATGCCGCCCGGGCTCTTGAGTTGGCCCGCACCCAGCCGTTCGACATGATCCTCAGCGACGTGGTGATGCCGCGCCGCGACGGGCTCTCTCTACTCGAAGACCTGAAGACGGCGGGTGTCACGGCGCCGGTGGTGATGATGAGTGGACAGGCGCACATTGAGATGGCCGTGCGCGCCACGCGGCTGGGCGCTCTGGACTTCCTTGAGAAGCCGCTATCGACCGACAAACTGCTGGTGACGGTTGAGAACGCGCTCAAGCTGACGCGCCTGGAGACGGAGAACCGCGACCTGCGCACCCGCGTCGGCAAACACACGCTGGTCTTCTCTGGGGATACCATGCGCCGCGTAATGGCGCAGATTGAGCGCGTGGCGGCCAGCGAGACCCGCATCTGCATCTATGGCGAAACCGGTACCGGCAAGGAGCTGGTTGCGCGCACATTGCACGAAAAGAGCCATCGGTGCGCGGGACCGTTTATCACGCTCAACTGCGCGGCGGTTCCGGCGGAGCTGATCGAGAGCGAGCTCTTCGGGCACGAGAAGGGCTCCTTTACCGGCGCGGCGCAGCGTCATACCGGCAAGTTCGAGCAGGCTCACCGCGGCACGCTCTTCCTCGACGAAATCGGCGACATGCCCACCGCCATGCAGGCCAAGCTGCTGCGCGTTCTTGAGGAGGGCGAAGTGGAGCGGATTGGCGCGGAGAAGCCGACTACAGTGGATGTGCGCGTAGTCGTCGCCACTCATCGCAACCTTGAGCAACTGGTGGAATCGGGCGGATTTCGTCGCGATCTTTATCATCGCGTCGTGGTCTTTCCCGTCGAATTGCCCCCTCTGCGCCAGCGCCGCGAAGACCTGCCCGCCCTAGTCGATCATTTTGCCCGACAGGTGAGCGCGCAGAATGGATGGAAGCCAGTTCCCTTCGCTGCCTCGGCTATCGAGGCGCTCCAGGAGTACGCGTGGCCCGGCAATATCCGCGAGTTGCGCAACGTGGTTGAGCGTTTGCTGCTGCTGGCCGGAACCGAAGTGGATGCGGACGCAGTGCAACTGGCGCTGCCCGCGGTGCGTTCATCTGCAAAGGCTGCGCCGGCGCACACAGAAACCGAGGGGCCGCTTGCACAGCGGGTGCTTGCTTTCGAGCGGGCAAACGTCCTTGCCGAACTCGAGCGCCACAAGCGCAACATTACCCAGACGGCCAAGTCGCTGGGACTGGAACGGAGCCACCTCTACAAGAAATGCCAGCAGTTGGGCATCGACCTGGCCAGCCTGCCCGAGCGGGAGGGATAAACCTGGGTGCGCGGCTGAGCCTGAAGCCGTTGCTCGTCCCGCTCACGCCACTTCGTTCTCCAGTGTCCCGATTGGATCGATCGTGATGCGAATCCGGTCTCCGCTATGAAGCGTAAAACTGCTCGTCGGCACAATGCCGGTCCCCGTCATCAGGTAGCAACCATGGGGAAAGGAGTGATCGCGGAAGAGATACTCGACCAGCGTCTTTGGGTCGCGCTTCAGCTCCGTCAGAGGCACTGATCCAGCAAACGCCAGTTGGCCTTGACGCAGAATCTCGATGGAAATCTCCGTCGACGGCGAGAGTGGGGCGGAACTGACCAGAACGCCGGGACCCAGCGCGCAACTGCCGTCGTAGACCTTGGCCTGCGGGAGGTAAAGCGGGTTCTCGCCCTCGATGTCGCGGGAACTCATGTCGTTGCCAATGGTGTAGCCGATGATCTTCGCGCTGGGACATACCAGCAATGTTAGTTCAGGCTCGGGCACCGACCAATGCGCATCGGTGCGAATCCTC
>Ga0326727_10024861_pt1 | contig 11284 bp, 15 predicted proteins | sample MB2enrmetagenome_FD_207643 | JGI IMG/M metagenome (GOLD analysis project Ga0326727, IMG submission 207643) | Lab enriched peat soil microbial communities from McLean, Ithaca, NY, United States - MB29MY | ecosystem: Environmental > Terrestrial > Soil > Wetlands > Peat | place: USA: New York... | reverse complement strand
GACCCCGCTCCACTGCAGCCGAACCTGCAAGAAAGGCAGTTGGGAACCCACTTTCGCAGTATATACCTCAGTTGAATCAGGGGTTGCATAGCCGGCTTGCAAGCGGGAGCCAAAGCAGGCTCGACCCTTTTCCAGGCGAAAATCGAACGGCCTTCCATGCAATGTGGGCGTAGGTTATTGAAAATATGGTAGGCACGATTGGATTCGAACCAACGACCTCTTCCGTGTCAACCAGATTCTTAAACGTAACTCATTGATTTCAGGAGCATCGGCGGCACCGATTAGCATCCAAAGACATCCAGAATTCATCCTCAGCACCATCGTCAGCACCATCAAAACCCAAAAAGAAAAGGTCTAGGAAAAGGTCTGGATTCTGTGCGAATCCTAGCTGGCTAATGGGTGTAGATTGCCGTCATGGCAAACATCATCCTAAGACTTCCTGCAGTGAAGGCGCGGACTGGCCTTTCCCGTTCATCGATATATGTGTGGGTAGCCCAAGGTAGATTTCCTCAACCAATCTCCCTTGGTGCTCGTGCGGTGGGGTGGCTCGAATCGGAAATCGACGAATGGGTCGCTCAACGGGTTCAAGAAAGCCGAAATGGGAGGGATGTGCACCCTATCCATAATCTGGCGAAGTAGGTAAGAACTGAAACGATGCTAATGCTTCGGAAGGTTTTGCCTCGGCATGTCGACATACAAACCATGTCTCACGAGCCACTATTCGTTGATGACTTTTTCGGCTTCCTCGCGGAGCGTCAACTGCGAGTCACGATAACTACACCCTCACCAATACATCTTCCTCATCTGCTTCCATGGCCTTCAAAAACGACCTCTCATAAAGCGTCCCCTCTTCCGTATCGGAAGAGCATCGACCCATAACAACCCTCGACTGTTAAAATATTCGTACCCGCTTGACACCGCAAAGCTAAACTTCATCCGGATTCCAGTCGGATGTGCGGAAATATTGCCAAACCGTGCTCTCAAGGTGCGCAACCGTGAAGCATTCAGACTTTGGCTCGTTCTGCGGCGATAACCAGCCTTCGTCAAGTTGCTAGTTCGGCCAGATTGCATCAAGAAAGATTTTCTAATGCCTCTATATGAGGGTGCTGAGGATTTAATCCGTAAGAATCTTGAACTGCTTCAAGCCGGTCAACGGGCCCCACGCATCATAATTGGGAAATTGACCAAAGTGCAAATTGAAACAATAAACGCGCAACAGGCGTCTGAAGACCTACCGCTCAGCATCGATGAGGTCGTTTTCGTCGGTCGCCACATTTACAAACGGCGCATAGTGGAAAACAACTACACGATAGATGACGTAATCGAGCAAATAAGAAGTTCTTTGGAAGAAACATCGGAGGTAATCGCCACAGCGTACATGACAGCAATCAAAAATCCGACGGCTCGGACCGACAGATTTGGTAATCGAGTAAATGATGAGGCTATCTTCGAATGCACGAAGTATCGGCCGAATCCAGAACTCTTTTCAGTCATGCCGAAGGGCGACAAAATCAAACCGCAAAAGTAAAGGGTCGCTTCACAGCGACCCTTTACCAACCTTGAGCGATTCGCTCGGTTAACACGTTCGTCCGACGCCCCAACCGCTCTCTACTACTTTTAACCCAATCCCTTAGTTTGTCAAGTATCTTCGACCATCAAAGTCGGTCCAATTGAGGGTCGCTAGAATTTCCACTTTTAAGCTATTGAAATGCAAGTATTTACATGTAGAGATAAATATTCGCCTATTCTTCGCCTATAATGGCAGCATGTTCCCCACCCCCTCAGGCCGCAAGACGTTTGTCGTCCAGTGCAAGAAATGCCGCCGCGACGTGCCCTCCGGTCGGGAGGAATTTCCGTTCCAATCCATCACCGTCGAGTGCCCACTCTGCGGCGAGTTACGCCGCTACCTGCCATCTGAGGTCTTCCTCGGCAGACCAGACAATCTCGTCATCCGCCAGCTACGGGCGGTGAGGAAGTGATGTTCGACCCGGACGCCCACATGCCCCGAATCAATCGGGGAATGGTGTACTTGGGTGCGTGCCTGATTGCCGGTATCCGGCTGGCACGGGAGCGGCAGGTTAATGTGCGGGTAGTACCCACGAGCAATGCTATTGACGAGTCGGTCGAGTTGGCACATGAGATTTATAACCGGGTTTTTCGGAAGGTACCGGCGAGAATCCAATGAGACCGTTGACCGAAGGCCAACAAGACCTTCTTCTCTCGGTTCAATTAGCCTTCGGCCAGTTAGAATGCTTTGAGTTCGATTCGTGCGTTCTAAGGAATTCTCATTGCAACTTGGCGAACTCTGCGCCTTGTGAATTCACATCGTTTCCTTCCGATTAGATTCGCGGTCTCTTTCCAAGTTCCCGTCTCCCCAAAGGCTTCCACGAATCGACGCAAACAGGGAATGCTGGACTCGTTGAGGCGAACAAACTCGCCCAAACGTAGCCGTTGCTCATCTCGTTCCCGATTTCGACGCTCCCGTGCCCTGAGGAATGTCGAGTTCGCATGGCAGAACTCATCGTTGGCTCCGTTTTCGTACTCCACTTCGAGCGAAAGGTTGCGGGGATTCGAAAGCGGTCGTTGTCGCCACTTTTTATGGAGCGTGTTGAACTTGTTGCTGAGGCACCGATTGATAAAGCTGCGGAACCGCGCCTCATTCGCACCATGCATCCTCGCAGGAGCAAAAGTCTGAATCACATCTTTTTGGCCGTTCTTGCGGTTTATCGAGTCTGGAGGCAACGCCGCAAGAAAGACCAGAAGTTCTTGTGTCCAATCCTCAGCCTCCGTCCCTGCTGGATATCCTCGCGTCCGCCGTCTCACCCAGTCCGCCACGTATGTTGGGAACCGCTGGTAAAACTCGGCAAAGCAAGTCGGCACTACAAAGCCGTCATGGCCGACGTAGTGACCGTTCTGAGTTGTGTACGAGTCGTTCCAGCAAGATGCCCGACCATGCCTTGATTTTTCCAATACAACAGCAAAATCTTGAGTATTCGCCATTGAATCCTCCTTGCGGGAGGACAGTAACAAAGGAGGCAAATCCATGGCGACCAAAGCGAGTGCAGGGATGGAAGAGTTGGCTATGCGAGTTCAGGCGTCACTCGCCTTAGTCACGAAGAAGGAAGCAGACTACCTTGTCAACGCAGTCGTTTCGTGTCTGGAGGACACGCTCGTTGAGCATCTCGCAGAGGATGGGTACTACCTCAAGATGAACGGATTCGGAAAGTTCACCGTCCACCACAGCCCCCCGAGGCTTAGAAAAATTGGCTTCAGCGGTGAGACCCGCGAGATACCGCCGAAGCGGAAGGTGAAGTTTACCGGCATTGGGAAGCTGCGACAACTGGAATGTGGGTGAAGCGTGTTGGCTCCTCATGGGCGACCGCAAAAATGTTTTCCGGCTTGTCGCGAAAAACCGTTCCGGGCAGCACTATATATATGAAGCATTTTGTAGGCGTCGGCAGGACACTCCGCGAGATTCGGGTAGACGCTGTATACGATTGTTGTAGAAATCACAACCGCATTGGGCACATCATAGCTAGAGAGGCACACCAGCGTAATGAAGGACTACTCGGTTTTTATCGATGGTTGGGGTGATGAAACTCGCCCCGGCTCCCCCATGACCTACCAGATTGCAATCTGTCCATTCAGCCGGAGCGCGTCATCGATGGCAGTCAAGCGGTACGAAACGCGAGAGGCTTTAGATGATGACCTCCGCCGCTACTTCGGCTTTACGGACGCGGCAATTGAGAGGTACTTTGCACAGCCCGATTTGCTGCAAGCATTGGTGCATCCACTCTCCGATGAAGTTGCCGCTCATTTTGGTTGGCACTGAAAGGCAGTGATGAACAAGTGGGAATACAAAATCGTCACGATTAACACCCTTCACCAGCCGGATGCGGCTGAGTGGCTCACCGATTCCGAAGGTGGTAATCGCCCGTTAAGGGAGCTATTCGATTCAATGGGCAATGAGGGATGGGAACTCGTTGCATTCTATCCCGCACGGCCTGTAAATCAACCTTGGATACATCCCGTCTCTAAGTGCGAATCGACACTTCCCGCAGACCCTTGGCTGTACAACGCCATATTCAAACGCCCCCCTGAAACATGGGAAGAACGAAAAGAGCGTATAGACCGCGAACGGCTCCAGAGACGCATCAAAGAGCATTCCACTCCCTGATTTTTCCTTCTCGCCTATAACCGCTCAATGCCCCGCGTGTATGCCTCTTCCCAGTGCCGTCACGGATGGCACGTCAGCTTCCTTGAGGGCGACTTGAAAACATCACTTCGCAAACACCAAGGGAGCCGACAATTCCAACGCCAGCAGTTATCGCGGTGATGACTTCCGTTGTCACGATAGCCTCCCATTCTCAGGTATCGAGCATATCCCAATCTTCACCAAGCACCCAACGTAGTGCCGACAGCTTGCCATTGACGAATCCCCATTCCCAATCGTCCATGTACTTCCCGATGTTGCGCCCATACTTCTCACGGGCACGCTTCATAGCTGCCTTGCATCCGCGCAAAATCTCAGGAGTGATGGTCTCTTCACCGCGTGCAATCTTTTCAAACATGATTATCTTGCGGTAGTACCAGACGCGATTGAAAAACTCTTCCTCAGCCTTGCCAATCTGACTTTCCGGCCTGACGTATGACTTCAATACGCCATGCATCTGAAGTAGGTCACGCTTGCCGCGTGTCATGGATTCCAGATTCGTCCGCTCCCAAACCTTGATGACGAACGGTGGGCGGTTGTTCCGCTTGTACGCTTCAAGGTAGTCCTTGGCTGAGTTGCTGAGGAAATTGGAAGCAATGATGAGAGCCACGTCAGGCCGTTCCGCCTCTGCCCATGCCAGAAGATTGTGCAATTCTTTGGCTGGTACACCCTTGACGTAATGCTTACAGTCCACGAACCAGCGTTCGCTGCGACGGCTCTTGTCCACGTCGGTACGGTTCAGATGGGCAACGATGTCGCGACCGCTGTCAGCGGGGCTGGTCTTCTTGCCCGTCCCCTTACGCCAATCGAGATTGACGAAGCCCAAATCCTCCAAGAGGTCGTAGCAGAATTGCTCGAAGTCCGTATCGGAAAGCTTATTGAACGACAACCGCTGCTTGGGTGGTTTCATGCATGGAAGTATACCGAGGCGGGAGTAAGCCGGTTGAAATAGAATGGTGCCGTGGCAAACTTCCTCAAGTTTTTGAAAGCAGCCGGATACATCGGTTGGGGCAGTGTTGGCTTTGCTATCGTTCTGCTTGCGATTTCGATTGTTGAGCACCTGATAGACAAGAATGTGAACGCCTATTGGCTCGTGTTTATAGGCGCACTCGCTTTTGCCTTCGGGGCTTATCGAGCGTGGGCAAGTGAGCATGAAGCATTCGAAAATGAACTCGCAAAGAACGCCAAACCCTCATTGAAAATTGAAACGCCGGGTGTCTTCTTTGACATTTCAACGCCCCCCGATGTCCAAAAACTCGTCATTCGGCTGCATGTCTATGCATACTTGAGGGTGACCAATCTGACCCCAACGGATACAACCATCAAAGACGGCTACCTCGTTATGACCGTTGGCGGAGTTCAATATAAGGCGTTGGGTGATGACATAGATGTCCAAGGGAATGCGCTTGAACACATCTCCACTTTCAGGACCGGGGGCGAAACAACAACGTCAGACATATTCGGGAAGCACACGCTCACAACGTTCAAGAGGCTCATGTCGGTTGTGAACTCCACGAGCCCACTGAAACGTGGTATCCCCCAAGAGGGGTTCTTTGTCTTCACCTTCACCGACCAATCGATAGATTGGGACCACGGGAGTTCGTACTCGATACCAGTAGCTGACTTCGTACTTACGCTGAGAGATTCATTCGACGGTCACCATGAGCATCAAGTCACGGTTCTCAATATCCCCGAATCGCATCTCAAAAGCTAATGGAGGAACGATGAGCATCACAGAGATACTCGCCTAAATTGACGGCGAGATTAAGAGGCTGGAACAGGCACGGGCTTTGCTGACTGGCTTGGGAGAAGCAAAACCAAATTAGGTTTTCAAAAAGAGACACTCACTCAGCGCCAAGGCAAGGAGGGTCATCGCCGATGCACAGCGTAAGCGTTGGGCTGCTGTCAGAGCGAAGGCGAAGTAGACCTCGCACGCACGCGCAACGTGGCTCTAAGCCGGAATTCCCTTCTCTCAGCGATTCTGTTACCGCCGCGCAATGGTTCGCAACTCCATGTATTCCTCCAACTCCTTCATCGAGTACATCACCATCCCGCCGACTTTCGTCCATGGAGGTCCGCCGCCAGTCCCCCGGCTCCGCCAGCCTTGAAGCGTAGAGACGCTCATGCCAAGGAACGCCGCCGCTTCCTTTTCGCGAACGTAACGATTGGCAATCGGCATTTTCGAAGTTGTTTGAGCCCCAAGTCTTGACGCCACCCGGCCAGCAAGCTTTTCCATGAATTCCTCTTCAGCCAAACCGACGAGTGCCGGGCGCTCCTCCCCAAAAATGCGTGTCAGCGAGTCCGTGACACAATCTCGCACCGCGTCGATGCGCTTTTGAAGCTGGACGAATTCCCGCTGGACGTCTAGTAGCTCTTTGCGTGCACCAGCCAAATCTCTCAGTATTCTCCGCATGGACTCCTCCAATCGGGATGAGGGTACACCGGATGCTCCGGCACTCCAAGAGTTCCATCGAATTGTAAGGAGCGTCGCGTGCATTCCAAACAATGATGGGGGTGGTTCGAAGACCCCCCGCCCAGAGCCGGAGAATTCTCATTATTACTGGGACTTTTGAAGGTTCTGTGCGGTTCCCTCGGAAAAGGTCGCCGGTCAATTAGGTCTAGTCAGTGAGCCGCTGTGTGCTGCCGGTCACGCCGGAGAAACTGAATAGGCGGTAGTCGTACTCGACCGCCCAAAGAGCACAACTCTCCTCGTCATTTTCGACAGTAACGAGGCATAATGGTTTAACGCCAAAACAGGTCGAGTATAGCGATGCCAACACCTATCCCGGACGGAATCCGCCCGGAACACATTATCGCGGCAATTCATGACCTTGATGCCGGAGTGCATCACGGGTTCGGCGAATCGACCGTTTACGACCTATTGTATGAAGGACGCAGGTATCCCCCTAAGGCGGTCGTTGGTCTCGCAGCAGGGAAAATCCTCGGCACTTCACTCGGCCCTTATGACTTCAAAGGCGGTTTGGAATCGAAGTGCTTCGAAGTGCTTGAGAAGAACGGGTTCACAATAGTCCCGAAGGACGGCTCGGGTAGCGGCCACTCTGATGCACAGCGGAAACAGAATCCAGACTGGACACGAGATGAACTGATTATTGCCCTGAATGTGTACCTGCACGTGGGCACACCATTCCCGGCCAAAGACAGTGAAGAAATCTTCGCATTGAGCAGTGTTCTGAATCGCCTCGGCGAGAAGCTGTTTCCACCTGAGCAGCGGTCGGAGACATTCCGAAATCCAGCCGGTGTGTACATGAAGCTGATGAATTTCCGGCGACTTGACCCAGCCTACACATCTCAGGGCAAGGTTGGCCTCACGCGAGGCTCGGCTGGGGAGCAGAATGTTTGGGACGAGTTCCATTCAAATCCGGCGCGATGCGAAGCGGTAGCCAAGGCCATTATCCACAGCTTAGATGATGAAGAGGTAGGCACGGTCTGGAGTCATCCAGATGTTGATGACGAGTTTGAAGAGGCACCGGAAGGAAGGATTCTCACCCGACAACATGTCGTGCGTGAAAGAAACAAGAAGCTGGTCAAGCAAAAGACTGCTCGGGCGATTCGTCAGTATGGCAAGCTTGCGTGCGAGGTCTGCTCATTCGACTTCGCATCCGTCTATGGCAGACGCGGAGAAGGCTTCATCGAATGCCATCATACGAAGCCTGTAGCCGATTTATGCCACGACGCAAAAACACATATTGATGACCTCGCTCTCCTCTGTTCCAACTGCCACAGGATGATTCACCGCAGTAGGCCGTGGCTTGCGGTCTTGGAACTGCGGCAGCTTCTCAATGGCGCTCAAATGGCAACTTTTAGGGGGAATACGCATGAGTGATAATCCATATACGAAACGAGGTAGGCTAGCAGACGTTCTGGCGCTCATCCAAGTTCTTTCTCTTGACGAAGCGACAAGACGCTCTGAGGAGGGCATTCAAAGAGAACTCAAGGGTGTCCCAACATCTGCCACCGACTGGTCAACCGTTGCAAAAGAACATCGGGAGTTCTTCCGATTAAATCCGAATTCTCAATCTCCTATCTCGTTGGTCGCACGGTACGTGTTGCCCCACGAGGAAGAAGAGCGTCGGCCTCCACTTGACCCCGCATTTGTAACCGTTTTGATACGAACGGCCATCAACATTCATGACCGTCAGGTACGCGAGTCGGAGGGATGGAAATCCTACCTACCGCTTTGGTCGGCGCTGATAGGAGGCGTGTTTGCCACGCTCTCGACTCTTGGCACGGTATTCTTCACACATCTACTTTCAAAGTGAACCGGAAATCGTTATGGACAAGGCGTTCCACAAGAGATAGCCGAGATAGCGATGAACAAGCCGCTTACACAGCGGGGGCATGGTTGCAACTCGCGAACCATAATGGTTCACTGGGCAGCTTCCTCAATCAGGTATGGGGTGCGGCTTTGGGCATGAATCACATAACCGCACCAAGGGAGAATTTATGGAGCGTTCCTTGCGTTGTTTGCTGCTCTGTTTTGTGACCGTTGCTTTGTTGCCAGCCTGTGCATACGGGAAAAAGCCAGAAACCAAGACTGGAACGCTGGTCTACGCTGTCTTCGAGCAGTCCACTTCAAATGCGAAACTATATTTCTACCTTAACGATTCGGACAACAGCGTATTCGCCCTCAGCCCATCGAACTCTCCATTTGCCGGTTGCAACGAGTTGCCTTGTTTAACCGCGCAAATGGAGTTTCTTGGCCTACAGGCTCAGTGTCTCCACGTGTGGGCCTCGCCCTTTTGTGCGTCAACGCATGACTATCCCTATACGCTATTGAACCATAAGGGAACGCCGAGCATTGAAATAGGCTTCGGTGAGAACGGATGGATTGCAATGCCCGTCAGTCTCGGCTCCGCATCTGCTTTAAACGATTCATTCATCTCACGTCTGGCTGCTCTTGACCGTGACTGGAAGCCATCTACACCGAGCGCTTGGAACGAAGAGACAACAAAACTGAGGCAGCAGTTCGGTCGCTTGAAGGAACAGGAGACCGAAGTCCAGTACAGTTGTCTGACTCATCTCAAAATTGATGACTCAATCTCTTCGCTCGAGAAATGCGGCAGACTTCAACCTGACCATACCAACTCTGATTTGCGAGGAGAACAGCGGATTTATCACATATCAGCTTGGAGCAATGGTATGTACGTCGGATACCGAGAGGTACTCGTTTACGTGAATACCCAAAAGGGTACGCTTGAGAACGTCCAGTGGGATGACAACATTCATACCAACTGAGTGATGGGCTCATTGACTAAACCATGTGAACCAGACGCTCGGCGACGGACTGACAGCAAAAAGCCCCCGAAAAGCGGGGGCCGGGAATTAGGGTTTGTAGACCACATGCCTTATTGCTAGAATTGTCGCAAAGTGACGAGAGCGAGCGCCTCATCCAAGTTATGTATATCCAGCATCCAAGAATCGGTCGCTACCTGTCCACTTTGATGAATATGTACTGAAGCTATCGAAATAGATAGCCAGCCTTAGCAGTACGCGGAACAGGAATTCTGCCCATCTGTTCCCGACGCTTCTGAGATTTCAGGATACGTCGTTGCTCAACCAGTTTTGCCCCTCGTAGATGGCGTCGAACGCGCTGTTTTGCTTTGGATAGCTCTGCCGGTGCTAGGTTAGAAACTACAATTTCAGCCTTCCGTTCTGCAATCAAACGCTCCTTTCCCTCCATTTCCAAAGCGGCAAGAGTCAAATAGAAATAGGCATCCGCATAGCTCTTCCGCACACCTTTTCCTTCAGCATAGGAGTCCCCTAGCTTAACTAGAGCGTAGACGTTCCCTAGCGATGCCGCCTTTCGATACCAAGTCACAGCTTGCTTACAGTTTCGGCGAACTCCAAGGCCGTCGGCGTAAAGGTCAGCTAGGTTAACAAAAGCATCGAGGTCATTCTCTTCTGCGGCCTTACGAAACCACACAGCCGCTTGTGCGAAGTTCCTTAGACCATTCTTGTACAGAATGCCGAGTTGAAGTTGTGCATCTGTCGCCTGTTCATATTCCGGGTTTTCAGCAGCTTTACGGTACCAATATGCTGCTTTTGCGCGGTTCCTACGCACGCCTCGTCCGTTCGCATACGCAAATGCAAGGTTGTGTTGTGCATCGGGTTTGCCTTGTTTTGCCGCCTGACGATACCAAAATGCCGCCTGAGCAAAATCCACCGTCAGACCAGAACCCTCCTCGTACATGTCGGCGAGTCTGAACTGTGCTTGAGCATCGCCTTGTTCTGCTGCTTTTCGATACCAGATTGCCGCCTGTTCATAATCGGGTTCAGGAGTAGTCCAGTCGTAGTGCAGACCAAGTAGAAACTGCGCTAGGGAATCGCCCTGCTCGGCTGCTTTTTGATACCAGAATGCAGCCTTTTGGGAATTGTGGCGAGTGGATTTCCAGCCATTTTCTTTTCTTCTTTCATAGATGTCGCCAAGGCAGCGTTGTGCCACAACATCACCCGCCTTTGCCTCATTCAATAGGCCACGGTCAATCATCGAGACACCGCCTTAATTTAGCCTGAGAGATTTAGGTACCTGTCGGATGTACGGTCGCCAATGGGCAATCGGCATTGATTCATTCTACTGCTTCATCATCCACCAAATCGGCGCTAAATTGACGAATCAATTGGGTTTGCTCAGGTGCTATGCTCAGGACGGAGCAGATTTGTACGGAGGAAATCTATGGCAAAGAAGAAGGCATTGACCACCGTTCTCGTCAACCAAGTTTCAACTGTGGAATTGACAAGGAGAAATACCAGCAACTCTTTGTCCCTTGAAGTGCGGTCTGGTAAAGAACTTCTCGGAACGCTCATCTTAGGCCGAGGCAGCGTCCAATGGTGGCCTAAAGGAAGTAAGACCAATGGATTTAGCAAGGGATGGAAGGACTTTGTAGGGCTCCTTGAGTCCGCAATCAGTAAATAATCCTTACCCTTGACCTGATCCCCGTTTTCCGCACAGAACCGAGTACGATTTTCGTATTCAGGAAGGTGCGGAGCGATGTCGAGGAGCAAGCACACGGAAGCGCAGATGATTGCGGCGGTCAAGCAGATGGAAGCCGG
>Ga0326727_10024860_pt1 | contig 11285 bp, 6 predicted proteins | sample MB2enrmetagenome_FD_207643 | JGI IMG/M metagenome (GOLD analysis project Ga0326727, IMG submission 207643) | Lab enriched peat soil microbial communities from McLean, Ithaca, NY, United States - MB29MY | ecosystem: Environmental > Terrestrial > Soil > Wetlands > Peat | place: USA: New York... | reverse complement strand
GGCCGGTGAATAGTCGGCCAGCGACTTTTCGCGTTCCAGCGGCTTCCAACGAATGCCGCGGTCGCCGCTGATGCCAAAGCGCACCGCCAGCCGGGCCAGGACCGCTTCGGTCAGATCGACGTTGAGGCTGCCGGCATCGGCACGCAATCGATTTTCCGCCGCACTCAGTTCGTTGCGCGCCCAATTCACGTCCTCGAGCGGCACCTTGAGCTGCCCCTTGCGTGCCCAACGCACACGATCAGCCCAATTCGACTCAATCTTGTCTTTATCAGCCGTCTTTTCCAAACCGAGCAGCAGAAATGGCCCGAGATGCTCGCGCGGCAACGCGGCCAATTCCAAGACCACCGGTTCTGCATTTTTCGTCATTCCGAACTCCGACAGGGAGCGGACCGATGCCCGCACGCTGTGCCTTACTGATCAAGCGAGTCCATGTACTCTTTTAACCCATCATCGACCGACATGCTTCCATCTTCTTGTCGATATGATCGGACAAATCACGAACGATACGTCGTTGCTCGTCGTTCTTGACCAAGGGCAGGCATTTTCCGGTTATTCGTCGCAGCTTTTGGAACTCTTTTATTAAATCACGCATCACTTCCCGCACCGCAGGCCAGTTGATCTGGTAGTTCGGCAGATGCCGAACCTGGTCGATGACCTTGCTCATTTGGTCGGTCAGCTGATCGCAAAGGCTTCCCATCAATGGAACGACATTGCCGACCATGTTGACGGCGCGTTCTTCGACTCGTGGTTCGCCCGGGTAGCGTTTCAAGACGCGATCGATGTCCATCAGCAATTTTTCGATGTCATTGAGGTTTTTTACCTCGTTTAGATCAAGCTCGTATAAATCGAGCTGCGGGTCGCCGGGACGCACCTCGCGGAGGCGATCGAGCGCCTTGCGGGCTTCTTGCGGTTTTTTTGCCTGGCTGAGCACCATGAACAGTTGTTCGAGGATGTCGGCGTCGTCGGGCCGAATCGCCCGAGCGCGCTGGAGATATGTGATCGCCTGGTTCCACTTCTCGCGCTCGCGGTAGCGATCGGCGAGACGACGCAGACTCTGCAACGCGAGCGCCTCCGCATATTCCGGAAGATCGCCCGGCCCGGGAGTTCGCATGTCGAGCAGATCGATGTAGCGATTCCAATGCGGGTCCGCCCGACCGAAATCGCCTTGTAATTCGTGCGCCAAGGCAAGATTTTGATGCAGCCTGGCCTCGTTGCCGGCCAACTTGATCGCGTCGCCGAAGTGGCGGATGGCGCCATCGAAATCCTGAGTCAGACAGGCACAGCAGCCCAGCAAGTTGAGCAGGGCAATCCGATGCGGTCGCGGACCACTTGCATCACTGGAAACTGTCCGGAGCAACAGCTCCGCTTCGGTAAATGCGCAGCGGTCGATGAGCTCCTTTGCCTTGACCAGTACGACTTCCAGGTAAGCTTCCCGGATCGCGGCCGTCGACGGCCGGGCCACGGCAAGCGTCTTCAACAATCCGACCGTCGCATCGAGGTGGCCGAGCGCCCGAGCAATCGTCAGCAGTCGTTTTTCGTCATCCGTGGTGAGGTCGGATAGCAGTGGATCGAAGCGCGGGTCACCGTCCACTTCGGCGTTACGCAGAAGACCGTGCAGGACGATCAAAAACCTGCGCTCCGAGGTCAGCCCTTGTTGCTCCGCCAGCTGGATTGTTTCGACCACCAACTCGCAGGCAGGGCCGATTTGGCCGAGCATCAAACGAGTAAGCAGGAGATTGTATGCGATCTCATAGCAGGTCGCGTCCAATTGCCTGGCGCGGGCCAACTCACCTTCGGCCCTGGCGATCTCCTTCAGCTCGAGCGAGAGCAGCGCCATCTGCAGGATGGTTTCTGCATCGGGACGGGCGATTTTCCTCAATGCGAGGTGTGCCTCAGCTGGCTTCCCCTGGCGCTTGTAAGCGAGCGCCAGCATGTAGAGCACCGACGGATCTTGGCAGCCCGCTGAGATAGCTTTCTCGAGCAAAGCGGCTGCACGCACTAAGCGAGGCGGCGGCCCTTGTTCGGGTTCGACCTCGATGAGTTCCGGCTCGTCGATCGTGGACATTGTCACTCCGAGAGATGTAGCCGAGCCTTATCTCGATTCATCACTGCCATAAAGCAGGCTACGCCCGGCGTGGACATGCGCCAGCATCAATAGTTGACCCAGTCGCCGGTCGCGCAAGCCAAGCCGCCCGGCGTCACGAAAGCGTTCGGCGGCTCGTTCATAGCGACCGGCCGAGAAGTCCTCGAGCGCTGCCAGAAACGCGGTCTGTCGCAAGGGTTCATCGACTTTCCATGCCGTGCGTAGCGCAGGTTCGACTCGCTCCCACCAACGCACGGCTTCGCCGTACGAACCGGCTTCGAAGCAAAGTTTGCCGAGCAGCAGGCGAGCCAAAGCTGCTGACGGGCCATCTGCCGCGGCGCGGTCCAGCGCCTCGCGCGCCTCCGGACCGTTATTCTGCTCGAGATGGACGCGGGCAGTCAGGAAATAAGCTTCGCTGGTAAGACCGCTGTCCGCGTAAGCCGCGCGACGGACCAGCTCAAGCGTCTTCCCGAACTCGCCAGCAGCCAGGTAACTGACCGCACCGATGTAGTGGAAACGGCCGTCACGCACGCGCGGGCGATCCATCGACGGCGCTTGCGCGGCAAGAGCATCCCGCTCTCCGGCGGCCGATCGGACCGCAGCCAGGCACCATTGAGCATCGGTATGGAAGGGATCTGCTCGCAGGCACTCTTCCAAAAGGTGCCGCGCTTCGGAGAGGGGTGCGCGCGGCGCTTGCGCCGACGTCCCGTTCGCGGATGAGTCGCCGGCACTCTGACGCAAAGCTAAGCGCGCGCCAAGAAATGCGACGGCCGCTCGTAGAGGGCCGCGCGTGAGACCGAGAGCCCGGTCGATCGCTTCGGCGCGACGTGCGGCGTTACCTTGTTCCTGTTCGAGAATCGCTCGCCGCACCAGCGGCCAGTGATCGTTGGGGCTGAGCCGCTGCCAACCTTCGAGTAGCTCGGCAGCACGTGCCGTTTCGCCTTTTCGATAGAGCAAGCAGGCGAGGCGGTCGTGAGCGGCCGGGCTCTGTGGCGCCAATTTCAAAAGTGTTTCAGCAGCCTTCTGTGCGGAGATGGCGTCGCCGGCCTTTTCGGCTTTTTGCGACCGCTGCAGCAAGAACTGCTCACCCTGCGAAGAGAACTCCGTGCCCGGCACAACGGGAAATTGGCCGGGCGCATGGACGGCGGAGCGCTCTAAGAAAGCGTATTCCGCGTCGCTGAAGTCCCAGCCGTTGCCTTGGAAGAATTCTCGAGCACCGGCCGGGTCGGCGAATGCTCGCGAGAAGAGCCAAGCCTCGCGACCATCGCCAACACCCGGCACAAGGCCGGTAGCCGCAGCACGCATGAATAACCAGGCGTGCGTCGGTTTCACAGCTTCGGGAAATGAGGCGGCGAGGTGTCGATAGGCTGCGATCGCAGTCGCGTCGCACGAGCGATTCGCCGCCATCGTGTCGCAGAGCAGGACCTGATCCTCGACGCCGATCGGCAAATTGATTTCCCGAGCCTCTGCGTGAACGGCAGCGAGCAAGCTGCTCCACTCGGCGTCGCCAAGCATTGGATAGCGGGCCAACAGTCGCAGCGCCCACTGCACGTTCTTCGGTTTGTCTTCCGGTTGCGTCGGACGGGCACGCGCGCCGCACAAGGCCAAGTAGCCAGCCGTCAGCGGATCTTTCGGCTGTTCCGCTTCCAGAGCGATGCGCAGGTGCTTGTATGCCTGGTCGTACTGCTGCATTCGCGCGAGCGCGAGTCCGAGGCCGCGAACGAGGGCTGCTGTGGGCGGAATCTCTTGCAGAAGCTGCGTAAAAATATCCGCAGCCTCCTGATAAGAACCCTGCTGGAGAAGCGCCTGCGCGAGAGCCTGCCTTCCCTGGCGCAAGAGAACATGCAGTTCGCCGCCGAGCACCGGGCAAACGTAGAGATGATGCTCCGCGAGTCGGCGGATGTACGAGTGCCCTTCCGGAAACGCCTCGACCCAGGCGCGATCGGGATTCTGCAGCCACAGCGAAAGACCACGCGGCCCGAGCGCCTTGCGCAGCGCCCTGGCTGCAAGCCCCGGATCGCCCCCTGCGTCAACCAGGGTAATACCCATCTCCCATGTGACGAACGGACAGCTCCCGTCAACTCGGTTCGCCTCGGCCAGGTAGCGTAAGGCCTCTTGTGATTGTCCGCGGCGATGGAGCAGCAGGCCGAGATAGAACGCAGCATCCAGGAATTGTTTGCCGGACTGCTCGTTCGCTGCTCTTAGAAGCGCCAGTGCGGCGTCGATATCGCCAGACCTGATCTGACAGAGGCCTAGCCAGAACGAACCCTCGGGACAGGGGGAGCGGATCGCGAACGCCCGCTGAACCAGTTGGACGACTGCCTCGGTCTCACGGGCGGCAAAAAGACGCCGGGCTTCGGCGAGCATGCGCTCAACGATGCGAGTTTCTTGATCGGCCGGGTCCAGTCGGAGACCTATGGCAGCCTGCCGGCCGTGGTCCAGCGCTTCTTCGAAACGTTTTTCTCTTAGAGATGCATCGGCTGCAACCTGGTAGCAATCGCCGATCAGCGTTCGCAGTTGCTCTTGCCAGGCTGGCTTCAGCCCGGGGGCCGCTTGCAGGCTTTTGGCGATCGCCAATGCTTCGTCCCACGACTCGCGCGCGAGCAAGCGCCTGGCCCGCGCGAATGCGCGAGCGCGACGCGGCCCGGGGCCGAAAATCAGCCAGAGGCCCACGAGGACGGCGAAGGCGATTACAACGACGGCGTAGAGCATCCGACGGACATTCCCGGCTTTAAAGATGGCAGCCCTGCACCGGCCACGTCTCCCAAGTTATCGCAGTCAGCTTGCCCCTTCAAGCAGCCCTGCGTTATCTCCATCCTCCCGGTGACGGCCGGCGAGGTCGGCTTCGACTTTGGCGATCTCATTTGCGAGCCGCCGAACCGTCCGCACTACCTCGATCGGCTCCGACTTAACCCGAGCCGACAGTCCGCTCGCCTGCTTGGCTAACTCGCGCAGGCGGGTATCCAGGTCGCGCCGGTCCTTGTCGCGCGCTTCTTTCCAGACGGACGACAGATACGAACGAAATCGATCGAGGCTTTCCCGCGCTTCTTCTTCCGGCGGCAGCGTCCGCCGAGCGGCCGGTCGGGGGAGGGAATCGTTGCTGAGTCCTTCCAAGTACGCGGCGTACTTCTCCAGGTTTTGCCAGCATTCGCGGTAAAGCGCCTGGTTGGCTTCGGCTCGCGCCGGTTCCGCGTATCTTTCCTGGGCGCGAATGTGTTCGAATAGTTCTTCCCGTTCTCGCCCGGTCTTATCGGCCACCTCCGCGGCCAGGTCGAGACAACGCCGTACCAAAAGTGCAAACTGGGGCCAGGGCGGATCCAGCGTTTGCCCGCGCGCTGTCTCCGCTTGCTGCAATAGCGAGCGCAGCTCGGCCATGCGCACGATGGCCTTCGGCTCGTCGGCGTAGCGGAGCGCCTCTTCGAGATCCGCGATCGCTTGATTAGCGCGAGCCCGCAGCCGAGTCCGGATGCCGCCGACAAGGCTCTCCAGAATCTCGTTGAGGCGTTTTTGAACTTCTTGCATCTGTGAACGCGTCGGCATCTCGGCTGCCGGGGCAGCCGCCACCGTGGCGGTCTCGTGTCGGCCGCCGCTAGTTCCATGCACGCGAACGCTTACCGTAATGACGTGCTTCACGTCGACGGCCAATTCCACGTCCACCGGCGTCCCGGGCGGCAGGTCGCTGTCGAGGTTGTCGATTTCCAACTGATGAATGACGCGGTTTTCCTCATAAAGCGGTACGACCACTCGCCCTGTCTGATCGCGCGTACGACAGATGCAGCGAAAGATACCGGGCAGCGGGGCGCCAACGGGTGCGACAACCTGCTTCACTCGGTTCCCGGTGGAATCGAGCAGCTCAATCTGCAACGGCTTGGCGATGAGTTGCGTCGACAGCAACCCCGGCTCGAGGATTTGCGCGCCGGCGCGCTGACGCACGGTTGTGGTCGTCGTGGCTAGCTCTACGCCAGCGCCGTCGCAGAGCGTGATCTCAAATGCGTTATCGATTTCCGGTTGCAATTCCAGGCTCACCGCGAACGAGCCGCGCTCGTCCAGAAAGGCCTCGTCGACCAGTCCCGACAAGACCGAGCGAACCCGCACGGAAAAGCCATCTATTTCTGCCGGCGCAGCGGCGTTGGAGTCACGCGGACGGCCGGTGACGAAACGCACCACTCCGGTCATCACATGTTGCAAGGCAGGGAAGCAAGTCGGGCTGGTGAGATTCATTTCGAGTTCGGAAGCACCTCCGCTGCACACCGGAAATCGGTAGCGCGTGCCGTAATTTGCAGCCCGTATTGCCGCCCCGTACGCTACGCAGAGATCCGGCTCATGCAGCAACGGCTCGGGACAGCGCACGTGTTCCGCCAGCGCGGCATTGCAAAATGCCGCCTGAACGGTGCGGCGAACCAGTGGTATGCGACTGGATCCGCCCACGAGAATCACGTAATCGATGTCGGACAGCCCGATGCCCGCCCGTTCTCGAGCGCGCGCCAGCGCCTCGTGGCAACAGTCGATCGTCCGGTCCACACTGTCTTTGATGAGGCGTTCAAACGTCGATCGATCGACCGATGTTTCCAGCGAGACGTCGCGCCCCGTCCTGTCCCGGAGCAAGTTCGGGATGAATCGATCGACGCGATCCGCATCGCTCAGTTGAATCTTGATTCCAGCGGCGATGCGAGCGAGGCGAGCGAAGTTGACCGACCCGCTCGGCGTCGACGGATCGCAAAGGAGTTTTACACTTTCCCTAAGGCTGTTCGAATCGTTCGCCTCGGACCCGGTCCACACGCCCTCGTCAAGAATTCGGCTTGCCAACAGACGATCGAAATCATCACCACCCAGAAACGGGTCGCCGCTCACGCCAAGCACCTCGCAGTCTCCAAGACGGCGGCGAATGATTGACACGTCAAAAGTTCCACCTCCGAGGTCGTAAACAAGGTAGGTGGCAGCGCAATGATTTTCGACTCGTGAATAATAAATAGCCGCGGCTGTCGGCTCGTGCAGCAGCTCCACGACTTCAAAGCCCGCCAATTCGCCGGCGCGACGCGTCGCCTCGATCTGGTCGTGATTGAAGTAGGCCGGCATGGTGATGACGGCCCGATCCAGAAGCTGCCGCGGCTCGACCATTTTTCGTTCCAGCAAGTCGCGCAACCCGCGCAAGATGCAGGCAGAGGCTTCCTCCGGCGACAACGATTCCGCGCCAACGGCGAAGCGTCGATTCAGCCCCATGCTCCGCTTGATGGAAGAGAGCGGTACTGCGCCACTGCCGTCGCTCGCTGCCGTCGCGGCCTGACCGGCCACAATCCTTCGCTGTTCGGGATGCCAACCGACGACAGACGGAAAGAGCGCCCGACCCTGATCGTCAATACCTGTGATGAGCGCGGTATCGGCCGAGTCGAGAATAGCGATGACACTGTTGGTAGTGCCAAGGTCGATGCCGACGGTTTTGCTGATTTGCATGGGCTCGTGTGCGCTCCCCGCCGGAGTAGACGCCGCCGGCTTCTTAGACTTGTAGCACTGCAGCACGAACCTGTCGACGGGCCGGGTGTGGTCATTGGTCATTCGCCAGAGCCGAACAGCAACAATCGACTTCCTGGCTGGCGCTGCGATAATGGGGGCATGACGAACCCTCCTAGCCGAGCTGACGTGGTCGAAATCGATCCGCTGGAAGCCATCCTTCGCCTCGTTGCCGCGGCGTCACCCTTGCCTTGGTATCCGCGTCGTTTTGCCAAGAAGAATGACATTTCGCTGCCTGATTTGGCCGCCGACGTCGAGTTCCTCTGGAAAGAGGGTTATCTCCGTTCCGAGTCGCGACCCGGAGATACGGTTCCCGGCCTCGTTCTGACCGACAAGGGCAAGCAAGCGCTCTCTCATCCCGAAGGCCTGCGTGCGCTCCGTGAGGGATCCAACGGCAGTCATGCTCGCCGCGGCGAGTACTTCGGCCAGGCACTGTCCCCGTCGCAAGTCGCGCGCTGCTGGCCATGAACGTGCTGGTCTTCGTATTCGGCATGTGGATCGCTTTTAACGTTCGCTCACTGATGCCATTCCTCGCCGGCAACCAAACTAAAGTCGTATCTGAAGTTCTCCATCGCAGCGGCAGTGTTACGGCAGAGGATATTGTCGAGGGGAGTTGGTGGCGACTGCTGACGGCTGCGTTCGTTCATGGCAGCGTGCTGCACATTTTCATGAACATGAGCATGGTAGCTATGAGCTTCGGACTGATCGAGTCGATGTGGCAGCGATGGCGCTTTCTCCTCATTTATCTCCTCGCGGCTTTTGGTGGCGACTGTCTGGCCGTAGCATGGCAACCAACGGTGAAAGTGATTGAGCAAGAAGTCGAGCGCGATCAAGTCATGCAACTGGTAGGTGCCTCGGGCGCGATTTGCGGTATGTTGGCCGCGACGTTGGTTTGGGTGCTCTTCAACGGAACTCATCTGCCACGAACGACTGCGTCGCAACTGCGCTTCAGTTTGATCACTTCTGCGATCGTGATTTTCTTCATCAGCCTGTTCCCGCAAGTCAGCGGGCTGGGCCATCTGGGCGGGGCCCTTTTTGGTGGTGCGGCAGCAATCCTGCTCCACATTCATCGGTGGAAAACGGGTGTCTTGCGCTGGGTCGCTCTTGCCGGTATCATTGCCTTACCCTGGCTCGGTTTCCAGCTGATCGACCGCGCTCGAGCAGCTGATCCGCGCTGGCTTCGAGTCGAACAACAGGTATTCGAAAAGCACTTCAGGCACCAAGTTGCCAGTACGACGGGCGAGGTGGAGGAGTTGTTTCGGCGACACATCGCACCCGTGCTCTATCAGGCGCCTCAAAAACGTGACGAAGCGAAAATCCGAATCGCGATCGACGACGCCAGAGATCAGCGTCCCGCCCTGGCTCAGCTCGCCAATGAGCTCAAGAAAGCCGGACCCTATCGGAACGCCGATACCGAACGCGAACGCGAAGCCGCTCTGGGCCAAGTCGAAAAGTTACAAGAAAAGCTGACACAAGCCGAGGATGTGCTTTCGCGCAATGTCAATTCGCCGGAGCGGGATGAGAAGGAGCGCGAGGTTTTCTCTCGCCAATTCCTGAATCGAATTCGCGAGATTATGCGCGCCAGCATCCGCTTGTCGCGGGGAGAAGTCGCCGAGCTTATAAAAACACCGCCTCGCGAGCGCGACCCTGGCCTGGCCGCCGCCGCCGGTCAAGCCGTGAAGCAAGCGGCAAATGATTTGCGGCGACTGAGCGAAGCCCTCGGCGAAGCAGGCCCGTTCGGCGATGATGATGTGGAAAAGGCACGAAAGACGGCGAAACGATACTCCGATGCGCGCCTGGCGCAGATGAACGAAATGCTACGCTGTCTCAAATCAGGTACTAAATGGACACCGCAAGACCAGGATTCGTTAGATGAAAAAGCGCAAGAAGCTGCTGAAGCAAGGAGCGAATGGGAGAAACTGATTGAGGTGGAGAAGTAGTTTGTCACCGCACGGGAGTGGTGTGCGTCGGCCTCAATGGAGCATCTCTCATGTTCGACTTGGCCGATCTGAAAACATTGAAGGCAGTGAACGGGCCCCGACAGCTACTGCAATTGATATTACTGACGGCTGTTAAGGAGAAAGCCGACAGAGTCTCATTTGAAGTCGTCCATGGCATTCTGGAAATGAAGTATCAGGTGGAGGGACAGTGGCATACCATGGTCCCGCCTCCGATTCACTATCGTTCTCTGCTCGTAGAAGAGATTCGTCGATTTGCACGCTTGAACCGGACAGGACAGCGCGTCCGGCGCGGCTGGCTGCGCTCGTTCATCGGTCCGTCAAATGTTCGCCGTCGAATTGACTCGGCCTCGCTCACTGTTCGTGTGAAATCGAGCTTAATGGAGATGTGCGCGCGAATACTGCCCACCCGATCGGGCGAGCAGATCATTCTCCAGCTTCAACCGTTCGGGAAAGTGAGGCAGGCGGCCTCTGAGGTTCTGGACTCCTTCATTGGAACCGGACCGGAGGTTCATCCGACGTACTTTGAGCTGGATCGATGCAATCTGGCGGACATCGCGCGCCTGCGAGCTCTTCCACCGGTCACGCAGTTGATGGCGGTGGCTGCCCTCAGAAACATCCGAGATGGAGCGGACCGGCTAAGTTTCGCATACGGCGCCGCTCGGCGAAGTGTGGCGCAACGCGTCGGCGGGGTATGGCGCGACTTGATGCCGCTCTCCGAGTCGCAATTTCGTCGCATCGACCAAGCCGCTCGAGCCTTGTACGGGGAGCCTCCGCGACGGGTCGGCTCACGACTTTCATCGCTCTCGTGTCTTATGGCGCGCCTCGTTCGGCGCGGCGAGCCCACGGGAGAAGAGTATTTTGAATTCACTGTCGGCCAGTCGATTGGCTCCCTGCATGTGATCCTATCGCCATTTGGCAATTGCATCACCGTGCTCACCTGGATAAGCAGACCGGAAGAAGCTGTCAGTTCGGCTGCCACCGCCCTGGAGAGTATTAGCGCGGAAACCTCGAAGGCGTTCGCTTTCGACGAAACGCGAGAGCTTGCTTGCTCCCCAGCCACTGCCCCTTCGACACTTCGCTCGTAGAATACGGGATTCTGACTGCGCCCGTACTCGCCCGGAGAAGCGAATGCCCTTCAGGAGCCTGGGTCTACATCCGTCGCTCGTGCAAGCGACAAAAGAGATGCGCTACGTCGAGCCGACACCGGTCCAGGCCGAAGCCATACCCGTCGTGCTTGCCGGCCGCGACTTGATTGCCACCGCTCAAACCGGTACCGGCAAAACCGCAGCCTTCATGCTGCCCATTCTTCATCGCTTGCAGCAAATGCCGGGAGGCATTACGCAGGCTCTCGTCCTGACACCGACGCGTGAATTGGCTCAGCAGATCGACGATGTCATGCTCGGTCTCGCTTACCACACGAAAGTCCGCGGTGGAATCATCGTCGGCGGCGTCAGCATGGGCCCGCAAGAGAAGGCCTTGCGCGCCGGTGTCGAGGTGCTCATCGCCACTCCCGGCCGGCTCCTCGATCACATGCGTCAAAACCAGCGCCGCTTCGACGAAATTCAAATCCTGGTGCTGGACGAAGCGGACCGCATGCTCGATATGGGTTTTTTGCCGGACATCAAGCGAATCATAGCGCGCCTGCCTGCCCGCAAGCAGACGCTTCTCTTCTCAGCAACGATGCCGCCGGTCATTAGTAAGCTGGCCGCGGAAATATTGCGGAACCCGGCCAC
>Ga0326727_10024859_pt1 | contig 11285 bp, 9 predicted proteins | sample MB2enrmetagenome_FD_207643 | JGI IMG/M metagenome (GOLD analysis project Ga0326727, IMG submission 207643) | Lab enriched peat soil microbial communities from McLean, Ithaca, NY, United States - MB29MY | ecosystem: Environmental > Terrestrial > Soil > Wetlands > Peat | place: USA: New York... | reverse complement strand
GAATTGCATTTTTCTACCAATTATGCAGAATATCTGCCTACCGTAATCACCCGCTGGGAAGGATTGGACTGTTGCAACTATCATCCGTTGATATATGCCTACAAGGCTAATAATATAGCAATTACCGGAAAGGGAATTATTGACGGAAAAGCCTCTGATGAATTTTGGTGGCCTTGGAACGGGAATCCGATCTACGGATACAAGAGCGGTGATCCTTCACAAAAAACTACCGGACGTCCGGAATTGATGCAAATGAGCGAAGCCAACCTGCCTATCGAACAACGACAGATGGGAGAAGGCAAACACTTACGTGCACAACTCATTAATTTGGTTCAATGCAATATTGTCAAAGTGGAAGGTGTAACACTCAAGAATTCCCCTTTCTGGGTGATTCATCCCCTACTCTGCAACGAAGTTACCGTTCGTAACGTTACCATTGAAAGTCTTGGGCCCAACAGCGACGGTTGCGACCCTGAATCGTGCAAAGATGTATTGATTGAAGGCTGTTCATTCAACGATGGCGACGATTGTATCGCAATTAAATCAGGACGGAACAATGACGGCAGACGTTGGAATATTCCCAGCGAGAACATTATCGTACGCAATTGCCAAATGAAAGACGGACATGGAGGCGTGGTGGTAGGCAGTGAAATATCAGGTGGCTATCGCAACTTATACGTGGACAACTGCGTGATGGACAGTCCCGAATTGGAACGGATTATCCGTATCAAATCCAATACCTGCCGCGGGGGCATTATCGAAAATGTCTACGTCCGCAATATAAAGGTAGGACAATGCAAAGAAGCCGTATTGAAAATCGATCTGCAATATGAGCCTAAAGAAATTTGCAAGCGTGGTTTTATACCTATCGTGCGCAATGTCAACCTCGAAAACGTTACTTGCCAAAAAAGTGACTATGGTGTAAGCATCGACGGTTTAGAAGATGCGAACTGCGTCAATAATATCAATCTCAAAAATTGCGATTTCCAACAAGTAAAATTCAACATGAACGATATTAAAGGCGCTAATGATGTCACATTCGATAATGTCCGCATCAACAATACTATTATTAAAGCCGAGAAAATAGCAACGATATTTGCTCCATTGAAGTAAAACTTATTCGACAAAGATATTTACTTTCCTAACTACATCCGTATTGAAAAATCAGGCTATCTTTGCTGCATATTAAATACATAAATAACGATCCGTTTACGAACACGAAAAACACACCGCTAACCAAATAATCTACTTTTATGATTAACCTAAAGACAAACACAAGATTCATTCTTATGGGCTTACTGCTCTATATGTACTGCCCGTCAGTAAAGTCAACCGTAACGCTTCCAACTATTCCTACTACCCAATTTCTCATTACAGCTTATGGGGCAAGTACGTCACTCACCGACAATTCTTCTTATATTAATGCAGCTATTAAAGCAGCCAACTCTGCGGGAGGGGGTATTGTTGTCTTTCCGGCCGGGAAGTTTTATAGCGGCCCGATTACGATGAAGAGTACCGTCGAACTCTATCTCGCACAAGGTGACACCTTGACGATATTACCTTATGGAAGTGGCAACGGCTATCCAAGCGGCTCCTATCCAAACAATGGTACGGCAAACAGTTACAATCCATTTATATCCGGAAGCAGATTAACCAATATTGCAATACGCGGAACCGGAGCTATTGAAGGAAACGGTACTGCATGGTGGGCAGCTTACGAGGCGAATAACACTATTACACGCCCTTGCCTGATTCGCTTTTCGGGATGTACTAACGTTTTGATCGACAGCATTACACTACGCAACTCTCCCGGTGTACACGTATGCCTCGGACAGCCCAGTACGATGGGATCGAATGGCACCATCTCAAATATTACCGTATATGCCCCTTCTACATCTCCCAACACGGATGCTATCGACACGTGGTATTGGAGTGGCATTAACATCATTAATTGCAACCTGTCCGAAGGTGATGATAACGTTGCCATGGACGAGTATAGTGAAAATGTAACGATTAAAGGATGTACCTTGGGATATGGACATGGAATTTCGGTAGGTAGCTATGCCACCAATGTCAACACGGTAACAGTCGATAGTTGCACTTTTACCAATACGACCAATGGTATCCGACTGAAAACCGAACGTGGACGCGGAGGAAGCGGAACGGCTGCCGTATACAACCTCACGTATTCGAACATTACCATGACAAACGTAGAATGGCCGTTTTACATCACCAGCTATTACCCTAATTCAAGCCCTTCTATCTCCGATCCGGCACAAGCAATAACAAGTACCACTCCGACATGGCGTGACATCTATTTTAAAAACATCACGGTGACAGGATCGGAATACGCCGGTTTTATATGGGGACTGCCAGAACAATCTGTGGATAATGTAACATTCGACAATGTGCAAATCAGCGCCACATCGCGAGGGATGCAAACCTGTTATGTAGATACCTTGATATTCAGGAATTGTTCCTCCATCACTCTTCCAAGCGGTGAAGGAAATGCAATCTACTCCCCTTACGACACGCTGAATGTAAGCGGGCTGAATCCGACAACAGGAGCATCGACCTCTTGCAGCACCACAACGAGCGGTTTGGAGGAGGTAACATATAGCAATTTGCATTGTTTCCCGAATCCGGTAAAAGGCAACTCTATGGCTATAACTTCCGATGATACGATGACAAAAATAGAAATCTATACGATGACCGGCGTAAAAGCAGCAGAAGAAACTACCAATAATTCTACTCAGTATCAATTGAATGTTTCTGCCATACCACCCGGGTATTATATTCTCAATGTACAGTTTGCCAACGGGACTTCCTCTTCTTTAAAATTGATCAAGACACAATAAAAACGGCAACCAACGCCTCGGAATACAAGCGTCGAAATGGAGACAGATCTCTATTTTGACGCTTGTCTATTTTGCACCAACCGCAACAGTCTCTATTCTGCAAACAATTGATTTATTTCCTTCTGCCAGATAGGTTGTTAAAAATAAAGTGTATGTCTGTAAAGTAGAATAAGACTATTGGACATTTTCGATAAAGGGGAAACAGTGGAGGGTCATCTTTATAAATTACACGTATGAACAAGATTCGTTTGATAGGATCAGGTAGAAACGGAACTATTTCTCTATTTATCATATCTTTGTCGAGTACTTGGTACATGGGGAAGAATTATGCTTTATGAGGTTTGTTTTTTCTGGTAGAAACAGGAAAATTATTTTTATATTTGCTGTCGATAATATCAATCACAAATGACTGAAACAATTAGAAATACAATCAATCGTTTTGCCACTGGATTTGTGTTTACAACATTGGATTTTCCAGTTGATGTAAGCAAACAGGCCACTGTGAATCGTATTTTGAACAATATGGTAGCTGCCGGGCAAATTCGCCGATTATCAAAGGGGCGTTTTTACAAACCTCAAATTTCTGAATTTGGAGAGTTACAGCCCGATATTGATTAAGTGGTAAAAGATTTGATTGAGAAGAATGGCAAACCTGTTGGTTACATTACGGGCAGCACGATTTTCAATAAATACGGTCTCACCACCGAAACCCATGCAGACTTGCAAATTGCAGTCCGTAAAGAAAAGAAACCGATTGTAAGAGGAGCTTACCAAATATATTTTGTCAATCAGTCCAACACCATTACAAAAGAGAATATACAAGTTTTGCAGTTGCTCGACTGTCTTCGATTCTTCAAAACAATCCCCGGCACTTCGCCTGAACAGGCTTGTAATCGTTTAATTGAGATATTCAGGAAGTTAGACAACAAACAGGTACTTGCAGCAAAGAAATTGGTATTGAAATACAATCCGGCAAGTATAGCCCTTTTGGGGGCAATACTTGAAAATGCGTGTCCCGATGAAGATGTTTCCATGCTTTTCAAGGCACTGAATCACTTGTCAACGTATAAATTAGGAGTTTGCGAAACAGTACTTCCAAATTGTAAAAAATGGCATATAATAAACCAATAATTTCAAATAAATAACCATGAAAGAATACAGTACAGTCCATGAAAGAGATGCTTTCGATGAAAGAATCTTTGAAATAGTTCAGGAATATCTGGAAGATGGTAACGACGAAAGCACTATGGGGTTGAGCATTAATCCTCAAACGTTAGAATTGGCTATCGTTAGCACTGAGAATAACCCTGATGGTTGGGATTTCCACCCAATAGACGGGTTAATTCGCCCCAACGAAAATAACACTGGAAATGAACCTGATTGCGATGCTACTCATGATTTAGCCTCGTCATATTGTTTTGTAAGATAACTACCATGCCAAAGAAATTAAAATTCATAGATTTATTTGCCGGACTGGGCGGTTTTCATTTAGCTCTTGAGAAACTTGGACATGAATGTGTATTTGCAAGTGAACTTAATGCAGAATTACGCAACCTGTACGAAATAAACCATGGTATGAAATGTGCAGGGGACATTAATTTGGTTGACATAAAAAAAGAAATACCTCCACATGATATTTTATGTGGAGGTTTTCCATGTCAGCCTTTTTCCCAAGCTGGATTCCAAGCTGGATTCGAAGATGAAGAAAGAGGTAATCTTTTTTATAAGATTATGGCAATATTGGAAGAATGGAAACCTGAATATGTTTTTCTCGAAAATGTACCTAATCTAAAAACTCATGATGATGGAAAAACATATAAAATTATTCATTCAACACTTGAAAAGCTATATGACGTTAGGGAAGATATTATATCACCTCACTATTTCGGTATTCCTCAACACCGAACTCGTTTCTATATTGTAGGAAGACTAAAAACCAAAGGCGGGTTGAAGAATTTTGAATTTCCTGAACATAAGGAAAGACCGGCATGTAAAATTACCGACATAATTATACCTGAAGATAATGACTATATGACTCTTAGACCAACAACAGTGAATCATATAGCGGTATGGCAAGAGTTTTTAAACTTATTGGTTGCAAACAAGGGAGAGTTACCAAAGTTCCCTATTTGGGCGATGGAATTTGGTGCTGACTATGAGTTTGAGAAGGAAGCTCCGTTCCACCAAACTGCGAACGAACTAAAAGGAAAAAAAGGCAAATTCGGAGAAGAAGTATCTGGCAGTTCAAAGGATGACTATTTATTGTGTTTGCCTAATTATGCTCAAACTAATAAAACAGAAAAAAACAATCATTTTCCGGACTGGAAAAAGCATTTTATTCGAGAAAACCGTAATTTTTATGCAAAGCACAAATCATGGATTGATGGTTGGATTGGAAAAATAAAAGACTTTGACAATAGTCACCAAAAATTTGAATGGAATTGCGGTCATGAGGAGAATCCAATAATTGAGAATAAGATCATTCAATTCAGGCCTTCAGGTATTCGAGTAAAACAACCTACATATTCTCCGGCACTTGTTTTAACTACTACACAGATTCCAATCTTCCCTTGGGTAGTTACACCAAAAGGCGAAAAAGGAAGATATATGACTCGTAAAGAAGGTGCAAAACTTCAATGCATGGAAGATTTAAAGGAATATCCTGACACAATATCAAAAGCTTTTAGGGCTTTTGGAAATGCTGTAAATGTGGAGGTTGTAAGACGAATTGGCGAAAAATTGATAGTAGATTATGAAGCAGATAAATAAAGTTTCCATTGCATTAAAACCAAGCGTTTATAGTACTTTTCGACTTTTAGTCAATACAGTTTCATTTACACTTGGTGAATATGTTGACAATGCAGTTCAGAGCTATCTAAACAACAAAGACAGGCTATTGGCTATAGACCCGAACTATAAATTAGAAGTAAGGATAATTGTTGATTGGACAGCAAAGAATATTAGTATCATTGATAATGCCGCAGGTATTGATACGGAGAACTATGAGCGTGCCTTTGAGCCTGCTCATATACCTTTGGATGCAACAGGGTTAAATGAATTTGGAATGGGGATGAAAACTGCCTCTGTATGGCTTGCTGACCGCTGGTGTGTCTATACTAAGGCTTTGGGTGAACCAGTTGAAAGGTATACAGAATTTGATCTGCAAAAAGTAACAAGCGAAGGACATGAAGAATTACTTGTTACAGAAAACCCCAAACCAATAAATGAGCATTATACAAAAATAATTCTTACAAACCTTTCAAATCATGCTCCCTCAACCGGACAGATGGATAAGATTCGTAGACACTTATCAAGTATATATCGAAAGTTTATTCGAAGTAACGAAGTAGATATCTATGTAAATGGAGAAAAATTATCCTGTCCCAGCTATGACATATTAAATGTTCCATTTCATAAAACACCAGATGCGGAAAATATTCTTTGGAAAAAAGATATTGATTTTGAACTCGGGGAATATAAGGCAAAAGGATTTATTGCGATACTCGATAAGATACAGAATAATGCAAATGGGTTGGTTCTGCTTAGGCGAGGGAGAGTAATTGTAGGAGGAGGTGATGAAAGATATTTTCCCGCTGTTATTTTTGGGCAATCGGGTAACTTTAGATATAAAAGACTTTTTGGAGAAATTGAATTAGAAGGATTTGACGTTACTTTCAACAAGAATGGATTTCGTGATGAAGAGGATTTGTATGCTTTTATGGAAGCATTAAAAGAAGAACTTAGGTCACCTGATTTTAATTTGCTTGGACAAGCTGATAATTATAGACAAAGATCGAAGGAACAGTGTACTGAAATTGCAAAAAAAATCGCTCAAAATCTCAAAAAAGAAACTAAACCAAAACAACTGTCTCGTCAGGTACAAGAAGTTGAAAGTAAAATTCAAAATTCCCAATACATAGCTCAGACAGAAACATTAATACAACAAGCTGAAACTTTAGATAGTCACACAGAAGCTTTCCAATTGGGTGGTATTAGTTATACTTTGTGTATGGATTTGGTGACTGAGGCAACAACTGATGCATTATATTCTGTTTCAATGGAAAATACAAGTGATTTTGACAGTATAAATAGCAAAAGAATAATTTGTAAAATAAATCTTGCACACCCATTCTTCACTCGTTTTGACCAATTTAAAAAAGGGAATAATTATCAACCAATTATTGCAATTTTCAAATCATTGACATTGGCTGAAATCATGGCACCAAACCGAGGTTCAGTTTATGTGTCAAACATTAGACTTCTTTTTAATCAATACATACTCGAATAATACAATATTATGGAAATACGAATCTTACAGTCAGAATCAAATGCAGGTTTTACCCCCTCTATCGGTGAAAAGACTACTGAACTACTTGAACGATTTGCCCGCAAATTAGAGTTAGATGAAATTGAAACGTTGAAAACAGAAACAACGGAAATCCTTTCATATTGCACAAATCCAAAATTAGACGAAGCACAGTCGGTTACAAATTTAGTTGTTGGATATGTTCAAAGCGGTAAGACAATGTCCTTTACAACTCTATCTGCATTAGCTAATGACAATGGATTTCGTATTATTGTCTATTTTGCAGGGACTAAAACAAACCTTCTTACTCAAACAACTAAAAGACTTAGAAAAGATTTAATAAATAACGGTGCTAATAATCAGTTTTATAAATTGCATGAAAATCCAACACTTGAAGAAGCTCAACGCATTAAAAACGAATTGCAGATTAGCACTAAACCCGCAATTCTAATTACGGTGTTAAAGCACTACAAGTATATTAATCAATTAGCAGATATTTTCAATACTACTCAAGTAAAAAATGTACTTGGGAATAGTGCTGTTTTAATTATTGATGATGAAGCAGATCAAGCCAGCTTAAATGGTTATGCCTATAAAAATAGCAGAAAAGAAAGTTTATCTGAGGAATGGGAAGATGATGAATACACTACAACATATAGCAGTATTTTAAATTTGAAAAGTTCTTTGCCTAATCACTCATATATTCAATACACGGCTACTCCTCAAGGTCCTCTTCTTATTAGTATTTTAGATTTACTTTCACCCAAACGCCACACAGTTCTCACTCCTGGAAAGAAATATACAGGCGGGAAAACATTCTTTAATGATGAACCCGGATTAGTACTTACAATTCCAGATGACCAAGTTTACAATAGTAGAAGAAATCCATTAACTCAATGTCCTTCAACTCTTATTGAAGCTCTGCAAATCCACTTGATGGGCGTTGCGATTGTTGTCAGAATCTTGAAAAAAGAAAATTATTTGTCAATGATGATTCATGCAGATAAAGATCAAGACGCCAGTCGCACATTTTATACTTGGGTTAAGAATTTAATTGATGTATGGACTGAAATGATTAACTGCGATATAAATGATTTGGCAAGAATAGAATTAATAAATTCATTTAGGAATGTCTATCCCGAAGTAATTCGGGAATATCAAAAGAATGGGGATGATTACCCTACTTTTGATGAGGTACTTGAACAACTATCTGATATAATTTTTGATACGAATATCGAATTAATAATTAGTAGCAATCGTAGACAAGGAGAGAATAAAGAAATTGATTGGGAAGGAAGCCCTTCACATATTTTAATTGGAGCTGAAATGCTAAATCGAGGTTTTACTGTTGAGAACCTTGCTGTAACATATATGCCCAGATATAGCGTTGGAAAATCCACAGCCGATACAATTCAACAACGCTGTCGTTTTTTTGGCTACAAACTGAATTATTTAAAATCATGTCGTGTATTCTTGCCAGAGGATTCATGTTTGGAGTATGCAGAATATGTTGAACATGAAGAAGAAATGCGTAAATGGCTCAAAGAAAATTCAAGTTTAGAAGCAGTTGAACAATTATTGATTATATCGCCGCGACTCAATGCAACACGAAAAAATATTCTCTCGGTAAATACCGTTACAACCAAATTAAATGGTTGGCGTAAAATGAATGCATTCCAAGCGATTGATGAAAATATAAGATTTGTAGAGCAGTTTTTACCAACTGTTGATTTTACTAACTGTGAAGAGTATGGTACACCAGATAGGAATCACCGATATGCAAAACTCCCGGTACAGGATGTAATAGCATTTTTATCAAACTTCAAATTTTCAAATATGCCTGATGCCGCACGTAAACAAGCAACAATGCGGTATATGAAATATCTTGCTTCAAAAGAAAAATCCCCATTAGAACATGCCTATATCATTCAAATGGCATATTCAAGCAAGCCACGTGAACGTGATTTTAATGAGAAGAAACTAAGAGTAACAAATTTGCATTCAGGTCGCTCCACTTCTGGGTCTGAAATTTATCCTGGTGATGAAAAAATTAGATTTAATGACTCAATTTGCATTCAAATACATAAAGTTAAACTGAAATGTAATTCCGTAAGTTGGGGAGGTAAGGTTGCATATACATTAGCCATTTATTACCCAGAAGACTTTGCGATAGATTATGTGGCAAATGAAAGCAAAAACGAAAGATAATATTATGGGATATTCAGTTTACAAGATATTTTCGGATTTAAATAGAAAAGAAACTACAAATAAAGATTTCTTTTCAGTTTCTTCATTGCCATTTACAGAAAAACATAAAATTGGCATTTCCCCTGAAGGTTATCCTATGTTTTTTATCGAATGTAGTAATACAGGTCATTCGCTCGATATTAATCTTGAATTTATTTCAGTGCTATTTAATCGCACGTGCAGGTTATCCGAAAGTAATTCGATACAATCAGATAACATTTACACAATTATTTCGCTAAAAACAGAGAACATTGATTTTCAGCAATATTTTCTTGAAGTTGTTTGCATAGTATTGGAACAATTACCGGAAAACCCTTCCCATAAGCAACTCAAGACGGAGATTCAGAAGTTAATTGAATTGTTTAGTAGATTTACTCGTCCTTCTCGTAACACAATACAGGGGTTGTGGGCGGAGTTATTTATAATTGAGCAGGCAAAATATCCAGAATATCTCATTCAATCTTGGCATGCTTCACCTGAAGACAAATTCGATTTTAATGATGGTAGAGATAAAATCGAGGTAAAAAGTACGTCTCAAGTTAGGAGAGTTCACAGTTTTGCAATTGAACAACTTAATCCAAACAGAAATTCAAATCTACTGATTGCTTCTGTTTTTGTAATACAAACTGGGCGAGGTAAAAATATCTTTGATTTGAAAGATTCCATTTGCAAACGTGTTCAAAATTTACAATTACAATTTAGATTGAATGAAATATTGTCTCAAACCATTGGAAGTGAATTTGATAAAGTCTTTGATGTCTATTTTGATTATCAGCAAGCAGTAGATACTTTGACTTTTTATGACTTTAAAGATATTCCTACAATAAATAACGAGCATATACCCAGCGAAGTAAGTAATGTTCGTTTGGATTGCGATTTGTCGAGAGTAATTTCCATTAAAGACAAACAATTTGATACAACTCAAAGTCCTCTATTTAGAAGCATACAAATATGAATATAAATCAACTAATATACCCAGAAACTCTTTTTCAGCTATTTGTCGATATTCTCGGCAAATCTCCACGTTTTGTCCATATTGAAGGAGTTCAGCCATTTCTTATGTCCTTTGATGGAAAAGAGTACTTTGTTTATATAAAGAATCTTTCCTCTGCTTATTTTAAAGACAGACCTGATACCACACGTGCTCAATTAGCAAACAAAGACGAATTTAATAAAATCAAGAACTCCTCAATCCCATTCATTTTCTTAGGATATGATCAAGAAAATGATGTTATGGTTTGTTGGAACTATCATGTTGCAAAGGATCGATTGAACGAAAAAAAGAGTGTGTCTTTTTATTCTCGTCAATTTTTTCAAGAAGAAGTAACCTCGGGTGAACTGCTTCGTAAAACTTTAAAAAATGGAGATGAGCCTATCCTTTTCAAAAGAAAAGATCTTGAATTGTTCTTTACAAAAGTTGATAATTTATTTCCTTTCATTGCTGTCTCATTAAAATTAAGAAGAGCTCTTTGAAATATTTGAAATTTAGTTAGTTACATTTATTTTGAGATTAAACGGATTTCAATTTGCAATTTTGCAATTCATAAACAGATTTGCAAATGCATAGGGATAAATACGTTTTCGCTCAATTATCATCATTCTTGGATAGGAATAAGTTTAACTACATTGTCCGCAAGTATGACGGAGATAAATATGTGAAGCATTTCACATGTTGGAATCAACTTCTTGCCTTAATGTTCGGGCAATTATCAAATCGTGAAAGTCTGAGAGATTTGATTGTCGCTCTGGATGCTCATCACTCCAAATCTTATCATTTGGGCTTGGGCAAGAATGTATCAAAATCATCTCTGGCAAGAGCCAATCAAGACAGAGACTATCACATTTTTGAAGAGTATGCTTATTATCTGGTAAAC
>Ga0326727_10024858_pt1 | contig 11286 bp, 8 predicted proteins | sample MB2enrmetagenome_FD_207643 | JGI IMG/M metagenome (GOLD analysis project Ga0326727, IMG submission 207643) | Lab enriched peat soil microbial communities from McLean, Ithaca, NY, United States - MB29MY | ecosystem: Environmental > Terrestrial > Soil > Wetlands > Peat | place: USA: New York... | reverse complement strand
CCCTTTCTGAAAACGGCTTGCTCCTGATGGAAAATGGGGACGTGACCATAAGGGACCTCACATGGCTCGGCATGACCGGCATGACCGACCCTGTCCGGACCGGTGCGAAAGAGCTGGTGAGCGCCTTCCATGCGGCGGGGATCGATACGGTGATGATCACGGGCGACCAGAGCGCCACCGCCTACGCCGTGGGAAAGGAGCTCGACCTCGCCGCCGGAGGGGATATGCGCATCCTCGATTCCCGTCACCTCTCCGAGATGTCCCCGGAGGTCTTAAGGGGCCTCTCGCAGAGGCTGCACGTCTTTGCCCGGGTGAGCCCCGTGCATAAGCTGCGGATCGTGCAGATCCTCCAGGAGCAGGGGAGGGTGGTGGCCATGACGGGAGACGGCATCAATGACGGACCTGCCCTGAAAGCGGCCGGCATCGGCATCGCCATGGGCCACACGGGCACCGATGTGGCGCGTGAAGTGGCCGATATCGTGCTCGAGGACGACAACCTGGAGACCATGCTCATCGCCATCAGTGAGGGGCGGACTATCTACAACAATATCAGGAAGGCCCTCCACTACCTCCTCTCCACCAATATGAGCGAGATCATGGTCACCTCCGCCGCGATGTCGGCGGGGCTCGGCGAGCCGCTGACCGCCATGCAGCTGCTCTGGATCAACCTCGTGTCGGACATTTTCCCCGGCCTCGCCCTCGCCCTCGATCCCCCCGAGCCCGATATCCTGCTTCAGCCCCCGAGGGACCCCGGCGAGGAGATCCTCAAGCCCGCCGCCCTGAAGAAAATGCTGAGAGAGTCCGCCGTGCTCTCGGCCGGCTCCCTTGGCGCATACGGCTATGGGCTCGTCCGCTACGGGCAGGGGCCCCGTTCGACCACACTGGCCTTTCTCAGCCTCACCATGGGCCAGCTCTTCCATGCCCTCTCCTGCCGCTCCGACACGAGGACCATCTTTGACCGGCAGAAGCCCGCGCCGAACCGGTATCTGACCTCAGCGCTCCTCGGCACCTTCGCGCTCCAGGGGGTCGCCCTCGCGGTGCCCGGCCTCAGACGGCTCCTCGCCATCGCGCCGATAGGGGTGCTGGACGGTCTCGTTGCCGGCGGAGGCGCAATCCTCCCCCTCCTCGCCAACGAGGCGATCAAGGGGGGAAAGCGAGGTGCTCCGTGAAGAGGTCTTTCGTGTTTATGTCCGAATCGGTCACTGAAGGCCACCCGGACAAGCTCTGCGATCAGATAAGCGATGCCTTTGTCGACCACATCCTGCAGCGCGACCCCTATGCCAGGGTGGTAGCCGAGTGCGCGGTCTCAACGGCCATCGTCTTCATCGCCGCCAGGTTCGATACCTCCGTTTCCGTGGATTTTCCCAACATTACGCGGGACGTGATCAGGCAGGTGGGATACACGGAGGCCCAGTTCAATGCGAAGACCTGCAGTATCATCACGAGCCTCCGTGAGATGACCCCCGACGCGTACAGCCGTTTCGATGAGAAGAGCCTCACCGAGGAGGAGATCGAGCGGGTGGTGGCACGGAACCAGGTGACGGTATTCGGTTTTGCCTGCACCCAGACACCCGCGTTCATGCCCCTGCCCCTGTGGCTTGCCCACAAGCTGGCCCGACGGCTCACCTCGGTCCGCCTGCAGAAGGTGCTCCCCTACCTCGCGCCGGACGGCTGGACCCAGGTGGGCATCGAATATGACGGCCGCGTGCCGAAGCGGATTCACAGCGTCACCCTCATCGGAAACACGAGGAGCAGAGAGACTACCCTGCCCGTCCTTCAGCACGGCCTCATGGAGTCGGTCATAGAGCCCGCCTTTGCCGACGAGCCCCTCCGGCCCGACGGGAAGACCGCCATCTTCATCAACCCCGACGGCCTTTTCCTCGAAGGGGGACCGTCGGTCCATTCCGGGCTCACGGGCAGAAAGAACGCGATTGACACGTACGGAGAGTACTCGCGCCACAGCGGGGCCGCCCTGAGCGGGAAAGACCCGCTCCGCATCGACCGGTCGGGAGCCTACGCGGCGCGGTATGCGGCGAAGAATGTGGTCGCGGCAGGGCTGGCAGAGGAGTGCGAGGTGCTGCTCAGCTACTCCATCGGCCTTGCCAGGCCCGTGAGCATCCAGGCGCAGACCTTCGGCACGGGCAAGCTGTCCGACGACGAGATCACCACGCGCCTCGAGCGCCACATCGATTTCCGCCCCGCCGCCATCCTGCGCCAGTTCAATCTGCGCTACCTCCCCTCGGTCGTGAAGGGTGGGTTCTACCGGCGGCTCGCCGCTTACGGTCATGTGGGGAGGATGGATATAGGGCTCCCGTGGGAGCTGACCGATAAGGTGCAGCAGCTGCAATCGTCTTAAAAACGGCAGCCCCCGTCGAGGCGGGAGAGAAAACGCTCCAGTCCCATGACCGACAAGGAAAAGGCCCTCCGAAAGATGAAGCTTTTCGCCACGGGACTGCTCGTCCTGATGGCGACCCTCTACTGGGTTTCCCGCGTCTTCGAGTCCCGGTATCCCTTCTTCAAAGCCATAGCGGCCTTCAGCGAGGCCGCGACCGTGGGTGCCCTCGCGGACTGGTTCGCCGTGGTCGCCCTTTTCAGGCACCCTCTGCACCTGCCCATCCCGAGGACCGGGGTAATTCCGCGCAACCGGGATAAGATAGGCAACGCCCTCGCCCGCTTTATCAAAGAGCACTTTCTCTCCAAAGAGGTGCTCCGGCAGAAGATCGCAGCCGTCGATCTCGCAGGGTTGTTGAGCGGCTGGATTGCCGACGAGAAGAACGCGCAGAAGATTGCCGAGCGTGTGACCGAGTATTTTCCTCCCCTCCTGGAACAATTCCTGAGAGACGGAGACGCTTCGGGGTCCCGCGGCGGGGAAGGCCCGCAGCCGGCCGGGCGGTCAGCGATCTCGCTCGTCCTCGGGGCCCTGGCGGACCCGATCCGGCAGAGCGCCCTTGTACGGAAACTGACGGAGGACCTCCTCTCCGGTTTGGGAAAGCTCGTGGCAGACAGAGAGGAATCGGCCCCTGCCGGGCCCGGGCTGAGCGAGGCAGGTTCTCCTGCCCCGGTCGGGAGCGCTTCCCTCCACGACGGGTCCATGGGTCGAGTGAACGACACGGTCGGCCGCATCCGACGCGGCGCGGGCCAGCCCCTCTACAGGCGGATGAGGGCCCTCGGGGAGCGCCTCTTCGGTGCGAGGAGGGGCCCGGAGGACCTCGCGGAGGAGGCCGACCGGATCGGCCGCGAGCTCGCAGGCCACCCCAGGTTGAGGCAGTACCTGCCCGTGGTCTGGAAAGGCCTTAAGGATAGGCTTATGAGCGACCTCGCCGCGGGCGACCCGTATCTCGTGCGGCAGATCGCGAAGGCCCTCCGGGAGGTGGGGCGGATCGTCTCCTCCGATGAAAACCTGCGAGAGCGGGCCAACCAGTGGCTCCGCGTCTGGGTGGCCGATGCGGTGAGCGACAACAGGGAGCTTCTTGTCCTCTTTATTTCTGAGACCGTGAAGCAGTGGGACCCCGAGGTGACGAGCAGGCGGATTGAACTTCAGGTGGGCAGCGACCTTCAGTGGATACGGATAAACGGCACCATTGTGGGAGGCCTTGCGGGCCTCCTCATCTACTTCCTCTCCTGGACCCTGAGAGGCCTCCGGTGAGGGCAGACGCCCCTCGAGCCGGTGCCGGGCGGGCGGAAAAACCCGGCGCCCTAGATCAGGGCAACGAGCAGCGACAGGACCGTGCTCGCCGCATTGTGGAAGCACTGGTCATTCGTCACCGCCTTCGAAGGATCGAAATACCCCTTCTCGGTCAGGAGGGAGAGGATGTCGTCCCCCCTCGCCTTGGTCGGATCGTAGCTGACGAGGCAACTTCCCGTGGTCAGATTGAACGCCACATTCCCGACGCCCGCCATGGTGAGGAGCAGATTCTCCACCTTCTGCGCCGCGTCTTTATTGTTCTTCACCTTCGGCGTCCTCACCCTCAGCCGGCCGGGGACCTCGTGCATGTAGTAGCTCATTCGCCATTCCTCCTCTTTTCAGATAAAAAAGTACCTGCCACCCTGACGTAGGTGCGGCAATCGGGGTAACGGCTGCATCGAAAGACCGAGCAGTCCTCCCCTTTCCTCTTGAAGAGGTGCATTTTCGCGCCGCACCGGGGGCAGTCCGGTCTCGTCCGCGGGTGGTGCCTGAGGCGGCCGGGTATGAACTGGCGGCCGCACATGACGCACAGGTAGCGCTGCCGGGAACGGCTCTTGCCGTACCTGTAGACCGCTGGCGAGCGGCACTCCGGACATTCCACCTGGGTATCTTCGTCATCGGCCCCCACCGGCCTTCGGTCTCCTCATCGTTCCGGTGACCATTCTACCTTCAACGTGTTAAGCCAGAATTTTTCTTTTGTTAATTATTGATGAATAACAGATGCGACGGGGCAGAATGAATGGCCCGGGCCATGGGCCGCGGGAAGCGATAGCCCGGGGAAGAGAGTCCTTCCCCGGACGGACGGCGGGCCGGCCTAGAGGAGCCCGTCCTTCAGCGCGCCCACCAGGACCTCGCCCACTTTTTCGAGATCTTCTTCCAGGCATTGATCGAGCGTTTTCGCCTTCAGGTGGTCGAAGTAGCCGCTCCTGTCGACCTCTCCGATCAGTGCCTCATGGTCGGTGGCGTGCGGGTCGTAGTGGATGGTGACACTGCCTATTTCCGGTCTCAGATCGACGGATTGAACGCCCGGGATGGCCATGACGAGGTCGCGAAACCGTTTCTCCTTCGATGGGTCGCCTTTCAGGGCAGAACTCTCGATCCTGAGTCTTCCCGGCGTATCGGCCATGTAGTAATCCATGAGAATCACCCCCTCACAACATTGTAGCACAAAACGGAGGAACGGGAAAGGGCGCCACCGTCCGTCTTAACGAGATTCCGGCTGCGAAGAATCCGCTCTCTCTTCCGGCCTTGCGAAAAGGATATACCGGTGCCTCAATCTCTGCCGTGTGTGGGGGGGAAGGGGGGACCGGGGACGCCCCTCTTCCGGATCCGTGAAGGAAGGGCCGATCTCCCGTAGCAAGAGCGCGCCTGCGAGAAGGTCTCCTCTTTTCTGTCTCATAAGAGCTCCGCGGCGAGCAGCGCCAGGGGGCTCCGGATCGTCTTTGCCAGGGTGACGTGACCGTAGAGAGACTGCCCCTTGAGCTTGCTCACCAGGTAACTGAGGCCGTTCGAGCCCGCATCCAGATAGGGCGAGTCAATCTGGTGGATGTCGCCGGTGAGGACAATCTTACTGCCCTCGGCTACCCGGCTCAGCACGGTTTTCACCTCGTGGGGGCTCAGATTCTGCGCTTCGTCCACGATGATCCACGACTTGGCGAGATTTCTGCCCCGCATGTGGCCGATCGACTCGATCTCCAGAAGGTCCGCGGTCACGAGGTAGTCGATGGTCATCTTCTGGTTATTCCGGGACAAGGGCGCGAGGTTATCGAAGACCGATTGCACCCAGGGACGCATTTTCTCCTCCTTGTCTCCGGGCAGGAAACCTATGTCCTGTCTGCCCACGGGCACGACAGGCTTGGTGATGATGATCCGGCTGTAGAGTCCTTCTTCCAGCGTCTTATGGAGGCCCACGGCCAGGGCGAGGAGCGTTTTCCCCGTTCCCGCCTGGCCTACGAGAGTGACTGCCTGGATTGTATTGTCCGTCAGGAGCTCGATGGCAAACTGCTGCTCTTTGTTGCGGGCCTTCACGCCCCAAAAAGCGGCAGCGGGCCGGCCGAGCCTCCTGAGGGCCCCGCCTTTGTTGATGGCGAGGGCTGATATGCCCCCAGGGGAAGTGAGGAGCACGCACTGATTTTCAAGCAGGTCGGGACCGGTATCGGCCAGCATGGCCGACGGAAATTCCCCGGCCTCGTGCAGCCTGTTGACCAGGGTTGCGGGGACCGCACACGTGGCGTGGCCCGTATAGATCATCGATACGTCCACTTTGTCGTTCTTGTAGTCTTCGGCCCTGATGCCGAGGGCCATGGCTTTTACCCGGGCGTTGATGTCCTTTGAAACGAAGACCGTGTTGCCGTTGTGCCTCTGCTTGTAGAGCCAGGCGCGGGCGATGATGCGGTTGTCCGTGCCCTGGCTCGCATGGTTACCGAGCCTGAGCGGCAGCTCCTGCCTCCCCCCGTCCCGGAGCAGTGTCGAGTCGAGCCTGAGCGTGCCCCCCTCCGTCATCGCCAGCGGGTCGGCCAGGCCCCCTTTCTCGATAAGGGCGCCGAGAGAGCGAATCGTCTGCCTCGCGTTGTGACCTATGTGGTCGTATCGCTTCTTCAGCCTATCCAGCTCTTCCAGAGTCTCGAAGGGTATGACCACGTCGTTCTCCTGAAAGCGAAACATGCTTTCAGGATCGTGGATAAGCACATTCGTATCAAGGATGTACGTCTTCCTGCCCATCGATCCATCTCCTGTGGGGTAGTCTCCCTGATATCCGGAAGCGCCTGACCTCGCGGGACCGGCAGAGACCTGCGCCCGGTCGCAATGCTCGCCCAAGGGGCATGCCATCTCTCTTAGTACCACGCATATGTTAAGAATTGATGATGATTCTGTTAAAAATGGCGTCCGGGAGGCACAGCCGCTCTCGATTGCCTCGGCGGCCGCCCTCTCAACGTCCCCGACCTCTTTCTTAACGGGGCATTCACGGCAGCATCACAATGAAAGTGGTAGAATAGAAGTTTCCCCTTCTGGCCTGCCTCCCGCAGGCGGAGGGATACCGGCTCTCTTTGAGCCGCTGCCTGAAGGAGGCTTGTCGATATGGAAACGGTGGTGACCAGGGTGAAGAAACACATCGCCCTTGTGGCGCATGATAACAAGAAAGCCGATCTGCTGGAGTGGGCCCGGTTCAACAAAAACCTGTTGGCCGAACACGAGATCTATTCCACGGGGACGACAGGCACACTGCTGGAGGGAGAACTCGAAATCCCCATCCATAAGCTTCAAAGCGGACCATTGGGCGGCGACCAGCAGCTAGGAGCCAGGATAGCCGATGGGGAGATAGACTTTCTCATCTTTTTCTGGGATCCCCTCGAGCCTCAGCCCCATGACCCTGACGTGAAAGCACTGCTCCGGATCGCCGTGGTCTGGAACGTGCCGATCGCCTGCAACCGCGCCTCTGCGGACTTTATGGTCTCATCTCCTCTGATGACGTCGTCCTACGAGCGCCACCTCCCCGACTACGCCGCATATCGGCAGCGGAGGATCGACCACATGGGATAGACCCGGAATCACACTTCCGGGACAGGGGGGCCGGAAAGGGTGGTAAGGTGCCCGGTGCCCTGCCCCTCACCGCTCTTCAGGCTCGAGCGTCTCCGGCGGGCTGAGAGGCGTGCCGGTGCGGCGGGACTCGAAGGCCTCGGAACCCAGGTCTTCCTCTTGGGGCGCAAGCTCGGCCGATACGTCCTCGATCGTCCTCACGCCCGGCGAACGGTCCTCTCGTTCCCATGGCAGGGGATTGATGACGATCTCATCCACGAGCTGCGCGAGGCCCAGGTGGTCCTCGATCACCTCGTGGAGCCTCTGGCGCTGCGCCTCGGTCGGCAAGACACCTTCCAGGTGGACCGAGCCTTCTCTAAGGGCGATGCGCAGCTCGTCCGTGTCAACACCGCCATCCTCGCTGAGTTCATCGAAGACCGCCTCTATCTCCTCTGCCCCAGGCAGGCCCTCATCCGTGGTGGAGACAGGCCAGGGCGCCTGCGTTCCCGGGGCCCCCGGAGTCTGATTCCCCCTCTGTCTCGCACAGCGGCCGCAGTACGCGGTCCAGGGGATAGCCTCGAGGCGCCTGATGGAGATCTTCCTGCCGCAGGATTGACAGACCGGGTAATCGCCGGCCTCTATCCGGGCGAGGGCGCGATCCAGGGCCTCGACCTCTCTCCTCCATCTCATCGAGGGAGGCCGCTGCATCGGCCAGAACCTCCTTCTGGGATGTCTCCTCGAATTCGGCCTCCGGTTCCGCGAGGGATCGGCGCTGCTCCTCGATCCGCCGGTGTGCATCGAAAAGGGCGTCGCGCCGGGAAATCAGTCTCTCCCGAAGCCTCGTGAGTCTCTCTTTTTCGATCATGGCAGGCTCCTTCCTCAAATCTCCTCCCTGCAACCAAGCGCCCTTTTCTTCCGGCGCCGCGAAAGGGGGGCGGGACGAAAGGCGCTCTGGACCCTCGGGACTGCGCTCACGGCACGGCAGCGGGAAAGACTCGTCCCTAGAGGTAAGATAGGACGCAGAGGGAGGACTGGCAAGGTTGCACCGGCCGTGCCGCACCTCATCCATGTTCTCCCGGACGAAGAGCGATTTGAAAAGGCGCTGTCCGCGGGGACGAGGCCGTCTACCCTGCCCCGACGAATTCCTCCCTTTCCGTAGGATTACCCCGGCATATTCCTACCCATACGTAGCCTCCCAGGGTCGTTACCCGTTGCCTTTACCTCCGGGCTGATGAGGCGTACTCGCTCAAACCCTCGCAATGACTTACTTTTCCGTGAGGGGCCGATACCGTGCGCTCACCTGGCACGGTTATTGATATACAAGGGGAGAAGACGCTCTTTTCCTACCATATCGCGTACGCGGAGGTTAGCCGCATGAAAACTTCGATATCTGTTCTGGTTGGCTTCGTGCTCCTCTCCTTCTGCCCTCTCATGGGCTACGGTGCGGAGGGTAGTGAGGGGCAGCCCCAGGGGGCCGCGACCACCCCTGCCGCTCCTGCGGCACAGGCCGCTCCCCCAACGGCCCCACCGACGGTCGGGAGCATGACCATTGACGATCTGAGGAAAGCCCTCGGCTTCAGTATGTATTTCCAGGGTGGATACGTCTACAATACCCGGAACCCCAGCTCCCAGGAGAACGATCTGCGCATCTTCGACCACGAGGCGGACAGCTTCACCCTCGACCTCGTCCAGATCAGGTTCCAGAAGGACGCGGACGTGGGAGGTCTCGGCTACAACTTCAAATTTTCCTTCGGCGAAATCGCAAAGCTCATCCATTCCCGGGGCCTCGGTCCCCAAACCCTCTCGCCGCAGACGAGTCCCGGGGTCACCGACACGACTCCTTTCGATCTGACCCAGGCCTTCGTCACGTATAACGCCCCTCTAGGCAAGGGCCTGCAAATCTCTTTCGGTAAATTCGTGGCCCCGGAGACGGCGGAGGTGATCGAAGCTATCGACAACTTCAACTATTCCCGATCGTTTCTCTTTAACTATGCGGTACCTTTCACCCTCACAGGCGTAAGGACCTATTATGCCTTCTCGGATGCCTTCAATGCCGCATTTTATCTGGTCAACGGCTGGGATAATACGACCGACAACAACACCGGCAAGACCGTGGGGCTCTCCTTTGGCGTGACACCCGTCCAGCCCTTCACCATGGCCTTCAACTTCCTGTACGGGCCGGAACAGGATCACAACAACAGCAATGAACGCTTTCTCTTCGACTGGGTGGGCACGCTCACGGTGACCAAAAACCTGACCTTCGTCCTGAACACGGATTGGGCGACCGAGCAGAACGTACTCACGGCCCTGGGCACCCACGACGCACGATGGTACGGCATAGCCGGATATGCCAAGTACAGCTTTAACGATTGGTTCGCCGTGGCGGCGAGGGGCGAGTGGTTCAACGACCCGGAGGGGGTCCGCACCTACGCTGCACTGACATCGAATACGGCCGCGCCCCCTTTACCGGACGGGATCGGACGGACTCTCAAAGAGGGGACTTTCACCACCGAGTTCAAGGTAGCGAAGAACCTTATCCTGAGACCCGAGTACCGCCACGACTGGTCCGATCAGTACTCCTTCGACGCAGGGCGCTACAAGACCCAGGATACGCTCTCCATGGGCGTGATGTACCTCTTCTGATCTTTAAAGGGCTGAGGAGGCCCTTCCCCGATCTTTAAGCGGGCATCCTCTCCTCCCGGGGGCCGGTACCGTCCTGCCGGGAAAAAATTGAGGAAACCCCCGCGAAGGGATGGCTCGATGTTTTCTCTTGACTTCGGCTGTCATCGGGGTTAGAATAATGCTATGAACGGGACCAAGGTGGGTGTTTACTTCTATTTTTTTAGCATGCACCCGTGTACCTTGGTGCTCTGAAAGGGGCAAAAAGGCCATGGGTGCAGACGATCCATGGCCTTCATGTTGTCAGGGGCCGTGGAATTTCACGGCCCTTTTTATTCGGAGGATTGAGTGATCCTATCGACGATGGTCAGGAAGTTGGTGACGAACCAGGAGGGCTGGACAAGGAAGATGTTCGAGGCCGGCCTACAGATGAGGAGGGACTACGGACTCGAGAACGTGTACGATTTTTCCCTGGGAAACCCGGAGGTCGAGCCGCCTCCGGAGGTGCGGGCCCGACTCATCGAGGTACTCCGCGAGGCGACCCCGGGTATGCACCGCTACATGCCGAACAACGGATATGAGAGCGTGAGATCCGAGGTGGCGGCCTACCTGAGCGAGCGAAGCGGCCTGCCCTTCACTCCCCAGCACGTCTTCATGACCGTGGGGTGCGCGGGAGGCCTGAACATCCTCTTCAAGGCAATGCTCAACACGGGGGACGAGGTGATCCTGCCCAGCCCCTTCTTTTGGGAATTCAAAAACTACATCGAGAACTTCGGAGGCGTCCCGAAGATCGTCGAGACGCGGGAGGACTTCCAGCTGGACGTCGGGAAGATCGAGGCCGCCCTCACGGCAAAGACCAGGGCCGTGCTGATCAACAGCCCCAATAACCCTACCGGCGCGGTATACTCCGAGGAGAGTCTGAAAGAGCTTGCGGCCCTGCTTTTCAGGGAGAGGCGGAAAGGGAGAGAAATTTACGTATTGGCCGACGAAGCCTATAGAAAGCTCGTCTACAGCGAGGGGGGGCTCCCGAACCTTTTCGCCCTCTACGACCTCGTCATCTCAGTGACTTCCCATTCGAAGGATCTTGCGCTCCCGGGGGAGAGGATCGGGTACGTCGCCATCTCTCCCCGTATCGCCGAAGCGGACCTTTTGGTTTCAGGCCTCATGATCGCAATTCGGGCCCTCGGCTTCGTGAACGCTCCCGCCCTATTCCAAAGGGTGGTGGGGGGATTTCAGAGGAACTCGGTCAGCATCGCCGATTACCGGGAGAAGAGGGATCTCCTCTACGAGACCTTGCGGGAGGCGGGCTTCGAGTGTGTAAAGCCCATGGGCGCCTTCTATCTGTTCCCGAAGTCGCCTTTGGCCGACGAGGTCGAGTTCGTGCTCAGTATGCAGGAGGAGGAAAGAATTCTCGTGGTTCCGGGGAGGGGTTTCGGAAAGGAGGGCTATTTTCGTATCGCCTATTG
>Ga0326727_10024854_pt1 | contig 11286 bp, 7 predicted proteins | sample MB2enrmetagenome_FD_207643 | JGI IMG/M metagenome (GOLD analysis project Ga0326727, IMG submission 207643) | Lab enriched peat soil microbial communities from McLean, Ithaca, NY, United States - MB29MY | ecosystem: Environmental > Terrestrial > Soil > Wetlands > Peat | place: USA: New York... | reverse complement strand
CACATGAAGGATAAAAAAGGAACTGTCGCGCGACGCGATTTCATGATCGCGACTGCCGCGGCAGGCACCGCACTCCTCTCGGGGTGTTTTTCGTCGCACAACGCCGGCTGGGAGTTCCTCACCGACGACACCGCCGCCACTCTCAAAGCTATCTGCGACCAGATCGTTCCCGCCGACGACTTTCCATCGGCCTCTCAAGCCGGCGTGCTCACCTACATCGACCGGCAGCTGACGCGGCACTACCGCCGTCACCAGAGGACCTATCTGGCCGGCCTCGAGCAGGCCAACCGCATCAGCCGCGAGCGTTTCGGCGCCGCGCTCGAAAGCGTCTCGCCGCAGCAGCAACTGGCGGTGGTGACTGCAATTGAATCGCAGAATCGCGCCTTCTTCTCGCTCGTTCGCGAGCATACGCTCGAGGGTTACTACGGATCGCCGCACCACGGCGGCAATCGCGACGCCGTCAGTTGGCGCATGCTCGGCCTCGATGAGCCGCCCCTGCGCGGGCGCGCGCAATACGACCTGAGGAAAGGTTCGCCCTCATGAAACACGTAAACGCAGTGGTCATCGGCTCCGGCGCGGCGGGCGGTATTGTGGCCAAGGAACTTGCGGTCGCCGGCCTGGGCGTGGTGCTGCTGGAGCGCGGCCCCTGGTACACGGCCAGCGACTGCCGCAAAGACGATCTGCGCAACCAGCGCACCACCATGCTCGGCAATGCTTTCGGACCCGAGGACGAGGGCAATCCTCGCGTGTCGGTTGATGCCACAGGCGCAACGCGCACCTGGCTGCCCAGCGAGGGAGGGTACCAGAACAACGCGGCCTGCGTGGGCGGAGGAACGCTCAGCTACGGAGGTCAGGCTTGGCGGTATCTGCCGCAGGACTTCCGCATGAAGTCCACCTACGGCGCGCCGCCGGGGAGTTCGCTCGAGGATTGGCCGATTACATACGACGATCTCGAGCCCTTCTACGAAAAGGCCGAATACGAGATCGGCGTCTCCGGCGACTACTCCGGCACTCCCTTCCACGGTCCGCGCCGGCGGCCGTTGCCCATGCCGCCGCTCCCGCCCAATCGCGAGTTCTACATTCTCGAGCCTGCCGCAAAGCGCCTCGGCCTGCATCCGTTCCACATTCCCATGACGCGAAACAGCGTTCCCTACAACGGCCGCGGACCCTGCATGCGCTGCCGGTGGTGCGTGGGCTTTGCCTGCGAGGTGGATGCCAAGAACGGCTCGCAGAACACGGTGATTCCCACGGCGCTCGCCACCGGCAACTGCGAATTGCGCACCGAGTGCATGGCGAAAGAGATCCTCACCGACGATCGCGGCCGCGCCCGCGGCGTGGCCTACTTCGATGCGCGCAAGCACCTCGTGGAGCAGCCCTGCGATCTGGTGGTCGTATCGGCATGCGCCATCGAATCGGCGCGCCTGCTGCTGAACTCCAAGAGCCGTCTTTTTCCAAACGGCATCGGCAACCGCTACGACATGGTCGGCCGCAATCTGCAGGGCCATCATTACACCGGCGCCGTTGGCTTCTTCGACTACGACACCTACGACGACATCGGTCCCGGAGGCAGCATCGCCATCACCGACTACAACCACGGCACTCCCGGCCTGTGCGGGGGCGGCATGCTGGCCAACGAGTTCATCCGGCTGCCGATTCACATGATCGACCGGCTGCCGCAGGGTACACCTCGCTGGGGACTTGGCCATAAGCAGGGCATGCGCGCCGCTTACAAGCGCAATATCCAGGTCTTCGGCCCCACGCAGCAGATCCCCACCGCCGACGCCCGCGTCACGCTTGACCACACGGTGCGCGACAAGTGGGGAATACCCGTGGCGCGCATCTCGGGCAACGTTCATCCGCACACTTTTGAGATTGGCGATGTGCAGGCCCAGCGCGCCGAAGCCTGGCTCAAAGAGGCCGGCGCAATCAGCACCATCAAACTATCGAACAAGTCTACGAGCGTTTCGGCCGGCCAGCACCAGGCCGGTACCTGCCGCATGGGCAACGATCCGAAGGGCTCGGTGGTCGACCGCGATTGCCGCATCCACGACGTCGATAACGTCTTCGTCATCGACGGAAGCGTGCACGTAAACAACGGAGGCTTCAATCCGGTGCTCACCATCATGGCCATTGCGTACATGGCCTCTGCGTCGCTGGTTCGCAACTGGAAGGGTACGGGGCTCAAATCATGATGCGCGCGCTCAAGTTGATTGCAATCGCCGCGGGCTCGCTGGTGGTGCTCGGCGTCGCCGGCGTCTTTGGCGCAACGGCGTACTACTCTTCAGAGCGCGGCCAGGGTTGCGCGAGCTGCCACGAGATGAGCTCCTATGTCACCTTCGTGCACGATTCCCCGCACCGCACCATGGGCTGCATGGAGTGCCACGAAGCCGGCATGAGCACCAAGCTGCGCCACACCTGGGTGCATCTCACCCACCGCTGGCCTGAGTCCATCCGGCTGCGCCAGTCCGATGTTCTGGCCATGAACGCGAGCTGCCAGCGCTGCCATCGGCACGAGTACGCGTCCTGGTCTGCCGGTCCGCACAGCGCCACCTACGCGCAGATCTTTACCAATTCCACGCACAACTCCCAGCGCGCCATGATGGAAGACTGCCTCCGCTGCCACGGCATGTATTTTCCCGGATCGATTCGCGATCTTGTTCAGCCGCAGAACACCGTCGGACCATGGCATCTGGTGAACACACGGCTCTCCAATCAGCCCGCCATGCCCTGCGGGACCTGCCATTCGATTCACCGGGAAGGCGAACCCGAGTCGAAGCCGGCCGAACGCGTCTCCGTTGCAGGCCAGGCCGTTCCTGTCTCGCTCGCTTTTTACGACCGCCGCGAGAGCATGCATTTTGCCGCGGCCAACCTCGCCATTCCGCAACTATGCGACGGCTCCCATCCGCTGCACGTCAGCCAGGATCCGCGCCAGACGGTCTGCTACCAGTGCCACGCGCCGCGCATGCCTGAAACAGGTTCGGCCGCCGGCGCCAACGCCTGGGGAATGCAGGCCGGCTCAGGCGACGATCGCACGCCGATGGGCGTGCACGAGGGGCTGAGCTGCTTCAGTTGCCACAACGGGCACAACGAGAATGCGCGGGCCTCATGCAAGACCTGCCATCCTCAGATGTCGCACTGCGGCATCGACGTGGAGAAGATGGATACCACCTACGCCAACGCCAAGAGCCCGCACAACATCCACTGGGTGAAGTGCACTGACTGCCACCAGCACGGCATTCCCAAGCCCAAACAGCAGGCCAGATCGCTCGGCCGCTGAGTCGCACAAAAGGTACAAACTGCAGCCGTCTCTACGGTTCATCTTGTCCATTCTCTCTGCGGGCATTGTATAGTTGTGGCTTAGCCACGCAATGGACGATTCCGCGCGAAACAGTCCATGCGCTGGAGATCGGATTGAGGGAGTACGCGCCATGGACAGTCAGAGTCCGGCCAGTGCGGGAGTTGACCTGGGAGGGACCAAGATCGCCATCGCGATTGGAACGGCCGAAGGCGAGATTCTGGCCCAGACGAAGATCGCTACACAGCCTGAGAATGGGCCGGAGGCTGCGTTCAAGCGTGTGGCCGAGGCGCTCAAGGACCTCTCTTCGAGCAGCGGGCATGATTTCGAGGCCATCGGCTTGGGAGTGCCTGGGTTGGCGGATCCTGCCAGGGGGACGATCGAATTCCTGCCGAACCTGCCCGAATCGTGGCGCGGTTTCGGAGCTTGCAGTTTCCTCAGCGAGGCGACAGGGCGGCCCGTGCGCATCCTGAACGATGCCCGGCTGGCTGCGCTGGGCGAATTCCATTTCGGATCGAAGGCGGCACGCCCCGATCTTCTGGTAGTGACATTAGGCACCGGGATCGGGGGCGGGTTGATTCTCGATGGACGGTTGAGGCTTGGAGCCTTTTGCGCGGCGGGAGAGGTCGGCCATCATACGATTCTTCCCGATGGCGCGCTTTGCACATGCGGCAGCAACGGGTGCCTCGAAACCCTCTTCAGCGGCCCTGTGCTTACCCGCGAGGGCATCCGGCTGGCGCAAAGCGGAGAGGCCCCTCACCTTGCGCAACTGGTTCATGGCGATCTGAACTCAATTACGCCGAGAGAGATGCTGCTGTCCGCGGAGATGGGCGATGAGAAGGTTGCAGAATGCATTGAGCGAGCCGCTCGCTATCTTGGAATCGGAATTGCCAACGCTGTTTCAATTACCGCGGTGCCGGAGGTGGTGCTCTGCGGCGGAGTGGCCGCTCTCGGCGATCGGATTCTCAATCCGGTGAGGTACGAGGTAAGCAAGCGAGTCCGCATGTTCCCCTCGTCTCATGTGAAGATCGAGTGCAGCAAGCTGGGCGACGCAGTGGGCGTGCTTGGCGCCCTCGCGCTGGCCTTCTTCCCCGTAGCGGTCGATGGGTTGACGCCCGAGTGAATCGGCCGGCGTTGCTCATCGCATTTTCTGAATCTCAGAAAATGCCGTAGTCCCGCGCCGGCAAAGGGTATGTTCACGAGACGATCAGCCGCCCTCCCGCGGCGCGATAGCGATGAAACTCGTAGGCATCTCCGCGGTAGATGGTCTTTTCCCACCACACGGGTTCATCCGCTGAGAAGCCGACCGCTGAGACCAGGAAGCAGGCTGTTCCCGGCTGCACTTCCAATAGCCTGGCGTCTGCGCCGACAAGATTGATGGCGCGAATGGTCTGGTTGGCCTCAGAGATCTTCCATTTGTACTTCTGCTTCCAGAGCTTGTAGAGCGAGCCTCGCAGATCGGCGCGGCTGAGCGCCGGACAGAACCGCTTCGGAACCCAGCGCCGTTCCAGGATCACCGGAAGATCGTTGGCCAGACGAAGGCGGCACATGAAGAAAAGAACCTCGCCGGGTGGAACGCGGAGATGCTCTGAAATCTCCTGTCCGGCGACTGACGCCGTCACTTCATCGAATTGCAGCACACGAGTGCCCGCCTGTTTACCCACAGCTCTTGCCTTCTCAGTGAAGCTCACCAGAGCATCGAGATCGTAGTCGAGGCGCGGGCGCGAGACGAATGTTCCAACCCCTTTGCGGAATTCAAGCAGGCTCTCGGCCACCATGCCTGCAAGCGCTTTGTTGGCGGTGGGTCGGCTCACTCCGTACCGTTCCGCAATCTGTCTTTCAGTCAGGAAGCGGTCGCCCTCAGCATAATCGCGGCTTCGCAAGAGAGCGCGCAACTGCTGGTTGAGGCGAAGATAAACCGGCCCGGATGGCGGTGCTTGCTCCCTCTTGCGTGCGGGCAATTCAATACCCCTTGACCGGCTCCGGCGCTGGACTCTCCACCGTGAGTCCCAGGCGGACCTTGCAATCGTTCAACTGCTGGGCGGTGCGCGTCGAACCAACGCGCGTAACGCCCAGATCGCGCACCTTGAGCAGCGTATCGAGATCGCGAACTCCGCCCGCGGCCTTCACCTGCACATGCGGGGGAGCATGCTTTCGCATCAGCGCGAGATCCTCCATGGTGGCGCCGCCACCGGCGTAGCCCGTTGAGGTCTTCACCCAATCGGCGCCAATCTCGCCGCAGATTTGGCACAGGCGGATCTTCTCATCGTCGACCAGGTAGAAGTTCTCGAAGATCACCTTGATGCGCGCGCCCGCGGCATGGGTGAGATTCGTCAGGCTGCGGAGTTCCGCCTCGATGTAATCCCAGTCGCCGCTCTTGGCCTTGCTGATGTTGATGACCGCATCGAGTTCCTGCGCGCCGTCCTTGAGAGCCTGCTCGGCCTCGAACAGCTTCACGTTGGTGCGGTGTCCTCCGTGAGGGAAGCCAATGGTCGTGCTTGTATACACGGTTGTTCCCGCCAGCAGCTCGTGACTGCGCGCCGCGTAGTAGGGCAGGATGCAAACGCTGGCCGTATTGAATTGCGCCGCGAGGGCGCAACCGGCTTCAAGTTCCGCGGCGGTCAAAGCCGGGTTCAGGAGCGAGTGGTCAATCATCTTGGCAATCTGTTCGTAGGTGAAATCGGGAGCGCTCATGATGCCTCCTCAAAACCCCAACTCTTGACATACTGCTTATCGGGCGTTAGGGTCGATGCGTGGCTTAGCCACGCTATCTGCTCGAAGATAGCAACCATCCGCTTGACTGTCAACGTTGGACGCACCACCCACTCCTAAGGAGGATTCATGCGGCGGGCCTTCCTGGCGTTTCTTCTGGCTGCAGTTTCGATTTCCAGCGGGCACGGGCAGTCGCAGCCGATTCCCACCGCTGCGTGGTCCACTGAGATCGGCGTTTCGCTCCCCGATCCCGGCCACGAGATGCGCCGCGCGACGACGGGCTTCGACGATGGCTATCACCAGGGAGCCCCGGTAGGCGGAATTGGCGCGGGAACCTTCTCGCGATCGGACCGGGGCGACTTCAACCGCTGGCATCTGAAGCCTGGATCGCATACTGCGCAGACTGTCTACGCCGACCAATTCGCGGTGTTTGAGCAGGAAGATGGGAGCGAGCCGGTTGCGCAGGCCCTCATGGCCGGCCATCCGGAGGGGCGGCTTACCTCCTGGAAATGGGACTACCCGGCCGGTGCGGGCCGCTATGCGGCGCTCTACCCGAAAGCATGGTGGCAATACACCTGGGACAAGCTGCCGCTGCCTGTGACGCTGGAGCAGTTCTCGCCGATTCTGCCCGGCGACTATCGCACTTCAGGCCTTCCTGTAGCGGTCTACCGATTGCACATTCAAAACACAAAGCGGAAACGGGTGAAAGTATCACTGCTGCTCTCCTGGGAGAATATGGCGGGATGGTTCCGGCAACTGAACGCTCCACTCGACGAAGCGTTGAGCGAAAGCAATACGAATCACTTTGAATCCACTGTGCTGCCCTCCGGCCGCCGCATGGCCGGCATTGTTTTCGACCAGCGGCGGACAGGCCAGGCTCAGGAAGAATGGCAGGGGCAATTCGCGATCGCGGCTGAGGAGTCAGCCGGCGTGGAAGTAACTTACCAGGCAACCTTCAATCCGAGCGGCTCAGGGAGCGAGGTTTGGGGCCCATTCTCCACAACAGGGAGACTGAGCAACTCAAAGCAGTCCTGGGTCTCGACCGGCCAGCCTGAAGCCGGGGCGATCTGCGTTTCCGTTCTTCTGGAGCCCGGCGAGACCAGAGTGATACCCATGGTGCTGGCGTGGGACTTCCCGGTGGTGCAGTTCGCCGGGGGCCGGAGATGGCTGCGTCACTACACACGCGAATTCGGAACATCGGGGCGCAGCGCGTGGAGCATCGCGGCTGACGGCTTGCAGCACCAGGAGGAATGGAGCCGAAAGATCGATGCGTGGCAGAGTGGGTTTCTGAATGAGAAACCCCGGCCCGACTGGCTGAGTTCGATGATGCTGAACGAACTCTACTACTTGGCCGACGGGGGCACATTGTGGGCGAGACCGGCAGAGTCACCATCGGCTCCGGATCGCTTTGCGCTGATGGAGTGTTTTGACTATTCCGATTACGCTTCGCTGGATGTGGCTTTCTATGGAACCTTCGGACTGCTTCGCTTCTTCCCGCTTCTTGAAAAGACGCTGATCCGGGAGTTCGCTGATACCGTCGACCAGGAAGACAACACGCCATATCTCAACGTCTGGAAGTCGCAGCAGCAAGGCGCTCCCACCTTCCGCATGCGGAAGCTGCGCGGCGCTCTTCCTCATGACCTGGGCTCTCCGAAAGAAGATCCGCTTTTTCTGGTCAATGAGTACTCGTGGCAGGACAGCAACTACTGGCGCGATTTGAACAACAACTTCGTGCTGATGGTCTGGAGAGACTATGCGCTGACGGGCAAGCTGGACAAGCAGTTCCTGCTGTCAACCTACCCCGCAGTCAAAAGCGCGATGAAACGCCTTGAAGACCTGCGCAACCCGGCAACCGGCCTCATCGAGAATGGCGGCTTTCCCGATCAGACGTTCGATGAGTGGACGGCGACAGGGCCCAGCGCGTACTGCGGCAGTCTCTATCTGGCGGCCTTGCGCGCCGCCGCTGAGATTGCGTCCGCTAGTGGCGACCCAATCGCACACGATAAGTACCAGGGCGAATTCGCCAGGGCGCAAAAGGCGTATATCGATGAGCTTTGGACCGGCAGCTATTTCAGATATTCACGCGGAGTTGACGATATCCAGGCCATGCAACTGGCCGGCCAGTGGTACGCCTCGCTCACCGGCTTGGGTTCAATTGTTCCGGAACAGATGAGGAAATCGGCTTTGCAGACGATCTACGCAAAAAATGTTCTTGGCTTCCAGGCTGGTTCCATGGGAGCTGTGAACGGCAGAAAGGCTGACGGCAGCCTGCTCGAAGGTCCACAGACGAATGAGGTGTGGACCGGAATCACGTTCGCACTGGCCTCGGAGTTCGCCAGCGAGGGCATGAAAGACGAATCGCTGCAGACGGCCAAAGGTGTTTACGACACCGTTTATCAAAAGAGGGGCTACTGGTTCAGGACACCGGAAGCATGGGATGAGAAGGGCGACTTCAGGGCGTCAATGTACCTGCGCCCGGGTGCGGTCTGGGCGATCGAATATGCGCTGGCGCCTTGATGGCTGCCTGCCCAGGGCGCTCATCCATCCCCGAAGGCCGAGGCAATAGTATCAAAGGCAAATAAAGGGGAGGAATCATCAAGTGACCATGGATCGAAGATCGCTGTTGAAGGCCATGCCAATGGCTGCAACCGCCGGGGTCTCACTGGGGCGCGGCCAGTCCACCTTGAACGGCGCAGATTCCGTTTCCCTTTCGCTCGATGTTGGAGCGGGAGCAGTTTGCCGGCCGCTGCAGGTTCTTACCCTGCGGGCCGCCGCCAGCAGCAACCCGGCCGCGACTTTGGTTGTTCTCGATGGTTTGGGCCGGGAGTACGTGCGCCAGCCGGCCAGTGAGGAAATGAAGTTCACGGTGGGCGGAGCCCTGGGTCGGCAGACGGCCAGGCTGCTTGGGGCGCATGGAGAAACCGTCGCGGAAGCCGCCTTCGCGGTAGACTGCGCCACCGAGATTCACGATGAGGGCGGCGCGTTCAAGGCGCTTACGGATGCCCTTCTGTGGACCATGATGAGCTGGGAATCTGCGCCGGTCCTGCCCCTGCGCCTCAACAACCGCTCGTATCAATTCTTTGCCAACTGGATCTTCGATCACACGCTCATCATGAAGGGCATGAAGTATTACTGGCCCCAGCTCAAGGATGCGATCGATTTCTTCGCCGAGACCCAGCGCGAAGACGGAATGATCTGGGAAAACTGCTACGCGGAAACACCCGGCTACAACTTCTTTGACTGGAAGTTCAATTACGACGAATTCGTGCAACGGATTGAAAACGGATCACAGCAGTTGCGCCGCGCGCCGGTTGAGAGCCATGTGGAGCAGTACTTTGTTGAAGGGCTTTACTACACATGGAAAGCCACGGGCGACACGGAATGGATGAAGGGCAAGCTGGATGCGGCAATGCGGGCGCTGCGATACGTGACCAGGAGTCCGTACCGCTGGTCGGAGAAATACCAGCTGATGCATCGCGGATTCACCATCGACACCTGGGATTACGTGTCGGACGACCAGCAGCGGTGGGGCGGATCGGTCTTCATGGTCTACCTGGGAAAGAGTGAATTCGGCGTTTTTCATGGCGACAATACTAACTTCATTTGCCAGTGCCGCAATCTCGCTGCAATGTTGAAGATTGCCGGGCGCGGCCAGGAGGCGCCGGAGTTCGAGAAGCTGGCCGGCGATGTGGAGCAGCGGCTGAACGCACTGGCGTGGAACGGCGAATTCTACACTCACTGGTTCGCCGAGAATCCCGACTACATGCCGGATGTCGGCGTCGATATGTCGATCCAGGTCTCTCTCTCCAACGCCTACGCGCTGAACCGCGGCATCTCGCAGGAGAAGTGCGTTTCGATTCTCAAGACCTATCAGCGCATCCGGCGCGAGATGCCCGCCTCATCGCCGGGCGAGTTCTACGGCATATATCCGCCTTTCCAACGGGATTTCACGCTGAACATTCCAGGTTTGGTCTGGGAGTACTGCAACGGCGGAGTGCTGATCGTGGTTGGCGGCGAGCTTGCGCACGGAGCTTTCGAACACGGATATGAGACCTACGGCGCCGATATTCTGCGGAGAATCAAGGCCGTTGCGGATCGCTATGAAGGTTATCTGCCGACCACGTTGCGCGGCAAAGGCGTCGAAACTCCCGAGCGCACCTTCTCCACGTTGAGCATTCACAGCCTAGCCAACGCATGCCACGCCAAAACCGCCTCCGGCGTCCCGCTGTGGTCAGGCAATCAGGATTCAACCCTCGGAGATCTCCCCACCGGCAAACAGGAGTTCCAGGGTGTGCCATTCGACGTGCTCAATCCCGCGCAGGAGCCGTTCCGGTCGTGCGTCGTACTCTCGCGATTGAGCCCTTTCACCCCGCAAATCTCCCTGCCTGTCAACGCCAAAGCCGCGTCGATTTATCTGCTTGACGCGGTGGACGGCCGCGCTGCCGGGGGACTCGTTGCGACGTTGCACTATGCCGACGGCACCAGTGACACGCAGGATGTCGACGGGCACTCCTGGAGTTTCCCGAAGGATTCGAAGTACAACAAAGCCGGCCCGCGCACCGAAGACAGGTTCCGCGTGGCGTGGAAGAAGAGCACGCCCGATGAACAGGAGTTTGGCGTCTACGCAACAGGAATCAACAATCCCCATCCCGAGCGCGAGATCAACCGGCTGGAGTTGAGTATCGGCGCGGCAAGAAGCAAATGGCTCATTCTGGCCGTTACCTTGAGCAGCGCGCCTGTCTTCTTTGCCCCGTACGACGATCTATCGACGGGCATCCCGGATGGCTGGAACGGATCGGTCCTCTTTGCGCTTATCGAGGGCCTTGCAGGCGTCAAGGATCGCGGCGCTGCCTTCAGCCGCACGGCGCTCACTCCCCGATGGCGCGCAGCCGATGTACCTTCGGCGGCGGTGACAGTCCGCTATCCGGCCTCGGCCGGCTACTGCTCCTATCATTACCGCGAGGGCGTGCAGAGAATTGAACTCGAGTTCACCGGAAGCGCGGAAAACTTCGACGTAGAGATCTTCCTTCCGCCAAATCGCAGAGCCGTGCGAGCCCGGCTCGACGGAAAGGACACAATAGCCAAAGAGCGAAAGATCGAGGAGTCAGTGTACCTGGTGCTGCCTTCGGTTCTGCCGGGCGTGCATCGCGTTGAAGTGGATCTCGCCTGAACCATTGCACGGTCTGTGTCAACGCGCCAGCGCGTCGCCCGGCGACACGAGCATGGGCAAGGTCTTCACCATCCAGGCGAAACAGGCGGGGCGTACGATTCCAGTTGTG
>Ga0326727_10024853_pt1 | contig 11287 bp, 11 predicted proteins | sample MB2enrmetagenome_FD_207643 | JGI IMG/M metagenome (GOLD analysis project Ga0326727, IMG submission 207643) | Lab enriched peat soil microbial communities from McLean, Ithaca, NY, United States - MB29MY | ecosystem: Environmental > Terrestrial > Soil > Wetlands > Peat | place: USA: New York... | reverse complement strand
TGACCATGCCCCGCCGAAGCTCGCGGTCCACTTCAAAACTCGAGGTGAAATTCCGCGGACTGTTGTCGAGATTGCGCCCGACCGGGACAAACCCACCGCCGGAAACCCTAGACACGTACGCGTTTTGGTAGATGATCGGTGGCTGGACCAATGACCCGGCGTCGTCGTAATAGCTCACCACCCGCGTCGGGTTTTCCAGAAAATCTGCGGCCAACAGGGGGACCCGGTCATAGAAAAACCCGGCGCCGATACGGATGATCGTCTTGTGGTCTTCGCCCGGCGAATATGCCAGACCCGCGCGCGGGGCGAAGGCCGCCGAACGTCCGATCGACTGACTGGACAGGCGGCCACCGATGTCCAGCGCCACGCGGTCATTGAGCACCCAATGGTCCTGGACGAATTCTGCCACTTCGGTGTCTTGCGCTTGGAGACGGCCGTTCCCTTGAAAGTCAATCTGCTCGTCCAGGGAGCCTTCCTGTCTCAGTAGCTGAATGGGGTGTGAATAGCTGGTCCCGTGGTACGAACGACGGCTGACATCTACCCCTACTTTCACTTCGTGGCGGCCCCACCACTCTTTCTGCGGAAATCTATAGATCGGCAGCAGCTCGAACTGATTGGCGGTCCTCGACCAAGTGTTGAAGAAGTTGCCTCCCCAGCCTTCCGGTGTAATGACCATGTCTTCAGGCCCCTGGCCGTGCGCGTTGCTGTCAAACCGGGAGTAGCGAAACATCGTGCTCAGAAGCGCGCCGGACCTGAATTGGTAACTGTCGGTAGCTCCGACCCACGCGCCTCGCTGCCCTTCGTCAGACGAGGCAGGCTGGGGGATGAGCGCGGAAATATCGGCGAACTGATTGCGCTTCGAAAATCCGTTTATGTTCACCGATAGAAGGTGCTGAGGTGAGAAGATTGCCTGGAAGCTGGTCAGCGTGTCGAACCCTTGGCGCTTGGTCTCGTCATAGGGCCAAGCCAGTCCGCGGACCGTAATCTTGTTCAGGTCATAGGTAAACGCTTCGGAAAAGTTGAGTTTGTTTTTGACAACGGGTCCGCCGAAGTACAGGCGCGGATTAAGCGATGAAAGGCCGACAAGGTGACCTTCCTTACCGCGAAATCCCGGAAGGAAGTCCATCACTCCATAGTGCCAATCACCGGAGGGCGGCTTGGTCTCAATGGTCGTCAAGCCGCCCGAGAAACCACCATACTCGGCGCCGTAAGAAGTCTCGCTAACATTCATCGTCTGTATGGCATCGAGAGGTATGGGCACCGAGAATCTTCCCGTCACCGGATCAACAGTCTGCGCCGAGTCCGTCAGCAGCATGCCCTGGTTCTCCGGCACCCCCTTGAAGTTGAGTTTGCCGTCCCTCGTCCTCACCACGCCCGGAACCAGCGGCAGCGCGGCGGTGAATTTCTGCTCGGCCAGCGGCAGGGTGCTGATTTGCTGGGTATTGATCGTGGCCGTCGAAGCCGTGCTCTCGGTAGAGACCGCCGCGGCCTTGTCCCGCACTTCGATCTTTTGTATGACCTTGTCCAACTCCAGACTGACGTTCTCGATCCTGGCGTCCCTCGGCTTGACGACGACACTTTCGGCAAAGGGTTTGAAACCCTCCAGGCGTGCTTCTAGCGTGTAAGTACCGGGCAACAGCTTCGTAAAGCTATAGCGGCCCTCGGCGTCCGTTGTGCCCGATTGGGGATCGGGTGCTGACGAGGGACCGGTCAGCTTTACGAGCAGGCCCGGAACGGCTTCCACTTGTCCCTGCTGGTCGGCGACCGTGACTGCCCCTTCAATCGAAGCTGTTGCTGTTTCCGGTACAGCGACGTTGGCGATCTGCGCGAATCCCGAACTCCCCCCAACGATCAGGGCAAGGAACAGCGCGAGATTCCGAGAGCTGACGGTCAAATTGGAAAGACCGTTCCCTATCCGCCAGGGAGAAAAGCTTGGGCAACGTTGCTGCGCCCCGCGTTTGATAACAATAAATCTTTCTTGCCGGTTACTCATAACTTACCTCCCTTAGAATTCAAGGAACCGAGCTGAACGGAGATGGCCACGTTCCAGCCCTTCGGTACTACAATTGAGGAGCCTGCGACCTGACGAACCCATTTGGCTAATAGTCCGAGTGCAGATCGTATCCCCTCATCGACCACAATTACCGCGGCGCCGACTACAAATAGGATCATCGCAAGAACCACAACCGCACCGACCACTGTCAACAACTCTGAAAGGCAGTACATGTAACCTTCCTTTTGTCAGCAGCCCAAGCCTAAGACCAAGTGCGAATTCTGCGCCAAGAGGCTCTCGAATGCCGGCAACGGAATTTCCACCGCATTCACCTCGCGAGTTTTGACTGCATTCCTGTGCGTAGCCATGTGTCATTGCACCCGCGACTCCAGCCGCTGCGGTTCGCCCGTCACGGGCATCCACGAAGGCTCGGGATCGGGCTTCGTTTCCGCTCCAACCAGCGCGCCGTGGTTCTTTTTCCAGAACGTCAGCCGCGAGGTCTTGGGGTCGTAGTCGATCGTGACCAGGTCAGCAAACTGGATCTGATCCGTAGCCAGCAGGCTCGAAAGTGGATAAACCAGATGGCGTTCCAGGGACCTCTTCAGGTGTCGCGCTCCGAAGTTCGCGTCCGTCCCTTCCGCGAGGAGGAAATCCCGGGCACTCGGCGCGCACTGGAATACAAAATACCTGCCCACGGCCAGGGACATGATCCGCTCCTGCACCTGGGCCAATTCGATATCCAGGATCTTGTCAAGGTGTTCGCGCTGGAGGGTACGGAAGACAATAACCTTGTCCATACGGTTCATAAACTCGGGCGAGAACTTACGCCGCGCTGCGTCCACTGCCGTCCGGTAGATCTTTTGGTCGAGTTCTTCATCGTCGCGCGACGGGCTGGACGTATAACCGACACCACCCCTCATCAGCTTGCCGATTTCCTGGGAACCCAGGTTGGAGGTCAGGAAGATCAAACTGTGCGAGAAGTCCACGCGGCGGTTGTCACCCAGGGTCAAGGTGCCTTTGTCGAGGATGCCCAGGAGCAGTTGCCACAACGCGTCCGAGGCTTTCTCGATTTCGTCGAAGAGCACCAGCGAGATCTTCAATTTCTCGGTGTAGTGGCGTTCCAACACTTCCTGCGTGATCGCGGGATGGGTTTCGCGATGACCGATGTAACCAGGCGGCGAGCCCACGAGCTTCGCGATCTCATGACTGTGTTGGAACTCCGCACAATCGATTTTGACAAGGGCCTGAGGATCGTTGAACAACACCTCGGCGGCGGCCTCCACCAATCGCGTTTTGCCTGAACCGGTCGGCCCCAACAAGAGGAGGTTGGCCAGGGGGCGCCCCGCAGGTGAAAGACCCGCCCGGTACACCTGGTAGACCCGTGCCAATTGCCGAATGGCGCGATCCTGTCCGACGAGGCGCTTGCGCAGGTCGCTTTCGAAAAGTTCGGCCTCGCGGGAGCGCATCAGGGGATCCAAAATGATAGGGGTTCGAAAATCTTCACGCTCCGACTGCGATCGCGGCCGCATTTGGTGCAGCTCGAAGCAGGTCTCCGCAGCCACAGATTGGGAAGGCGAATCAGCAACCTGCAATGTACTACTATTACTCGCCATGGTGTTCCTCCCGCGGACTGAGATTGCAACCCTTCGGTCTCTATCGATCCGCCTATACACAAGGCAAGCGAAGTTCCATACTGAAGCCGGAACGAACAAAATAGCGGGGGGGCAAACGTCATATCGTATGCGCCTGAAAATGCTAAGTATTAGCGCACTGGGCCACGAATGCCGGATGGCGGTGAGAAGGAGTCGTGACTGATTTCAGGCCCGGGATTCCGAATCGGTGATGCCAGATGATCGGCATCTTGCCCATCGGCGGGCAACCGCTTCAAAAAGGGCGAAGGCCAGCCCGCCCAGAACGAGTCCACCCAATAGCGCGATGATAGTCATGGGATCTTCCTCTTTTCCCTACCGACAATCAGACAAAGGCAACTCAAAAGCTCCGACCGGTGCAAGTCACTGAAATTCAAGGCGAGTGAAAAACTGAAAGGCTATCGTGTCGAAAGTGTCGTGTCGCAACTGTCGAAGGGCCAGGGCGATCAACAGGCGCACGGCTCTGGCTCACCATTTGGGCTATTCAGAGCCCTGCGATCTTTGGCATCCGAACTGCCCTTATCCGAGATGGGCGACGGAGCTGAAGCCAAGGAAGCCCCTATGGAGCAGGATCAGCTCGGGAGGCTATTATGGGTCAGTCTTCTATGAGTCGGAGAATCGAATCCAGCCAAGCCAGGGTCTTCCGTAATGCTCGGCAGAGTGAAATTCTGTGTCGACTGACGTACGAAGTCACATCCTTCGAGGATGGCTCGTTCCGTTGGTTCCTGTTAGGCATCGAGGAACTCGAGTGAGGCAGGCCCGAGGACTGTGGATGATTCGATCCGTTTGCGCTAGCGGTGGCTGCCAACCCGACAGTAACGTAGATTGTCTCATCACTTAGTTTTCGAAGCTGCCGCTGAAGCGCTGAAAGGCCCGGCCCGCCTGCTTCAGCACCGACTTGATCGCTCGCGCCGAGTCATAGCTTACCTTCCACGACAATCCTCAGCTCTCCCCGACCTTCAACGACCGTGACCCTCAACATTCTTCACCCGGCGCGTTGACGGCACCCATGTTCCCCACCGCGGCCGCCACCTACAGAATAATCGCCTCGTCCTGCGGGCTGTCTTGGTGGGAGGGCGAGCAAGCATCCCGCTCTTGAGCGCCCGCCCCCCAATATTGCGGGAGTTCTTCAGTCTCAGTCCGGTTGTAGAAGCAACCTGGATCACCCGCCTTGATGTTTCCTGTGTATGCCAGCGCTCTGGCGCGACAACCTCCGCAGCACGCTCGGAAGGTGCAGTTTCTACAATGGCCCCCGCGGTCCGTGCGGTCGGAAAGGAGTGTGAACAAATCGCACTCCCAGATCTTGTCCAGTCTTTCCGTTCGCAAATTACCCACGACCAGCGAGGGAATATATACACAAGGGGTGAGATCACCATTAGGCTGAAGCGCACAATAACAGCGTCCGGCACCGCAGCCGCCCACGTATCGCGCCAGCACCTGGGTTTGCTTCCCCGGACCTCTTCCCACATGCCCGACGGCGAACAGTCCCTCCGGCGATCCGTAGGCCATGCACGCTCGCCCAAATTGGGGGGCGGTCGAGATCACGTTAATCTTTCCTTGCTGCAGGTGCCCAACCAGCCGCCGGATCAGCCATTCGCGCTGTTCGGGCGTCAAGTCGTCACCCCTTATTCCCGTGCCGCGCCCCGTAGGAATGAAGTTGAAATGCGAGAAAGTCGCGCATCCTAAATCCGTGGCAAACTGGATCGCTTCGTCCACTCTCAGAAAGGTCTTTCGCGTGAAGCACATCGCGAACCCCGTGCGCATTCCTGCCTCGACCAAGTTCCGAATGCCGTCAATTGACTTCGCCCAAGACCCTGGCCGCCCCCGGAAGGCGTCGTGTTCATCCCGACGGGTGCTGTCAATGCTGACTTCGACGTACTTCACGCCAGCTTCCATGAGCCGAGCGGCCACCTCCGGCGTTATCAGGGTCCCATTGGTCGCCACGGTCAGGTGAAGGCCGCGCTTATTGGCGTGTGCCACCACCGGCCAAAAATCCCGACACACCAGAGGCTCGCCGCCCGCGATGGCCAGAAACGGGACGCCCACTCGAGCCAACTCATCGACGACTCCGATTCTCTCGTCCCAGGAGAGTTCGTCCCGCTGCGGCTTGTGGGTAGCCTTCTGATAGCAATGTTGGCAGTCCAAATTGCATGCACGCGTGATGTTCCAGACGACAAAGAGGGGGGCAACAAACCGCTGGGGGGCGGTCAAGCCATAGCGGGCGATGCTGCGGGCAGTTAGGGCAAGGGCGCGTACGGTGGGATGGTGATGAAACAGTTTCGCTTTCGCCGTTTCCTTATTCGCTCCCGTGCACCGCAAGCCCGCATCGATGACGAGATGAGGCAGGGCCCACTTCAACCTGTCCCCGAAAGGCCTCTTGGGCCGGTCGTAGGTCTCACTGATGCGCTCGAAACGCGAGCGGCCGTGAGCATCCGGGACGGATAACCAGCCGAGACACCGGCGCGCGACAGGGTGGGCAAGAATGTCTTCCAACACGTGCCGCGTAACTGACTGCGCGCCCCCCTTTCCGTCCTTCTGGCCAGGCTGAGGGCTATGGACTCGGCGATGCGAAGCCCCGGCTTCGACCTCGCCTCTCTTGGTTTCATGAGATCTTAGATATTTTGTTATCATCTTAGGGGGTCTCCTTCAGGGCCGACTTCCCGATTCGGGTAAGAACTACGCTCCCGGCCGGGAGGAAAGGACGTTGGGCGCATTGGCGAAGAACCCCTTGGGAGTGCTGACGTATCCTGCAATGCTGTCCTTCCCTACTTGGTTCACAACCAATTCCACCGCGCTCGGAGCACCCGGCATATAGAAATAAACCGGCTCGTAGATGGCCTTATCCTTGCGCTCGGTACGCTTGTCGTCAAAATACAGGTTGATCGTGAATTGGTTTTTCGTGACGTTGGTCTTCGTGAGCTCCACCGTCAAATTGCCGACCTTCTGCCGGTTTCTGCGCGTGACGTTGAATTCAAAATAATCACGATCGGTCCGGTGCGCTAGGGCGACAAGTTCGTCGTGGGTGCGCGCGATGGCGCCGCTCAGTTCACCCTTGGTCCCCGCCAGCGCGCCGGAGAATTCAGCCTTGGCAGATTCCAAGTCCTTCCTGGTACCGGCAAGATCGTCCGAGAGCCCGCCGAACTTGGCACTCGTCTCGGCCTGCAGCTTGTCGATGTCCGAAGCGCTGGCCTTCTGCTGAATTGCAGCATTGAGCTGGCTCACGGCCTGCTGCTGCCGTCTCTGGTATTCGGCGGCCAGGGCCTGGGCGCGAGCCGCCTCCTGCTCGGTGAGTCCGAGTTTCTCGGAGGTCACCTGGAACTCTCCGCTCATCTGGGCGTAGCGTTGGTCGCTTGAATCGAGGCGCCGGGTTAGCAAGTTGATCTCGTCCGACTGTTTCGATAAAGCTTCTCGGCCCGTGATCGCCAGATACAGGCTCCCCATTGAGATGGCCATCAGGGCCGCGATGAGCAAGTAAATGCCCGTCCGATTTTGTGCCGCCGTCGGCGCGAACGTATTCGGCGGCGGGCCCTGTACGTACACGTATGGGGGGGCCGGCGCGGCCGCGACCGGGCCCGGGGCATAAGTCGAATGAGCAGCCGCCGGAGCAGCCACCCGGAACGAAGCCGGGGCATTCAATCCGAATACTTCATGGCCAGGACCATGTTCTCCATTGTCCATAGTTATTACTCTCTCCCTCCTTCTCCCGCAAAACTTCCTCTCCGCCCCTGGAAACCTCGCAACGCCTGCAGGCCCACCCCCTTCAAGACCCGCCGGTCGTTGTCGCCAAACGCGCGATGGTGATCGACCCCTGTCCCCGGAACTGAAACCGAGGGCCGGATCGGGTGAGGCTGATTGCCCAGATCGTGCAGGGGAACGCTCCGGGCCGCCCGATAGAACTGGGGCACGCAAGAGACTAACGGGCTGCGAAGAGCGTCCTGATCACCGTTCATTAGCAGTTGAAGCCTTGGGGCTGGTGCGAGAATCATGCTACTCCCCTCGCGCTCCTGGCTGTTTCCCCTGCCCGTTGGCCTTCAGGGCCCGGCGCCAAGAGCTTACTGAGGCTCGGCGAAAACAAGCTTCTCGGCCAAGCCACTCGGGTCAATCGCGTAAATTACGTTGGTGTTTTCGCTCTCGCCGGTTTCGACGGCTGTGGAGATGTTCCTCTCCGGTCGGGTTTCTACCTTGGCCAGGGCCTTGGCAACCAGGGTTCCGTCCTTGTAGAACTCGACTTCCGGAGATGGAGTATCGGTGGAGAATTTAACGGTGTAGGGGCCAGCTTCCAACACGGTTGCGTCGTTTAGCTTCGCGGCCTTGGGGAGCGTCACGGTTACGGATTTGGTGCCCGTGGACGACTTCCCCAGCCGGAACCGGCCCGCGCCCGCAAAGCTCAGACTGGCCGCCATCACCAGCACCGCGATGAGGGCCAGAGCCAACCTGCTAGTTCGAATGTTCATAAGTCTTCTTGCCTCCTTTGTGAAATAGGTAATCCGATGCACCCTTGACCTCCCTCTCTGCGTCGTGTTCGAAGGTGCAGTCTGAATCCTGTCGACCGACGACGTCCCCACCCCATCCCTCGGCCCGCCTTCCTTGACCGGGACCTCCGCAAACCTCTCCTGGCTTGGCGGCGAGAAGCTCGTCGGAGCCTCCCGCAGCCGATCGGGAGAGGAGTAAGAGGAGGGACGGGGGAGGGGAAACCCAGGTCACACAACTGATGCCGTCCCGATCGATTTCAAGGACGCTTGCCGGTTGCGCAGACCTCTTGCTCAATTCAGCCTTGACTCGATCTTGGACGTAGAGAGCCGTGGGTGTTCGCACGACCCGTGGAAGTGCAGGTTCTTTACCATTCTTGCTTGCTGTGTAAAGTATTGGTATCTATTTGATTGTCGTTATCTCTGATTCTGGGAGTGAGTCCGCAGGTGCCCGAAGGCTGGCGGCTGCCCATCCGTGGGCACGACGAATGGCAATGGTTAAGGAGATTCCAGGTGAGACCACGCCAGACTCAATTGCTTCTCGGACTTGGATGGAACGGGGTCACCCGCAGCCGAATCACAGGCGAAGCGCGCGGACGGATGATTTGTGAGGGGGACGATTCAGCTCCGCTGGATCGACTCGATCCGCGTTCTCAACGTGTCCCCCAGCGTGAGCAAAAGGAGTCTCCGGGAGTAGACGAACCGCGCCTTACTCTCGAGACTCGTCACTCAAAACTTCCCGTCAACCCTTGAAAGCCTCGCAGCGCCTGCCGCGCAACCCACTTCATGGCCCGGGCCCCGTCGTAGCAAAACGCGAGGTTGTGATTGAGCGTGGAGAAGCAGTGCGGCTGGCAGGCCTTCTTTACAGGTCCAAGTTGCCGCCGGTCAAAGCTCGGGTTCCCCACGCATCCCCAGTCACACGTTGAGGAATACATGGGGAAGCAAGGCGCCAGGGAGCCGTCCACGCGAATGATCAAGGAGTTCTGCCCCGCCCGGCAGTCCCACGATTGCAGACCTCCCCGCATAAACTTCTTCATGTCGGCGAGCCGGGCCGTCGAGTTCACCATCTTGTATCCACTGCGATTCTTCTCGATAAGCCAGTCCAGCACCTCGTCGATCTTCGGCCAGTCGTCCGGACGGATAAATGTGGGGTTCTCCTCCAGATGACTGAAGTGGTCTTGCTCGATCATCGGTTCTTCGTTGATGTGATAATCCGTTGCTATCCCGTTGTCATGGGCGATTTCGGTCAACGCTTTCACATCATCCAGATTGTTCCGGCAGATATTGATGTTGAAAAACACCGTGGCGCCGTAGCCGTACTGCCGGCGAACCAGGTATTCAAAATTTCTGCGAATCGGAGTGAGCGCCTTCGGTAAGCCCGGCTTTTCATCGACCGCGTCCACCGCCAGGTTGACCGTTGCCACTCCCGCATCCAGGATACGGTCCATGACTTCCGGGCGCATGAGCCTGCCGTTGGTGGGCAGGTAAACCCAGAAGCCTCGCTTTGCGGCGTAGTAAATCACCTTGTGGACAAAGGCTGGACGCAGCAGCGGCTCGCCTCCCATGAGGGCCAGAACGCGGCAGGTCGTGGAATGCAGCCAATCGATCGAGCGCTTTGCGATATCTTCGCTCATTCCCTGGACGCGATTGTCGAAAGCCCAGCAATAGTGGCAGTCCAGATTGCACTTGTACTCCGTGAACAGGTAACAAATGATGGGGTGGAATTCCCCGCGAAGCAGGCGCGACTTGAGATAGGGGAACCCCCATCCCCGTATGGCGCGGTAGATCAGCGGAGCGGACCAGTGCCTGCGCGCGGGCGGATTGTGCGCTTCCCCAATAACACTCGCGACGCTCCCATGAATAAGAAGCTCCGGATGCTGGGGGAAAACAGGCTCGGGAAGCTTCTCAGGCGTACCTATCGCCGGATGTGGAACCGACGGTCGGATGGGGTGAGGCTTCTTGAGCAGATCGTGAAGCTGCACGTCTACCTGAAAGGGTTGGATTTTTGTCTCGACGTTTTGCGGTTCTTGCACTTCTGTGATCATTCGGATTCTCCTGGCTTCGTCTAATTGGGCTGCGGCTGACCTGACTCTCGCGCACGTGCACATCAGGGCGTCAAAGTCCTGTTTTGTCTTCCCATTTCAGATTCGCGATAGTTCCTCATGTCTTCGGTTGGCTGCCGATCGCCTATTGATCGCCCAGCCGTCTGGCCGAAGTTACGGCGCAGCGTTACTACCTTCACCCGGGAGTCGCTTTCATGAATATCGTTGAGCACTTCGGGTGTCAGATCTTTACTGCCGTCGTCAACGAAGATGATCTCGTAGGGTTGATCGAGACCCGTCAAGACCTGTGTGAGCCGAACGTAAAGAGGCGAGATGGCCGCCTCTTCATTAAAGAGAGGAAGAACGACCGATATAGCAAGGTGGGTGGGCGAGTTCATTTCCATGCCTCCTCGGGAACTTCGAAATGCCGTGCTCCCTCGTCGGGCGCGCTGATGTCCCCGGCGAAATCACCATAGCTGATGAGTTCAATTCCAAAGTTTGTTGCAAGCCCTCGGGGTCGGAACGACATAAGGGCCCGCGTTTCGACCTCGCGCTGGGCGAGCAGGCGGGTTCCCGTTCGGGCAAGATGTGGGTCGGCGTAACCCGGATGGCACATCAGTTCGCTAGTGCCCTTCGGCAAGTATCGAAGGATTGCATCTAGAGTTTCGAGATTGAGATAACCAGTTTGGCTGAGACCGTAAAAGTGGGCCGGGGATATGAGCTGCGATCGGCGCATTGCGACCTTGAACCTGCGAGCACACCAGCCAACAACACGTTTAACGAGTTTTTGTCGTAGAATGCCGACCCGCGCATCCACGTGGCCGCGCGATGGCGGCATCGCTACGGGAATTGCTTCGATCGGGCACCGAACCTTACGGATGCCGAATTCCTGCGCCAGTTTGATTACAATTTCGGCAATGCCAGGCAGAACATGGATGTGCTGGTGTCCATCGAGGTGGGTTGGAGTTATGCCTGCGGCAAGAACTCTGGTGATCTGCGCTCGAAGCTCGATTTCGATTTCTCGAAGGCTGACGCGGTGAGTGACTAGCCTGTGAACCAGTACCCAGGCATCGGTCGGCTGCCGTCCATGTAGATCTACGAGAGTCGGAATCTGGTCTGCTGACAATACGGGTT
>Ga0326727_10024852_pt1 | contig 11287 bp, 5 predicted proteins | sample MB2enrmetagenome_FD_207643 | JGI IMG/M metagenome (GOLD analysis project Ga0326727, IMG submission 207643) | Lab enriched peat soil microbial communities from McLean, Ithaca, NY, United States - MB29MY | ecosystem: Environmental > Terrestrial > Soil > Wetlands > Peat | place: USA: New York... | reverse complement strand
CCGTCGCTCAACAAGTACGGGCGGTAACCCTGGGCCATCAGGTTGCCCACGTCGAACAACGCCTCAAAGTCGCCGCAGCCGTTGCGGCAAAGATGGACTGGCTGGCGAAGGCGCAGGTTGAGCCATGGCGCGGCGGCGTCCACGGTAAATGGAGCAACCTGCGTGACGGTATCTTCCGGCTGCCAGCGATAGCTGGCTCTCCAGCGCGTATTGGTGCCTTCAAGGGTGCCGGAGAGCGAGAGGGCATACGTCTGAGCGCGGCGCGGATGGGCGCCGGCAAGCACCTGGGCCAGCGATGCGGATGGCGACGAGGAAGGCATGGCAGCCAGCACCAGGGCGTCTCCGTTGGCGTAGCTTAGGCGGAGATGATTGTGTCCCGGAAGGCGGTGATCAAAAGTCGCCTCCATCCCGGCGGTGGAAAATTGGGGGCCGGCAACGTGGATCAGGCCGCTGGCGGGGTCCAGCAGCATCGCGGTCGAGGTGGAATTGCCCGTCGCAAAGTGGCTCATAGCCTCGATGACCGGGTTGTCGATTCTCTCGGCGAAGACCAGAATAGCGATGTCGGACAGATCGGTTCGCCGCTCCCAGCCTAGTTCCTGGTGCAACCCATGTTCGATGGCCAGCTTGCCGTTGCGGGCAGAGAGGCCGGGCAGCCACGCGCGCGCTTCCGAATCTTCCGCATCCGGCGCTACGGGCAATAAAGTCGTCATGGCATAGCGAACGGCGGAGTTGCCGCCCCGCCAGCCTACGGAAGCGAAGGGCAGCATGGCAGCCACGGTCTGCGGAGCAGTCGAGGAGAGCCGGACCAGCACTTGGCTGGAGCCGGCCTCGCCCTCAAATTCGTCGCCCAGATGGATCGTCTCCCAACTGCGGACGGCAGCCTCATCCAGACCCTCAGAACCTCCAGTGGTCACCTCCGGATGGACTGCTATTGCCGCCACCGACTGCACCGAGCCGGCAAAGCCCAGGTCCTGGCGAAAACCCAGCATGGACTCCATGTTTCCATCGGTGCCGGGAGCGAAATCAACCCGGGCCAGCAGCTCGCGGCTATCGGAGGGCGTCTCTTCGACCGCGGCCGTGATTCGCTCGCCGCTCTCGTTGAAGGTACCCTCCTGGCCGGTAGCCACCAGGCGTGCCTTCAGATGCGGATGCGTACCTGAGCCGTCGTCGGCTACCACCAGAGGCCCGTCCTCCAGCCAGCGCAGCAGGGGGCGGTTGGCGGCCGAGCGCAGCGTCCAGGCCCAGTCGTCCTTTTGGGAGTTGCCGTTGCGCGGCTCTGCCGGAAGCCACTGCATTGCCTCGTAAAGGCTATTCAGCGTGAGATTGACGACCGTATTGGCGCGCACGCGAACGTTTTCGCGTAGTGAAGGCAGAAACCAGGCGCCCATGGCCTTGACCGCATAGCGCCCCGGAAAAATCGAGAGGATGGAATAGCGGCCGTGCGAATCGGTAAAGACGCTGGCAATGATGGTCAGGTCGGGGCTCAGCAACTGCACTTGGGCGCCTATCTGCGGCACTCCGGCAGAGTCGCGCACCTGGCCCGAAACCGACCCCGATGCCGCGCCAGTGGCAGCTCCGCTGACCGGGTTGTTGCCTAGGGCAAGCAGCACCGCGAAAACAACGAGATGGACCCTGCGCCTCATCAATTCATTGGTGACCTGGAGGCGTCCCTGGCAATATGCTGCAATTCATCCCCGCGCGAGTTTCCGGATCTTGTGTCCGATAGCCCTATTATGCGGGATACATACCATTATTCCACGACAAAAGGCGCCGACTGCGCAATCTCTTGTTTTGAGATTCCGTCACTGATTTTGATCGTCACCTTGTACTTCCCTGGTTCGAGCCCCGCGATGGGCAAGGTCTTCTCCACCGTCATCTGGTCACTATGCGAACCCAACTCCTTTGAATCCAGTTGTTTTTCAAAAATCACAGCGTCCGTGGCGGGGGTGGTAGCCGAGGCGGAGCCAGTTTTGATGATCTGGTAGGTCACCGTGGCCTGGTTGCTCTTGGTTGACTCGTCGATTTGCAGATTGTAGACCTGCATCCAGAAATTCAGTTGCTGGGTGCGACGAAATTTGGCTGGAGGATCGGGGTTGGTCGGGGTGGAGGTGCCCACCCGAGGCCGGATATAGGTGTTGCCGATGACAAAATTGCCGCTGCCAATCGAGTGAGAATCCACCGTATTCATCTGGTCAGCCAGAATCAGCGAGGAGGTGCCCAGCTTTTCGTCGTGATAGGTCGGCACATTGAGACTGCGGGCGTAGTAACCCATGTGGTCGGGATTGTTCACGTCCTTGATGGCGATATCCAGACGGTAGAGACCGGGCAGCAGGGGCAGCGCCTTCCAGTAAACCGACTGGCGGTCCAGGCTTTTTTCAAGCAACTCTGCCGGCTGCGTAACCTCCACCGTGTCTTCGAAGGTCTGCACCGTCTTGTTGGTGAGCGTGGTCACCTTGCCCAGGATGTTCACCACGCCCTTGGCTACGCCGTCCTTGGTCAGGAAGGTGATATCGCGGTTCCTCATCTGTATCGTGACCGGAACCAGATCCGTGCTTTCCGTTACCTTCACGAAGTCGGTGCGGACGTCAAAGGGGAAGATCGGGCCGGAGAGCAGCTTGTGCTCGGACATAAAGGCTTCCAGATCCGTGAACTTGATCGGTGGCGGGGTGAAGATCTTGGCGGCCAGCTCGATGCGGTCAAACTCCCTGGAGTTCTGCCCTTGCGACTCCGGACCCGTGCCCAGGGCTTCCATACCGTTCTTGAAGCGGTCGGCCTTGGAGCCCTTGCCCATATCCTCGTACATGGTTGGGCCGGCATTGGGGACGTGCAACAGCGCGTCCTTTTCGCTGCGGTCGATGGTGAAGTGGTAGTCGCCGCACATGCAGGTATCCACAAACTCCAGATCGACGTTCTCGCCGATGCCCTCAAGATACCGGTAGTGCCATTTCTCGAAGGGGAAGGTGGAGGTTGAGCCGCCGCCTTCATCCATGGGCCGCTGGTAGCTGCCCCCGGAGGGGTGCGACTCAATGTCGTCGGGCTTGCCCCAGGCGATATAGATGCGGCCGCGGTCGGTCTTCCAGCCGGGCTTGCCGGCCGCAAAGTGCTCATTGGCGTAAGCGATGCGACGGTAGTGCTCTTCGCGGAACTCGTTCTCCGGTGAATCCGGATTGGGGTTGCGCCGTAGCCAGAAGTTCTCGATGAAGGCGTCCCGCTCCTCGTCGTTCGAGAGCGTCCGGAAGGCCTTGCGTTCCTCATCGGAGATGATGTACGTCACGTCCTGTTCCAGCCACGACTTGTAGGCCCCCTTCAGCTCCTGGCGGACCGCTTTCTGGGCGGCAAACTGCTCCTTGTCGGAGCGTTTGCGCTTGAGAGGGTCTACTTCCTGATTCTGGTCGTTCGACGGTTGCGCCTGGGCCTGTGGGGTGTCCGTCTGCTGGGCTGGAACTTTGGCGGCGGGGGTAATAATCAGGCCGCAACCCAGTGCGACAAAGAGAAGATGAGAACGGTTGAGCATCATGTGCCTTGAAAACTCCTGCGATTCCCTATTCTACGGGTCCGGAAAGGGCTGGGCAAGGTTCCTTAGGGAGTCGGCTCCCCGTTGGACGCGGAATCATCACCGGGGTAAGCAGGGAAAAGCCCCCATGGAACTGCTAAACTATTTGCAGCAAGGGTTTTGTGACCCGTTGGGCAGCGCCCTTGGCCAGGAATCAGGCGGAAGGCCTCTGCCATTTTATTTTGAAGCACTTGCAATGCTGACACATCCTTCGCGCTGCTCATGTGCTCAGGGTGTTCATTGATCCGGTTCCGGCGATCCGGTTGGCAGCCGCCGGGAACTGTACCGGCGCCGATTGCGTACACTGAAATTGGGCATTCCCGGAGCGCGTACCTGCATGAAAAAGATACTTTTGATTAGTCTCGCCGCCGTAGCTGTAGTCGTACTCGTCATTGTCTTCATCTGGAGGCAGCAGGCCGGCTACACCAAGGTTCTCACCGCCAAGGTCACGCGCCAGGAACTGTCTACGGTGGTCAGCGGAACCGGCCAGATCAAACCTACAACCTATGCAAACCTGGGCGCCAACGCCATGGGCCGCGTCACCCACATCTATGTGAAAGAAGGCGACCTGGTCAAGAAAGGCCAGATCGTAGCCACCATCCAAAACGTGCAGCAGCAGGCTGGCGTTAGCGGACAACAAGCCGCCATTGCCGCCGCCAAAACCGATATCGCCGCCGCCGTTGCCAACGAAAAGACCGCCGAAGCCAATGTCGAGAAGGCCAAGGCCGATCTGGAGCAGAAACGGCTGGACTGGGAGCGCGAACAGCCCCTTTATACCGCGGGCATTGTCGCCAAATCGGATTACGACCTCAAGAAGGCCGCCTACGATACGGACGTGGCCACGCTCAATCAATGTATCGCCGCGCTGAATCAGGCCAGGGCGCAAACCGATTCCCTGCGCGGCCACCTGCAGACCCAGATTGCCGCCCTGCGCTCCAACCAGGACCTGCTCGACCAGACCATCCTGGTGGCGCCCTTCGACGCCATCGTCACCAACGAGCCGGTTCGCGAGGGTGAATCGGTGGTCCCCGGCATTCAAAACACCGTGGGCTCCACGCTGATGACCCTGGCGGACATGAGCGTCATTACCGCCGAGGTCAAGGTGGATGAGACCGACATCGTCAACATCCGCATCGGCCAGCCGGTCGAAGTCACCGTGGACGCACTTCCCAACAAGGTCTTCAAGGGACACGTAACCCTGGCCGGAGATCAGGCCCTGCTGCGTTCCACCGGCGTGGCCACATTGCAGTCCACCACCGGCACCGAGGAGGCCAAGGACTTCAAGGTCGTGGTGACGCTGGATGATGTTTCCGGCGACCTGCGTCCCGGGCTCAGCTGCACCGCCAAGATCACCACGGCGCATAAGCAGAATGTCCTTACGCTGCCTATTCAGGCGCTGACCATGGTTACGCCCGAGGCCGACACCGCCAAGAACGGCGTACAGGCGGCTTCCTCCACATCCAACTCCTCCGCCGCCAAAAAAGAGCCGCAGCAGGGCGTCTACGTCATTGAAAACAAGAGCGGCAAGCTGCGGGCCAGGTTCGTGCCGGTCACCACCGGCATCACCGGGGCCACCGACATCGAAGTGCTCAGCGGAGTGACCGAAGGCCAGGAAATTGCCACCGGCCCCTACAAGACGCTGCGCGGACTCAAAAACAACGCGCTGGTCAAGCGGGATAAAGCTAAACCGGTTACCCCGTCCACCAGTGGAAATTCTTAGCGGTGAAAGGTAAATGATTTTGAAAGGGCACGGCTTTACAGCGTGCGGAAAAATGCAAACAGAGTCGCACGAAGCGTCAGGGCACGACTGGTAGGTCAGGGTTTTAACCCTGACTGCCGTAAGCGCAACAAAACAAATGTTGGGCTTTAGCCTCCGCGCTCTGCTTTTCATGTGATTCGCATGGAAATATGACTTTTTCCGCAAGTTGTTTAGACGTGACGTCAAATCACCATAACGAGCGCGGCTTTAGCCGCCGAGTGGATGTAATCAGTCTTTAACAAAGAAAGAGATGCGGATGGCTCTATTCGACACCACCTCCGAAACCAGCACGGAAGACCTTGCCCAATCAACGGCTCCGCCCAGCGGCGACCTGATTATTGTCGAGGACCTGTGGCGCACTTACGACATGGGCTCAGAGCAGCAGGTGCATGCGCTCCGCGGCGTCTCCCTGCGCATCAAACATAACGAATATGTCGCCATCATGGGCCCCTCCGGCTCGGGCAAGTCCACGCTGATGAACCTCATCGGCTGCCTGGACACCCCCTCCAAAGGCCGTTACTGGCTCAACGGACAGTTGGTCAGCGAGCTGGACGACGACCAGTTGGCCCGCATCCGCAACAAGGAAATTGGTTTCGTCTTCCAGACCTTCAACCTGCTGGCCCGCGCTACTTCCCTGCACAATGTGGAGCTGCCGCTTATTTATAACGGTACGCCGGCCGCGGCGCGCATTGAGCGGGCCAAGGAATCACTCACCGATGTGGGCCTTGCCTCGCGCATGTACCACAAGCCCAACGAGCTCTCCGGAGGCCAGCGTCAGCGCGTGGCCATTGCCCGTGCCCTGGTCAACCACCCCTCCATCATCCTGGCCGACGAGCCTACAGGCAACCTCGACTCCAAAACCGGCCTGGAGATCATGGCCCTGCTCGATACCTTGCACGCCAATGGCAACACCATTGTGCTGGTCACTCACGAGCCGGACATCGCCGATTATGCGCATCGCGTGGTGCATATTCTCGACGGACAGATCTACTCCGACGAGCCCTCCAAGCGCTTCCGCTAGAAGCTGTTTCATAACCTGGTTTTGAAAGGGCACGGCTTTAGGCGTGCCGTCGAATCACCATAACGAACGCGGCTTTAGCCGCCGAGGGGTAGATGGTTTTGAAAGGGCACGGCTTGAGCCGTGCCGTCGAATCGCCATAACGAACGCGGCTTTAGCCGCCGAGGGGTAGATGGTTTTGAAAGGGCACGGCTTTAGGCGTGCCGTCGAATCACCATAACGAACGCGGCTTTAGCCGCCGAGGGGTAGATGGTTTTGAAAGGGCACGGCTTAAGCCGTGCCGCTGTCAGGGCAGAAAAATCGCGGGCTTTAGCCCCTGAGGGAAAGCTCAAATACGGTCTGCATTCGGTTATGAAACAACTTCTAGACAGAGTGTAGCGCCGGCTAGACAGAATGTAGCGCTGGCCTCCTGGCCGGATGTAGCGCGGGCTTCCCAGCCCGCGCCGCGCTCTACACAAATAGGAAAAATGCTCCAGAACGCCCAGGCAGCCGATTCAGCCTGCAAATCCTGCCCCTCCCGAACCGGAAAGAAGCCTTTTCTTTCCGGTTCATGTTTTTCCCTCTCGTGCCGATGAAACTTCTGTAGGCCTAGCAACCGTTGTTTGGGCCATGGAGGCGAGGCACGTTGAGAGCCATGCAGAGCGTCGCTCAGTACCAGCCTTCCGTCGCCGGCCTCACCCTGGTGGATGTGGAAGCGCCTCCTGAAACACAGCCTGTGGGGGTCAGCGCCGCATGGCGCAAGCTGCTCATGCAGGCCGACATGGCCGCGCCCTATGTGCAATTGGCTGCCATCGAGGGAGAACACGGTGTCGGCAAGTACACGCTGGCACGCTATCTCTTCAGCCGCTCTCCCCTGGCGCGCGGCGCCTTTCAACGGCGCGACGCGCGCGAATGGCTGGTGGCAGACGCCGACCCCGCCACCCTGGCCGGATTCACCTATTTGGATCGTGTAGACCTGCTGGCCCCTCCAGGCCAGGGACTGCTGCTGGGCGTGCTTAAATCGCTCCAGGACCGTCCGCCGGGCCGCGCCGTGCTGCTGGCCTCCTCCCAGACCTCGTTGCGCCAGATGGCCGCCCAAGGTCTATTGCTACCCGATCTGGCATTCCGTCTCACCGCCGTCCGCTTTGCCATTCCCCCCCTGCGTCAACGTCGCGAAGACATCGCCCCGCTGGCACAGACCCTGTTGGACCGTATCTGCGCCCGCTACCAGCAACGCCCCGTCGTGATGGCCCCCGGCTCCTTGGCGCGCCTACTGCAGCACGCTTGGCCGGGAAACGTACGGGAACTGGCCTCGGTGCTGGAAACCGCCCTGCTGGAGGCTATCAACGGCGTCATCCGCCCCGACGACCTGGCCCTGCCCTCCGGCCTGGAAGCTCCCTCGGCACAGAATCCAGAAGGCCGCGCCGACACCCTCAATCTCGACGCCGTCATTCAGCATCACGTCCAATATGTCCTCGACCTGAACCGCGGCAACAAGCTGCGCGCCGCCCGCCAGCTCGGCATCAGCCGCTCCACCCTTTACCGCATCCTCGGCAACGAAAATATTCTGACGCACTGAGCAATCAGGCCCTACAATCATCGTCCGACCAGGACGAAGGCTCCCCAATAATAGGGCAGATCCTGGCCGTCGTGTCTCATTTTCACCTGTTCACGCATTTCCAGTTGCGCACCTTTCAGCGCTTGGTGAATCTCCATCCCGGCAAGCCAATTGGTGTAGAAGAGCTGCATGAGCTCCAGCGTCTCTTTGTCGGGCACAGACCACAACGACATCAGAACCGACTGCGCTCCAGCCTCCTCGAAGGCGCGCCGCAATCCGAAGACGCCTTCGCCATTCTTCACGCCGCCCAGCCCGGTATTGCAGGCACTCAGGACCACGAGCTCGGTTCCTCTCAGATTCAGGCTGCCTGCTTCCATGGCGGTCAGCACGCCATTGTCAAGGCCCTCGGCCACCGGTTTGCCGGCTAGGGTGCGGTCGGCTCCGGCAAAATACAGTCCGGAGCGGAGCATGGGGTCCTCGACTCCTGAAGACTGCCTGTCTGCCAGTCCCACGCGATCGGTCTTGATCTGCTGGTCGGACAGGAAGAATCCATGCGTGGCCAGGTGGACAACGCGCGGGCTGCCGGCCTGCTCCACCACGCTCTTCAGGGCACGATCTTTGGTGTAGACGTTTGCCTTCCAATTGCGATCCTGCATCAGTTTCTCAATCGCATTCACTTCCGCGTCAGTGCCGGGAAGCCGCTTCAGCGTGACGCCGTTGCCCAGGTCGCGGGAACGGTTGTTGGACGATGGAGACGCCTTGTGATCCGGCGCTGGCTGCTGCGGCAGGTTCAGCTTTTGCATGGCCGCGCGTTGTTGCTCTTCGCTCAGATCAAAGGCGGGGTCGCCGATCAACAGAGCGGTGGCGGCGGCGGGTGGAGGCGTGGAGCGCAGGAGGTCCCTGGTGCTGGAGAGCAGGCGCAGATCGTATCGTTCCATTTGCAGTTTGCCGTCGGGCGCCGGAATGATGCCCAGGGGAATCTGGTTCAGAACGCCGTCCGGGGAAAGATAGATGCGGGTCTTTCCGGCAAGGGCCGTCTCCAGAGGCTTCCAGATGAGGTCGTAAGCCTGGGCGCCGGGGAGGGTGTCTTCCTGCCCCTGGGAGAAACTGCGCGTTTGCACCGACTGCTGAAAGCCGGTAAGAGTATCGCCCTCAATCTGCTTGTCGTCGCCGAGAAAGATGTACTGCGGTTGATCTTTGGTTTCGCTCGTGACCACCAGCGCGACGTAATAGGTGGTGTCCGTCCATTTCTTGTCGTAGTAGTCGAAGCGGGCGAACTCGACCGCGGCCTCGCCGGGCTGGAGAGCGTCACGCACCTGTTGCCAGGTGGCCCGTTCCAGTTTCTTCTTTTCGGCGAAGGCGGATGATCGCGCGACAAGAGCTTTTTCAATGTCGTTGGCTTCGGTCTTCAGTTGGGCGATCTGCTTGAGCCAGAGGTCGCGGTCGGGAGGAGTGATATTCAGCAGCGCGGCAATCTGCCTGCGCTTTTGAGAGAGCTGATCAAGCAGTTTAAGGGCATCCTTATCGCCGGAGGCCTCTACCCCTCGCCGCATATCCGCTATGCTGCCCGCGATAAAGCCCTTTTCCCACAGCAGAAGGTTGTACATGGAGCCGGTAAGCCGCGGGTCCTTGTCGCGGAAGCGATGAACGAAACTGAAATAGAGGGGGAAGTTGTCGGCGACCGTATCGAGAAATTCGAGCCTCTCCTTTTCGCTCATGTAGCCAAAGTTGTATTGGAACTGCCCGAAGATGTTGTCGAAGGCGCGCTGGTAAAGGGACGCGGTTTCCTCGTATCTGCCCAGGTCGTCGTTCAGTTTGGCGAGACCGTCGAGAATAATCGCGACATTGGGGTGGTCAGGCCCAAACGCCTTTTCCTGGATGCTAAGGGCGCGCTGAAAGAGGGGCTCGGCCTCCGCGTATTTGCCCTGTCGGCGGCAGAGCTGAGCGAGATTGAAGAGATCGTTTGCAACATCGGGGTTGTCGGGTCCCATAGCTTTTTCATCAATGAGCAGGGCACGCCGGCGGAGGGGCTCCGCCTCAGTGTATTGGCCCCGGTAAACGTAGAGACCCGCCAGATTGTTGAGCGTAACAGCGATTTCGGCGTTGTTGGGCGGCAGCGTTTTATTGTCGATAGTCAGAGCTCTCTGGAAAAGGGGCTCGGCCTCCGCGTATCGGCGTTGTTCAACGTAAAGCTGTGCGAGATCGTTGAGGCTTATGGCGACTTCGGAGTTGTCGCGCCCGAACGTATCTTCGCGGATGCTCAGGGCGCGCAGCAGGAGGGGCTCAGCCTCGGCGTACTTGCCCTGGTCGTAGTAGAGTTTGGCAAGACTGCTGAGATCCCGGGCGAAATCAGGATGGTTGGGGCCGTGGGCCTTTTCGTCGATACTCAGGGCACGCTGCACGAGGGGCTCTGCTTCGGCGTATCTGCCTTGGACGTCATAGAGCATGGCGAGATTGTTGAGATCAATGGCGACATTGGGGTGATCAGGCCTAAGCGCCTTTTCGTCGATGCGTAGCGCGCGTTGAAAGAGAGGCTCCGCTTCGGCATATCTGTCCTGGTTCAGGCAAAGCGCGGCCAGATTGTTGACAGCGGTGGCAACCCTCGCATCGTCAGGGCCAAAGGTATCCTCGGCCACCTTGATCGCTTCCACGGCAATGGGGATGGCCTCGGCGTACTTTCCTTGTTGATACAGCTCTACCGCCTGAGCATTGAGTTCGTTCCACCGTGATTCCTGCGCGGGCAGGATGGGAGTGCGGATCAAGGCGATCAGGAAAAGTGTGAAACCGGCAACGCAGCCGCGCGACAAGGTCATCTGCGACCTCCAGGTAAAACTTTGGAACCGTATGCAGCCAAAGGAAAAAGATCGCGGCAAGTATAGCACTTGGTCTGCACTTTCAGGGCTTCGTCTTGGGGGTGATTTAAGGTTGGATATTGATACCTGCAATCACGGTCTCCCGCCCTTTCGCCTCCTATGGAACCTGATAAGAAACAAAAATGCAAGTTCAACAAAACAAAGGACGAATTCGAGACGCCAGTTTCATGCCCTGTGGGCCGGCGAAGCCGGTGGACGACTCTGAATAAGTTGATGTCTTGAAAGGGCGCGGCTTTAGCCGTGCCGCTGACAGGGCAGAAAAATCGCGGGTTTACAGGCTGCGGAAAAACTCATTCCAGGATGCAAGAATTCAGGGCACGACTTCAGTCGTGCCGTAAACGACTCATAACGAAGCAGGGCTTTAGCCCCTGAGGGATGTTTTTCGACAATTTCGCTTGAAATTCAGACTTTTTCCGTAGCCTGTTTAGCCGTGCCGCTGACAGGGCTAAAAAATCGCGGGTTTACAGGCTGCGGAAAAACTCATTCCAGGATGCAAGAATTCAGGGCACGACTTCAGTCGTGCCGTAAACGACTCATAACGAAGCAG
>Ga0326727_10024851_pt1 | contig 11288 bp, 7 predicted proteins | sample MB2enrmetagenome_FD_207643 | JGI IMG/M metagenome (GOLD analysis project Ga0326727, IMG submission 207643) | Lab enriched peat soil microbial communities from McLean, Ithaca, NY, United States - MB29MY | ecosystem: Environmental > Terrestrial > Soil > Wetlands > Peat | place: USA: New York... | reverse complement strand
GGAGCGCATGCTCACATGAATTAATCCGTCGCTGCCTTCCCGGAACAGGATGGCAAGGTCGACCGATTTCACCGAGCGAAGGTGGTTTATGAACCCTTCGCTATCCATGTAGGAGGCCGATGAGCTCGACAGCATGGCGCGCGTAAGCTGTGCGGTGGCTATCCTGGAGCCGGCATGAAACTCCACTGTCCCGAGCACCTGCGAGAGCAGTTTAAGTTTTTCGGGGGTGGCTGAATCATATACGTGTGTCGCTATGAACGCGGGATCGGCCCCGGCTCCAACCAGAATGCACGTCATTTCGAAAACGCGTTGGTTCGTGTTCGAGAACCTGAAAGAGCCGGTATCGGTCACTACCCCCGTATAAAGCAGGGTTGACAGCGCGGCGTCAGGAGCAAGCGAAAGGCTCATGCAAACTTCGAAAAGCATCTCGCATGTGCTGCTCGCCGAAGGCTCCGACCAGTAGATGTCTCCAAAAGGCTTGCCCGGGATATGATGATCGATATTTATAACAAAAGGCACCCGGTTGCTGATGAACTCCGCAAGATCGTTGCCCACCCTATCGAAATCGCCGCAGTCGACAAGAATTGCCACCTCATATTCGGCGAAGTCAAAAGGTTTGTCGCTAAATTCCCGGGCACCCGGCAAAAAGTCGAATTCCGGAGGAAAACGGTCCTGGGCATAGGCGTCTGCTTTTTTCCCCAGGCGCTGGAGGATGAGTTTCATGGCCAGAAGGGAGCCGATCGCATCTCCGTCCGGGCGAACATGGGTGGCAACCATGAACCGTTCGTTTCGACGAATGGCTGAAATGACCTCCCTTATTTTCAGGTTCTTTTGTTTACTCATCCTTGTGCAGCTCTTTTAGAAGCCTTTCTATTTTGTCGCCATACTCGAAAGAAGTATCGTATTCAAACAGCAACTGAGGGACATATCTCAGGCTTAACCTCCGGCCAAGCTCCAGGCGTATGAACCCTTTTGCCTTCTCAAGCCCGGATGCGGCGTTCTTCTTAGCATCGTCGTCCGCACTCCGGCCCATTACGCAGAAAAAGACCCTGGCCTGCTTGAGATCGCCCGAAACTTTCACACCACTGACCGTAATGCCGGCTACGCGCGGATCCTTTACACGGCGGAAAACCAAGTCAGCGATTTCCTTTTTGAGGAGGTCCGCAACTCTGTCGGATCGTTTATATTCCATTTGTCACTTACCCCGGCGCACAGCCACTTCTGCTCACCACCGGGCGCTATAGCTCTCAGATTGGTATCAACTCTATTTCGCGGCTGATCAGATCGGCCAGACCGAGCGCATCCATGAAATCGATTATCCGGTCCAAGAGTGAGTTCAACACGCGTCCGTCGTTACCGATCACGGCGATGCCTATCGAGGCTTTCTGGTAGACGTCCTGATCGGCCACTTCGGCCACAGCCACATTGAAACGGCTGCGACTTTTCTCCACCAGGCTTTTCACAATCCGCCGCTTCTCTTTAAGAGAATGAATTTCGTAGAGCCTGAAACACACCAGGGCCACACCTACGGTCATGATTGCCTCACGAGCCAGCCCTGCGTTCCTGATCGGGTTCAAAGACCTGCTTTATTTCCAGAATCTCATAGGCTTCAAAGATGTCCTTATCCTTGATGTCGTTGAAATTCTCTATTCCGATGCCGCATTCGAATCCGGCCTTCACTTCCTTGACATCATCCTTGAACCTCCTAAGAGAGCCGATTTTCCCGTCATAGATTATTACATTGTCGCGGAGCACTCTTGCCCTTGCGTTTCTTTCCACACGGCCTTCGAGCACTGAGCAACCCGCAATCATGCCGATTTTCGGAACATGAAAGGTCTGCCTCACTTCGGCCCTGCCGATGACATTCTCTTTGTAAATGGGTTTGAGCATGCCGACTATTGCGCTTCTGATATCGTCGAGGAGTTGGTAGATGACGTCGTAGAAGCGAACATCCACGGATTCCTGTTCGGCCAGGTCCACAACCTTCGAATCCGAGCGGACATTAAAGCCGATCACGATGGCATTGGAAGCGGAGGCAAGCATAACGTCGGTTTCAGTAATGGCCCCGGTACCGCTGTGGATGATGTTTACCTTCACCTCGGAAGCGGAAAGCTTCAACAGCGAATCGGCAATTGCTTCCATCGAGCCGTGCACGTCGGTTTTGAGGATGAGCTTAAGCTCCTTGACCTCGCCTTCCTGAATCTGATCGAACAGGTTTTCGAGCGTGATTTTGCTCGAACGCGAAAGCTCTCTTTCCCTCAACTTAAGAAGTCTATGTTCGGCGACCGTTTTGGCCTGTTTATCATCGGCCAGGACAATAAAGTCGTCACCGGCATTGGGAACGCCTGAAAAACCCAGAACTTCGATCGGGATGGAGGGTTGAGCGGCATCTATCTTATGGCCGCGGCCATCGAACATATTTCGGACGCGTCCCGAATAAATTCCGCAGACATAGACGTCACCAGCCTTGAGAGTGCCTTCCTGGACCAGGACCGTAGCCACAGGTCCGCGGCCTTTGTCCAGCTTGGCCTCGATGACTCTGCCCCTTGCCATCTTGTTTGGATTGGCCTTGAGTTCGAGCAATTCGGCCTGTAGAAGCACCATTTCGAGCAACTCGTCTATTCCGACGCGTTTCTTGGCGGATATTTCCACCATCGTAGTGTTGCCGCCCCATTGTTCGGCAATCAGTCCGTGCTCGGAGAGTTCACGCCGGACTCTTTCGATATTGGCGTTTGGCTTGTCGATCTTGTTTATGGCGACAATAATCGGGACCTCGGCGGCCTTGGCGTGATTTATGGCTTCCACCGTCTGCTGCATAACGCCGTCGTCGGCCGCAACCACCAATATGACGATATCGGTGACTTTAGCGCCCCTGGCGCGCATGGATGTAAAAGCTTCATGGCCGGGTGTGTCCAGGAAAACGATGTCGCCCCTATCGAGCTTCACGTGGTAAGCGCCTATGTGCTGAGTAATGCCACCAGCTTCCCCTTCGATCACCTTGGTATCCCGAATGGCGTCGAGCAGCGAGGTCTTGCCATGGTCGACATGTCCCATGACCGTTACAACGGGTGGTCTTGGAGCCAGTTCTTCGGCGCTGTCCTCTTTTATTTGGAGCACATCATCTTCTTCGAAAGCGGTTTTTTCGACTTCAAATTCAAAATCCGAGGCGACCAGTGCCGCCGTATCAAAGTCCAGGGCCTGGTTAATGCTGACCTGAAGCCCAAGCAGCAGCAATTTCTTTATAACCTCGCCCGCTTTTATCCCCATCTGCCTGGCAAGATTTGCCACCGTTATCGCCTCGTCTATCTTGATTCGCTTCCTGCCAATCTTCTGAACAACAGGCTCCGGTTTGGGCGGTTCCTTAAAAGCGTGCCTGGCAGCTTTTGCACGGCCCCGGTCATCCTGGGCGGCAAGCTCCTTTTTGGTGTAAAGGTCCTCTTTCTGGAAGACTTCTTTGCGCCGGCCGGTTTTGGCCCTTTCACCCTCTTCGGGTTTGCGGCGCTTTTGCTCCTTCAGGGCGGGATCAATAATTTCGGTGCCTCTTGCCATGAAACGGGCGGCCAGCTCGGTAAGGTCGGGTTCCTCTTCGGTCTCTTCCGACATGATTTCGGGAAGCTTGATGATCCTGGCCGGCTCCTCTTTCTTCACTTTCTTGCGTCTTCTTTTCTTCCCTCTTTTTCTTCCCCTTCCCTCTTCTTCGTCATCTTCGCTAATCTCACCGCCGTGGAGCACGCCTGTTATTTTGGGTGAAGCAGGCGGGGGAGCAACGGTGGATGGCTTTGTAACCGGCGGCTCAACAACCGGTTCTTCCACCGGGACGACGGGTGCGGCGGGTTTGGACTCCACCTGCGGCTCGGGTTCAGGGGCCTTGGGCTCTTCAATCGTGGGCGCAGGCCTAATGATCCTTGCGGCTTCGATCTTTGGCGCGGGTGGGGCTACCGGCTCCAACCGCTCCTGGATTTTAGCAGGGCTTGGGGGGGCGACTTCGAGAGGAACTGTCTCGGCGGGGGCTTCCGAAACGGACTTCATCTCAACCGGCGCCTCAACGGAAGGTATTTCAGGAATTTCGACTACAGCTTGAACCGGCTGTTCTTCAGCGGCCGGCGCCTGGGGTGCTTCAGGCTCAGGCTGCGGTTCAAATCTTTTGCGCCTTCGGATTACTTCCCTCCCGATGCGTTTTTCTTCCACTTTTTCAGAAACGGGTTTCGATTCTGAAAGCTGCTGCCTCAGCTTCAACACGGCACTGTCGGACAGCGTGCTCATGTGGTTCTTGACCTGAAATCCCAATTTTTCGATTCTATCAATCAGGTCTTTGTTGTCCATATTGAGTTCTTTTGCGAGTTCATGCACCCTTAATCTCGTCATGAAACCTTCCCCCTTGGAAACGCTCTCTTCACTACTCATCTTGTCTTTCATCCGATGCTCATCGGTAAGGGATCATAATCTATTTGTCCGAAGACGTGTCTTCGGTCAGACCGAGCTGCCTGGCGCCGTTGCGAAAGGCCTTCTGGATTCGCCTGTTGAGGCGCAACCCGGGCAGACATTCCCTGCAGGCATACCCACCACGTCCTTTCATCCGTGCATGGACATCGATCAATACCCACCCGCTTCCCGGGTCCAGGCATAGACGGATCAGTTCACCCTTGGGCTTCTTGCTCATGCACGCAAGGCAGGTGCGAACCGGTATGTGGCCGCGTTTTGTCAGCGGGTTTCTCCTTCCTGGACCTGGCCGGAATCCGGTTCCAGTTCCTGCCGGTCTTCGATCTCGTCCTGCTGCTCTTCCTGAACGCCCTGTTCCTCGTCTTTCTGCAACAATTTGCGGGCTTCGGCCATCATCATTTCGAGTGTCGAGGCAGACAGACGGGTTGTATCCTCCAGTTCGACCAGCGAGGTTTCGAGAAACTCTTCAAGCGAACCGATTCCCGACTCGTACAGCTTATCGGCGATCTCAGAGGAAAGTCCGGGAATCCTCAGAAGCGACTGATAGCCCACCTGTTTTTGCCGCTCATATCGGCTCTCGCTCTTAACATCTATTCGCCAGTTGGTGAGTTTGGAGGCAAGGCGCACGTTCTGCCCTCTTTTGCCGATAGCAAGCGAGAGCTGATCGTCCGGCACGATGACCTCCATACTCCGGTTGGCCTGATCTATTATAACCTTTGATATAATTGCCGGAGCGAGCCCATTCACAACAAATTTAGCCGGATCCATGTTCCAGGGAATTATGTCTATTTTTTCTCCCCGGAGTTCCTGGACTACGTTCTGGACCCGTGTTCCCTTCATTCCCACGCATGCCCCGACAGGGTCAACATCGGAATCTTTCGAGATGACCGCTATTTTTGCCCTCGATCCCGGCTCGCGCGCCGCACTGATTATACTTACGATCCCTTCGCTGATCTCGGGGACTTCAGAATGGAAAAGCTGGATCAAAAAGTGAGGATGTGTTCGGCTAAGAACAATCTGAGGCCCCTTGCTGATCTTTTTCACATCCAGGACGTAGGACCTTATCCGGTCGCCCTGCCGGAAAACCTCTCGTGGAATCTGCTCCTTCTGAGGTAAAATAGCTTCGGCCTGGCCGATATTTACCAGAATGGCGCCCTTATCCACCCTCTGAACAATGCCGTTCACAACCTCGCTTTTACGGCTCTTGAACTCATCGTAGACGACTTCCCGCTCAGCGTCCTTCATTTTCTGAATGATGACCTGCTTGGCGGATTGAGCCGCAATCCGGCCCAAGGTCTCCGTATCCATCTTGATGCCGAGTTCGTCCCCGATCTCGCTCTCGCTGTCCAGCCTCAAAGCTTCCGAAAGAAGGACCTGTTTGTCCGGATCGACCACCTCGTCAACGACTTCCTTGAACTGGAAGGCCTCGATCTCCCCGTACTCTTCATTAAAGGTTACATCCAGATCCAGTTTGGAACCGTACTTTTTCCTGATGGCCGATTTGATGGCCTCTTCAAGAGTGTGGATCAGGGTCTGGCGGTCGATGCCCTTTTCTCTGCTGACCTGCTCGATCAACCGCTTGAGTTCACTGGCCATAAGTAGAGATTACCTCCCTATTAAGATAATTCCTTTTCCATACAGTCGATCAGCGTGATTTCCGCTCCACGGATTCGAAATATAACAACCGGGCCCGCTCTATAAAGGCCAAGGGTATTGAATAGCTCTTTGCCTCGCATTCCATCGTTATTCCCTCAGGGGCAACCTCTTTCAATTCGCCTTTGAAATTCCTCCGGTTCTGAATCGGAGTGATCGTGCGAACCTCGATGATATTGCCTATCTGCTTTTGAAAATGCTGGAGTTTTCGCAGGGGCCGGTTAATGCCCGGTGAGGAAACCTCCAGATTGTATGGGGTATGGATCAGGTCGGCCATATCCAACAAATCGCCGGCGATACGGCTTATTTCAGCGCAATCTTCAACGGATATTCCGCGTTCCATATCAAGGAACACACGCAGCACCCATCCACCAGGTTCACGGTGATGTTCGATCTCTAATATTTCCATACCCTGGGCGGCAATCACCGGCTCAAGAACATCCCATATCTCGCTGATGAGTTCATTTTCTTCTCTATTGAGCTGCTGAGCCAATTCACGCCCTTTTCCGTGTTCTACCGACTGCAAAAAAAAAGTGGGTCACACAACCCACTTCGTCAAGCAGACAGACAATTTTCAAATTCCAGTTAGGAATAACTTTAACTCAGAATCCAGAACAGTTGTCATCCACTTATCGAAGCAGGCCTGAACTTAAAGCCCCCTCAAAAAGGGAAGCCCTCCTTTGACAGAAGGGAAATTCTCGACCTGGAGCGGGCGACGGGATTCGAACCCGCGACCCCAAGCTTGGGAAGCTTGTGCTCTACCAACTGAGCTACACCCGCAAGTGAGCCGGAATAATGCATTGTACATGACCCGGAACCAACGGGTCAAGCAAAATAGCGTTTCTCCGGCTGCACCGCAAGCGGCTCCGGCCGGTGGCGCATGCTGCGGCAGAGGGTGGCTACCCGGGTCGAGGCAGCAATTTTAAAAGCCAGGCTATAAGTGCCCAGCGGCGGGTAATATAACCATGTTTGGCGCGCCTTTCCACGGCACGCATGATTTGCCGGGCGGCAAGCTCCGGCGTGGCAACCCAAAAGGGGCGATCCGTCTTCATCATATCCGTGTCGACAAAGCCGGGCTGAACTTCTGTAACATGGATGGGTAGATTGCGCTTTCCGGCATTATCGCGAAGACCGTCCAGATAGACCGATTCGAATGCTTTCGAAGCCGAATAAGCCGTGCTGGAGCCGGAACCGCGCAGCGCGGCTATCGAGGTAATCCCCACCAGGTGCCCATATCCTTGCCTGAAAAAACACCGCATGGCCGCCTGCGCCAGGCAAGCGAACCCAATGACGTTAACGAGCAGCGTATCCTTGTCCGGAGACGATTCCAGTTCCGGATTGATATTACCGGTCCCGGCGCTGATGATGAAAAGATCGACCGTGCCCAGTTCTTGGAAGAGGGTTTCGACAATAGCTACCGATTTTTCGCTTTCCGTAAGATCGAGGCGCCGGACAAGAGTGCCTGGACTGCAGGCGCCGGCTATCTTTTCCAAAGCATCCAGACGCCTGGCCGCAATGGCGAGCCTCCAGCCCAGACGGCTCAATTCGCAAGCGAGGGCTGCGCCAATCCCGGATGAGGCGCCTATGATCATGGCCGTTCGCTCGTAGGAATCAGGGATTCGGTGGGTTTTTGTCAATCCAACTCCCAGGCGTTGATCAGCTCAATTCCGAGCTCAAGTACAATGTAAATTTACTGGCCCCATTCCGGCATTCGGGTTTGGCTCAGCCGGGGAAATCATCGCCCGGCCTGGAGTTGCGTTTTAACCGGCCCTTTTCCAGCGTCGTTCTGACCATGCTTGCCAAGTCTTTCGCAACAAATGGCTTAACCATATATTCCACGTTGAAGTTCTCCTCGGCGTTCGCGCCGGTTTTTTCGGAAAACCCTTTGCATATGATTACCGGTATATCGGGTCGAACTCGATGTATTTGCTTGGCGAGTTCAGTTCCAGTCAGCTTGGGCATGATGTGGTTCGCAATTACCAGGTCGAAATGATCGGGACCGGTGCGGAATAGTTCCAGGGCCTCCAGACTGTCCGTGACTGAAGCGACTTGGTATCCCAACCGGCTCAAGATCTGAGTCCCGATTTCCAACATGAGCGGTTCATCATCGATGTACAGAATATTTTCATTTCCCTTGCCGAGCCTATGGTCGGGGTCCTCGACAATCTCGGTCGCGCCGCTCAGTCTCGGCAGGTACACCGTAAATTCGGTGCCCTTGCCGGGGTTGCTCTTAACTGTAATAGCCCCGTCGTGCCTCTTGACTATTCCATGCACAACCGCTAACCCGAGGCCGGTGCCCTTTCCAAAATCTTTGGTGGTAAAATAAGGTTCAAAGATCCGCTGCATGGTTGCCGAATCCATACCACATCCGGTATCTGAGACGCTTAGCTTCAGGAAAGGGCCGGGCTTCAGGCCGATAAGCGATAAGGATGCCATGTCGTTCTGGCTAAGATCGACTTGAATGAGGCTGACCTCCAGCACCCCATTGTCATTCATGGCATGGGTGGCATTTACGCAAAGGTTCATCAAGACCTGGTGAATTTGAGTAGGATCGGCCAAGACGCGACCTTTTTCCAATTTCTGCCTGATATCGACGGTTGCCGGGAGCGAGGCCCTCAAGAGCTTCAGAATCTCCTTGACAATGAGGCTTATCTCAAGCGGTTTTCTGCCGGTTTCTTCTTCAGGTCTGCTGAATGTAAGAATTTGCTTGACAAGGTCCTTTGCGCGCAGACCTGCACTGAATACCTGTTCCATGCCTTTGCGGGTCTTGCCTGAAAGCGAGTCGTCGCGTAAGGCCATTTCTGTGAAACCTATTATGGGAGCCAGGATGTTGTTGAAGTCGTGCGCTATGCCGCCTGCAAGCGTGGCAATGGCCTCGAACTTCTGCGCCTGGCTGAGCTTGGCTTCCAGCATTGACCTGATTGCTTCGTCTTTCTTATGCTCGGTAATATCTCGAATCGTTAAGACAGCCCCTATAATACTGCCCGCTTCTATAATGGGAGTGCATGAATAAAGCGCAGGGAATTGCTCCCCGTTTTTCCTCCAAAGGACTTCCTCTCTCATGGGGCAAGGATTTCCCGTTTTGAGGGTGGCATGCATAGGACAGGCGGTGCGGGCGCACTCAGAACCGTCCCCTCTGGAATGGTAAACCAGTTCATGTATATCCTTGCCGAGCATTTGCTCTGTTTCATATCCCAGTATCGCGGCGGACGAAGGATTTGCAAAAACCGCTTTTCCCTCGACATCGAGTCCTATGATTCCTTCACTTGCGGCGCCCAGAATAAGCCGATTGAGGCGATTGAGATGTTCATGTTCCTCTTTGGCCCGTTTGCGTTCACTGATGTCCCGAACAAAGACCAATGCCCCGTCTTTGCCGTTATAGTTGATAGGGACCGCTGAAGTTTCAGCTTCAACAACCGAACCGTCGATTCGTATGAACTTCTGTTCGATGTTCGGTACCGGTTCTTTCTCGAAATGGAGTCTATGGATACGCTTCGTAAACTCCTCGCGGTAATCCGGATGAAGCCGTTCGATGTCGGATTTTCCGATCAACTGGTCCGGCGAATTGGTTCCAAACAATTTCAAGGCAGCCGGGTTCACGTAAGCAAAAAGACCTTCGGTTTGAACGAAGATGGCGTCGGGAGCATTTTCAACCAGCAGGCGAAACATTTCTTCGCTGGCCCGGAGCGCTTCGCCGGCTTTTTTGCGCTCTAACTCCCTTATCTCGAGCAGAGATGCCATGTCGTCGAAAGACTTCGCCAGCAGGCCGAGTTCATTGGTAGAATGGGGCAAACCGGTTCGCGCCCACATTTCTCCCTTGCCGAATCGCTGGGTTGTCTTTACCAGTTGGTTGACCGGTTGGATCAAGAGTTGGTTCGCATGCCTCCATACGAGGTACATGGCAAGAAGGCCCAGAATACCTAATACTGAAATGTAGCCAAACATCTCAAGGGTGGCGACTTCAAGGAGCCGATTGCTGGCGGTGCCTGCTTTTATATAAAGATAAGGGGATGAGTTTTCGCGGAGCCGGATCCGTTTGAATGCATAAGTCCTGTAGACAGCATCCTCGCCTGTTTGCCGGAAAGTGCCGCCCTCCCGGCCTTCATTCATCTTCCGGAATACGCTTTCCGAAGTAGGTTCACCCGGAACTATCCCGCCGTTCGCGGGAAAACTGAACAAACATATCCCTTTTTTATCCATCAGTGTAATGGAGATCCCGTCGGGCAGATTCAGCCCGGTCAGGAAATGCGCAAAATCGCTCACTTTGAACGCGGCAATTACTATTGCCGCGAGGTTCCCCTGTGCGTCAAAAGATGGATATGCAAAGCTCAGAGACGGATCACCGCTAACTTTGCCGATATGATAGTCACTGACCGACAAATCTTTGGTCAGGATGGCATCCTTTATATATGGCCGGTCTCCGAGATTGACCTTCTTCTTGAGGGGGTGTGAACTGGCAAATATTTCTCCATCCGGTGTGACCGCCGCCACAAGTACATAAGATGGGAAGCATTCGCGGATTTGGCGGAATAATTCATTGCAGGCAGAAACGTCTCGCTTTTGCACTTCAGGCAATCCGGCCAGCGAGGTGAGCACCTGTTTTGTCCAGACAACGATCTGCTCGTGGCGGGCGGACAAGCTCTGGACAAGGAGCATGGTGCTGTTGGCTTCGTCCTGAACTGCTCTACCTCTGTGCGTCAGGCTAGAAACGACAATGATAGCGGATGCCGGCAGAAACAATATAAGCAATAAAACAAGCATTTTCCTGCCGATGGACCAAAAGCCCAAAGGCAACTCTTTATCCACTTCCCCTCCATTGCCTTGCGTCGAGAGTGAAGATTTTAAATCCTGGTTAACTACCATTTTTTGATTCATATCGAAAGTTTTTCTTCAATACACAATTTTAAAATTAATCGATATAAGTATCGGTTCAGGCTGCGATCAACATAAATTCAAACATATAACGCGCCGTCCGCAAGTCCTGGATTCATAAATTTTGAGAGCCGCGCATTGCAGGCTTCCTTTCAAGTCAAGTCTCCAGAAACTGTTGCCGATATAATTACTGGGAGAACTCAACATCCAGGTTTCAGAGACAGTTAAAAAGCGGCGTGCCGAAAGGTTCAAGCCGCTTTGGGAAAGGAGGCGCCGGATGGAAGACTTCATAAATGGTTTGCCTTCGGAACGCTGGACAGATG
>Ga0326727_10024849_pt1 | contig 11289 bp, 10 predicted proteins | sample MB2enrmetagenome_FD_207643 | JGI IMG/M metagenome (GOLD analysis project Ga0326727, IMG submission 207643) | Lab enriched peat soil microbial communities from McLean, Ithaca, NY, United States - MB29MY | ecosystem: Environmental > Terrestrial > Soil > Wetlands > Peat | place: USA: New York... | reverse complement strand
CGAGTACCACGCCGGCAACTTCGAAGCCGCGGTCAAGGACTACGACAAGGTCCTGGAGCAGTTCCCCGGGGGCAACAAGGCGGCTGCCGCTCAGCTCAAGAAGGGCTTTGCCCTGCTCGAGCTCGGTAAGAAAGATGCTGGAATTCGCGAGCTGAATGCCCTCATCCAGCGCTTCCCGCACTCGATCGAGGCCACTCAGGCCCGTGAACGGCTGCACAAGCTGGGCGCGTCCGCCGCGCGCCCGGCTTCAACCACTCACAAGACGCACTGAGACTCCGCTCCACGCTGCAACTCTTTACCCCGCTCGGATCATCCCATCACCAGAAACACTGGGTCCCGTCAATGTCCTCTCGCGGCAACCTCGAAGATTTTTCCTTTCACGCTCTGGCCAGCCTGACTCTCACGCCTGCGCGTTCCGGCGAACTGCTTCCAGCGCTCGCCGCTCTCGATGACGCTTCCTTCGAGCAATTCTGCTCGCTGGCCGCAGCCAACCACGTGATCGTGCGCGCCCTTGAGCCGCTCGAAACCGCCGCCGAGAAGGCAGGCGACGCAAAGCTGGCTGGCCGCTGCAAAATCCTGATCGACCGAGAGCGCCGGCGCATCGCCAATGCGATCGAATGGCTGCACCGGATCACATCGACGCTCGAAGCCGAGGGCTGCCCGATGACGGTCATGAAGTCACTGGACCACTGGCCGGATTTGGGCAGCGATCTTGATCTCTATACCACCGCCGATGCGCATGCGGTTCGCCGCATGATGCAAAAATGCCTGGGCGCGCGGCTGGAACCGCAGAGCTGGGGCGACCGGCTCGCCGACAAGTGGAACTTCCGCATCGACGGCCTGCCCGAGCCCATCGAACTGCACGCCCGACGCCTCGGTCAAACCGGCGAACAGCTCGCCCTGGCGCGCCGCTTTCAGGTGCGCCGCGTCCGATGCTGCGTGATGGGCCACGAGTTCCACGTGCCGGCTCCGGAAGAGCGCATCCTCGTCGCCGCCCTGCAGCGCATGTACCGGCACTTCTACATTCGCGTCTGCGACATCGCCAACATCGCGCGGTTGATCGATTCCGGGGCGGTACGCTTCGCCGAATTGCACCGTGCCGCCCAGCTCGGAGGAATCTGGAAGGGAGTCTGCTGCCTGCTACGAATCGTTAGCGATTACGTTGGCCAGCAGCGCGGAACGCCGCTCAAGCTGCCGCCCGAAGTGATCTCCGCCGCGCCCTTCGGTGGCGAACATTTGCACGTGCGCGGTCAGTTCCTGCGCCTTCCCATCCTGCCCGACGCCGCCGGGCTCTTCGCCGCCGAATTCGCCTCCGCCGCCCGTCGCGGAGACATGGCGGCAACCATGCGACTCTCGCTCTTTCCCTGTCTCGCCTCCGCCGCCGCCATCCGTTATAAGATCACCGGCAGCGACAAGGGAATCTGGTAAATCGAGGAAGGCCACTACTTCAATATCTGCACAATCTCCGGCTTCAACTCGCCATCAACAATTTCGATTCTCCCCACCGTCACCGGAAGGGTGAATCGCCGCGGTCCGGCGCTGCCGGGATTGAGGAAGAGCACGCCATCCTGCCACTCGATCGACGGCCGATGCGAGTGGCCATAGATCACGGCAGCGAAGCCCGCCGCCTGCGGTTTCAGGTCAAGATCGGCGATGCGATGCATCAGGTAAAAGCTGTGCTGGCCGAACTCGGCAACCTCGCGCAGCCGCATCATGTGAGCCCAATCCTGAGTGTCGACGTTTCCGCGCACGGCCACCACCGGCGCAATGGCGCGCAGATCGCGCAGAATCTCCCAGCCGCCCACATCGCCCGCGTGCAGAATCAGATCGCTGCCGCGCAGCGCCTTGACGGCCTCGGGACGCAGCAGTCCGTGCGTGTCGCTGATGACGCCGATCCGGGATTTCGAGCGCTTGGCTTTCAAGAGAGGAAAGGAAATTCAGGAAAGTTGGAGCGGGAGACCGGGATCGAACCGGCGACATTCAGCTTGGGAAGCTGACGTTCTGCCACTGAACTACTCCCGCTCACAGATATACAACTTACTCGCGAAACGGCTGGCGTGCAAGTCCGAGCGTATCAATTTCCCACGCCTGCCAACAGCGGGCAGATGTGGGCCGCCCTCGCCGGAAGCGTTGAATCCGCTCCCTAATGCTGTAGAATCCATCCTGACCTGCAAACAGGCACGGAGGCTCCATGTTCCCGCTTACCGGAATTGTCGTTGTGATCATCGCCCTCTACATCTTCAGTTCCATCAAGATTCTCAGCGAGTACGAACGCGGCGTTATTTTCCGCCTGGGCCGCCTGCTCGATAATCCCAAGGGGCCGGGCATCATCCTGGTCTTTTCTCCGCTGGACCGGATGGTGCGCGTCGATCTGCGCCAGGTCGCCTTCGACGTGCCGCCGCAGGATGTCATCACCCGCGACAACGTAACCCTGAAAGTAAACGCCGTTGTCTTTCTGCGCGTCATCGAACCGCGCCGCGCCGTAGTGGAGGTTACGAATTACCAGTACCAGACGCAGCAATTTGCCCTGACCACGTTGCGCAGCGTGCTTGGCGAGGTCGAGCTCGACGAGCTGCTCGCTCACCGCGATAAGATCAATCTGCGGCTCCAGTCGATTCTTGACCAGCACACCGCGCCCTGGGGCGTAAAGGTTGTGAATGTCGAGGTGAAGCAGGTCGACCTCGCCGAATCGATGATGCGCGCGATGGCCAAGCAGGCCGAGGCCGAGCGTGAAAAGCGCTCCAAGATCATCCACGCCGAGGGCGAATACTCGGCCGCACAGCGGCTGGTGGACGCCGCACATCTGCTGCAGACCGAACCGGCATCGATCCAGCTGCGCTACCTGCAGACGCTCACTGAGATCGGCGTCGAGAAGAACACTACGGTCATTTTCCCGGTTCCAATCGATCTCCTCTCCGGACTGAAGATGCTGGTAGCGGGAAAGTTGCCGGAGTCGATGGCTCCGGCGGCAAGCGATAGCACGCCAAAGGCGGAGTAAGCACGGCGGGAGTAGTAAACGATGGGCGACACAGAGAAGCAGGACGTTAAAATTACGGTGAATGCGACCAAGCTGCTGGGGCTTTTTTTCGCCCTGATATTGCTTTGCGGCATCTCGCTGGGAGTGGGATACACGCTGGGACGCAAGTCCGTGAAACCTGCGACTCCTGTGGCAGCCCCGTCTCCTGCGGCAGCGGCGGCAACGAACAAGCCCGGCGCCGGTACAGCGCCCGCTACTGCGCCATCTGCGCCGGAGTCCTCCGCCGCTGCTGCATCTCAAACCACGCCCGCTACCCCGGCTCCCGCGCAGCAAGCCTCCAACGCCGGCGGACTTACCTTTTACCAGGCGGTACAGCAGAAGGGAGCACATCCGCAGCTGACCCTGCCTCCGCCGGCCCCTGCGCAGCCTGCTGCCGAGCCGCAGAACCGCCTCGGCAGCGGCTACACCGTCCAGATCGCGGCGGTCAGCAACCAGGATGAAGCTCACCGCCTCCGCGACCGCCTGATGGCCGAGCAGTATCCGGTGGTCATCACCCAGCCCGGAGACAAGCTCTTCCACGTGCAGGTCGGGCCGTATCCGGAGATTCACGAGGCCGAGCTCATCCGCGCCCGCCTGGTCAGCGCCGGATGGAGCAGCGCATTTCTTAAGCGCTGAATCGATATATATCTATTTACGATACATCGACACATATCTATCTAATTACGCCTTGCCGGATAAGGCATTCACGGCCCCATCTCGTGCTTGCCAAGCCGGGCCGATGACTGCATCATTGTGTGACCGTCATGTTAGCTGCCACCGATAAGCTGAGCCTCGCGTTGCGGGCTGTTGCCGATCCGACCCGGCGCAAAATTCTCCGCCTCCTGCATCCCGCTACCGCGCGCAAGGCCGCCGCCCCCGAGGGCTGGACGGCTTCTGACATCGAGCAGCGCATCAAGCTCGCCCAGCCGACGATCTCGCATCATATGAAGATCCTGCGCAACGCCGGACTGGTGGAGGCACAGAAGCAGGGCACCTGGGTCCGCTACCACCGCGTAGAAGCCGCCATCCGCGCCCTTCGCAAGGGGATGATGGAAGAGCTGTAGGCTTTCGAGTCCATGAAAGAAGCGGCCCACGCGGGGCCGCTTCCAACTTCTGAAACCTGTGAGACCTTGCCTTTAGTGCGATACCGCCTGGAAGAGGTCGCTCTTCAGCAGAGCCTGGAACTTGCTGTCGTCGGCGCGAAACTTCACCACCAGCTTGCCGGCGTCGGAGTTGACCTCCATGCTCTCCATCGCGCTCTTCTCAACCGCCGTCCCGGCGGCCTTCTTGTACATGATGCCCGCCTTCATCAGCGCCGAAAGCGTTCCGGCGGTGAATGAATCCGAGGTCTGCACGTTCAGGCCAAAGTCGATGCCATGCTGCAGGTCGAGCGTATAGAGCGAACCCAGCAGCCGCTTCTTGACCGTGTCATAATCCGCCAGCGATGAAGCCTCGCCCAGCGCCGAGCGCAGCATATTCTGCGTTCCCTGCTGGTCGAGCACGCTCCACACCGGGCCACTCTCGGCCTCGCCGATCAGCTGCATCATCTCCGGCGAGCCGGCCACGCTCTCGCGCTGTCCGTCGCGCACGTCGAGCCCGTCCTTCACCGATGTCGCCTCACCGAAGAGCATGGTGTTGTCATCGAGGAAGGTCATCACGAAGCCGCCGGTGGGCCAAAGATCAGAATCGCGATATTTCTCGCTCTTCTGCTTCTTTGCCTTGTAGCGCGCCAGCACTTTCTTGGGCTCGAACTGCCCGCTGGCAACGCCGAAGCTGCGCATTGCGCCTTTTTCTGTCCTGTAGGTCACAAACGTCAGTTGCTCGACGTCGGAATCCGGATTGATGCCGATTCCCTTCAACGAGCTCTCGAAGTTCTTGAGATTATCCGGCAAGACTCGGTTCTTCAGCGCCATGCCGCTCGGCGAGTTGCGCAGCATCCGGTAGTCCACCGAGATGATCTGCTGGATGTCTTTGGGCAGTACCGTCCGCGCGTTGGTCCCAAGCGGTGCCGCCATCAGGCTGGAGCCCAACGCACACAGCCCGAGCATAAGGAATGCGATCTTCTTCATACCCCAATTCTACCCCTGCCAGAGGGAACCCTGCACTTAGTTGAAAGTCGCAGATTCCTCTCGAGTCCTTAAGCTTCTGGATTCTTAAGCTTGGCCATTCGGACCTTGGTCTGGACGACGAATTCCGCCTCCGCGCCGGCCTCGAACGACTCCAGGTTGATCCTCACGTTGTCCAGCGCGCCCTCCATGGCCGCCCGGGCCAGTGCCGCGGCGACTGTCAAGTCGCTTGCTGCCCTGGGATTGGTCTTCGAGCGCAGACTCGCCACCAACTCGGCGACGCCGGCGGCGCACTCGGCAACCCGCAGCGGAACCTCGGCCGCACCCCGCAGCGCGGCTGCCACCGCCTGCGCCGCAGCCGCGGCCTGCTCCGGCGTGGCGCTCTTCTGCGCCTTGTAAGCTTGCATCACCGCCTGGTAGGAATCGGAATCCTCGTCGATGGCCGCAGTCAGCTGCTCGCGCAGCTTGGAAAGATGCGCCATCGCCTCGGAGAGCTCCGCGTCGAACTGTGCATAGGCTTTCTTGCCGCGTGACATTCCCGCCACCATCGCCGCCAGCCCGGCTGCCATTGCACCTGCCGCCGCCGAGGCGCTGCCGCCGCCCGGCACTGCCGTGGGAGCAGCCAGTTGCTCGATAAACGGTTCGACGCCCGCACGCAATCCGCCGGCCGCGCTCTTGCCGCTGATTACCGACGCCAGGCGGTTCTCCAGAATCATCGAAGGATTGAAGTTTTCCACCTGCAGGAACCACTCGGCGGCATCTTCCAGCGCGCGCTTCGGAACCAGCCCTACGATCTCGCTCGACTGCACCTGCACGCCGTAACGCGCCGCCTCACGCTTGACGAACTCAAAGACGCGCGCAATCGGAGTCATATCCGTATCCGTCAGGTTCATCGAAACCTGGGCCTGACCGCGCACTTCTACTCCCATTCCCTTCACTGCGCGGAAGCCGCCGCTGGAGAAGCGCACCGCCTTGGCAATCTTCTTGGCGATATCGACATCCTTCGTTTGCAGATAGACGTTGTAGGCCACCAGGAACTTGCGAGCGCCGATCACCACCGCGCCCGCCGTCGGATGACAGCGCGGATCGCCGACATCGGGACGGCGCGACTCCACCTTGCCCATCTCCTCGCGAATCGCCTCGAACTGCCCGCGGCGGATGTTTTCCAGATTTGTGCGCTCCGGCCGCGTCGCCGCCGCCTCGTAGAAATAGACCGGAATCTTGTACTGCGCCCAGACCTTCTGGCCCAGCTCACGCGCCATCTGCACGCAGTCTTCCAGGGTCGCGCCCTCGATCGGGATAAAGGGCACCACGTCGGTCGCGCCCAGCCGGGGATGCGCCCCGCGCTGAATGTTCAGGTCGATCAGCTCAGTGGCCTTGCCGATCCCGGCCAGCACAGCGGCAATCAGCGGCTCACGCTCGCCAACAAGAGTAATGACCGAGCGGTTGTGGTCGGCATCCATTTCGCAGTCCAGCAGCTGGACGCCCTCGCGCTTCATCGCCGCAACAATCGCATCCACGCGCGACTTGTCGCGCCCCTCGGAAAAATTCGGTACGCATTCAATCAGTGCCATCAGTAATGCTCTCCATTCAGTAGTGTGGCGACGGGTGCCCCAGGTTCGACGCGCCGCCTTGGCGCGGCTAACCTGGGAGAGCAGGAAGTCCTCATCACACACAATCTCCGAAAACGCTTCAGTGCTTCTGCTTCCACCAGTTGTAGCCGATCGATACCTGCAGGCTCGCATTCACCCCGGGGTTGTGGTCTCCCAGCGAGGCGTTGGAAAAATGGGTTGCGCGGAAATCGAAGTTCACCGAGCGGTAGGGCTTCATAAAGTAGTTGAAGCCTATGCCGGGACCCGAGGTGAAATTGAAATGCGAGGTGTCCCCAGGAGGAACGTTGTGGGCGCTCCAGGTCACTCCACCCTGCGCCATGAAATATGGAATCAGCTTCCTGTTCTTGCCGCGGGTGAAGTTCCACTTCATCACCAGCGGATTCACGCTGACGCAGTACACATTCTTGTAGTCGCTCCAGTGAATGACTTCAACCGGAATGACCTCAGAGTCAAGTTCGAAGGTTCCGCGGAAGATTCCAGAGCCGAGTTCGCCGGTCATCACCCGGCCCACGCGCACACCGGCGCGGCTAAACTGCACATCGTCGCGGTCGAAAAGGCCGCTGCCGCCGCTGGCCAGCACACCCAAATTCCAATGCTCCTTCCGGATCGCCGCGGCATTGTCCTGCGCCGCGACTACAGCCGAGGCAAAGCACAAAACAGTAAAAACAATCCAACGCCAAATCGTCATATGAAAAACACCTGTTCTCACGGTATCAGGAGCAAAGGCAGCCCTCCAAGTGCAAAGACCGCCTACAAAAAAAGCAGCCGCCCATTGCGGGCGGCGCGATTCCTTCCTGTGATGTCATTCCGACCGGAGCACCGAAAAGCGCGAAGTGGAGGAACTCAGCCGGCGACCTCTTCCAGAACCTTCTGGTCGATATCGGCGTTGGAGTACACGTTCTGCACGTCGTCGTGTTCTTCCATCGCCTCCATCAGCTTGTACATCGTGCGCGCGGCCTGCCCTTCCAGCTTCACGTAGTTCGCCGGAATCATAGCAACTTCGGCGCTCTCCGGAGTGATACCGGCGCCCTTCACCGCCTCGTGCACGGCTTCAAAGGCGCTCGGCTCGCAGACGATCTCCCAGAAATCGCCGCTGTCCTGCAGATCATCGCCGCCGTTTTCCAGCACGATGTTCATCAGGTCGTCTTCCTTGGCGGCCGACTTCGGAACCACGATGTCGCCCTTCTTGCTGAACAGGTGCGCCACCGATCCCGCCGAGCCCATGTTGCCGCCGTTCTTGCTGAACAGGTGCCGGATGTCGCTCACCGTGCGGTTGCGATTGTCGGTGGTCACCTCCACCAGGATGGCCGCTCCGCCCGGACCGTAGCCTTCAAAGGTGATTTCTTCGTAAGTGACACCCGGCAGTTCGCCGGTGCCGCGCTGGATGGCGCGCTTGATGTTATCGGCCGGCATATTCTCGGCCTTGGCTGCGGCAACTGCGGTACGCAATCTCGGATTCTTATCCGGATCGCCGCCGCCCTTGGCAGCCATGGTGATTTCCTTGATCAGGCGGGTGAAAATCTTGCCGCGCTTTGCGTCCAGCGCGCCCTTCTTGTGCTTAATTGTGGCCCATTTTGAGTGGCCGGACATGCCAACCTCGTAAGTACTTGGATTCTTAATTGCTTTCCGGGGCATCACAGCCGCCAGGCAAACCGCGGAGCTCCCCTCGCCGGAAACATCTGAGTATAACATGGCGGGCAAGGGCTCCCGAAACCCCTCCCGCCTCAGTTCTGGATGCCTTAAACGCTTGTCAGCATGTGCTCTGTCGGGGCCTCGCGCAGCCGCGCCGCAGCCTCTTCCGGACTCACCTGCGAGTGATACACCTCTTTGAACGTGTATGACTTCTGACGCTCCTGCAGGATCGGCAGAATCTCGATGTGCCAGTGATAGTCCTCGTCGATCGTTCGCCAGTAATTCAGCACCTTGGACTGATGCTGTGTGTTCGGAGCCGTGTGCAGCACCAGATGGAAGCTTTCGGTAATCGAGCGTATCCGGTTCAGCATGCGTTTCAGCAGCGAGGCGCATTCGCGCAGCGCTCCCGGACGCGACAAGGCCGTGCGCTCGAAGTGCGCCGAATGCGTTACCGGGATGATCCAGCTTTCAAACGGCGCCCGCGAGGCATAAGGACAGCAGGCGACGAAGTCGCCGCGAATTTCGATGATGCGGTCGCGCTGGTGCATCTCCTGGGTCAGAATGTCGCAAAAGACGCAGCGCTCCTTCTGCGCATAATGCTCGCGCGCCGAGCGCAGCTCGTACAGCACCCGCCGCGGAACGAATGTGGTGGCCACAATCTCCGAGCTGGGATGGTCGAACTCCTGCCCGCTCTGTGAGCCGTAATCCTTGAACACGCTTACGTACTTGAAGCGATGGTCGTGCTTCAGGTCCTCGATACGGCTGGCGCAGAGCAGCAGGAACTGCTCGATCTCATTCTCCGAGGCCGTCCAGAGATGGCGGTCGTGGCGCGGGTTTTCGACGATGACCTCATGCGCGCCCACCGAGCGCATCACGTCGTAGAGTCCCTGGCCCCGACGCCCCGGATCGCCCTCCACGTGGTAGATCGGCTGCGGATGCACCACCGCGCGCGCCGACCACGGCCCGTAGTTCACCGTCGCCATTGAGCTGATCACCTGCGGCTGCTGCGGCGACTCAGGGCAGAAGAGGCAGACCTGCTGCAGGTTGCGTCCCTGCGAAGGCTGTTCCCCGGTAATCACCCAGGAGCGCGTGATGGGATCTTTGCGAAGTTCCATGGCGATAGCAAACCACTCTCGCGCCGTGGAGTCAAATGCAAAACCGGAGTGCATGGCCGGCCACGCCTGCTCTCTCCGCGCGCCCGCCGGCAGTCAGCCGCCGTCCTCACCATCCTGCCCGCTACCGCTCTGCTATACTCGCCCTTTTGAGAGCCCCGCCACGCTGATGACCGAAGCCTCCACTCCGCTGATGCGGCAGCACGCCGCCATCAAGAAAGAACATCCTAACGCCCTGCTCTTTTTTCGCGTGGGAGATTTCTATGAGCTCTTTCTTGACGATGCCGTCGTCGCCTCGCGCGAGCTGCAGATCACGCTGACCTCGCGGCAGAAGGTCGATGGCGTAGCCCTGCCGATGTGCGGCGTGCCATACCACTCGGCAGAGGGCTACATCGCCCGCCTCATCCGCAAGGGCTACAAGGTCGCCATCTGCGATCAGGTGGAAGACCCGAAGCTGACAAAGAAGCTGGTTCGCCGCGAGGTCACCCGCGTCGTCACCCCCGGCACCGCCGCCGATTCGCAGCTCGGCTCGGAGGAGAACAACTTTCTCTGCGCCGTCTCGCAGCATGGCGGAGCGCTCGGCTTCGCCGCCCTTGATCTTTCCACGGGCGACTTTCGCGCCACCGAGTTCCTCGGCTCCGACGCCGGCCGCCGCCTCGCCGATGAGCTGCAGACCATACGCCCACGCGAGCTGCTCTACGCGGCCTCCATACCTTTGTTTACCGCAGGTGCAGGTGCCCCATATCTGCCCGCCTTTGGCAAATCTGGGAGCGAGCCAGCCTCTAGTCCCGGCCCGCAGCAAGCGGATGCAGGATCGCGAGCCCTCCAGCTTGACCAGGCCTCCGTCCGCTGGAGTGAGACTCCGCTCGACGACTGGATCTTCGCCGCCGACTATGCCATTCCGCAGCTGGAGGCACATTTCAAGGTGCTCTCGCTCGAAGGCTTCGGCCTCGCCGGCCACGGCGCCGCCGCCTGCGCCGCCGGAGCCATCCTGCACTATGCCCGGCAGACGCAGCGCGGCTCGCTCGATCACCTCGACCGTATCAGCTACTACGAGCGCCAGAACTGCCTCGTCCTCGACGCCGTCACCGTGCGCAACCTCGAACTGATCGAGCCGCTCTTTGCCGGCTCGGCCGACGCTGTCACCCTCTTTCGCGCCCTCGACTGCACCCTGACGCCGATGGGCAAGCGCCTGCTGCGTGCCTGGATGCTACGCCCATCCATCGATCTTGCCGAAATCAACCAGCGCCTCGGCGCCGTTGCCGCCGCCCATGCCGCGCTGATTCAACGCGAAGAGCTGCGGCGCTCGCTCGACGGCATCCTCGACATCGAGCGCCTGCTCAGCCGCATCACCCTGGAGACGGCCAATCCGCGCGACCTGCTCGCCCTTGCAGCATCGCTGGCAAAGCTGCCGCATGTTCACCTGGCGCTCGCCCACTTCCCTGCCGCGCGCTTTGCCTGCCTCCGCGATCTGCTCGATCAACTTTCCGACGTGCGCGAGCGCATCGAGCGCAGCATCGTCGCCGAACCGCCCATCACGCTGAACGACGGCGGAGTCATTCAGAGCGGCATCGACGCCGAACTCGACGAGCTGCGCGACATCAGCCAGAACAGCAAGCGCTACATCGCGCAGATCGAGCAGCGCGAGCGCGAGCGCACCGGCATCGCCTCGCTCAAGGTGAAGTTCAACAACGTCTTCGGCTTCTACATCGAGATCAGCAAGGCCAACCTGCATCTGGCGCCCACCGATTACGAGCGCAAGCAGACGCTGGTGGGAGCCGAGCGCTTCACCACTCCCGAGCTGAAGGAGTACGAAGCGAAGGTGCTGGCGGCCGAAGAGAAGATCGTCG
>Ga0326727_10024848_pt1 | contig 11289 bp, 6 predicted proteins | sample MB2enrmetagenome_FD_207643 | JGI IMG/M metagenome (GOLD analysis project Ga0326727, IMG submission 207643) | Lab enriched peat soil microbial communities from McLean, Ithaca, NY, United States - MB29MY | ecosystem: Environmental > Terrestrial > Soil > Wetlands > Peat | place: USA: New York... | reverse complement strand
TCCTGAATTTGATTTCACCCTCCTTCCATTCACCCCTCATGCAACCCCTCTTGAGAGGAGTCGCCCAATGACCTCGCCCGACCTCTCTCTGAATTTGCTGGGGCCTGAGGCGATCGTCGTCGCCGCCGCCTTCTTCGTTCTGACACTCGATTTGACAGTCCTGCGCCAAAAGCCGGCCCTTTTCCGCGCGCGCGCCGCCGCGCTGGCCGCTTGCGTGGGCTGCGCCGCCGCCATGTTGTGGCTCGTCCTCCTGCCGGCCTGTGGATCCTCCGCCACGCTGGCGCTGACGCCGATGACGCAATTCCTGAAATTGATCTTGCTGGCCCTGAGCATCTTTACCGCGGTCATTTCTCTCAACGCGCGCTTTACCCGCCACGTCGGCGAGTTTTTCGCGCTCCTCCTTCTGGCAACCGCCGGATTGATGCTCCTGATCAGTTCCGACAATCTCCTGATGATTTTCCTCGCGCTGGAATTGCTCAGCCTCCCCCTTTACGCCTTGGCCGCCTTCGACAAAACCAGTCTCCCGTCGGCCGAAGCCGCCTTGAAATACTTTTTGTTCGGCGGCATCTCCGCCGCCTTCACCCTCTTTGGCATCAGCTTGATCTACGGAATCACTGGCCAAATCCAACTCGCGGCCATTGTCCCCGTTCTTCAGGCCCAGCCCGCGGAGCCGGTTTTCTATGCCGCACTGGTCATGACGCTCATCGGCTTGGCCTTCAAGCTCGCGGCGGCGCCCTTCCACTTCTGGGCGCCGGATGTTTATCAAGGCGCTCCCACCCCGGTGGCTTCCTTCATTGCCTCGGCTTCCAAAGTCGGCGCCTTTTTCGTTTTGGCCAGGATATTGTTGACTGGATTCTGGCCCGGACGCGGCGGCGCCGCCCTGGGCGGCTTTGCCCCCGGCTGGATGCCGGTCCTGGCGGCGATCTCCGTCCTGTCAATGGTCGCCGGCAATCTCGCCGCCCTGGTGCAGACCAGCCTCAAACGACTCCTGGCCTACTCCGCCATTGCCCATGCCGGCTTCGCGCTCCTCGCCTTTTTCGGGACCGCCCCCCGCGCTCGTCCCTCGCTCCTTTTCTACGTGATCACCTACGCGCTGACTGTCGTGGGCGCTTTTGCCGTCGTGGCCGCGGTCGAAACCGCTGGCGGACGGGATCGCCTCGCTGATTTTGCGGGTTTGAGCCGGCGCGCGCCTTTGCTTTCCTTCTGTATGCTCGTGTTTATGCTTTCACTGGCCGGCATTCCGCCCCTCTCCGGCTTCTTCGCCAAATTTTACGTTTTCGTTGCCGCCGCCGCCGGCGCGCCCAATCTGGGGCTGCTCTGGCTGGTGATTGTCGCCGTTGCCGCCAGCGCCGTCTCTCTTTACTATTACCTGCAAGTCGTCAAGCAGATTTATGCCGCCGAACCTCCGCCCGGTCTCCTGCAGCGCCCGGCTCTGTCGGCCCAGCTTGCCATCGCTCTTCTGGCGGCGGCCGTCATCGCCCTCGGCTGCGCCCCATCCCTCCTCCTTTCCAAGCTCTCCACAGCCCTCCAATTCTCCGCCTTTTGATTTATGAATACACCCGTTGAACCCGACAATTCTTCCGCCGCCAAGTTTGCCACCCTCGACGGAAACGAAGCCGCCGCCTCCGTCGCTTATCGTCTGGTGGAAACCGTGGCCATTTTCCCAATCACTCCTTCTTCCCCCATGGCCGAATTCTGCGATCAATGGTCGGCCGAAGGCCGTCCCAATTTATGGGGCACCGTCCCGCGCCTGGTCGAGATGCAGTCCGAAGCCGGCGCGGCCGGCGCCGTTCACGGGATGCTCCAAGTCGGCTCTCTGAGCACGACCTTCACCGCTTCGCAAGGCCTCCTGATGATGATCCCAAACATGTACAAAATCGCCGGTGAACTCCTCCCCTTCTGCATGCATGTCAGTGCCCGCGCCCTCGCCACTCATGCCCTCTCCATTTTTGGCGATCACTCCGATGTCATGGCCTGCCGGCAGACAGGTTTTGCCCTCCTCTCCTCCGCCTCGGTCCAGGAAGCCCAGGACCTGGCTTGTATCGCCCATACCGCCACCCTTCAATCGCGCGTGCCGTTCCTCCACTTCTTCGACGGTTTCTGCACCTCGCATGAAGTCTCCAAAATCCAGGTCCTCACCGACGTTCATTTGCGCCAAATGCTCCAGGAGTGCGATCTCGCCATCCAGTCCTTTCGCTCCCACGGCCTCTCCCCCGACCGCCCGTGCGTCCGCGGCACCGCCCAGAACCCCGACGTCTTTTTCCAGGCGCGCGAGGCCTGCAATCCCTTCTACGATCGCCTCCCGTCCATCGTCCAGGACGAAATGAACCGCTTCGCCGCTATCACCGGCCGCCCCTACCATTTGTTCGATTACTCGGGCCACCCGCAGGCCAGGCGCGTCATCGTCATCATGGGGTCGGGCGCTGTGACGGCCAGCCAAACCGCCGCCTGGCTTGCCGCTCGCGGCGAAAAAGTGGGTGTCCTCTCCGTGCGCCTCTATCGCCCCTTTGACATTGAGGCCTTCGTCAGCGCCCTCCCGCCCTCCACCTGCCGTATCGCCGTGCTCGATCGCACCAAGGAGCCGGGCGCTCTCGGCGAACCGCTCTATCTCGACGTCGTCGCCGCCTTGCGCGAGGCCTCCGACAAGGGCCTTGCTGCCTTCGACGCCGAAGTCCAGACCGTCGGCGGTCGTTACGGCCTTTCTTCAAAGGAGTTTACCCCGGCAATGGTCAACTCCGTGTTCGACGAAATGAAGAAACTCACTCCAAAAAATCACTTCACCGTTGGCATTGTCGATGATGTCTCCCATACCTCGCTGCCGTGCAACAGTGACTTTGACATCGAGCCGGACGATGTCGTCCGCGCCGTCTTTTTCGGTTTGGGGGCTGACGGCACCGTCGGCGCCAATAAGAATTCCATCAAGATCATCGGCGAAGACACCGCCAATTTCGCCCAGGGCTATTTCGTGTACGACTCCAAAAAGTCCGGCTCCGTCACCATTTCGCACCTGCGTTTTGGCCCGCGCCCCATTGACGCCCCTTACTTGATCAAACGCGCCAATTTCGTTGCCTGCCACCAATGGCAGTTCCTGGACCGCTACGACGTGCTCGAATGCGCCGCCGACGGCGCTGTTTTCCTGCTCAATTCTCCATACGGCCCTGACGATACCTGGAACCATTTCTCCCTTGAAATGCAGCAAACCATCCTCGCCAAAAAACTCAAATGTTATGTGATCGATGCTTTTAAAGTGGCCAAAGCCGCCGGCATGGGCGGCCGCATCAACACCATCATGCAAACCTGTTTCTTCGCCATTTCCAACGTCCTCCCGCCCAAGGAAGCCATCGCGCAAGTCAAGAAGGCCATTGCCAAAACCTACGCCAAAAAAGGCCAGGCCGTCGTGGACAGGAATTTCGCCGCTGTGGACCAGACCCTCTCGGCCTTGTACCAATTGCAGGTGCCCGACGCCGTTTCCACCGCCCGGCATCAGCCCCCGGCCGTCCCGCCGGAGGCCCCGGACTTTGTCCGGCGCATCACCGCTCTCATGCTCGCCAACAAGGGCGACCTCCTGCCCGTCAGCGCATTCCCCGTCGATGGCACCTGGCCCTCCAACACCAGCCGATGGGAAAAGCGCGCCATTGCCTTGGAAATCCCGCAATGGGACCCCGCTCTTTGCATCCAATGCAACAAATGCGTCCTGGTCTGTCCGCACGCCGCCATTCGCGCCAAGTTCTATCCCGCCGCCAGGCTCGCCGGCGCTCCCCCGTCATTCCAGGCCGTCGATTTCCGCTCCCAGCAATGGCCGGACTCCAAATATACCCTCCAGGTCGCCCCGGAGGATTGCACCGGCTGCGCCCTGTGCGTCGTGGTTTGCCCGGCCAAATCCAAAACCGATCCCAAACACAAAGCCATTAACATGACAACGATGGCTCCCCTCCGCCAGCGTGAGTCTGTCAATTATTCCTTCTTCCTTGGCCTCCCCGCTCCCGACTCCACCGGCCTGCCCATCGATGTCAAAAGCACCCAGTTCCGCCAGCCCCTCATCGAGTTCTCGGGCGCCTGTTCCGGCTGCGGTGAAACTCCCTACATCAAGCTCCTCACTCAATTGGCCGGCGACCGCCTCATCATTGCCAACGCCACGGGCTGCTCCTCCATTTTCGGCGGCAACCTCCCCACCTCCCCCTATGTCATCAACGCCGATGGCCGCGGCCCGGCCTGGTCCAACTCCCTCTTTGAGGACAACGCCGAATATGGCTTCGGCCACCGCCTGGCTCTCGACAAACAATCTGAATTCGCTCGCGAACTCGCCCTCAAGTTGGCGCCGCAACTCGGCGACACTCTGGTGGAGCAACTGCTTAACGCCCCGCAAAACAACGATTCCGAAATCGCCGCCCAACGCCAGCGCGTCCTCCAATTGCGCGCGCGCCTGCACCAACTCGATCATCCCCAGGCCCCCACTCTCCACATTCTCGCCGACGCTTTTGTCAAAAAATCCGTCTGGATTATTGGCGGCGACGGCTGGGCTTACGACATTGGGTTTGGCGGCCTCGATCATGTCATTGCCATGAACCGCAAAGTCAACATCCTCGTTCTGGATACTGAGGTTTACTCCAATACCGGCGGTCAGCAATCCAAAGCCACTCCCATCGGCGCGGCTGTCAAGTTCGCTGCCGCCGGCAAGCGCACCGCCCGCAAAGACCTCGGTCTCATCGCCATGGCTTATGGCACCGCTTATGTCGCCCAGGTCGCCCTCGGCAGCAAGGATTCACAAACTCTCAAAGCCTTCGAGGAGGCCGAATCCTATCCCGGCGCCTCCCTCATCATTGCCTACTGTCCCTGCATCGAACACGGCTACCCCATGGGCTTGAGCCTCGATCAGCAAAAACTCGCCGTGGACACCGGCTTTTGGCCTCTCTACCGTTTCGACCCCCGCCGTCTCGCCGACGGCCAGCCCGCCTTGAAACTCGATTCCCCCGCCCCCAAAGTTCCACTGCAAAAGCTTTGGGCCTCCGAGCGCCGCTTTCAAATCCTCGAATCCCAGGACCCCCAAGGCGCAAAAGAAATTCTCCAAACCGCCCAAGCCGCCGTGCATGACAAATTCGCCTTCTACCAGCGCATGGCCTCCCTTCCAGCCTCAACTCGCGCCCCAGGCCCCAAAGAAACCGCAACCCCGTAATCCATCACACGCCTTTGGTAGCGCGACCGTCCCGGTCGCCGTGGCTGGCGTCTCGCCAGCCACATTCCCGGCCCCGGGTTTTCGCATTCCCATGGCGGTCGTATCGAGTTGTGCCCGTTGGCCGGCTGATTCCGCAAATCCGCCTTGGCAGCCCGGCCCAAACGCGGGACAATGCCCGCCGCATGACCTTTTTGCCCGTAGTTGAAAGGGAATTGCGCGTGGCGGCGCGGCGGCGCGAAACCTATCGCGCGCGCTTCGTGGCGGCCATCCTCGCCTCGGCCTTCACCGCCTTCGTTCTGCGGATTGCCAGTGGATCGAACGCCGAGAAGGGCGCGACCCTGTTCCAATGCCTGGCGGCGCTGGTTTTTCTTTTTGCCACCCTGGTCGGCACGGTCGTTACCGGCGATTGCATCAGCGAGGAAAAGCGGGAAGGAACGCTCGGATTGCTATTCTTGACAGATCTGAAAGGCTACGATGTCGTGCTCGGAAAACTGGTGGCGCGCTCTGTCAATTCGTTCTACGGCATGGCCGCCGTGGTCCCGGTGCTCGCGATCGCCTTCCTGATGGGCGGGGTCACGCGCGGCGAGTTGCTGCGCGTGGCGCTGGTGTCAATGAATCTGTTGTTTTTCTGTCTGAGCGCGGGCATGGTGGCCTCCGCCCTATGCCGCCGTGACCGCTCGGCGCTGGGCCTGTCGGCTGCGCTGGTGATCCTGCTCGCGGTCGCCGGGCCGCTGGCCACGCAATTGCACCCTCATCCGAACGCCTATCCGCACGCCGCGCTCATCTCCAGCCCCGTTTACGGGTGCTTCCTCGTCTTCGACGATGCCTACAAGGGAACTGGCCGCATCGACTTCGTCCTCAACGCCGTCACGACGCAACTCTACGCGTGGACCTTTCTTGGCCTGGCCTGCTGGATTACCCCCCGCTCCTGGCAGGACAAGGGGACGAACGACCGATGGCGCCAACCGCAGGACCAGGGCGCTTCTTCGCGCCGCGCCTCCTTGCGCGCCACTTTGCTGGAGGTCAATCCGTTCCTTTGGCGCGCCTCGCGGGGCAGGTGGAAGCGCACGGCCGTTTGGCTGGCGCTGGTTATCCAGGCGCTTGTCTGGCTCTGGTACGGACATACCCACTACATCGATCTGTTTGACCCGGCGACGGATGTCATGGTGCTGTTGTGCGCCGGATTGTGCTTGAAAATGTTCGTGGCTGGCGACGCGGGGCGGACGCTGGCCGAAGATCGGCGCAGCGGGGCATTGGAGTTGATTCTCGTGACACCGCTGCCGGTGGAACAGATCGTCCGAGGGCAGCTTTTGGCCCTGCGCCGCCGGTTCCTGGCTCCTGTGGCGGCCGTGTTGCTGGCCAACGCCTGGTTCCTGGTGATGGAGTTGCGTCATGGGCCAAATCTCAGTTTGGACACCGATGACCGTAATGGGTTGATTTGGCTCCATTTGGTCATTGCCGCCTTTCTCGTGATGGACCTGCTCGCAATCAGTTGGGTCGCTATATGGCGCGGATTGCTCGCCCGCAAACCCAATTGGGCGGGGTTGCCCGCCCTGTTGCTGATTGTCCTGCTGCCATGCACGATATTCGTCCTGGCTATGTCGTTGGTTGAGATTGTGAATCCAAGTTGGCCCGGTCTCCTTGTTTTCTGGTGTTTGCTTGGTCTCACAGCCATCGGCTTTTTTGCGCCCATGGCGCGCTTGAAATTGCTTAACCATTTCCGCGCTGCGGTGTCCGGCGATTACAGGAAGCGCTGGCCGCGCGCAGTTGTGCCCGAGGTCAGATGACATTTTCACCCATAATCGAACGCGAATTGCGGGTAGCCGCCCGGCGCCCGGCCACCTATTGGATCCGATTCGCGGCCGCCCTGATCGGATGCGTTCTCGCTGCCTGCCTCTTGAACGTCTTCAGCAACTCCGCCGTGCCGAGCGGCGCCGTTCTGTTCCGGGGCCTCGCCATCCTCGCTTTCTCCTACGCCGCCATCGCCGGCCTCCAGGCGACCAACGACTCCATCAGCGGGGAAAAACGCGAAGGGACACTCGGCTTGCTATTCTTGACAGATCTCAAGGGCCGCGACGTGGTCTATGGAAAGCTCGTGGCCGCGTCGATCCATTTGTTTTACGGTTTGCTGGCCGTCGCGCCGGTGCTGGCCGTCGCGCTGCCGCTGGGGGGCGTGACGGGGCGGGAGTTCTTCCGCGCCGTCCTGGTGGCCCTGGATCTGTTATTCTTCTTTACCAGCGTCGGTTTGGCCGCCTCTTCGCTCTGCCGGCTGCCCAATCGGGCTTTGGTGCTGGCCGTCGCCACGGCCGCCATGCTGGTGGTCGGATGCCCTCTGTGCGCCCGCTTCCGGCTGCTCCCGGCCGGAGCGATGGTTTGCTCCCCGGCCTTGGGCTGTTTTCTGGCGTTCGACCAGTACTACGCCCCTGCGCTCTTCTGGCTCAACGCGCTGGTGACCCAGCTTTATGCCTGGTCCTTTATTTCGCTGGCCTGCTGGGTCACCCCGCGCGCTTGGCAGGACGTCCCAACCGGCAAAGTGGTGCGCCCCCGCGGCGCTCCCTCTCCCCGACAGGTGAAGTCGCGCGCCAGATTGTTGGACGCCAATGCCTATCTGTGGCGCGCGTCGCGCCCGGAGGCCAAGCGCGCTCTGGTTTGGGTGCTGCTGCTGCTGGTGGCAGCGGTCTGGCTCCGCGCCCCCTTCGATCCTCAAAACGACCTCGTCATGCTCCTGGTCGCGGGCACCTTGCTCAAATGCTGGCTCGCGGGGGAGGCGAGCTGGATGTTTTCCGACGACCGGCGGAGCGGCGCCTTTGAACTGCTGCTCAGCACGCCCTTGGGCGCGGAAGCGATCATCCGCGGGCAGCGGGCGGCGTTATGGCGGCAGTTTGCCGCCCCTGTGACCGCGCTGCTGCTGGCCAACTCGGCCACGCTGGTCATGGAAATCTGGCGCGCCCCGACGGCGGCCAACCACGAGTTGCTGATCTGGGTTCACATCATTGCCGGCGTGTCGCTGGTGATCGAATTGCTGGCCCTGGCGTGGGTCGGGATGTGGCAGGGGTTGATCCACCACAAATCCACTCGCGCCGCGCTCCTTGCTCTGGCGCGGATTCTGGCGATCCCGTACGCCTTCTTTTTCGCCGTGCTTTTTATTTACTCGCTGGATCGGACTGTTGATCTTCCCGAACTTCTTCGGCGTCGCCACCAATTTCTTCTTTGCCTTGGAGGCCAATACCAAGCTGCGCGCCGCCTTCCGCACCGTGGCCTCCGAGGGTTACACGCCCCCCGTGCGCCGGGCGGACATTGAGGACGAGCCGCCCCCGGCGCTGGTGGAAGCCAAGTAACCTTCCTCTATTTATCCGCGTGCTACCCCTCCCAGATTCTTCTTTCCATTGCGGGAATTGGGTGTATATTTGCCTGCAAGTCATTACGGGCCAGATTCCCGTCGGGCGGGTGATGGGAATGGTTGAACCTTGAAAAGAGGCGGCTTTTCGCCTCTGGCGGGGGGATGTGGCGGTTTTTTCAAAAAAACTGTTGCCACATCTGTGTCCGTCGATTATATTCCGCGCTCCGTTTGCCCAACTGGGCCGCGGGAAAGACGCTTAAATGCCGACGATTAATCAACTCGTCCGAAAAGGACGTAACAAATTGCGCAGCAAGTCCAAAGCTCCGGCCTTGCAGACTTCGCCGTTTCGACGCGGCGTCTGCATCCAGGTCATGACGCGGACTCCCAAAAAGCCCAATTCCGCCATGCGCAAGGTAGCCAAGGTCCGCCTCACCAACGGCTTCGAGGTCATCGCCTATATCCCCGACGAAGGCCATAATTTGCAGGAGCACTCCATTGTCCTGGTCCGCGGCGGGCGCGTCAAAGACCTGCCGGGAGTGCGCTACCACATCGTCCGCGGCACTCTTGATGCTGCTGGTGTGGAAAAACGGCGTGTCAGCCGCTCAAAGTACGGCGTTAAGCGCCCCAAAGTGGCAAAAGTTGCCGCCAAACCGGCGGAACCACCGCCACCAACTACGTGATTTTTTATGTCCCGACGACGCAGAGCATATAAGAGACCGCTGCTGGAAGACAGCAAATACCACAGCACCTTGGTGTCGCGCCTGGTCAATACGGTCATGTCCAATGGCAAAAAGACCACCGCGCAACGCATTGTCTATGGCGCCTTCGACGAGATCGCCGCCAAGAACCCGAACACCAATCCACTGGAGATTCTCCAGCGCGCGGTCGATAACGCCAAACCGCGCCTGGAAGTCAAACCCCGCCGCGTCGGCGGAGCGACCTATCAAGTGCCGATGGAGGTGCCTTCCGACCGCCAGTTCTCCCTGGCCATGCGCTGGCTGGTCGATCTGGCCGATGCCCGCAAAGGCACCGCCATGAAAGAGGCCCTGGCGGCCGAAATCCTGGATGCTTTCCAGGGCCAGGGCAACGCCATCCGAAAACGTGACGAGGTACACAAAATGGCCCAGGCCAACAAGGCCTTTGCTCATTTCCGTTGGTAATCAGTTTGCAATTTTATACGCCCCGGGATCGATCCTGAATCGGGGCTTTTTTATTATATGACAGAAGCAGTTTTAGAAAAAAAAGCGGTCAATTCGCACGCCCGCAAGCACCCGATGGAGCGGACTCGCAACATTGGCATCGCCGCGCACATTGACGCCGGCAAGACCACTACCACCGAGCGCATTCTCTATTACACCGGCCTGATCCACAGAATCGGCGACGTCGATGACGGCAACACCGTCACGGACTGGATGGAACAGGAGCGCGAGCGCGGGATCACCATTACCTCCGCCGCCGTCACCTGCCACTGGATTCCACAGAAGGAAGACAGCCTCCAAAAGCTCTTCACCGGCGCCGCCCATCGCATCAACATCATTGACACGCCGGGACACGTCGATTTCACCGCCGAAGTCGAACGCTCCATGCGCGTCCTCGACGGCGCGGTCGCCGTCTTTTGCGGTGTGGCGGGCGTGCAGCCGCAATCGGAAACCGTCTGGCGCCAGGCCACCAAATACGGTGTGCCCCGCATCGCCTTTGTCAATAAGATGGACCGCACGGGGGCCAATTTCGAGAATGCCCTCAACGACATGCGCACCAAGCTCAACGCTTACGCCTTCCCCGTCTATCTGCCCATCGGCGCCGAAGACAGTTTTGAGGGTGTCATCGATGTCATCAACCAAAGGGCCATCACCTGGGGCAAGGGCGAAGTCGTCAAGGAAGGCCTCAGCTATGTCGTCACCGACATTCCCGCCGAATTGGAGGAAAAGGCCCGCGCGGCCTTGCGCGAATTGATTGACGCCGTCTCGAACAAAGACGACGAGATTGCCGAGTTGGTCATCGAGGGAAAACACATCCAGCCCCTGGTCCTCAAAGCCGCCATCCGCCGCCTGGTCTGCAAAAACGAAATGGTTCCAGTCCTCTGCGGCTCCGCCTTCAAGAAAAAGGGCGTCCAGCCCCTCCTCGACGCCATCGTTGACTATCTGCCCAGCCCTCTGGAAGTTCCCCCCGCCGAAGGGATCGAGCCGGGCACCGACAACGTCGTCGTGGTTGAACCCGACGACAAGGGCAAGTTTTGCTCCCTGGCCTTCAAGCTCTGGACCGATGTTTATGCCGGCAAGCTGGTCTTTTTCCGCGTCTATTCCGGCCACCTCCGCAAGGGCGGCACCATCTACAATCCGCGCACTCGCCGGCGCGAACGCGTTTCCCGCCTCATGATCATCCAGGGCAGCGAGCGCAAGGACGTCGAGCAGGTCCACGCCGGCGATATCGCCGCCCTCGTCGGTTTGCGCAATATCCAGACCGGCGACACCCTCTGCGACGAGGATTTCGATGTCATGCTCGAACCACCCACTTTCCCACAGCCCGTCATCAGCATGGCGGTGGAGCCAAAGACCAAAGCCGACCGCGAGAAACTGGGCGAGGGCCTCCAGCGTTTGGCCGAGGAAGACCCCACCTTCCGCTGCTTTACCAATGAGGACACCGGCCAGCTTATCATCGCCGGCATGGGTGAATTGCACCTCGAAATTATCGTGGATCGACTCAGGCGCGAATTCAAAGTCGATGCCTCCACAGGCGCGCCCCAGATTGCCTACCGCGAAACCGTCACCGCCAAGGC
>Ga0326727_10024847_pt1 | contig 11289 bp, 11 predicted proteins | sample MB2enrmetagenome_FD_207643 | JGI IMG/M metagenome (GOLD analysis project Ga0326727, IMG submission 207643) | Lab enriched peat soil microbial communities from McLean, Ithaca, NY, United States - MB29MY | ecosystem: Environmental > Terrestrial > Soil > Wetlands > Peat | place: USA: New York... | reverse complement strand
GTGTGGACAGGATCGAGCGCGCTGCTGCGGGTCACGCCACCGAGACGGCCAGCGCGGCACGGGCCGCCGACGGGGCAGTGGAGCCGATCGAGGGGCACCCGTGGGTGAACCAGCGCGATCCGGCCCAGCGTCTCGGCCCCGACGGCCGCCTCGCCGTCAGCCGCCGTGCGCCCATCTGGGCTAACGTCCCCGACGAGCAGTGGAACGACTGGCGTTGGCAGCTATCCCGCCGCATCAACACGCTCGAGGAGATGGCGCGGGTCCTGAACCTGACTGACGACGAGCGCGAAGGGCTCGGTGCGCCTGACAAGTTCCGCGTCGACGTCACGCCGTACTTCGCTAGCCTGATCGACCCGGACGACCCCAACGACCCGATCCGCCGCCAAGTCATCCCCACCGGCCGCGAGCTGCGCGCCTTCACCGGGATGATGGAAGATTCGCTCGCCGAGGACCGGCACTCGCCCGTCCCGGGCCTCGTCCATCGCTACCCCGACCGCGTCCTGATGCTGATCACCACGCAGTGCGCGAGCTACTGCCGCTATTGCACTCGCTCCCGCATCGTGGGCGACGCTAGCCAGAACTTCAACCGCCGAGAGCACGAAGCGCAGCTCGACTACATCCGTCGCACGCCGCAAGTCCGCGACGTCCTGATCTCGGGTGGCGACGGCCTGACCCTTGCCCCGAAGCTCCTCGAGCAGGTAATCCGTGGACTTCGCGAGATCCCCCACGTGGAGATCATCCGCCTCGGCAGCCGCGTGCCGGTCTTCCTGCCGCAACGGATCGACGACGAGCTGTGTGACATGCTCGCGAAGTACCACCCGCTCTGGCTCAACATCCACGTGAACCATCCCGACGAGATCACACCGGAGCTGGCTCGCGCGTGCGACAAGCTCGCTCGCGCCGGGGTTCCCCTCGGGAATCAGTCGGTGCTGCTCGCCGGCGTCAATGACTGCGTCCACATCCAGCGCGATCTCGTGCAAAAGCTCGTCGCAATCCGGGTGCGGCCCTACTACTTGTACCAGTGCGACCTGGTCGAGGGTGCCGGGCATTTCCGAACGCCTGTCGGCAAAGGGCTGGAGATCATGGAAGGGCTGCGCGGACACACGTCGGGCTACGCGGTCCCGACATACATGATCGACGCGCCGGGCGGGGGCGGGAAGATCCCGGTAATGCCCAACTACCTGATCAGTTACTCGGACCACAAAGTCGTGCTGCGCAACTACGAGGGCTACATCACCACGTACGAGGAACCCGCGGAGTACACGCCACACGACCGGTCGAAGTGCTGGTACTGCCAGCACCAGCGACCGGAGCCCGGCCAGAAGGGCGTCTCGGCCCTGCTCGACGGCGACGCCATGTGGATTGAGCCGGCTGGGTTCGCCGAGATCCACACCCGCGGAGCCACGGCAGGCCACCGCTTGCAGGATCCCTCGAAATGGGTGCCCCTCGGCGTCGGCCCGATCGAGGGTCGGCAAGTCCGCCCAGCGCTCGGAGAGGGTAGGGCGATCGCCGACGATGGCGCTGCGTCCGGCGAGGGCAGTCCGGCTGCCCAGCCCGGACCCGGCGAGGAACCGCGCTCCGTGCCCGGTCGGCCCAACGCCACCGTCAACCACGAGCTCCTGTAGAAGAGCGCCCGGGGATCTCGGGGGGTTCCCGCGCCCGAGCGCCATGCAGACCATCAAGCGGCTCGCCGGCGAGGTGCGGCTGAGTACTCCCCGCCGAGAGCGCCGATGCAGCCTAGTTCCGGCGTCCCCCGAAGATCGCGCGTGCGATGCGCACCTCGTCGCGGTCGGGCGCCTCCGGCAGTTCCTCGAGGTAGCGATCGAGCCCGCAAACGGCGTCCGTGAACCGGCCGCACCGACCGTACAGGAGGGCGCGGTCACGGCGGAGCGCGGGATCCTGCGGGTCTAGGATCACCAGTAGCTCGAGCGTCGAGAGCGCCTGCCCCCACTCGCGTCGCGAGAGGTAGATCCCTCGCAGGTTGCCCAAGATGCGGGCGATGATCTCGCGGCGCGCCGCCGGGCGCAGCATCGAGCGACGGAACGGAACGGCGCGCCCCAGCGCCTCCCGCATCACGCGTTCACAGCCGTCTGGAGACAATGTCCGTCCCGCCTCGTACGGGTCGATCAGCCGGCCGTTGGGTCCGCCGAGGATGAAGTGCCCGGGCAGACCAATCCCGAACAGCGGCAGCCCCAGTCTCCAGCCCACCTCGAGCTCGAGCACGCCGAGTGCGATCGGCAGGCCGCGCCGGAGCCGGAGGACGTCGGCGAGGTACGTGTGTCGCGGCTCCCACGCGTCGCGTGGCGCCCCGCGCAGCGCGAGCTCCTCGTACAGCAACCGGTGCAGCCCGGCGAGGATCGTCTCGACCTCGGCGGGCGCACGGAAATCCGCATCGCGCCGGGCAGCCCCGCGAAGGACCGAAGGAAGCTCGGCGCGGACGCGGTCGGCGAGCGAGTCCAGTTCGTCAGCCAGGCCGCGCGGAGTGGAGGTCGGATCGGCCTCCGCGGCGATGCAGGCGCAGGCTGCGGCCAGGTCGATCAGCGGGTCCGGGCGCGCGACGAGCTCGGCGAACGGCGCGCGCAGGGCGGTCGGTTGGGGTGCGCCGGGAAGATCCCGCGGAGAAGGCTCGGGCATGGGCGGATGGTAGGCGAGGGCGGCCTCACCTGTCGCACGGACGCGACCGTGATAGCCTCGGCGACGCCCATGGTCACGCTCCGCGACGTCCACGGCCTGCCCGATCCCGACTTCTCGCCACCGGTCGTGGCCGAGTCCGGCGACCCGTTTGCCGCTGTCCGGATCGTGCACCTGCTCGCGCAGATTCCGAGGGGCGAGCCGGTCCGCCTCCGCGACGTCGTCGATGCCCTCAACGCGCGCTGGCTCGGCTGGTCGTTCGACCGCCAGGTGGTCACGGACGCCATCGTGCAGCTGCAGGCGAACTGGATGAGCGACTACCGGACCGTCGACGGGATCCGGCTCGAGCGGGACGCCTACGGCGACACCGTGACGATCGAGGACTCGAGCCGCGTCGATCCGTGGATGGTCCTCCAGGTGCGTGCGCTAGCCGACACGTGCCGGGGTCGGCTGCGCGACTTTGCCCGCGACGGGGGCGCGATCCCGTGATCGCGCCCCGGGATCCCGCGGAGCCGGCGGTACCCGCCAACTCGCGGCCCCGTTCGGGCCACGTGTGGGCGAACGGCCTACTGGTGCCATCGGGGGCGCCGCTCTTTGCGGCGTCCGACCGGGCATTTCAGGTCGGCGACGGGGTCTTCGAGACGGTCCGCGTCTGCGAGGGACGTGTCCTCGAGCTGGCGCTCCACGTTGCACGGCTCGTCGGCTCGGCCCGGGCGCTGGAGATACCGCTCCGAGACGACCTGGAGTCGATCCTCCGGCGCGCGATCGCCGAGCTGCTGGCGGCGGACGAGCTGAACGCACCCGGCCTAGAGGTCTCGGTGCGCGTCACGGTGAGCCGCGGGCCGGTCGAGGGAAGGAACCTGCTCCCGCCGCGCGACGTCCTGCCCACGATTGTGGTTCAGGCGTGGCCCGTGTCGCCGCCGTCAGCGGAGCTCTTGTCGCGGGGGCTGCACCTCGCGATCTCGAGGATCCGCCGCGACCCGCATAGCCCGCTGGCCAGCGTGAAGACAACCAGCCGGGCCGAGTTCGTCTATGCGCGGCTCGAGGCGCGCCGCGCTGCTGCAGACGATGCGTTGTTCCTCACCGTTGACGGGTACCTCGCCGAGGCCACGTCCGCGAGCCTGTTCCTCGTGCGGCGAGGGGCCGAGCTGCTCACGCCCGCTTTGGGCTGCGGGATCCTCGTCGGAACCACCCGCGAGTGGCTGCTTGGATGGGCTCCGACGGCCGGTTTGGCGGTCTACGAAGGGTGGCTCCTCCCCGCCCACTTGTTTGCCGCGGGCGAGGCGTTTCTCGCGAGCTCGGTGGCCGGCGTGCTGCCCGTCACGCGAGTTGACGGGCGGATCATCGGGAACGGGCTGCCCGGGCCGTGGACACAGCGGGCTCGTGATGCGCGGGAGGCGTATGCCTGCAGCCCTACGCAGGCAGCGCCCGCCGGATGACCTCGCGGAGGACGTTCGGCGCGAGACGTGGCATGCTCCCCGCATGTGCCATGAAGCAGACGCCCATCCCCCCGAACTTCCCCTTGACCTGCGCCCGGCGCCGATCGCCGGCGGGTCGATCGAGACCCTCGACCTTGTCCTGACGGCGGCCGATGGGAACCGCTTCCGGGCCTTTGAGGCACGCGCTCGCGAGCCGAAGGGCGGCGGACTCGTGATCTTTCCCGACTGGCGAGGTCTGGGGCAGTTCTACGAGGAGCTCGCGATGCGCTTCGCGGAGTCCGGCTACGACGCGATCGCGTTCGACTACTTCGGCCGAACCGCCGGTCCGGACCCCCACCCGTTGGACTTCGACAACATGCCGCATATCGCGCGGGCCACCCCCGAGGGAGTCGCGTCGGATGCCGCCGCGGCGGCCGCGCAGCTGCGGGCTGGGGGGCGGGTGCGGGCCGTCGCGGTGCTCGGTTTCTGTTTCGGCGGGCGGCACGCTCTCATGCAGGGACTGCCCGGCGCGTCCGTCCAACCGGCGGCCGTGGTTTCGTTCTACGGCCAGCTCGGTCCTGGCAGGGACGGCGCGCCCGGTCCGCTCGCCGTCGCGGACCGGTTCGTCCAGCCCGTGCTGGGAAGCTACGGAGGACACGACGAGGGGATCCCGCCAGACCAGGTGCGGGAATTCGACCGGATCCTGACCTCCGCGGGCATCGCCCACGACGTCAAGGTCTACCCTCGCGCAACCCACTCTTTCTTCGATCGACGTCAGGACGAGTTCCGGGATGAGGCCGACGACGCCTGGCGCCGGACGCTGGCGTTCTTGGCACGCACACTGACGACTCCGGCCGCCGACTGACTGTGCGGCCGGCCGGCGACGGAAGCAGTCGGAGTGGAGCGGGACTTAACAATCGCCGAGGTGCACCGGCTAATGGCTGAGGGCGAGCGGCTGGCGCTGCCGCCGACGCTCGGCGGTCTGCGACTCTGGCTGCAGCTGTCCGACGATCCGCTGAGCACGGTCTGTGGGGGAACATGGGCCCCTACCACGTGTCTTGGCTCATGTGGGTCGTCCGCCGGCCCCGCCCGAGCGAGCTATAACACGCGACGAGGACATGGCATGCGTGCGGGGCGGTCGCCGCGCAGAAGACGGCAGTGCTGCGCATGAGCTGGCGGCCACTCGAGAAGCAGCGGATCCCGTTCGTGGGCGAGACCGACCGGTGACGGCGCGGGAGCTCGTCCCGGCGGTCGGGGGCGACCACGCGGTCCCGGCCCCTGATCCGATCGCCCGGGCCTACGTGCTGCTGGCCCTGCGGCTCGACCAGCACAGTCCCGGGCTCGTCGACGCGTACTTCGGTCCGCGAGACCTCAAGGCCCAGGTCGACATGGAGACCCTGGCGTCGCCGAGCCGACTGGCGGCAGAGGCGTCGGCCCTGCAGGCACGCGTGTCTTGCGACGTCGACGAGCCCGACCGACGGCGCTGGCTCCTGCGCCAGCTTGTTGCGCTGGAGACCCATGCGTCGCGACTGACCGGCGCGGCCATCCCGTACGTCGTGGAAGTCACGCGATACTTGGACGCCGCGCCGCAGCGCATGGCGGCTGCCACCAGTGCCGAGGTCCGGCGCGACCTCGAGAACCTGCTGCCCGGACCGGGGAGCCTCGCAGAGCGGCTGGCAGGGTGGGACGCCCGGTTCGTCGTCCCCCCAGACCGCGTCCGGGGAGTTGTGGACGTGCTGGTGCCGGCCATTCGCGAGGCGTCGATGGCGCGCTTCCCCGCCCCCGAGGGTGAGTCGATCCGGGTGAACCTGGTCACCGGTCACCCCTGGTCCGGATACAACTGGTACGACGGCGGTCTCCGATCCCGCGTCGACCTGAACTTGGATCTGCCGATCCGCCCGGCGGCGCTGGTCGACGTCCTCGCCCACGAGACCTACCCGGGGCATCACTTGGAGCACGCCTGGAAGGAGCGGCACCTCGTGCACGATCTCGGGCGGGTCGAGGCGACGGTCCTCCTGCTCAACGCGCCCGAGTGCTATGTGAGCGAGGGGCTCGCGGACCTCGGCGCCAGCTTCACGCTGGACGCGGGAGCACGCGCCGGCGTGCTACGCGCGGCGTGTCGCGCAGCCGGCCTGCCGGCCAGCGACGACGACGTGACCCGACAGGTCGCAATCCAGTCGAACCTGCGTCGTCTGCGGGGCGCCGACGGCACCGCGGCGCTCATGCTCCACGCGGATGGCCGGCCGCGCGACGAGGTCGAGGCGTTCCTGCAGGAGGAGGCGCTGATGTCGCCGGAGCGCGCCGCGAAGCGCCTGGAGTTCATCACGCACCCGCTGTCGAGGGCCTACGTCTTCTGCTACGCGGGCGGCGAGGCGCTGCTTCGCGACTGGTGTCGCTCGGCGGGCGCTAGCGAAGCGGATAGGGCGGGCGATGGGCACCCTGCGGGCGGGGCCACTCCCTCGAATGTCGGGGTGGCCGCGGCTGCTGCGATGTCCGGAGAACCGGCGCGAGCGCGCTTCCTCCGGCTGCTCACGGAACAGCTGACACCGTCGGGGATTGCCGTGGAGCTGGCCGGCGTACCCGCGGCCTGATCCCGCCGCGGGATCAGCGCGACGCCACGTATGCGGCTCCGGCATTCAGCAGCACCTCGAGCGGGCCCGAAATCCCGCCGAGTAGTCCTTGAAGGGGGTCGCCGCGATCCGCTGACCGAGCCTGAGCACCACTCTAGCGCGCCGCCGCCACTGGGTCGCCGCGACTGGACCACGCGTGATCGCGCCTAGGCCGCTGGCTAGCCCGTACAGCTGCGCGCCTGCGCCCGGCCGGAACGCTAGACTTCTTCCATGCAAGGCCCGGCCCGGGACCCCGTGAGCGTCTTCCAGCCCATGCCGGAGGCCGCCGCGAGGCTACGCGACGACCTGCCGTGGCTCGCCGCCGAGGCGCTGCGTGCGGCAATCCGCCGCGATCCGACACTCGAGACCCGGCACGACGCCGTCCATTTCCGGAGGTTTCTGCGCGACTGCGACGAGCACGTGTTCCAGCTCGCGCAGGCACTGGGAGACGGGCGCGCCGGACCCATGGCGGCGTACGTGAGCACTATCGTCCCCGTGTTCCGCCGCCGCCGCGTCCCACTCGAGGACCTCGGGACGATGCTGCTGGGCACCCTCGACGCAGCCCGGGTGGCTCTCCCGCCCGAGCAGGCCGAGGCCGCGACACTGATCGTCGAGGCAGGGCTGGCCCAGCTCGAGCGCCCACGTCATCTCGCCGGCGACCGCCCGCGCAACCCCATTCTGCAGCTCTTGTGGAAGGGTGCGGGGATCCTCGACTGAGGGATGCCATGACCATCAAGTGGGTCTACAGTGATCCGCTCATCATGAACGGCGAGCCGTTCTGCTACGCGACCCGCCTAACCGTGCGGAACATCCTGGAGATGCGCGCCCACGGCCTCACGCCGGACCGGATGATCGCCGAGCACCCGGAACTGCGGTCGGTCGGGATCGCAGAGGCTTTCCAGTACGCGGCCAGTCATCGCGAGCGGTACGACGCATTCTTCGAGGCGGACGGCTCATTGCGCGGGCCTGGGTATACGGCCGAGGAAGCCGCGCGGTTTCCCGAGCACCTGCGCGAGCTCCACGGGATCGTGACGACGCCCAGCGGCCGCGCGAGCGCCGCCTGATCTCCCCACTGGCGACGGCATCGAGGCCCCAGGGGCGTCCTCTTGGGGTCCTGGGGACCTCTCGCTATCTGACCACATCGGTCGGAATTCGCACGAACGATGCTACGATGGGGGCCACACCGCGCGCGTCCGCGTCCCCTGACGCGCCCAGGGCCCACGAGGATTCCGAGCCGATCATGACCGACACCGTTCCCGACACCGCCCGATCGCAGCAGCCAATTGCCGGCAGCACGCCCTCCGCAACCCCGGTCCCCACCGCGTTCGACGCGGAGCGCCGAGCGACCGAACTCGCCATCCTAGACGCGCTCCGCTCGGTCGTCGACCCGGAGATTGGCATGAGCGTGGTCGAGCTCGCCCTCATTAGACAGATCGTTCTGGCCCCGGACAGAACCGAGATCAAGATGATCCTCACCACGCCGTTCTGCCCGTACGCGGGCGCGATGATCCAGCAGGTCAAGGAGGCGACCGAGGAGGTCGTGGGGCACGACGTGAAGGTGACCCTGCTTGCCGAGCGCTGGGATCCGCGTGACGCCGGGCTGATGTGGTGACCGACCCGCGCACGTGAGCAGGCACCAGTGACGGAGCGTCGGGCTGGCATCCGCGACAGCGCCGTGGCCACCGGCCGCGGCGACGACGGCAGCACCGGGCTCCTGTTCGGCGGCGAGCGTGTCTCGAAGGACGATCCGCGGACCGAGGCTTGCGGCACAGTGGACGAAGCGGTCGCGGCGCTCGGACTCGCCCGCGCGGATCTGGCCATGGGGGGGCGAGCCGGCGCGATGACTCCGGCGCTGGCCTCGATTGGCGAGCTCATCCTCCGCTTCCAGCGCGAGCTCTTCGTGGTGGGCGCCGAGCTGGCGGCCAACGAGGACGCGAGGGGCCGGCTGCAGGATGACGTGAGCCGCGTGTCCGAGCAAATGGTCGAGCGTGTCGAGGCGACGCTGGCCGATCTCGAAGCCTACGTTGCGCTTCCAACCGAGTTCGTGGTCCCCGGCGAGAGTCGGGTTTCGGCGTCCCTCGAGCTTGCCCGCACAATCGTCCGGCGCGCGGAGCGGCGGGTGGTGGGTCTGCGGCGCCAGGGACTCGCCGGCGAGCGGACGCTGCCGTACCTGAATCGTCTCGCAGACCTGCTCTGGGTCCTGGCGCGCGCCGCGGAGGCAGCGGAGTCCCGACCGGCGCGTCCCGCCAGGAGCGGCAGCCGCGGGGGGCGCGCCCGTTCCGGCGTTCCGGACCCGATGGTGGGACCAGCGCCCAACCGGCCCGAGTTGCCCAGCGCTTGACGGGTTGAGCCGCTTCGGGTCGTTCCTGCTCGACGTGGAGCCACTCAGAGAGGACCGCGATTTCCGCCTGATCTGGGCTGGCCAGGTCATCAGCTCGATTGGCCGGCAGGTCACAGTGGTCACGCTTCCGTATCAGCTGTTCGTGGCTACTGGGTCGCCGCTGTCGATCGGCGCGCTCGCGCTCGTGCAGCTCGTGCCGCTGCTCGCGTTCTCGCTCTACGGCGGGGCCCTCGCGGACGCCCTCGACAGGCGCAAGCTCCTGCTCGTCACGCAATCCGTGCTGGCGCTTTCGAGCGTCGCGCTGGTCGTCCTGGCGATCACGCCCCACATGCCGGTCGTCCTCATCTACGTCGTCGCGTTCGTCGCCGCGACCGTGTCCTCCGTGGACGATCCCGCGCGCACGTCGGCGATCCCGCGGCTGGTGCCACGGCGGCGGCTCACGATGGCGATCGCGCTCAACCAGGCTGGCACCCAGACTGCCGGGGTTGTGGGACCCGCCATCGGTGGGTTGCTTATCGCGACGGTAGGACCCGGTGGGGCCTACCTGGTCGATGCGGTCACGTACGGCGCATCGCTGGCCGCTCTCCTGGCGATCGCGCCTATTCCGCCGCTGCTTGGCGTCGTCCGTCCGGGTCTCGCTGCCGTCGCGGAGGGTCTGCGGTTCGCGCGCAGCCGCGCCGCCATTCTCGGCACGTTCATCGTCGACCTCGACGCCATGATCTTCGGGATGCCCCGGGCCCTCTTCCCGATCCTGGCCCTCACGGTCTTCCACGGCGGCGCGGAGGGCTACGGGCTGCTTGCCGCCGCACCGGCGGCCGGCGCCTTGATCGGGGCGCTCCTGACCGGGTGGGTGTCGCGGGTCCGGATGCAAGGGCGAGCCGTCTACGTGGCGGTCGCCGTGTGGGGCCTCGCAATCACGGCCTTCGGGCTGGCGACGTTCTCCTTGCCACTAGCGCTCGTCTTGCTGGCCGTTGCCGGCGGAGCCGACGTCGTGAGCGCGGTCTTCCGGGCGACCATCCTGCAGCTCGCCACTCCCGACGAACTCCGCGGACGGCTGTCGGCGCTGCATGGCATGGTCGTGACGGCGGGACCCCGGGTGGGCGACATGGAGGCGACCGCGGTCGCGACCGCCGTGTCGGCGCAGTTCTCGGTAGTGACTGGCGGGCTTGCGTGCCTAGCCGGGCTTGCACTGATCGCGTGGCGGCTGCCTGATCTGGGCCGCTACGACACGGCGAGGGAGCGTCCGGCGGGCCTCGAGCCGGCTGCCGTTGCGGACTGAACGGGCTGCCGGGGCTGGCCGAGCCCCGAGCCGGGTCGGCGTACGCGGGCCCGGCGAAGCGTGCATTCGGCCGCCCGCGCGGCCATCGGCATCGGTGGCTTCACCGTCTCTTCACCGACTCTTGACCCAGAAGGCATACACTGCTGTTCGGCCCGACGGCCACGAACCAAGGAGACACTTTCCGTGTTCAACACGAATCCCAACAACCCAAACCGCTACGAAGCTCCCGAGGCGTCCGACGCGCAGCGCGGTCCAGTCGGCTACGCCTGGGACCCGCGCGCCCTGACCGCCCGTCCGCTCGCAGGCGTACGAGAGGGCTTCCTGACTGCAAGCTTCGTCTGGATGTTCCTCGCGCTGCTGGTCAGCGCGGCCACCGCGTTCATGACGCTGGCCAACCAGGGCGCCCTGCAGCTAGTGGCCAACGACTTCATCCTGTTGATCATTGCCGAGTTCGCCATGGTCATCGGACTCAGCGCCGCGATTAACCGCCTGAGCTCAACCGTGGCGGTGCTCATGCTGTTCGTGTACGCGGCGCTCAACGGCGCCACGTTTGCGATCATCCTCGCCGTCTACAACTTCGGCTCGGTCACGTCCGCGTTCGTCGGCGCGGCCGGCATCTTCGGCGCGGCTGCGCTCTACGGGTACGTCACGGGCCGCGATCTCACCAGCATCGGCGGGATCCTGTTCGCGGGCCTCATCGGGATCGTCGTCGCGTCAATCGCGAACATCTTTGTCGGCGGGTCCGGTCTGAGCTTCGTGATCGGTATCGTCGGAACACTGCTCTTCACGGGCCTCACGGCCTTCGATGTGCAACGCATCAAGAATGGCCGCATGGCGTGGGTCCAGAACCGCGAGAACGCGTCGGTGCTCGGGGCACTCTCCCTGTACCTCGACTTCGTCAACCTGTTCCTGATGCTGCTCCGCGTCACCGGCGGAGGCCAGCGCTAGAAGCGGCTGCCGCCCGTATCCTTCTCTGACCTAAGCGACCCCGGGGCCATCACCCGGGGTCGT
>Ga0326727_10024846_pt1 | contig 11289 bp, 6 predicted proteins | sample MB2enrmetagenome_FD_207643 | JGI IMG/M metagenome (GOLD analysis project Ga0326727, IMG submission 207643) | Lab enriched peat soil microbial communities from McLean, Ithaca, NY, United States - MB29MY | ecosystem: Environmental > Terrestrial > Soil > Wetlands > Peat | place: USA: New York... | reverse complement strand
TCAACCTGAGCTACTATTTCGGCCAGGAAGCCGTGGCCTTCTTCGAGGTCCTCTCCCGCCAGATCGGCCTGGCCGTCCGCCACGAATGCCTGCGCTACGGCCTGGATTGCACCCATTGCGAGGCGCGGGGCCAGGAGGAAGCCCTCGCGTTTATGCGGCAGCTCCCCCACCTCCGGAGCATCCTGGCCAAATGGCGGTCCTGCCCAGCACCGGCGAACGCTACCTGAGCACCGAGCTCTTCGCCGCCGACTGAGCCGGAGACTGGCAGCCCCGGCTTTCCAGCTTGGGCCTTTCCCCTGGCTCACCACTACCGAGCGGTGATGGCCTGGGCCCTTAAGCTCTATCGCAGGGAGGTGTCTGGATTCTGAAGAGCAGGTTTGCCAAAATTTCTGAAAAAAGCCTCTCTCCATATAATCTCGGTTTATTAGGAAATGTTATTGCAATCTTTGCGTTTTCCCATCCGCGGCAGTCAAAAGAAGAGATGCACAGAATGAAAAAATTTGGAATCTGTTTAATCGCAATAATGTTGGGTTTGGCGCTTGCCTGCGGCAGCCAGGAAGCAAAAGCCCCCGCGGCACCTCTTGTACAAGCCGCGCGTATGGAGATTCACTCTTTTCCATCCCTGACCTTGACAGATCAGGAATTCCTGAAAGGTCGCAAGGAAGGCAAGCCGGTTACTCTGGTGGGTGAGCTGCGCCTGCCTCGCCCGGGAAATGATCGCCTGCCGGTGGTCGTCCTGCTGCATGGCTCGGGCGGACCCAGATGATTTTTGATGCCTATCGCGCTCTTGAGGTACTTGCGAGGCATCCGAGAATCGATCCCACCCGGATTGCCATCATGGGTTTTTCTCGGGGCGGCCAAGCGGCGCTCTATTCAAGTATGAAACGATTTCAGCGCCTGCACGGGCCCGTGGGACAGGAGTTTGCAGCCTACATCGCCTTTTACCCCACATGTAACACTACATTCCGCGAAGACGAAGACGTTGCGGACAAGTCAATCCGTATCTTTATTGGCAGCGCTGATGATTATGTACCGGTGGCAGCATGTCGTGCCTATTTTGAGCGGTTGAAGGCGAAGGGTAAGAATATCCAGTTGACTGAATATGACGGCGCTATGCACGCTTTCGACAATCGGATGTTCAGGGTTCCCCAAAAGCTTGAAAAAGCGCCAACTAGCAGAAGGTGCGAGCTTGCAGAGGCGGAGGATGGGGTGATTATCAATGCCAAAACCAAGCAACCATTCACCTGAGCCGATCCTTGTTTGGAATATGGGCCGACCTTGGCTTATAACGAGACGGCTTTTATCGAGGCTAGGAGGGCAGTCAAGGACTTCGTTACTACCACACTTAAGCCGTGACCCGAGCCTTCGGAATGGTGCGCTGCCTTTTGAGGCGCGGAAACCAAATGGGCGCCTAACCTGCGATTATATATACAATTTTGCTGGCGCAGTGAAAAGTTAATGGTCTGACAAGTTAAACGGCCATTGAGGGTTTGATGTGTTCAAACAAGGGTATACTGGCCTTCCAGCCAAATTTGTGCTAACAAAGGGCGGCCAGGGAGGGCCACCCCACTGCCAAATAGAAAGGCAGGCCCTCCCCCAGGCCTGCCTTTCCTGCTACTGGCTACTGCCAATTGACTACTGTGCCTAAGCCGTGGCCTCCTCCCACCGGGGCGTCTGGAGCCAAGGAGATTGTCGCTCCCCGGTGCGGGCGGAAGGGATCCAGACCCGCCAGGCCGCCTGTCGCTTCATGAGCAGTTGCAAAAAGTTATGGTGCAGCTCGTGGCTCCCCTTGCCCACCTCCAGGTGCCCCAAAAGCGGCAAGCCCAGCAGGGCCAAGTCTCCCACCGCGTCCAGGATCTTGTGGCGCACGCACTCTTCCGGGAAGCGTAAGCCTTCGGGATTGACCACCGCCCCGTCATCCAGGACCACGGCGTTGTCCAGCGACCCGCCTTGGGCCAGACCCAGGCCCTGGAGGTGTTTCACCTCCTTGAGGAACCCGAAGGTGCGGGCCGGGGCGATTTCACTCAGAAAAATCTCGGAGCGGAGCGGCACGGTGAAGCACTGTTGGCGGATGATGGGGTGCTCGAAGTCAATGGTATAGGTGATGCGGGGTACGCCGGGTCTGACCCTGATCCATTGCTGCGCCTGGTGCAATTCCACGGTCTCCCGCACCAGCAGATAGGCCCGGGGCCAGGCGAGATTTTCCAGGCCAATCCTACTGATGACCTGCGCAAAGGGGGCGGCGCTGCCGTCCATGATGGGCAACTCCGGGCCATCCACTTCAATCAGGGCATTGTCAACCCCCAGCCCCCCCAAGGCCGCCAGAAGGTGCTCCACCGTGGCCAGGGTGGCGCCGTTCTCCCCCACGGAGGTGGCCCGGTTAGTGTCCACTACCCGGGAATAGTGCGCCTGAATCTGCGGCCGTCCCGGCAGGTCGGCCCGCACAAAACGCACTCCCTGGTTGGCAACGGCCGGATACAGGGTCACCTGGACCTCCTGGCCGGAATGCAGGCCGATACCGCGGAAGGTTACCGGCTGCGCCAGGGTCTTTTGCCAGATCATCATTCCCCCTTCGGTTTATTTTGTGCAATCCTTGTGCCGGGGAAAAAGGGGCTGACAGCAAGGCCCCTAATCCCTGGCAAGCTCCCTGAAGTTCTTGAATTTATCATAGAGTGAATTATACCTTAGTTAATCTGCCCTCGAATTTGGTGCAAAAAAACCACAAAAGCCGGGGCCTTGTAGCAAAAGCGCCACAAAGGTAATCTTCCCGGCAACCTTGGGCGAACCTGGGAGATAATGATTGACCAAGTGGGCTTCAGCGTGGTTTTAACGAAAGCGTTCTGATAAATTCTGAAAGATATCAGGAACCTGGGATAATACCCCCGGCTTTTTATGCTAAACACCCATAAGTGTTACGCACCCGCCGAGAATAAGTTAAATATAAATACCAGATAACGAAATAGGAAATAGAGGAAATCAGGCCGGTTATTATTGTTTTAAAAGCAGAAGCATAAATATCAAAAGAAGATGGAACTAAAAGTCTTATGCTAAGAATTATTATGACCAAAGACAATTGCATTAATAAAAATATCTTCGCCGTCTTTTCAGCCCTCGGCTTTTCCACCCATAACTTCAATCCCACAAAAAAGCTGAAAATACTTATAAATAACATTATGACAATAGTTAGGATGTTGTATAATAATGCGTGTTTAAATATAACTATTTGTATTAGGGCTCCGGGTAAATAAAATATTCTCAAAGCAACATTTACCTGGTAAAGGGACAAAAAAGGAATAATTATTGTCAGGTTCAGGCAAAGAAATAACAGCCAGCCTCTAACACCCCTGGGCCCGCGTCTCTCCTGAGGCTCAAGCTCCAGCAGGTTGAGGGTTTCGGGCGCAATTGCCGCCACGGTTTGCACCCGGCAGTCACCGGCCACTTCGCCCCTATAGTGGCCGCTCAGCTCCTCATACCCTGGCGCGGCCGGCCGCGACCCCCGGCGGAGCACCCTATTTCTTATCCGGCTGAACCAATTCTTCAATTTGTAGAGGAAGAGCGCCAAAAACGGCAAGCCCATGGAGATGAAAAAATCTCCCAGGCCGCCGCATTGGCCCCCGCAAAGGATGCACATTGCCTCATCCCTCCTGCGATGGGTTAATTATATCCGATCTTATCGCCAAATAAAAGGGGCCTCCTCCCCCTGCCGCTTCCAGAGGGATATTGAGAATGTGGCAAATAATCTTTGGGAGAGGGGGCCAGGGGTCACAGCCCCCTGCCCTCCCCTCCAGAATATTTCCCAACAGTTCCTCGGGGGCCTTTGGCCCACCCATAAAGCATGAAAAGCTTTACGCCCCCTCACCCCAACCCTCTCCCCCGTTGGGGGAGAGGGGGTAAGTGCTTTGATTTCTTGGTTTTTACTGGGTACTTACTACTGGCTAGTGGCAACTTTTCGGAACAGTCTCATATTTGACCCACAGACGCTAATTTTCCGGAGGGCGACCCTCAAAGTTCTCCCCTACTCCGTCTCCACCGGCGGATATTGCAGCCGGGCCCACCACTCGGGGTCAATATCCGGGAAGATATCATCCCTTTCCCGGCAGAAGTTGAGAAAATTCCAATCTTCCGACGGGAGGTCCCGGTCCGCGGCATAGCGCCGGGTCATGGCGGCCAGGCGCTTAAAATCTTCATTGTGCACCACCAGCCGAAGCTCGGCGTAATCCCGGGCGCTGAAGGTGCTGATCAGGAACTGCCAATCCGAGGCCTCCAGCAGGAAAAGCGACCGGCCGCACTGCTTCAGGAGGTCCTGCAGCCGGGGGTCCGGGTCGGCGGCAAAAAGCTGGGCCAGGTCCTCCATCTCCTTTTCCGCCCGATAGATATGGCGCCAGGTCCAGTCGTTCATCTCGTTGAGCCAGATCCAGTGATAGCCCCCTTCCCCCCAGGAGCCCTCGGGCAACTGGATGACATGCCGGGGCGCCGCCTCTTTAAGGAGCTGGCTGCCCGGGCTCAGGTTCACCTGGGTGTGGACCTGGAGGCGGCGCAACACCTGGTAAACCCACTCCGGCCCCTCGAACCACCAGTGGCCCAGGAGTTCGGTGTCATACGGGGCCACCACCATTCCGGGCCGGCCCTGCTGATCCCGAAATTCCGTCAAGAGGCCGACAATCAGGGAGGTGAAGTGGTCGGCCTGCTCATTAATCCGGGGGATGGTCCACTCCGGGTGGTATGGCTTTTTGTCCGCCAGATCAGCCTTGGCGCTGGTCACCTGCCAGTAGCGCAGCCCGCCGGGAAAGCGCTTTTTGTGAAAATCCAGGTAGTTGCCGTCGCCGGGGTAGCCCCATTCGCCGCTCCAGACCTGCAGGCCGGTCTTGGGGTCCCGGGTAAAGACCGCCTCCGGGCGCTTGCTCTCCGGGGCCGAGCTCACCAGGTAAACCTGGTAAGGCGATTTATCCTCTTCCTCCGGCCGCTCCTGGAATTGGGAGGCAAAGCGCTCCCAGAGGCGCTCCAGGGCCTCGAAGCGGTCCTTGTAAACCCCGATGGCCCGCCCGCCCTTGAGGAGGTGGGAGTCGATGAAAAAGTAATCCAGGCCGTTCTCGGACAAAAACTCCTCCACCCCCTTGCGCAGCACCGGCGCCGCCGGCATCTCCGCCAGGGGCGGGGCCCACTTATAGCGGGGCCGGTAGGCGCATTCCGGCAGCCAGAAGCCCTTGGGGTCCCGGCCAAAATGGCGGCGGTAGGCGGCCACCCCCTGCTTCACCTGGGCCTGCACGCAGGTGTCCCGGCCCAGCAAAGGCAGATAGCCGTGGGTGGCGGCGGAGGTGATGATCTCCAGCACCCCCTTATCCATCAGGCTCCGAAAGGCCTTCAGCAGGTCTTCGGCGAAATCCTCCCGGTAGACCCGCCGGAGTTCGCCGTAGTGGTCGACCCACATCCGGGCCAGGGAGGCGAAATGTTGATCGCCCTGCTTCTCAAAGATGCCGAGATCTTCCTGGGCGGCGGTAATCTTGTTGTCCAGGTATTGGTTGAACTCCCGCCGGAAGGTGTCGGCGGCCAGCATCTCCGCCAGGATGGGGGTGATCCCCAGGGTTACCCCGGAGGTCAAGCCCTCGTCGGCCAGGCGATTAAAGACTTTCAGCAGGGGAAGGTAGGATTCCGCCGCCGCTTCGTTGAGCCAGTCCATGCCGTGGGGCCAGCGGCCGTGGCCGATTACGTACGGCAGATGGGAGTGCAGCACAAAAGTAAAGTAACCTAAGGGTTCTGGCATAGGTTCCTCCTGGGAATTATCCGGGCCGCCCGATAAACCGGAGCCAAGGCGGCTTCTCCTCCCTCTTCAGTTATGAGTCTGCGGCGCCGCGGTCACCTCCGGCGCCAGCTTATTTTGCAAACTCTGGGGAAAATATAGGCCAGATAGGCTCCAGAAGCCAGGAAAAAAACGGCTTGCTTCGGGAAGAACACTATTTGGCTTCGGAAAATTTTTGGCAGAAGCCGCTTTAAGGAGAGCTCAAGAGCTTTCCATATTTTTCCGGGGACAAATAATTGCCGATAATCAATCCATGGAAAAGTTCTTTATGGTTCAGGCCGCCAGGAACCGGTTAAAGACCCCATGGCAAAGCGCGGCGGGACCCTAAGCCATCCTTAAGGTTAAAGCAGAAAAAACTAATCCTCTAAGATTTTTGCGCCGATAATATCTAGCATTATTAATTGCTTTGTCCACACAATAGATCAAGGACCCAATGATTAGCTTAATAGATCATTTCCTCCGTTTCCTTAGCCCGCTATGCTCCGCGCCTCATATTCGCCCAGGCCTGGGGAGGCTGAAATGATTTTTCAGGATATCGCAAGATATCTCCTTTAGTGTTTAAACCATTCAGGCGAGAAGCAAATGCAGGACGAATATCGGGACAAAAGCGGAGCCATCGCGGAAGCGGCGGCCTTAGGACAGGACGGATCCTGGTCCCCCCGATTATATGAGGCCTGGCGGGATTTAGAGGCCCAATATGCAGCTATTATTGAGGCATTTGATGGGTTTATTTATATCTGTTCTCAGGATTATGAAGTGGAATTTATGAACCGCCAGTTCATTGAGAGAACCGGCGGTTATCCCGTGGGACAGAAATGTTACAAGGCCCTTCATAACCTGGAGAATGTCTGCCCCTGGTGCGTAAATGAACGAGTCTTCAAGGGAGAAAAAGTAAGCTGGGAAATACTCAGTCCAAAAGATAACCGCTGGTATCATGTGGTTAACACTCCCATCCGTCATTGCGATGGGAGCATGTCCAAAATGGCGATGATTCAGGACATAACGGGGCGCAAGGAGGCGGAGAGATCGCTTACCGAGCAATGCCGGTTCCTGCAAAATTTGATCGATACCATCCCCAGTCCTATTTTTTATAAAGATGCAAACGGCGTCTATCTGGGGTGCAACAATAGCCTGGCTGATTTTTTGGGGAGGCCGAAAGAGGAAATCATCGGGAAGACTGTTTTCGAGGTTTATCCTCAGGAACAGGCCGAGAAATATTTTCAAATGGACCGGGAATTAATTCAAAATCCCGGCACCCAAGTTTACGAGTTTATGATGACACGGTCTGACGGGGTCCTCCGGAATTTCATTTTTTCCAAAGCCACCTTTATTGATTCTTTGGGTAAGGTTGCCGGATTAATCGGGGCGATGACGGATATCACCGAGCGCAAACGGGCTGAGGAGGCCTTTAAATCCCTGGTCTCCTATGCCCCCATAGGTATCTTTATTGCCCAGGAGGGAAAGTTTAAACTCATCAACCCGGGGTTCGAGAAGATTACCGGTTACACAGGAAATGAGCTTTTAGGCAAGGAGTCTTTAAGCATTGTGGCCCCCGAATTTCAGGAAATAGTCCGGCAAAAGACTACTCAGATGTCAATGGGGGAAGATTTTACGCCATTCGAATACCAGTTTCTTAATAAACAGGGGAGGCGCGGGTGGGTCATGGAACGGGTAGCCTCCGTGAAATTCGAAGGGCAAAGAGCCGTCCTTGGATACTTCATGGACATCACCGAACGCAAGCGGATGGAGGAGGAACTGAAGGATTCAGAGCAAAGATTAAAGTCCATCTTTGAAAATGCCGCGGATGGCTTCTTGCTGGTAGACATTGAAACCAAGAAATTCATATTGGGGAACGAGGCGATCTTTAAAATGCTGGGATATGGCCCCGACGAGCTATATAAATTGGGGGTTGAGGACATCCATCCTCCGGGAGATCTGCCTTATGCGCTGGAGCAATTTGAAAAGGTGGTGAGGAGAGAAATTAACATAACGCCAGCACTTGCGGTGCAAAAGAAAGATGGCAGCGTCTTCTATGCCGAAATTAATGGCTTTCCCTTAACATTGGCGGGGAAAATTTATTTGATGGGCATTTTTAGGGACGCCACCGAGCGCAAGCAGGCGGAGGAAGAGTTGGGCGAGAACCTGCGCCGCAACCAGCTCATTTTTGACTCCCTGCCCAGCGTCGCCCTCTTGATTCGGGCCGATCGGACCATAGTGGTCAGTAACCAGACGGCGGCGTTGGCCGGCGCCGTACCCGGCCAACCCTGTTACGCCACCCTATGGGGGTTGGCCGCGGCCTGTCCCTGGTGCAAGGCCCAGGAAGCCTTGCAAACCGGAAAACCCCTACAGGCGGAAATTGAGGCCGCCGGGAAGGTGTGGGACTCCCATTGGATCCCCATAAATTCAGAGCTCTTTCTCCATTTTGTCCATGATATTACCGAACTCAAAGAGGCGGAGCAAGAAAGGGCGAAGCTCAGGGAACAGCTTTTCCAGGCCCAAAAGATGGAAGCCATCGGCACCCTGGCCGGAGGAATCGCCCATGACTTTAACAATATTTTAAGTGCGATCATCGGCTATGGGGAGATGTTAGACTTATTTCATTCGGCGGAATGTCCGCAGGTTAAGCCAGATTTACAGGAGATCCTCAAAGCGGCCTTGCGCGCCAAGGACCTGGTGCAACAAATCCTCACCTTTAGCCGCAAGAGCAAGCAAGATCGCATGTCCCTCAATATTCTGCCGGTCATCAAGGAAAGTCTCAAATTTTTAAGGGCCTCTCTTCCCAGCACCATTGAAATAATTCAATCCCTGGATCCCAAGGTGGGGCCGGTTTTGGCTGATCCCACCCAGATTCAGCAAGTGATGATGAACCTGTGCACCAATGCGGCGCATGCCATGCGCGAAAGGGGTGGGGTGCTGGAGGTCCGACTCACCGAGGTGGTGACAGGGAAAGGAAACGGAGGAAAGGTCCTTAAACCGCCGCCAGGGCGATACGCCCGCCTGACCGTGAAGGATAGTGGTCACGGAATCCCTCCGGAAATTTTGCCTAAGATCTTCGACCCTTACTTCACTACCAAGGAGATGGGAGAGGGTACTGGTCTGGGATTAGCGGTGGTGGAGGGCATAGTCCAGGGCCATGGCGGGACGATCACGGTGGAGAGCAAGCCCCGAGGCGGGACGGTCTTTCAGGTCTTTCTCCCCATCCTGGAAAGGGATGAAATTGACCTTCCCCCGGTAACGACCTCCCGGATCCCCAGGGGAAAGGGGCGAATCCTCCTGGTGGATGATGAACCAGCCCTGACCGATATGGGCCAGCAGATTTTAATAATTCTAGGCTATGAGGTCGAGGCCCTGACCAGCAGTGCCACCGCCCTGGAGCACTTTCGGCAGCATCCCCAGCGGTACGACCTGGCCATCCTGGATTTGACCATGCCGCAAATGACCGGAGTGGAGCTGGCCCGGAATATTCTGCAACTCAGGGGGGATTTGCCCATCATTCTCACCAGCGGGTTTGCCGAACAACTTAGCCAGGATGAATCAAAGAACGCCGGCATCCGCGCCTTGCTCAAGAAACCCTTTCGCCTCAAAACCCTGGCGGAAACCATTAACCAGGTGCTTGGTTGAGCCTGAAGCTCAAAAAACTTTCCCTGGTTCCTGGTATTTTCCGCGACTATCAGATTTTTAACCCGGATAATGGGCCAGGCTAAAAAGAAGTTGGCAGCCCAGGCTTTCCACCTGGGCCAAAAGTAGCGGCTTTGGTTAGCTTTTTGATTTTCCCTAATATTTAAATAAGTTTAATACCGTGGTCCGGAGGGCGGGGAGGCGCGGCCCTTTCCCGCCTTACGGCCCTCGAGAGCCTTCAGGTTAAAGATGTTCCTGCCATTTCACCATTTTTTTCTTGAGATTGATGGTCCGGCCGTCGACCACGAAGGTGCCATCCCCATTGTGGTGGATGGTCCGGCGTTCCTGGCGCTTAGGATCGGTCCAGGCCTTGACCACTTCCAGGATGAAAAGATTGTACTTCTCAACCAGGCGGTCATCTACTACCTGGCATTCGAGATTGGCGAGACACTCGGCCACCAGCGGCGCTTTCACCTTTTGGGCCGGCAGCGGGGTCAGGCCAAAGGCCTCAAACTTGTCGACCTGGTCACCCGAACAGTTGCCGATTTCCACCACCTTGGAGGCCAGATCAACCGTAGGAATGGCGATCACGCATTCCCCCGTGGTCCGCAACGCCTTGAAGCTGTAATCCCAGGGGCCAATGATGCAGCAGATCAGGGGGGTAAAATCCATCACCATATGCCAGCTCATCGTCATGAGGTTGGCGCGTTCCGCAGTCGCGGTTGTCACCAGCACGACCGGGCCCGGCTCAATGAAGCGGAATGCCTTGGATAAAGGGAGTTCTTCGAGTTCTTTCATGATGATCATCTCTCCTGGAAATTTTCCTCTTTGGGGAGCCAGGTTATCTCCGGAAAATCAGGATATCACGAATTTCGGGGGAAAAGGGATTTTTTAAAAAGTTGGCGGCAAAATACCTTTAATATTTAGTAGCTGTAATGGTCTTTGATTATTTTCCCCCATTTTCGCCCTTAGCCTTCAAAAACCGGGTCATCTGTCTCAACCTTTCCGGAAATTTCCCTCCCCATGTAGTAGATTATCTATATTAGCTAATCATCCGCTTTATCCCCGGCCCCCCGGGCCACCGGCCTGGGAAGCGGCACAAAAGCGGGACAACCGGGGCGCCGAGGCGGAATAAAAGGGGTTAATTAGCGAGGGCCGGTGGAAATAAATTAAGCAAAATCAGGAAGTTATGCGTAAGATTTTGCGGAAAATTTTTTCGTGGCGGCACAATTTGGCCCCCATGGGCCTCATTTTGGGCGCAAAATTGCGGGAAAGAAGCCGGTTCACCAGAAAAAGCAGGGGATATCAGCGAGTTATGTGGTGGTTCGAATTTATATACCTAAGTTGCATTTATAACTGGCTTTTTAGCCTCGCTTCCGGAAATCGTGGCTGCTTTGATCAAATTGGTGGTCCCCCGGGTGCCGATGGGGGTGCCGGCGGTTATGACTACCCGGTCCCCGGGGCGCAGCAGCCCGGCCTTGACCGACTCCGCCTCCACCACCCGAAGCATCTCGTCAATGTCTGTCAGGGCGGAGATCAGGAGGGGCAAAACTCCCCAGGAGAGGCAGAGGCGTCGCCAGGTCTCGGGTCGAGAAGTGCAGGCAATGATGGGGGTTTGGGGCCGGAAGCGGCTGATGAGGCGGGCAGTGCCGCCGCCGTCGGTATTGGTGAGGATGGCGGCGGCCTCCAGGTCCAGGGCCATTTCGCCGGCAGCATAGCTCACCGCCGCGGGAATCTCCCGGCGCCCCTCCGCCGCCCGGGAACGGAGCCAGGCGGCATAGGGGAAAATTTCCTCCGTGGCCCGGCTCACCTGGTCCAGGAACTTCACCGCCTCCACCGGGTAGTGGCCGGCGGCGGTCTCCTCGGAGAGCATC
>Ga0326727_10024845_pt1 | contig 11289 bp, 11 predicted proteins | sample MB2enrmetagenome_FD_207643 | JGI IMG/M metagenome (GOLD analysis project Ga0326727, IMG submission 207643) | Lab enriched peat soil microbial communities from McLean, Ithaca, NY, United States - MB29MY | ecosystem: Environmental > Terrestrial > Soil > Wetlands > Peat | place: USA: New York... | reverse complement strand
TCCTGCAGAGCATAATTGTTTCGAATTTCCCCCTATTCTATCAGCCTGAGGGCGCCGGCAGAACCAGTTGTTCGAGCTTCTCCGACAGATGGCGCAGAATTTCCCCGGCCCCCGTTAACCCATCCAGAGGAAGTAGCAAAACGCCTGCCGGACTGAACTGCGCGCCGGGCGTTCGCCCCACCAGGCTCATAAGCCGCGCCGGATCCACGCGCGTTTCCTTGTGGAACTTTATATTCAACAGGTTATGACGGCGGTCGATGGCTTCAACGCCGGCCTTTTCAGCCAGGTTCTTGAGCGCCGAGTACGCCAGCAGGTTACGCAGAGCCTCGGGGACTGGGCCATATCGATCCGCCAGTTCCTTTTCGGCACGGTCGCGGGCCTGGGCATCCGAAGCATTGGCGATCTGGCGGTAGGCGCGCAGGCGCTGATTCTCATCGGCGATATAGTCGGTGGATATGCGTATATCGAGGCCCAAGTTGAGCGTCGAGTGTATCTCCGGGGCCACCTCCTCGCCTTTTAGCTCGCGCACGGTCTCATCCAGCAGGCGTACGTAGGTATCGAAGCCCACGGAATTGATATGACCGTGCTGCTCGCCGCCCAGGAGGTTGCCGGCGCCGCGCAGTTCCAGATCCAGCGCGGCGATCTTGAATCCCGATCCCAATTCGCTGAATTCCTTCAATGCCGCCAGGCGTTTGCGGGCAATTTCGGTGAGCTCGGTATCGGGGGGAACCAGCAGGTAGGCGTAGGCCCGCCGGTTCGAACGGCCCACCCGGCCGCGCAACTGGTAAAGTTCGGAAAGCCCGTAGCGCTCGGCATTTTCGATGATCATGGTGTTGGCCAGAGGGATATCCAGACCATTTTCTATAATTGTAGTGCACACCAGGATATCGAACTCGTGGCGCATGAACTTGAGCATGGTGGCTTCCAGCTCGGCCTCGCCCATCTGCCCATGTCCCACCCCGATGCGCGCGGTGGGGACGATCTGCTGGAGCATGGCGGCGCGGGCCCAGATGGAATCCACGCGATTGTGCAGAAAGTACACCTGCCCTCCGCGGCCGAGTTCCTGCTCCAACGCGGAGCGGATCAATTGCGGCTGAAAGGGGGCCACCACGGTGTGGATTGCCAGGCGATCCTTGGGCGCTGTTTCGATCACCGACATATCCCGCAAGCCCAGTAGCGACATGTGTAGCGTGCGAGGTATGGGGGTGGCGCTCATGCTGATTACGTCTACGGTTTTCTTCAGGTGTTTGAGGCGTTCCTTATGCCGCACGCCGAAACGCTGCTCCTCATCGACAATCACCAGCCCCAGGTCGCGGAAGACCACATCCTGTGACAGGAGGCGGTGCGTCCCGATGGCCAGATCGACTTTGCCTTCGGCCAGGTCCGCCAGCCCCGCTTTGATTTCTTTGGGTGTGCGGAAGCGGCTGAACATCTCGACGCGCACGGGAAACGGCTGGAAACGGCGTTTGAACGTCTCGAAGTGCTGAAAGGCCAGCACTGTGGTGGGAGCCAGCACAACCACCTGTTTGCCGTCTCCCAGAGCCTTGAACGCGGCGCGCATCACCACTTCGGTTTTGCCGAATCCCACGTCGCCGCAGACCAGGCGGTCCATGGGCTGGGGATTCTCCATGTCGCGTTTGATTTCCCGGATGGCGGTCAGCTGGTCGGGCGTCTCGGTGAACTCGAAAGCGTCTTCGAATTCCCGCTGCCAGTTGCTATCCGCCGAGAACTGAAAGCCCTCCGCCATTTTGCGGCCGGCGTAGAGCTTCAGCAGTTCGTCGGCCATGTCACGCATTTTGGCTTTGATCCGCGCCTTGGTGCGGGTCCAGGTAGCGCCACCCATGCGGTCGAGCGGCGGCACCGCCTCCCCAGCGCCCCGGAAGCGCTGCACGAGGTCCATACGCGTCAGCGGGACATACAATTTTGCGCCCCCGGCATATTCCAGGAGCATGTAGTCACCCTTGGCCTCGCCTTGCGTGATCTCGCGGAGCCCCAGGTAATGCGCGACGCCATGCTCCGCATGGACGACGTAATCGCCCGGCTTCAGTTCGATCAGGTCCGCCGAGAAAGTGGCTAGCGCGGATTTCGAGACCGGCGCGCGGGCCACCATATCGGAGGTATCGAACAGATCCTCCGACCCGAAGACTACAAGCTTCGAATCCTGAAACGTGGTTCCGTGCCGGATGCGCCCTTTGATCAGGTAGATGCTCGCTACGGCACCCGCAAGGTAGGCTCGCTCGGCCAAATACGCTGGCGTGGAATCGAATTGTTCAAGGCCGAGCTGATAGGGGATGCCATATTCGTTGAGGATGTCCGCTACCCGCTCCACTTCACCTGTAGAGGAGGCGAAGAAGGCTACCCGGCTGCCGCTTTCCACCTGGTTGCGGGCCTCGGCGATGGCCACCTGCATATTGCCGTGAAACGCCGACGCCGGACGCGTCGAGACGTGGCAGTTTCCCTGACCTTCCGATCCCCAGCCGATCTCCAATTCCTTGAATGAGACCTGGGGCGAGGAGGCGGTCTGAAGCCGGAGCGCTTCCCAGGTGAAGAAACTACGATCGGGGTCGTAGGCCGGGGATCGCTCAATCTGCTCCAGGCGCTTCCAGAGCCGCTCGGCGGCGGCCTGGACCAGCTCCGGCTCATCCCAGACTACCAAGGGCCGATCTACCAGGGAAAAGACCGAGGCGTAGCGCGGCCGGAGCATCGGGACCACCATTTCCCAGCCGGCGAACGGCTCGCCCGGCGGCGGAAGGTCGCGGCCGGGAATATCGGCCTGGCGCATCAATTCGGCCAATTGCACCAGCATCTCACGCGACTTCTGGTATTCGGCCAGCGGCAGCAGCGTGCAGTCTTCAACCTTCAGGACCGAGCGCTGCGATTCCACATCGAAGCGGCGGATGGAATCGACTTGATCGCCGAAGAGCTCGAGGCGCACCGGTTTCGGCGATTCCGGCGAAAAGACATCCAGGATGCCTCCGCGCACCGAGTACTCGCCGACCATCTCCACCGGCTCGCGGCGTTCGTAGCCGACGCTCTGCAGGTGAGCTACTACATCTTCCAAAGGTAGTTCGTCGCCCACGCGCAGCTTAAGAGCTAGTTGCCGGTAGAAATCGCCCGGTTCGACACGGAGCAGGGCTGAGGACACCGGAAGGATCGTGATGGGGACCCGCTGGGTTGCCAGGCGCCACAGGCCGATGGCTCGCTGTTCGGCGATCTCGGCGTGCGGCGAGAGGTTCTGCATGGGCAGAACATCGAGAGCCGGAAGCAGTTGTGGCCCGCTGCGGTCTTCCGCCGCAAGCAGGGAAAAAAACGTATCGACCGTTTCGAAAAGTGCTTCGGCCTCCTTGTTGCCGTCTACTACAACAATCAGAGAACGTTGCGAGGATTGCGACAAAAGGACGACGTAGAGCGCCTTAGCGGTGGTGGTCAGGCCCGAGAGCGCAGCCGCGCCGCAGCCGGCCAGCTGCCGAAGCGCCTCCTGGAAGCCAGTGTGCTTCCCCAGGTCCAAAAACAGATCTCTGACGGAAGGATGGATCAAGTTGGCTGGTTCAGAATGGATTCTACAATATTAGTTGTCGAGTACCCGGCCTCCAGGGGCAAGGTGACGACCCGGCCGCCCGCCGCTTCCACCTCTTCCCTCCCGGCCACGAAATGCGACCAATCGGCGCCTTTCACCAGGACCTCCGGGAGGACCAGGGAGATCAACTCGCGCGGGGTTTCTTCGTCGAAGAACACGACGGCGTCCACGGCCTCCAGCGCCAGCGCCACCTCGGCGCGCTCGGCTTCGCGGAGGATGGGTCGCGAGGGTCCCTTGGAGCGCCGCACGCTGGCATCCGAATTCAGGGCCAGGATGAGAAAATCGCCCAGCGAGCGGGCCTGTTCAAGCAACCGGATATGGCCGGGGTGCAGCAGGTCATAGCAGCCATTGGTGAAGACCACGCTCTTCCCGTCCTGCCGCAGGAGCCGGCGCAGGTCGAGGATCTCCTTGCGACTATACTGGCGTCCCAACCATTCCAGTGTAGCAGCCGCGGAACGCATGGCCGCGATGCGCCAGCGCGCAGCCGCGCTTGACGTTGCCGCTGTCCCCACGTTATCTTCGGGCTGAATCAACCTTTTTTATGAGCAAACGTTTGGCCTCGATCCTCTTTCTTTTCTTCCTGGCGGCCGCGGCCTTCGCGCAGAGCCCTCAATGGTCTCCGAAGGCTGCTCGCGAGTGGTATGCCCGGCAGCCGTGGATGGTGGGCTGCAACTATATCCCGGCCAATGCAATCAATCAGTTGGAGATGTGGAACGCCGATACGTTCGACGCCGACCGCATCAATATGGAACTCGGATGGGCCCAGAGCGTCGGGCTGAATACGCTGCGCGTCTTCCTCCACGATCAGCTCTGGGACCAGGGCTGGAGCTTCCAAAGGCGCATGGAGCACTTCCTCAAGCTCGCCGACGACCATAACATGCGGGTCATCTTCGTCCTGTTCGATTCCTGCTGGGATCCTTTTCCGGAGGACGCCGTCAAGCAGCGCGCTCCCAAGCCGGGCGTGCACAACTCCGGGTGGGTGCAAAGTCCCGGAGCCACAGCCCTGATGGATCCGAGGCAGGAACAGCACCTCCTGGACTACGTTCAATTAGTCGTCAGGGCCTTCGCCAAGGACAAGCGGGTGCTGGCCTGGGATCTCTGGAACGAGCCCGACAACCTGAACGACGGCAGCTATGGATCGGAGGAGCCCAAAGGCAAGGTCGAGCGGGTGCTCGAGATGCTCCCGCGAGTTTATCAATATGCGCGCGCGGCTTTGCCCACGCAGCCGCTCACCAGCGGGGTGTGGAAAGGCGATTGGTCCTCCGCTGATAAGCTTTCGCCCATGGAGCGAATCCAACTCGAGCAATCCGACGTGATCTCGTTCCACAGCTACGATCCGCCCGAGGAGTTCGAAAAGAGGATCAAGTGGCTGGAGGCCTACCACCGGCCGATCTTCTGCACCGAATACATGGCGCGCCCGCGCGGCAGCACCTTCCAGGCGATTCTGCCCATCGCCAAGAAGTATGGCGTGGCGGCCTTCAATTGGGGCCTGGTGAACGGCAAAACGCAGACCAACCTGCCGTGGGATTCCTGGCAGCATCCCTACACCGGCGACGCGCCGGTCTGGTTCCACGACATCTTCACTTACGAGGGGCAGCTTTACCAGCCGGAGGAAGGCGCCTTCCTTCGCCAGATCACCGCGCCGGCGCCGAAGATCAAGGCCAAGGCCAAGAAAGCCAAGGCCGCCGCAGCCACACCGTAGCGCCCCCGCTACACCCCAAACATGGCGTGATACTTTTCCGGCAGCCGGATGCGCTCCATTTCGCGCGTCACAAACATGTGGCGCGTGAAGCCTGCGGCCAGCTCGCGATCGTCCGCGGCCGCGCGCATCTGGTAGGCGATGGTCACCATGCGCGAATTGGCCTTCTCGATCCATGCCTTGATGATGACGTCGTCGCCGTAGCGGGCCGGCGAGCGATACCGGCAATTGACCTCGACTACGGCCAACAGGACGCCATCCTGGCTTTCCATGTCGCGGTAGTTGAAGCCGCAGGCCAGGCAAAGGTCCGCTCGAGCTACTTCCATCCACACCAGGTAGTTGGAGTAATAGACCACCCCCATCTGGTCGGTTTCGGCGTAGCGCACGCGCAGGCGCGTTTCGGAAGCGGGAGTTGTCATGGAAACCGCATTGTACCCCGGCGCAACGGAGGGGCACGCGAAAACGTCCTGTTAGACTGGAAGTTACGAGTGTGTAACCATGCGCGCGCGAGTGCTGTTTTTCGGACCGCTGAAGGATCTGGTGGGACGGTCTACCGAAGACGCCGAGTTCCCGGAAGGGGCCGATCTGGGTGCCGTCTGGGAAAGCTGCAAGACCCGCTATCCATCTCTGCGGAGTCTCGGCGGAACCGTTGCGATGGCGCAGAACCGGGAATTTGCGGAACCCTCCGCGAAGCTGATTGAAGGCGCCGAGATCGCCTTGCTGCCGCCGGTGAGCGGCGGTTCCGACCACTCGCCGCCAGTGATTCTGGAACAATCCGAGGACGGCCACTACTTCGCCTTGACGCGCCGCCCCATCGATACGGGGCGCCTGGTGGCTCGCTTGCAAACCGGCGCCGAGGGCGCCGTGGTGGTCTTCGAGGGCACCGCCCGAAACCAGACTAACGGCCGCCGGACGCTGTGTTTGGACTACGAATGCTACGAGCCCATGGCGCTCCAGGAGATCGCGCGGCTGGGCTGCGAGGTAGCGGCGGCGCGCCGCCTGACGCGCATCGGCATCGTGCACCGGCTGGGGCGGATCCTGATCGGCGAGGCCAGCGTGGTGGTGGTGGCCGCCGCGCCGCACCGGCGCGCGGCCTTCCAAGGGGCCGAGGAAGCCATCGACCGGCTGAAGAAGACCGTCCCCATTTGGAAGCGGGAGCATTCCTGCGACGGCGCGGTCTGGGTCGCGGGAGAGTGGGATTCAAATGTCCCGCTGGCGCGTTAGCGCTTTCGCCGCTCTGCTCTGGATGGGCGGGGCTCGCGCGCAGCAGCCGGTTATTCGCGTGGACGTCAACCTGGTGCGCATCGTGGCCACCGTGAAGGACCAGGCCGGCCAACTGGTGGGCGCGCTCCAGAAGAGCGATTTCCAGGTGTTCGACAACGGCGCCCAGCAGGAGATCGCGGTTTTCGAACGCCAGACCGACCGGCCGCTCTCGGTAGCTTTGCTGGTGGACACCAGCGGCTCCACGGCCAAGGAACTGAAATACGAAATGGATTCGGCCGCCAAGTTCCTGCACGCGCTGCTGGCCGAAGGCAATCCCGAAGACTCCGTGGCGCTTTACAGCTTCAACTACGAAGTCAGCCGCCGGCACAATTTCACGCGCAACTACGCCTCGCTGGAGCACGAGATCAGGCTGCTGCACGGCGAGGCCGGGACTTCGCTGTACGATGCCATCTTCCTGGCCTCCGAAGATCTGGAAACGCGCGAGGGCCGCAAGGTCATGGTGGTGGTTACCGACGGCGGGGATACCACCAGCACGGTGGATCTGAAGAAGGCCCTGACCCAGGCGCAACTGGCCGACGCGGTGATCTACCCCGTGGTGGTCATGCCCATCACCAACGATGCCGGGCGCAATATCGGCGGCGAAAACGCCCTGACCTTCATGGCCGAGGGAACCGGCGGACGGACCTTCCTGCCCACGGTGGGCGCGCAGCTCGACCAGGCTTTCAGCGACATCATCAGCGAACTGCGCACCCAGTACCTGCTGGCTTTCTACCCACACAACGTGCCGCTCACCAAGGAGCGTTTTCATAAGCTCTCGATCCACCTGAGCCGGCCCGAATTGCAGGTATCCGCGCGCAACGGCTATTATGGTGAAGCGGAGGGCGCCACGGGGAGCCCGGACGCTCGCATTTCAGTTACTCCCGAAGGCACGCGAAAACCGCAGCGGCCGCAGAGGTGAGATACGTCACAAAGTGGAAAATCCGGACGCGCGCCGGAACAGACGTTTGAAGAGGCCAAGTACCTCAAGAAACTGATCGAGAACGCCACGCCCGTGCGGGTGAAGATGGCGGATGACGAGGAAGTCGTGGGCGTGATCGAGTATTACGACCAGTCCTTCATCCGCCTCACGCGCCGCGGCAAAGCGAACCTATTCATCTTTAAGCACGACATCAAGTACATGACGGAAGAGACTTAGTCCCGGGCAATTTCGCCGAATCATGAAATATCTGGAAACCGCCGTGGAGATCGCGCGCGAGGCCGGCGCGCTGGTGGCGCAGTACTTCGAACGCCGGATCGGGTTCGAGATCAAAGGCGAGTTCGATCTGGTCACGGAAGCGGACCGCGCCTCCGAGAAGCTGGTGGTGGAGCGCCTGCGCGCGCACTTCCCGGCGCACGATATCGTGGCGGAAGAGGGCGGCGGCCATAGCGGCGCCTCGGAATACTGCTGGTATGTGGACCCGCTCGACGGTACCACCAATTTTGCGCACGGCTTCCCGGTTTTCAACGTATCGATCGGGCTGGCGCGCAAAGGCGAGCCCATCGCGGGAGTGGTTTACGATCCCACGCGGCGGGAAACCTTCCGCGCCGAGCGGGGCGCGGGCGCGTACCTCGACGGCCATCGCCTGCATGTTTCCGGCTGCCGGCGGCTGGGCGACAGCCTGGCCTCCACCGGGTTTCCCAGCCGCAAGCGCCACCACAACGTGAACATCCACTTCTATTACCAGTTGGCGATGGCCTCTCACGGCGTGCGGCGAACCGGCTCGGCGGCTCTCGACCTGGCTTACGTGGCCGCCGGGCGCCTGGATTTTTTTTGGGAATTCGGCTTGAATCCGTGGGACGTGGCGGCCGGCATCCTGCTGGTAGAGGAGGCCGGAGGACGCATCACCGATATGAACGGCGGGCCGCACAGCCTGACGGAATCGGATCATATTCTGGCCGATAACTTCTTGCTGCACGACCAGGCGGTCGAGATCTTCGGCGAGATTTTCCGTGGCCGGCTGCGCGTGCCGATCCCGCAACTGCCCTAGCCCGGAGGGGCTTCACTCTTTCGGTTCGTCCGGATCCTGGTCGGTGTACTCCGGCGGCAGGTCGTCCTCACGCCTTTCGTGCGGCCGCAGCGGGCCTTCATCCGCCGGAGGGGCATTTTCCACCGCATCCACCACCGAGGCTTCGTAGAACTGGCCTTCTTCGATCAACTCGCGGACGCTCTCATTCTCCACGTCCTCTCTTCCCGGCAATCCCTGCAGGTCGCCCGATTGACCGGCGGAAGCGGCCCCGGTTTCGGGTGGCGATGATTTGGGCTTCGGGGTGACGGGTGCGATAGGCGTCGATTTCGAATGTGCCATATGAAATACTCCTCTCCCTTACAGTCTGTCACTCGCCGGCAAGAGCCTGCGCCTTCTTAATTTGCTTGCGGGACATGTTTCCGGAGGCCCACGAGAGCAACTCGGCGGCGCGCGGATCGCCGTGCTTCTGTCCCCGTGCCAACCAGACATACGCCTCGACCAGGTCCCGTCCGACTCCCTGCGCGTTGTAATAGAGGACGCCGATGTTGGTCATGGCGCCGGCGTCACCCCCGTCGGCCGCTTTGCGATACCATTCGAGCGCCTGCTGGTAGCTCTGCGGCACGCCTTGGCCGAGGTCATACAGGACGCCTAAGCTGAACGCGGCGGCGGCGATGTCTTGCGCGGCCGCTTTGCGGTACCATTCGGCGGCCCGCGCATAGTCGCGGAAGTCACCCGGGCCGTGCGCGTAGAGCAAGCCCAGATTGAATTGGGCCTGGGGATCGCCCTGCTCGGCGAGGGGTTGCCATTCGCGCATGGCGGTGGCGAAATCGCCCCGATGGTAGGCGTCGAGGGCGGCCTGGAAATCGGCGGCTGCCAGGCTGGCCGCCAGCCCCAGAAGAGTCACCAGGCGTTTCATGACATCATCCAGCCGGCATTTCGGGGTCCGCCGTGAAGATTTGTCCAACTTGGCCAAGGTGGCACGGGCTTGCCGGCGGGGTGCGGATCGCGTTAGGATTGCGGTTCCTGACATGCGAACCACCGTCACCTTTGGCGAAATCATGTTGCGCCTGACCCCGCCGGGTTTTGAGCGCTTTCTCCAGACTCCCCAATTCTTCGCCACCTTCGGCGGGGCTGAGGCCAACGTGGCCGTTGCGCTCGCGTCCCTCGGCCTTCCCGCCGCTTATGTCACCGTGCTGCCTCCGGACAATCCCATTGCCGACGCCACGATCGGCGAACTGCGCCGCTTCGGCGTGGATACCTCGCGCATCGTGCGCGGCAAGGGGCGCATGGGCGTGTATTTTCTCGAAACCGGCGCCAATCAGCGCGGCTCGAAAGTGATCTACGATCGCGAGGGTTCCGCCATCGCCATCGCCAAGCCGGGCGATATCGATTGGCAGCGCGCGCTCGACGGCGCCGGCTGGTTCCACATCTCCGGGATCACTCCGGCGCTCAGCGCCACGGCCGCGGCGCTGGCCCTGGAATCGGTAAAGGCCGCGCGCGAGCGCGGGATAACGGTCTCCTGCGATCTCAACTATCGCAAGAACCTGTGGAAATGGGGAAAGCCCGTGGTGGAGGTGATGCGCGAGCTCACCGGCTTCGTCGACATCATCGTCGCGGGGCGCGAGGATGTGCAGACGATGCTCGGGATCCACGCCCCGGTGGACGACGAATCCGGGAGCCTGGATGCCGCGCAATTCCGCAACCTCACCGACAAGGTGCTGGCCGAGTTTTCCAATCTCAAAGCCGTCGCGATCAGCCTTCGGGAATCGCGCAGCGCTTCGCACAACGGCTGGTCGGGGTGCCTCCACGACCGCTCGGAATTCATGCTGAGCCGCCATTACGAGATCACCCACATCGTGGACCGCGTGGGCACCGGAGACAGTTTCGCCGCCGGTCTCATCTACGGTTTTCAGGCGCTCGGATCGCATCGCGAGGCCCTCGAATTCGCGGTGGCGGCGGGCTGTCTGAAGCATTCGATACCAGCCGACTTCTTCCGTTTCACCCTGGATGAGGTCCACGCTCTGACGAAGGGCGGCGGCTCAGGCCGAGTTCAGAGATAAAGAGACAGGCAAGCGCGGGCACGCGCTCCGGCTTCCGCTTGTACTTTACCGGACAACCAAGCCGCGGCATTCCTTGAGCCGTAGTAACCGAGCCGTTATCCTTATTTGCAGGGATGTGTGCCTCTTGGGCTCCGGTTTGCGAGATCCTCGTCGTCGATGACGAGGAATGTGTCCGCTCTCTGATCGGGCATTTCTTGGGCCGCCTGGGTTTTCGCGCCACGGAAGCGGCCTCGGGCGAAGAGGCCCTGAATGCGCTGGCCCAGGGCCAGTACGATTTGGTCCTCTCGGACGTGCGTATGCCTGGAATGAATGGTATGTCGCTGCTGGCCGAGGTCCGCCGCCGTTATCCCGACACGCCGGTCCTGATGCTGACCGGCTGCGAAGACGTCTCGACCGCCGTGGACGCCATGAAGAACGGGGCCTTTGATTATGTCCTCAAACCGTTCCACCTGGATCAGGTGGAAGCTTCCGTCCGCGAGGCCCTCAAGCGCCAGTCCGATCTGCGCGAACAAGCCGGCCGCGTAAAGCAACTCGAGAAGACTGTCCGCGAACAGACCATTCAGCTCCGCACTCTGCTGGGCAACCTGAACGAGGCCTCCGAAGTCACGCTTGAGGCGCTGGTGGCGGCTTTGGATGCACGCGAGCATGAAACCAAGGCGCATTCGCGGCGGGTGGCCGAATATACAGTTTATCTGGCGCGGCGGATGAAGCTGGCCGATCAGG
>Ga0326727_10024844_pt1 | contig 11290 bp, 8 predicted proteins | sample MB2enrmetagenome_FD_207643 | JGI IMG/M metagenome (GOLD analysis project Ga0326727, IMG submission 207643) | Lab enriched peat soil microbial communities from McLean, Ithaca, NY, United States - MB29MY | ecosystem: Environmental > Terrestrial > Soil > Wetlands > Peat | place: USA: New York... | reverse complement strand
TGCATTCACAAGACTTAGCCCGGCGCGCAAGTTTCACGTGGTGGAACCCGGGCGCCTGAACCGCAGTGGCGGCCTTTTCAGTCATCGCCGCCGCCGGGAAAGGCGAAACACATTGCGGCCCGGCTGGTTTCGAGCGGGGAGTCCGGAATGGAGGTGCTAGCCTAAAAGAATTCGAGGATCATCCGGAGGCTAATGCGATGAAAATCATGACGAATTGGGCAGTGTGGCCCGGGGCCCTGAGAGATGTTGTAGGCGGAATGGGGATTCCAAGTTGGTTGCCGCGAGTGAGCAGGCGGGCATTCGTTCTTGGAGTTTTGGCCGGCTTGTTTACTGCAGCAACTGCTTTTGGGCAGAATGCACCGCCGCCCGCCGCGCCGCCCGTTGCTCCGGTTCGACCCGTTGCGGACCAGTACTACGGCATCACAATCACTGATCCGTACCGATACATGGAGGATCTGACTGATCCCGAGGTTGCGGCGTGGTTCAAGTCGCAGAATGACTACACGCGCGGGGTCCTGGGCAAGATTCCGGGGCGGGACGCGCTGCTCAAGCGCATTGAGGAATTGGACCAGTCGACTCCGGCAAAGGTCAGCGATGTGAATCGAGTTCCGGGCGGACGCTATTTCTACCAGAAAATGCTGGCGAACGAGATTGTGCCCAAGCTTTACGTGCGCGACGGACTCGATGGCCAGGAACGCGTGTTGCTGGATCCGGCGAAATATCCCGCCCCGGCGGGCTCACACAATTCGATCAGCTACTACGCACCGTCCTGGGACGGCAAGATGGTGGCGGTGGGTGTCTCTGAAGGCGGTTCGGAAAACGCCATCATCCACATTCTCGAAGTGGACTCGGGCAAGGAGTTGCCGGAGACGATCGATCGTGGACGCTTTGGAGCGATCGCGTGGCGGAGCGACAATCGCTCGTTCTTCTATAACCGGCTGCAGAAACTCGCGCCCGGCCAGCCGCTGACGGACGAAGAGCAGAAGAGCACGGATTATCTGCACGTGGTGGGGACCAGCGTCGACAAGGATGTCGCGGCTTTCGGATTCGGGCTCTCGCCGCGGACGGAGCTTGTCGCAACCGATCTTCCCTTTTTGGCTACTTTGGTCAATTCGCGGTGGGCGATCGGCGTTGTCGAGCACGGGACGCTGCGCGAAATAACGATGTACAAGGCTCCAGTGGATGAAGTGGGAAAGCCCGGCACGCCCTGGGAAAAGATTTGCGATGTGAGCGACGATGTGACGACTTTGGCCGTGCACGGCGACGAGCTTTACCTGCTGAGCCACAAGGGCGCGCCTCACTTCAAGGTGATTCGGACGAGCCTTTCGCACCCCGACGTGGAACACGCGGCAGTGGTGGCGCCGGAAAGCGACGACGTGATCAAAGACATCGAAACCGCGCAGGACGCGCTCTATGTGCAGGAGACAGACGGCATTCTGGGCGTGCTGAAACGGCTGAGTTATCAAGGGGGAACGCCGGAAGAAGTCGAGCTTCCATTTGAAGGAGCCATTGGCCTGTCTGGCATGGATGAGCGGATTCCCGGGGCTCTGATTGTGATGACTTCATGGGCGCGCGCTCCGCGAATCTACTCCTTCGATCCCCAGAAGCGCACGGTTACCGACACGAAGCTGAAACCGCTGGGTCCCAACGATGATCCGTCCGATGTGGTCTCGGAAGAGGTGAAGGTCAAAAGCTGGGACGGCGAAATGGTGCCGCTGTCGATTGTGCGCAAGCGCGGGCTGAAGATGGACGGCTCCAATCCGGCCATCTTGTGGGGCTACGGGGCATATGGGATCTCCATCGATCCGGGGTTCGATCCGACACTGTTGGCGTGGCTCGAAAAAGGTGGCGTGTATGCAGTGGCCCATCCGCGGGGCGGCGGCGAGTACGGCGAGGACTGGCATAAAGCCGGCCAGAAGCTGACCAAGCCGAATACCTGGCGTGACTTTATCGCCTGCGCCGAATACCTGATCGATCACCACTACACCTCGGCGGCAAGGCTGGCCGGCCAGGGAGGGAGCGCGGGCGGAATCACCGTCGGCATGGCGATTACCGAACGGCCGGATCTGTTCGCGGCAGCAATCGACCAGGTGGGCTTGTCGGACGCGCTGCGATTCGAGAACACGCCCAACGGTCCTCCCAACATTCCGGAGTTTGGATCTGTCCGGACGCAGTGGGGATTTGAGGACCTGTACACGATGAGCGCGTATGCACATGTTCGCGACGACGTGCATTATCCGGCAGTGCTGCTGAGCACGGGGTGGAATGACCCGCGCGTTGCCTCATGGCAGCCGGGCAAGATGACAGCGCGACTGCAAGCAGCCACGGGGAGCGGAAAACCGGTTCTCCTGCGCGTGGATTATGCAGCCGGGCACGGCATCGGTTCCACAAAAGCGCAGAACGACGAGGAGAGGGCGGACCGCTGGAGCTTTGTGCTGTGGCAATTTGGGGTGGCCGGCTTCCAGCCCGGCAGCGGGTCTGCGGCGGAAAGATAGCCTCGCGGGCGGGCACGATGCGGGCGGGGCGTCGAGGGCCCAAACCGGGGATCAGCGCAGAGCTGTCATCGCTGGGTGATTGCGATTGAAGGAAACGTGCTTTCCGAATCTCGGTTGGCGCATTGTCGCCGATGCGCTCATCGAGGAGCCGGGCTCTGTCGGAAGGCCGGCTTTCCGGAAGTTAGGCCGCGACACAAGCCTGGAGTTTTCTCGAAGTCCAAGAACAAGCCCGAGTCACCCATCGGCCACCGGTCGGCGTACCGGCCGGAGCCTCGCGCCCGTCACCGCCCACTCGCCGCCTGCCCACGCAACTGCCCTTACCGCAGAGGAAGGTTCTCGATGACGCAGGCCAGTTCTGGAAAGCGTGGAATCGCTCGTTTTTTTCGGCTGTAAGATGCAGTTTCGTTGTTGCAAAATCCCTCAGGAACGATAGAATTCAACGGCATTGGGCCAGAAAGAGGAGACTTCAACTGAGGAGATGAAGATCATGAGTAGAGCATGGGGGATGTTGGCCGTGACCGTTGTGATTGGCGTCGCGGCCTTTGTCACTGGACCAATGATTTGGCCGGCAGGCCCCGACGTTCCGATGCCGCCGGCGAATCTTCTGCCCGGCTACATTGCACTCTCGGCCATTGAGGCGCTGGCCTTTGGTTTTGCTGTAGCCTTCGCGATATTCGGATGGCCGGCGATCCGCGGCCTGAGTCTTGGCGCGCCGTGGCTCAATAAACTGATGTTCATCACGCTGGTCTGGTTTATTGGCAATTGGTGGGCGCACGACAACTTCCACATGCACAACGGTCTCAACATGCATGGGCTGCTCTTCATCGAAATTGCCTTCCACATGACCATGCTTGCCTGCGGAGTGACGCTGACTCTCGGCCTCGTTCGTCTTGCCAGGCGCGCGGCGGCCGGAAAGGCGGCCTGATCCGCTAGAAGTCTGACACGAGACAAGCCGAAAGTTTTCTCGAAGTGCGACAACAAGCCCGAGACACCCATCGGGCGCCGATCGGCGCGCGGCCCGGGCCCCACGCCCGGGCTCGCCCGCCCAGCGCCATTGCCACTCTCGCCGCCTGGCCACGCAACTGCCCTCGCCGCAGATCGCCTTCGCGCACCGGAAAATCCCGCAAAAATTCCGAATTGCGCGCAAGAATCGGATAGCGTAGGAAGCGTACAACGGCGACGATGGATTCATGAGCAGCATTCCGCAGATCGCATCCATCCAAAGTGGCGACGTTTTGAAGGTGAACCCTCTTACAAATCCACCCGCAGGATCGGCCCCGACGCTTGATCGCGAAACCGCGTGGCGTCAGCTCGCCGCCCGCGATCCGCAGGCGCGCTTCTTCTACGGCGTCACGACGACAGGCGTCTTCTGTCGACCGAGCTGCTCGAGCCGCCGCCCGCTGCGGGCCAACGTGCGCTTCTTCCGCTCCGCCGCCGAAGCGCAAGCCGCGGGCTTTCGCCCCTGCAAGCGGTGCAATCCTGTGGACGGCGGACTCCTGGGCGCCTCTGGACCGGGCGGCGGTACGCGAGGCCGCGTTGCGACAGGCAGGGTTGCGCCGGGCGGGGTCGCTTCAATCAGCCTTCTGGACCGGATTCGCACCTACATCGAGAAGCATCTCGATCAGCCGGTGCGGCTCAAGGAATTGGGTCGCGTAGCGCGCCTCAGCCCTTTCACCGTTCAGCGCCTGTTCAAGCGCGAGATGGGCGTGAGTCCGCTCGAATACCAGCGCGCGCTGCGCGCGGGCCGGCTGCGCGGCGCGCTCAAGCAGGGAGAAAGCGTGACCGACGCCATCTACGCCGCCGGCTTCGGCTCCTCCAGCCGCGCCTACGAGGGAAACCAGCTCGGCATGACGCCGTCGCGCTTTGCCCAGGGCGGCAAAGGCGAGCGGATCGCGTGGGCTTCCGCCCCTTCATGTTTTGGATGGGTGATTGTGGGAGCCACGCAGCGCGGGCTGTGCTGGCTTTCGCTCGCGGCCACGAAGGCCGAAGCCGAGGCCAGCCTGCGAGAAGAATTCCCCGCGGCCGAGCTGCGCCGCGATGCGGCATTGTCGAAATGGATCAAGAAAGCTTTGCAGAGCGTTGGCAGGGGCACCGCACTCATCCAAAACCAGGCCACAACGGAGTTGGATTTACGCGGAACCGTCTTCCAACTGCGGGTGTGGCAGGCGCTGCGGCAAATTCCCCGCGGCGAGACACGCAGCTACAGCCAGTTGGCGCGTGATCTGGGCGATCCCAAGGCCACTCGCGCCGTGGCGCGGGCCTGCGCGACAAACCGGGTTGCATTGCTGGTTCCCTGCCATCGCGTGGTGGGCGCCGATGGCTCGCTCACCGGCTACCGCTGGGGCGTGGAGCGCAAGCGCCAGCTGCTCGAGGCCGAAAGCAGCATGCGCTGAGAGTTCCGCATTCGGCGCGGAGAGAGGCGATGGTGCGGAGGCACGGGCGGTGGGCTGCTGAGGGTGAAAACCCGACAGAAACATGCAGCGCGGAAAGGGGACGGACCAAAGGTCCGCCCCCTCAGTAAGACCGGATCATTGCAAAGATTCCAGGCGATTGACCGTTGATCCTAACGGCAGCCGCCAACCACTTTTCCGCCCGCCTGGTCCGGGGTCTTGAGCAGGTCCGGAATTTTGCCTGTTAGCGTCGGCGGTTCGTAGTTAAAGAAGACTCCCGAGCACGCGACATTGCCATTCAAACGGAAGAGCGCATAGGTTCCCACGGCCCCGCCGCTATAGCTGGTCTTTGTGCCGGTGATGCCGTTTCCAGACTTGAGAAGAGTTCCACCCGATTCCAGCGCCTTGAGCGAGAGGACATACCAGATTCCGTTGGCCCCGGATCGGGCGTCGGGTGAAGCCGCGTCAAGTTCCTGCGCCAGGCCGTCGGCTCGAAGAACGGCGTTCAGATGAGAAATGACTGGCGCTTGCGCAACAGGCTGCGCCCCCGGCGGTGGTTTAGGCACGTCAAAGATATCGGGCTCGGTGAGCGATTTCAGGTAGTCGTCGATGGCCTTCGCAATTGCCACCTTGTCCGCTTCTGCCTGCGCCGCAGCGGCCTTATCCTCAGGCGTAGCTGCCTCAGCGCCCGGCGCCGGGGCGGCCGCTGGCGTCGCCGCTGCGCCTGGAGCAACGCATGCGCGCGCCTTGATGAGGGCAACATACTTGGTCAGAAACGGGGAGTGATTTGCGTCGATCGCGGTCAGCGAATTTGGCATGTAGCTGTCGGGGATGACAACATCGACACCCAGTGCTCTCAAGTGCCCTGCCACGTCATTCACAAGGGTCCGATCCAGGATATTCCCTTCGAGCGGAGAAGCTTCCGCGGTGGCGCTTAGCAGTGACGCCGCAAATTCGGCCGCCTGGCTTTCCGGGAACATCGACAGAATCGTGCCGCCCAAAGTCGTGGCCGCTCTTGTTGCGGCTTGCGGACAGTAATGATTGGCACGCAGGGTCAGCATGTCCATGGTGGAGATGTCGGTGCGCCAGAGCTGAAATTCATTCAGCGCGCTGGACCCCGAGGAGACGACCACCACGCCGACCGGTGGACCCGTGATTGCCTGCGGGTTGCAATTGGCATCCGCCGCGCCCACGTTGCGTCCGATGCCGCAAGTGACTGCGGCGGCTTCGGAATCCATCGCTGTGTAAGTCAGCATCTCCGATTCGATGGAGAATCCTTCTGGATTCGCGGTGCTTGCGTTACCTTGCGACGCTGAGCCTGAGCCCGGTGCCGATGCCGATCCCTTCGAGGACTGGCCAAGGGCCACCGCGCCCAGCGTCAATACCGCGCAGAAAACAACGACTGGGCTCCGCATCGGCCCAACAAACCTGAGCAATGTACTCATTTCGTACCTCCGTTTTGTTTGGGGGGAACCTGGATCTTTGGATGGAGCCTGAACGACGTAAAAACTCGTCTCTATGCCGTTGTCCCGGGTATTCCGCTGATCGAACCCGATCATACCATCTTTGCGCGGAAACATAGAGAAGAATCTGACGTGCGGCGCAATCCTCATTTGCAGATGACGCTGGATGCCCTGATTAAGTTTCATGCCGCCGCTCTTCGCGACCGCCTCAGCAGATTGCCGCAGCGCCGCATGCCAAAGATGAGGTGCGGAGAATCGCTTCCAGGCGTTAGTTCTTCTTGTCTCCCACAGCAAGCAGCGTTTGAAACTGCGGCGTCTCCAGCTCCTTGTCGACAATCGTGGTTTCGATGTTGGCGAAGCCCGCGTTCTGAAGCATCGTTTCAAGTTCGGCTTCGCTGAAGCCGAGCCACTCGTCGGCGTAGAGCTCGCGCGCCTCTTCAAAGCGGTGCCGAAGAAGATCGAGAATGACGATGCGTCCGCCGGAAACGAGGATTCGCGCCGCTTCAGCCAGCGCGCGCTCGGGGTGCAGCGCGTGGTGAAGCGACTGCGAGAAGAAGACCAGATCGACCTCGCCATCGCCGATGGGGATCTCTTCCATGTCGCCCATGCGGTAGTCGACGTTTTTTACGCCGTGGCGCGCCGCGAGCTCGCGGCCCACCTCGATCATCCTGGCCGAGGAGTCTACGGCGATCACTTTCTTGGCGCGCTGCGCAAGCAGCAGCGCAAAGGCGCCCTCGCCCGCGCCCAGATCGGCCACGACGAGTGGCGGCATCAGGCGCAGCAGCGCTTCGGCCAGGCTCTTCCACGATTTGCCGGGAACGTAGTCTTTGCCCAGTCGGCCGGCCACGCTGTCAAAGAACGCGCGCATCTTGTCCCGGCGTTTGCGCAACACGCGGCGCATGGCAGCCTGGTCCTGAGCGGCTTCGGGGATTTCTTTCTTGGCTCTGCCGAAAATCTCATCCAAAGGGCCGCCCCCCGAAGGGGCGATGCGGTAAAGATTGCTCTTGCCTGTGCGTCGATCTTCGACCAAGCCCGCCTGCTTGAGCTGCGAGAGGTGCGTGGAGATGGTGCTTTGGCCCATCGCCAGGATCTCCTGGAGCTCGGCCACGGAAAGCTCTTCTCCCTTTAGAAGCAACAAGATGCGCAGCCGATTGGGGTCGGCCACCACGCGCAGCGTTTTGACGATTGACGCCATGGGAGAATTCTGCTACATATCAACATATCACGATACGACGATAAAAGGAGATCTGAATGGCAACCGCAACCCTCGAAGGGACGAAAACCGGCAAGCTTGAGACCGAATACAAGGTGGCTGACCTCGGCCTGGCCGATTGGGGCCGCAAGGAAATCATCATCGCCGAGCAGGAGATGCCGGGCTTGATGGCGATCCGCAACAAATATGCCGCGGAGAAGCCGCTCAAGGGCGTGCGCGTAACCGGTTCGCTGCATATGACCATTCAGACGGCGGTGCTGATCGAGACTCTGGTGAGCCTGGGCGCCGAAGTGCGCTGGGCGAGCTGCAACATCTTCTCCACGCAGGACCATGCGGCGGCGGCGATCGCGGCGGCGGGCGTTCCGGTGTTCGCGTGGAAGGGCGAATCCCTGGAAGACTACTGGGAGTGCACCTATCGCGCGCTTACGCACAAGGGCGGCAAAGGGCCGGAGCTGATCGTCGACGACGGCGGCGACGCCACGCTGCTCATCCACAAGGGCTATGAGCTGGAAGACGGCGACAAGTGGGTCGACACTCCTTCGGGGAATCACGAGGAGCAGGTGATCAAAGACCTGCTGAAGAAGGTGTATGCGGAGGACCCGAAGCATTGGCATAAAGTCGTCGCCGACTGGCGCGGCGTGAGCGAAGAGACCACCACGGGCGTGCACCGGCTCTACAAAATGATGGAGCAGGGCAAGCTGCTGGTTCCGGCCATCAATGTCAACGACAGCGTGACAAAGAGTAAGTTCGACAACCTCTACGGCTGCCGAGAGTCATTGGCCGACGGCATCAAGCGCGCGACCGACGTCATGGTGGCGGGCAAAGTCGCGGTTATCTGCGGCTACGGCGACGTGGGCAAAGGCTCGAGCCACTCGTTGCGCGGCATGGGCGCGCGCGTGGTGGTCACCGAGATCGATCCCATCAACGCTCTGCAGGCGGCGATGGAGGGTTTCGAGGTGACGACCGTCGAAGATACGCTGGGCCGCGGCGACATCTATGTCTCCTGCACGGGCAACACCGACATCATCACGCTCGAGCACATGGAGAAGATGAAGGACCAGGCCATCGTCTGCAACATCGGCCACTTCGACAACGAGATTCAAATTGACCGGCTGAACGCCGCAAAGGGCGTGACCAAGATCAACATTAAGCCTCAGGTGGACAAGTACACGTTCCCCGACGGGCACTCGATCTTCATCCTGGCCGAGGGGCGGTTGGTGAATCTGGGTTGCGCCACGGGCCATCCCAGTTTTGTAATGAGCAACAGCTTCGCCAACCAGACGCTGGCGCAGATCGATCTGTGGAAGAACCGCGACAGCTACAAGGTGAACGTCTACACGCTGCCCAAGAAGCTGGACGAAGAAGTGGCGCGGCTGCACCTGGAAAAAATCGGCGTGAAGCTGACCAAGCTGACGCCCAAGCAGGCCGACTATATCGGTGTGCCGGTGGAGGGGCCGTACAAGGCGGAGAACTACAGGTACTAGTGGACAGGGAACAGTGAACAGTGGACAGCAAAGGCACGACGCCCCATTCTTTCTCACGCACTCTGTGAGACGGAATGGGGCGACACTTTGAAGGGTGCAGTGAGTTGGTAGTGAAGGTATGAATTCGCCGCTAAGTTTTTCGTTTGAACTCGGACCACCGCGCACGCCTGAAGCAGCGGCCAAGCTGCCTGCGGTGATTGCGCAGCTCGCCGAAGTCAAGCCGGAGTATTTCTCAGTCACCTATGGGGCTGGAGGTTCTACGCAGGAAGGAACCTACGAGACCATCATGTCGGTGATTCGATTGACCGGCATTGACGCCGTGCCGCATCTTACTTGCGTTGGCTCGACGCGCGCCCACGTGGCGGCGCAGCTCCAGCGCTATCGTGACGCGGGCGTTAAGCGCATCGTGGCCCTGCGCGGCGACTTGCCGGCCACGGCGCTGAGCGCCGCAGCGCCGGGCGAGTTCCACTACGCCAACGAGCTGGTCAGCTTTATCCGCAAGGAGCACGGCGACGCTTTCAAGATCGAGGTGGCCGCGTATCCCGAGATGCATCCTCAGGCGGCATCGCCGAGCGAGGACTTCGAGCACTTCCTCCGCAAAGTGGAGGCGGGCGCGGACGCTGCGCTGACCCAACTGTTCTACAACGCGCACGCGTACTTCGATTTCATGGAACGCTGCGAGAACGCGGGCATCAAGATACCCATCGTGCCGGGCATCATGCCCATCACCGGCTGCGCCAACACCGTGCGCTTCTGCTCGGGATGCGGCGCAGACCTGCCGCGCTGGGTGCGCCTGCGCCTGGAAGAGCTGCAGGACGACAAGGCGGCGCTGCTCGACTTCGGGCTCAGCGTGGTGACTCGGCTTTGCGAGACGCTGCTTAAAGGCGGCGCACCGGGGCTGCACTTCTACACCATCAATCAAGCCGGGCCGACGCTGCGGCTGTGGGAGAACCTGCGCCTTGGCGTATCCGCTTAAGCGGAGTTAAACTCTGTACGGCAGGTGGATCGATCGCACGCGAATTCTGGAATTGTTCCGGACTCGACGAGGCGGGAAAGTGCGGCGGATTTCTCGGCGCCGCATAGCGCATCTGAGCCCAGAACGAGGCAACTCGAATGGCAAAGGCCGCAAGTTCATCGCCCGATCCGGAGCGAGAAACCCCTTGGTTACAAGTTGTAAGGTTCGTATTGTTAGCTCTCTTTGTCGTCCTCGTTTTTCTGCTTGGGCTCAGCATGGTGCATCACCGATTCTTTCAAGGTCAACGTGTCCACCACAACGGGTCGGTTGGGCAGTAGTTACAACTTGAAACGTGCCGAAAGCCGAGGCGGAGTTGTTCGTCCCCTGAAGATGTCCAAACAGCCGTCGTCACCGGCGGACCATTGAGATTCTCCGCGGATCAGACTGTCGAATCTCGGTGGCGATGCGCTTCCGGCGCAAGTGAGTCTGCGCGTCGCCAAGGCGCCCTGTTGTTTGGCGTTGCTGTGCGCGGGTAATTACGAAGGTGCGGACCGATCTGGCCACCAAAGCGCGGCGCGATCAATCCGGTTTAACCTTGGCGTGGAGGCAATCGACCGCATGCCGCACCATTGGATAGCACTCATTGCGCAATACAGCAGCGTAGTCGGCTTCATGATCGGGCTGCCCATCATGGCAGGCGCCTATTATGAATCGCTCAGGGCGCGGAGGGAAGCGCGGCGGGTGCTTGAAGGAACGCTGCATAGCGCCAATTGCCTGGAATTCATTGCCGGTGATGGCACGTGCATTAACGTGGTGCCGCTGGAGACGCTGCACTCGCTGCCGCGCGAAGGCGACGTGCTTTTGCTGCCGGCTGATGGCGTGAGTGCAGCCGCGGTCTTTCTGCCCGGCGCTTATCTGGTTGAGTCAATCGAGCACATCTATACGCCAGCCGAATCGAAAGGCGCGCGGCCGCACGAGGCGCAGCTCACCAAGGCCGTGGCGCGCGTGACCTCGCTGAACCCGGCGCTGACGGCGGAGTAGCCCGGCCAGGGAATTCTGCCCCGGGCAATCTTACCGGCTCTTGCGCCCGGCGACGCGCTGCCAGAGCCGCCAGAACGCGTTATGCAGCAGGCGGGTTTGCTCTGCTTTGAGGGCCTGGTACGATCGCTCGACGTAGAGGTCAAACTCCGGCGGCCAGCCGATCATCGAACGGCGCTCGCTGTAATCGCCCTCGGCCCACTTGGAGAGCAGCGCCTTGTAACCCACCACGTGAGTGACAAAGTCGAGCAG
>Ga0326727_10024843_pt1 | contig 11290 bp, 12 predicted proteins | sample MB2enrmetagenome_FD_207643 | JGI IMG/M metagenome (GOLD analysis project Ga0326727, IMG submission 207643) | Lab enriched peat soil microbial communities from McLean, Ithaca, NY, United States - MB29MY | ecosystem: Environmental > Terrestrial > Soil > Wetlands > Peat | place: USA: New York... | reverse complement strand
GAGGTCTCCCGTTGGAGGTTGACATTCACTGCCGCTCTGGCGGCCGAGCCCGCCATCGCCATTGCAAACGCCAGCCCGAGCGCCCCGCTTCGCCCCAGGCCCCTGCTCAACCCTCGAAATCCAATCCTTCCCCAACCGGTCATCGTCATCCTCGCTCGCTTTCGGCTTCCCATCATAGACGACCAGCGTCCGGGCGCGCGTCTTCACAAGCCCTAGTTCCGAGACCGCGTAATTACGGGAAGACCGAAATGGAGCCGCGTGTATGACAAGGTCGGCTTTGTCAAGGTCCCCACTGGGTCTTGGGCAGTAAGAAGAGCATGGGGGAATGTCTGTTTGAGCCGGGAACGAGTCTCAGCTTCTCTCTGAGATTCGTTCCCTCATTGGAAGAATCGGTCTTTCTGGATGAAGGACCAAAGCTTACGCGTTGAACGAAATCATTTCTCGATGGCCACCAACTGGTTCCATCAACCATGTATTCGGCACGGCACGGCGCCATGATTGCCTGTTCAAACTTCCTCAAGATGCAAGGAAGACGGGGCGTTCAATCATTCTCTCGGCCACGAGCCTGGCCACGACGCCACGCGAACTGCCCCACGTGCGAACCCGGGGTCCCCGGCGACAGGCCTTTGTCGCTGGAGTGGGAAACCGGCTGTCGGTGCGGGCGTCCTCGCCCGCACTTGTCCCATCTCATTTTCGAAGGGGCCCAGGATGGAGCGCAGCGCAACCCTGGGAAATCGTTTCCAACGAGTCGGCCCGCCCCGTCGGGGCGGCACAAATCGCGATCCGGACCCGATCGCTGTTCATGCGACGACCCTGGGAATGGCGGTCAGTAGTGTCGAGATTTCAACTTTCCCGCCACAATTGCCTCGGCCGCCTGCACTGCCTCATCCAGGGTCAAATGAGTCGAATCCAGCAGGACTGCTCCTGGCGCCGGCTTGAGCGGAGAATCGACGCGATTGCGGTCCCGTTCGTCCCGTGCGCGCATCTCGCGGAGAACCTCCTCCGGCTGTACCGCCGGTGCAGGCCCCAACTGCTCAAAACGGCGCAGGCCCCGAACCTCCGGGGCCGCATCCAGGAAGATCTTGACCTCCGCCTGCGGAAAAACCACCGTTCCGATATCGCGGCCCTCCATGACCACTCCGCCCGCGGCGCCCATCTGCTTCTGCAGGCCAACCATCCAGTCGCGAATGGCGGGAAACACACTCACTTTGGAGGCGGCATCCGTAACTTCCTGGTTGCGGAGCAGGCTGGTCACGTCCTCGCCATCGAGCAGAACGCGATTGTGTTCTTCGCCAGGCTCCAGGCGGATGCTGGTTTCGGCGGCAAGCGCCTTGAGGCCGTCGCTCCGGTCCAAAGCCAAACCCGCCCTCAGAGCCTTCAGGGCGAAGGCCCGATACATTGCGCCCGTTTCCAGATTCAGCAGGCCGAAATGGCGGGCCAGATGGCGTGCGATCGTACTCTTGCCCGCGCCGGCCGGGCCGTCGATTGCGACAATGATCTTTCTCGCCGAAACAGGGGAGTGCAAGGGGCTTTCCTCCGCACTCATGCGCTCTTCTTGTTCTCCTGCTTGGGCCGGGCTGTAAAGCCGAAGCGCTTGCTGTTTCCCGCCTTTGTGTCGGCAGCCAATGCGGGTTTTCGGCCGCTGCGCGCCGGCCGGGCGTCCTTGCGATGGCCGTTGCCATTGGTCGCGCTGGGCTTGCCTGTGGATTTGGCGCCATTGGAATACCCATTGCGCTGTCCCCACGCCAGCGCCGGGGATTTTGTGGCCTGTACTCCGGAAGCGCCATGAGCCGGACGAGCATCGCTTCCCCGAACCTGCCCGCCGCTTTTCGACCCACCGCCCACGACAGCCTCTGCCCGCTTACCGTTGCTGCCCCCACGGGCCGGTTGGCTCCAGCGCCCGGCCGAGGCCGGGCGAGAGCCCTTCGCCGCGTGTGCGCTTGCCGGCCGTGCTCCCGAGGGGCGGGCATCGGGATTCACCCGGCGCGCCGGCCGGCTGCCGTTGGACGATTGCGCCGTCTTCTGGTCGCGGGAGTGCGCCGCCGCGCGGCTGAAGTGAGGCCTTGCCGCCGAAGGTTTTCCACCGTGTCCCGCCTTGTGAGCCGCGGCGGTCCGGGGAGCGTGCTGTTCGGTCGACCGGCGCGGTTCTTTGGGCGTGAATTGCGCCGTGACCGGGGCCTCAAGCTCCTCTCCGTCATCCTGGTGGTCTCGCACACGCAGGAAGTAGGCGTTGGCTGGCATCGACGAACTGGAATAAAGATTGGGCGGAGCCTCGAACTCCGGTAGCGTACCGGCAACGTAAAAGTGAGGCGCGTGACCTAGCGAAATCGAATGCACCTGCCGCGTCGCCGCCAGGCCGCGCAGCACCTCGCGCACCTTGCTGCGCGCGGTCAGGGGCGCCAGGAACAGCTCCACCTCTTCCATGCTGGCCGCGATCACTGCCTGCAGGTAGATGGAGGCAAGCACCGAGATGGCCGTGACCTGCGAGGTCGAGGCGCCTTCCGCAATGGCTTTTTGGTATCGCTGGCGGAGCAGTTGCCACTGGGCCGGCTGGCCGGGAGCCGAGACCACCGGGATGATGCGAAGCTGCTGCCAGAGTTCGGTAATGGCGCGAAGAACCGCGCCTTCCGTCACTTCCCTGCCCAGCGCGTGCGTGAGCGTCGCGATGGTAGCATCGCCCATTTCCAACTGCTTGTAGGCCTGGACTGCCAACTGCGAAACCTGCCGCGACCCGGTCAGTTGCGGGGTGCGACGCCAGTCCCGGTCGCCCCGTAGCGCATACACGTAGGGCAAAACCCAGCTGGCTACCACGAAATCCGGTTGCTCGCCCGGCAACCCCAGCAGATTCAGCCGTACGGCAACGCCGTCGGTCTCCAACCGCACCAGCAGCTCTTCGGCCAGCTCAATGTGCTTGGAATCCGGGGTCGCGTCCCGCTTCCCGGCTACCGCCTCCACAAACGAGGGGGCGACGGAGGAAGAAAATTGCCGTCTGGGCAGGAAGAGACACAATCCGGTCTCCTCAATCCACGTCCGGGCATCCTCAAGTGTGAGTGCCCCGTGTCCATTCTGGCGCATCCTTTCGGCGCGCGATGCTTCCAATTGCTCCGCTGTCAAAGAAAAACCTCACTTCCAGGCTGGCGCTGGCGCCGGGCTACCTCTCACCCCTGAGAGGAGGGTGGCCGCCTTCCAAGTTTACTAAACTCGATGGAAGGCCCGCTGGATCTCCTTCCAAGAATACAACAAAGCTATTGGACGTCCATGGGGGCAACTGGTTGGGTGGCTGGTTTTTCCAAGTTCCAGCAGCAGCCACTCCATGCGAACCGGGTCCAGAGCGGTGTTGACCTTGATGGCGGAATGGCACGCAATGGATGCCGCGATTCGCGTGCGAAGAGCCGTAAGATTCTCATTCTGCGTGGGTTCATCTGAATCGGCGGCGGATTGCTCGATCACCTCGCCCAACATGCGCTCCAAAGCCGCCCCCTCCAGCCCGACCGGCGCTGCCTTGACCGCAAGTGTCTGAGGACCAAAAGGTTCCACTTCAAACCCGTTGCATTCCAGCTCCTCGGCGATCCGTGCAAATACCACCATCTGGGACGGCTTCAGGTCGACCAGAAGGGGCATTAGCAACCTCTGCCGTTGCACATGCTCTACCTGGCGATCACGAAGAATTTTCTCGAAAAGCACCCTTTCGTGTGCAACATGCTGGTCAATGATCCACAGGCCATCTTCGCCGGCGGCAAGAATGAACGACTCACGCAACTGCGCCAGCGGGCGAAGCGACCGCAGGTGATTCAGGGTGGCGGCAGCCTGCTCGGCTTCGATGAGAGCGGTTTCTGCGCCGGGATTCGTGGCGGCTGCGCCGGCTGGGTTTGGGGAGCAGTCGCTCGCCGGCGGCAGGCTGGCCGGCTGAAAGAGCGCCGCGGCAGCTTCACCCCAGGCCCTTTGGTCGGCCCACCCTCCGGGAGCGGCGCTCTGAACCGCAAAAGGCAGCTTGCCGGGAACCGGCGTGGGCAGGCGCGGGGTGAGCTGGAAGGGTTCGGCGTCTGCCCGGGCCGCTTGGAACTCCGCCGGATCGGAATCCGGCAAGCCCGGCAGCGGCGAAGCGGCCGGAGGCATCAGCGACGGGCTGGCCGTGGGAGGAGCCTGCGCGGCCAGAAAACCGGCGGCCGGACGCGCCCGGATCAGCGCCGTCCGCAGGCTGTCGCGGACAAAATCGTGCACCAGACTCTGCTGGCGGAAGCGCACCTCCGTCTTGGCCGGATGCACATTCACATCCACCTCCTCGGCCGGCATCTCCAGAAAAAGCAGCACCACCGGAAAACTGGTCGGAGGAATCACATTGCGATAGGCCTCGGTAATGGCGTGCAGCAGCAGCCGGTCGCGAATCAGCCGCTTGTTGATGAAGATATAGATCGAATTCCGGTTCAGTTTCTGCAGTTCCGGCTTGGAATAGAAGCCGCTCAGCCGCATGTGCCCCGGATCGCGGCTGGGTTGGCCGGGGTCCAGCTTCCAGGGAGGCGGCGTGGGCAACCCCCCATGGGCCAGCGGAATTTCCGCCGCCACCGGCAGCAGTTGGGCCAGCGTGTCCTTGCCGAAGATCTGATAGATCCGCTCCGCGGCGCGCGTCACCGGCGGAGCGGAGAGCACCGTATGCGTGGCCGAGATCAGCTCGAAGTGCTTCTCCGGGTAGGCCAGCGCGTAGTGGGTCACCAGCGCCGTTACGTGAGCCAGTTCGGTGGACTCGGCGCGCAGGAATTTGCGCCGCGCCGGCGTGTTGAAGAAGAGGTCGGCCACAGCCACTACAGTTCCGCGTGGCAGCGCCGCGTCCTCCACGCGCAAGATCTTTCCCCCCGCAATCTCCACCCGGGTCCCAGCCGCCTCGTCGCCGGTGGCGGTCTCCAGCGTCACGCGCGCCACGGAGGCAATGGAAGGCAGCGCCTCGCCGCGAAAACCCAGCGTGGCGATCGATAGCAGGTCGTCCGCGGTGCGGAGTTTCGACGTGGCGTGACGCTCAAAGGCCAGCAGCGCGTCGTCGCGGTTCATCCCCTGGCCGTCGTCCGTGATCCGGATCAGCCGCCGCCCGCCGGCTTCCACCTCGACCCGAATCCGGCTTGCGCCCGCATCCAGGGCGTTCTCCAGCAGCTCCTTCACCACCGAAGCCGGCCGGTCCACCACCTCGCCGGCGGCGATCTGGTTGGCTACCTGGTCGGGAAGAATGCGGATGCGGCCCATAAGCTCTTAGGGTAGCGCAGAAGGCAGGGAACAGGGATTAGGGAACAGGGAACAGATAGGTATGCAGCCGATAGAAAGCGAGGAAGAGATGAGTAGAAAAATATCTATTGCACTCATTCTCTACTCATGTAATACTCAATCAGATTCGAAGCAATTCCGCCAAGTGACAATGTGGATCAAGGCCAAGTGACAATGTGGATCAAGGCCAAGTGACAATGTGGATCAAGGCCAAGTGATAATCGGATCAAGGAGGAAAAGGGGATGATCTGTCAATTCTATTGCGTTTCGAGATGGGGACGTTCTCGAAACCGAGGAGCAATATGCACGCATATTGTGCGACGAGAACAACAGCCTTTTCTGAGTCCTCCATTGAGGAAGTTGAAACCGTAGCCTTATCAGAGTTTGACCGGATTGGCGAGCAAGTAGCTCTGATTGAGAGCTTTAAGCAACCGCTCCATTTTCGGAAACGCGATAAGCCCGTCATGGACGGATGGACGGAGAGATGGATTCATATGGCTAAAACACGGCTGCAGTTTGACTTTACGGACGAAGCGCTGGGCGAGTTGGATGATCTCAAGGGCGCCACAGGCGCGACCAATCGCGCAGAGGTCATTCGCCAGGCCCTGCGTCTTCTTCAATGGACTGTCGAGCAAACGCAGGACCAGAACGCTACTGTTCTGGTCGAGAAGAACGGCCGGCAGCGCGAAGTGATGTTTCCTTTCCTTTCGCCTGGGAAAGCAGTGGCGAACTCAAAATGAACGAGCCTCAGGAACCTGGCGATCGAAGCGAAATCGAGGAAATCGAGAGCCCGAGGCATCTACCTGGCGGGCCAACATTCTCTGCGGAGGAATACCACGCCAAAGCAACCAAGCATCTGGCGTTGCTCCTCTTCTGGGCGCTGTTCCTCATGTTTGCCGCTCATTTTGTGTCGGTGGTTTGCCTCGCCCACAACAGGCCGAACTCCATCGAGGAAGTCACAAGAGTGTTCAGCACCTGGGTTCCAGTCATCGCCGGCCTTTTTGGTGCGGCTGCAACCTTCTACTTCACGCAGGGGCGAAAATAGAACCTTCAGCGCTGCCGCGGCGGTTGAAAAACCGGCACAAATGCAAAACGCCGCCCTCAGGCGGCATTCTGCGATCGGAAGAAGACTGCGGGCTTTAGATGCCGACCCCGAACTCGTTGAAGGCCTGTTCGCCGGCGTTGGCGTAGAAGTCGTAGGGCGTGCGGTGGTTGAACTTGTAGCGATTGCGCAGTTCGCGTCCCAGGAAGATTCCAACCGCGGCCACGGCCATCCCCACCGAGAACCATGTGATCACCCGCAACGTGCTGGTTTCCTTGGTCTCTTCCGCGGGCGTATTGGTCTCAGGTTCGTTCGACATGTCGGCAGCCTCCTGCCCCTCCATGATACCGCAGTTTTGATCGGCTCCGCTCGATGTCCCGGTGGAGAACTGGCCTCTCTTGTTTACCGGGCGGATTCGATTCGGGAAAGCCAAGCGGCCTTTGCCGCTTTGGGAAGAAAGCTGGCTCGAATGGAGTTCGCGGCCAGTTGCCGCAATTCCTCGCGCGTAAACCCCTGTTCCGTGTGCGCCAGCAGGTACTCGTTGGCCACATCCGAGCCAAAGAACGCCGGATCGTCGGAATTGACGGTCACCAGGAGTCCCGCGTCGAAATACCGGCGCAGCGGGTGCTCGGCAAACGACCCGCAAACCCCCGTTCGCACATTCGAAGTGGGGTTCAGTTCCAGCGGCGTGCCGCGCTCCTTCAGCTCCTGCATCAGGTAAAAATCCCGGATGGCCGAAAGCGCATGGCCAATCCGCTCCGAACCGATGCTGAGCGCCTCCCGGATCGCCTCCGGCCCCGTAGTCTCTCCGGCATGGTTGGTGAGACGCAGCCCGGCCTCCGCAGCCTCGGCATAGAGTTCGCGGAAGGGCTCCGAGCCTGCTCGCCGCTCGTCGCCGCCAAGACCGATGCCGACGATCGATGGGTACGCGCGCCGCATCTCCGCTGCCTTGCGAAAGACCCTCGCGGCCTCCTCGACCGTGAAGTGGCGCACCGCGTCGAAGATCCAATAGACCGAGAGCCCCAACTCCCGCGCGCCCCGTTTACGGGCCCGCTCCAGGCCGGCAAAGATCGGCTCGAAAGCCGACGGATCGTGGTTGCGCCAGAGGTAGATGACTCCAACAGAGACGTAGACCTCGGCATGGACCACGCCTTGCGCCGCGAGCCGCTCCATCATCCGCCAGGCCGCCAGTTCATAGTCCTCGGGGCCAATCAGCAGCCGGGTGACGGCCTTGAACGCGTCCAGAAAGCCGGAGAAATCCGAAAAGCGATAGACAGCCTCCGCCTCGGCCAGGCCGATCGGATGCGCATCGTGGCGGACGCTCAACTCAACCAGCGTGGCGGGGACGATCGTCCCTTCCAGATGCAGATGCAGCTCGGCCTTGGGAAGCCTGCGAATGAAGCCTTCGATGTCCGCCGCCATGCTTCGAGTCTAATTTGGAGCTCCGCCTCGGCGCCGCCAGCCCCCAGCCTTATCATGGTCAAAATCGCCCCAACCGGAGACCACAGGATTTTTATGCCTTCGACCCTTCGCTTTGGACTCATCGGCGCCGGCCGCATTGGCCCGGTTCATGCCGCGACCCTCGCTTATCACGTGCCGCAGGCCAGCCTGGCCGCGGTGGCCGACCTGAACCAGCCGCTTGCGCATTCTCTCGCCCGCCGCTTCGGCGTGCCCAGGGTCCTTACCACCGGCGCGGAGATCGTCGCCGACCCGGAGATCGACGCGGTGGCCATCTGCTCCTCGACGGACACGCACGCCGACCTGATTGTTGCCGCCGCCGCGGCGGGCAAGCACATCTTCTGCGAGAAGCCCATCTCGCTCAGCCTCTCTGAAATCGACCGCGCCCTGGCCGCCGTGGCCGCGGCCGGCGTCAAGCTCCAAGTCGGCTTCAATCGCCGCTTCGACTCCAACTTCCTGCGCGTCCGCCAGGCCGTGGCCTCGGGCGAGATCGGCACGCCCAATATCTTCCACATCGTCAGCCGCGATCCCTTCCCGCCGCCGCTCAGCTATCTGCGCCCCTCCGGCGGCATCTTCCTCGACATGATGGTCCACGACTTCGATATGGCGCGCTTTCTGATGGGCGAAGAGGTGGAAGAGATCTACGCCCAGGGTGCGGTGCTCATCGATCCGGGATTCGCGGCCGAGGACGATTTCGACACCGCCCTGGCGATGCTTCGCTTCCGCTCCGGCGCCATCGGCACCATCGACAACAGCCGCAAGTCCACCTTCGGCTACGACCAGCGCGTGGAAGTCCTCGGCAGCAAGGGAAAGATTGCCACGGAAAACCGCTATCCCAACCAGGTCGTCGTAAGCGGCGAAAAGACGGTCTACTTCGATCCGCCGTATCTCTTTTTCATGCAGCGCTACCCAGACAGCTTTGCCGCCGAGGTGCAGGCCTTCACGGAGTCGGTGCTGGAAGACAAGCCCGTGGCCGTTACAGGAGAAGATAGCCGCGTGCCCGTGGTGATGGCGCTGGCCGCGGGCAAGTCGAGCCGCGAACACCGCCCGGTGCGGCTGGACGAGATCACGGCTTGAGGGGTTGGATGCCTAGAGATCCGAGGTGGTCTGTACTGCTACCCAATCCTTGAGGCAATAGAGCTACCTCAAGGATGGGATAGCAATATAAAAGGGCACACGGCCCTTGGTTGTGAGGGTCGTTTGGCTGCTTAGAGCAACTTGCGGCGCAACGCGCCGGCCAGGCCAAGGAGTCCAGTTCCGAGCAATAACAGCGAGCCAGGTTCAGGTACCACTTTGCCATCTACCGCGAAGGCGAAGCCCCCCCCTGCAGATCCGCAGCTGCCAAAGAAGCATTGGTATCCATTACCCCCAACCCCTGTCGCCCAGCCCCACTGAGGCGGGAAGCCGAGATCCGGGACCACCGAGGCCCAGTAGGTCCCCGGTGCAACGGCGGCGTTCGGGAAAGACACCGAGTAATCGTAAATGGGAAAGCCATTGACGTTGCCAATGAACGTTTCGGAAGGATTTCCGGGAAACGCTTTAGACCAGACTGAAGCGCCCGGTGCTCCGCTATTGTCGGCGTAGAAGTCGAGGGTCCATTTCGTGATCGTGCCCGCGGCCGGCGGATTAAAATAGCCACCAACCCAGTGGAAGCTTTCAACGGAATAGCCGAACACTCCACCTGGAAGCGTGAACTGTTCATAGGTGGTGGCGAAGTTGCCATTGCCGGCAACGGTGTCATTCTGGGAGGCGAAAAGATTAGAGCCGCCATCCCAGTTGCTACAGGCGAGTTGGTTGGTTACGCCGCAGGGATCGCCAAAGCCAGCTACGCCCGTGCACAGCGCAAACAGGGTGATAACGAGTACTACTTTCAGATTGCGAAGACTCACTTAACCCTCCTTTTGTTGTTACTTCAGTTGAATTGCGCCTCAGTTGAAGTTGGGGTTTTCATTTTTGCGTTTCAGGGAAGGGATCATACAGCTATCGGACAAATTGCGTCAATATCTTTTTTTGCCAACGAATTGCCGGACTGCATCAGGGGAACCGAGGGGCGAGAGTTCCGGGGAGAATGAAAAGGCGAGCGTGAATCCGGGGCAGAGACAAGGACGGCTCAATTCGTCTTCGCGCCGCGAAAGCAACGAGCGGGCTGAGATGGAGCAGGCAAGCGGAGCAGTAAGGCAGCAAGTCAGCGAGTCAGCAAGGCGCGGGTCGGCGAGTCAGCGGAGGCGGGGAGAGATCCGGGGATGTGCTGCGTTTGGGTTGGGGGGGCGGTAGGGCGTTCGGGCTAGATGCCGAGAGCGGCTTTCGGGTCCACGACCATCCTCACCGCGTCCACGGCGCACTCGGCCACGTGCAGCAGGTCCCGATTTTTCTGCTTCAGGAATCCCGCGGCAACGGTGGAGTCGAGGAAGCGGAGCAGTCCATCCCAATAACCGGCCGTATTGATGAGGATGCAGGGCTTGGCGTGGAGGCCCAGTTGCGCCCAGGTGACCGCTTCCATCATCTCGTCCAGGGTGCCGTAGCCGCCGGGGAGGATGAGGAAGGCATTGGCGAGCTCGGCCATGCGGGCCTTGCGCTCGTGCATGGTGGGGACGAGTTCGAGGCGGGTGAGGCCGGCGTGGGCAATCTCGCTGGCGGAGAGCACCTTGGGCAGCACGCCGATGACTTCGGCGCCGGCGGCCAGGGCGGCGTCGGCCACCGCGCCCATCAGGCCCACGGAGGCTCCTCCGTAGACCAGCCCCAGCCCGGCGGCGGCGATGGCCACGCCCAGCGCCGTAGCCTCGGCCAGAAAGGCGGGATTGTTGCCGTTGGCGGAGCCGCAGTAGACGGCCACGCGGCGGTGGGAGGAATGGGGGGGTGTCACGGTGTGTTCAGGATAACGCTTCGGGAGGCGAGGCTATTCGAGGTCCAGGTAGGCGGCCGGGGTGAGAATGGCGATGGCGCGGAAGGGGTGGAGGTCGAGCAGGTCGCGGTCGCCGGTGAGGATCAGATCGGCATGGCCGTGGACGGCAGCCTCAAGGAACTTGTCGTCGCGGGGGTCGCGGCAGGCGCGGATGGGCGCGGAAACAAAAACCTCTTCGGCAGCCATCCAGACGGAACGCAAATACGGTTCCTACAAGCCCGGACCGATGTAGCGGGCGAACTTGGGGCGATGAAGAACGGTGCTGAGCTCCGCCCAGATTGGGGTGGATATCAGCGTTTGATCCTGCCGGACCGCCTTGATCACCGCTTGCCCGGGAACAGAGGCGGGCCAGATGAAGCGGCTGACGTATACGTTGGTATCAATGACGATCCGCCGGCCCATTACTCACGGGCTAGCAGTTCGGCTAGCAGCTCGTCGGTCATGCCCTGCGACTCGGCATAGCGTCCATTCTCTTCGCTCAGCCGGATCAACTCTTCCACCCGCATCTTGTGGACCTTTTCCCACTCTGCGGCCGAAACCAGCACGGCCACATCCCGCTCGTGGCGCTGGATGCGCACCGGCTCGCGTTGCGCCATGTCGATCATGGCGGCGAAGTTCTGTTTGGCGTGGGTTGCGGA
>Ga0326727_10024842_pt1 | contig 11290 bp, 3 predicted proteins | sample MB2enrmetagenome_FD_207643 | JGI IMG/M metagenome (GOLD analysis project Ga0326727, IMG submission 207643) | Lab enriched peat soil microbial communities from McLean, Ithaca, NY, United States - MB29MY | ecosystem: Environmental > Terrestrial > Soil > Wetlands > Peat | place: USA: New York... | reverse complement strand
ATCCCCGAGGGGCCCTACCTGTGGAATGCGCTGCGCGAAGTGCTGCTGGGACCGCACGCCGCTCACGCGCTGCGCACCATGCACGCCCTCGGCATCCTGGAAATGCTCATCCCCGAATTCCACGGCATTGACGCCCTGGTTATTCGTGATTCCTACCACCGCTACACCGTCGACGAGCACACCTTCCTGACCATCGACAACGTCCACGGCCTACGCCAGCCTATTCACGACTACGAGAAGCGGCTGGCCCAACTGCTGCCGGAGATCGACCGCCTCGACCTCTTTCTGCTCGCCCTGCTGCTGCACGACACCGGCAAGGCCCGCCGCAGCGGCGAGCACATCGCCCAGAGCATCGAGCTAGCCGACGCCTTCATGGCCCGCCTGGAGTTCGACGCCGAGGAGCGCGAGTCCGTTCTCCATCTGATCCGCCTCCATCTGGAGATGTCCAACGCCTTGCGCCGCGACATTTTCGACCAGGAAACCGTGCGCGACTTCGCCGAGAAGATTGCCAGCCCCATGATGCTGAAGATGCTCACGCTGCTGACATTCGCCGACATCAGGGCTGTCAACCCCGACGCGCTGACTCCCTGGAAGGCCGAGAGCCTCTGGCAGCTCTACATGGCGACCGCCAACTTTATGGACCGCTCGGTTGACGAGGTCCGCTACCACGCCGCCATCGACCCCACGCTGCTGAACCGTATCCGCTCGATGGTGCCCGCCGCGCAGTACGACGCGCTGCAGCAGTTTCTCGAAGGAATGCCGCAGCGCTACCTGCAAACCCGCCTTCCCGAGCAGATCCGCGACCACTTCCAGTTGGCCGCCAAGCTCGACGAGGATTCCGTCCAACTGGACCTTCGTCCTCACCGCCAGCTCTTCGACCTGACGGTCATCACCCGTGACCGCCCCCGCCTTTTTGCCGACGTGGCCGGAGCTCTGGCCGCCTGGGGCATGAACATCGTCAAGGCCGGCGCCTACTCGAACGACGCTGGCGTGGTGGTCGACGCCTTCCAGTTCACCGATGTCTTCCGCACTATCGAGATCAACCCCAGCGAGCGGGAGCGCTTTCTCGAATACCTGCACGATGTGGTCGCGCTGAAGGTTCCGGTCGAGCAGCTTCTCGTTGCCCGCAGCCACATGAGCAATCCGGATAACATCAAAGTCGCGGTGGCCACCCGCCTGACATTCGACTCCGAGTCCTCCTCCCACTCGACGATTCTGCAGGTTGTGGCCCAGGATTTGCCCGGCCTGCTGCGCCAGATCGCCCTCACCCTCAGTGTTCACGACTGCAACATCAAGGTGGCCCTGATCGACACCGAAGGCGAGACCGCCATCGACGTCTTCTATCTCACCAGCCAGGGCGCCAAGCTGACTCCGCAGGCCCAGCAGGCTCTCGCCGCCGGCCTGACCGCGGCCATCGACGGATTGCGCACCTCTTGAACCTTTACAGCTATAGCCTGATGAAAAACTGTAAGTTTTGAAGGGGACGGGCTTTAGGAAAGCTCTGCGCAAGTTCAGATTTGAAAGGGCACGGCTTTAGCCGTTCCTTTTTAAAACCACGACTTGTTCAGAGGTGTCCTAGAACCTGAACCTCAGCCCCAGCTGAAGCTGCCGCTCACGGTAAAAGTTGGTGGCGTTGATGTTCAATGGCTGCCCGAAGGCCGTGGTGTTGGCTTTGAGGCCGGTAAGGTAGTTCAGCGTGGGAAGGCTCGTGGTGCTGCCCGACTCGATGTAATAGCCGGTGGTCTCCAGTTCGGTCACATTCTGGTGGTTGAAGAGGTTGAAGCTCTCGGCCAGCAGCTCCAACTGGCGCATCTGTCCGAAGTTGAAGCGCCTTCCCAGACGCAGGTCGGCCTTCCAGGTGGCCGGATAGCGGTAAGTGTTGCGGCCAATGCCGTAGACCCGGTTATCGCCGCCCGAACCGTTCATGCCCGGTCCCAGTCCGACGATGGCTGTTCCGCTGGCCGTGAGTTCCTCGGGCAGCGAGCCCGAGGTGCGCATGGTGTAAGGCAATCCGCTGCGGAACTGCGCGACGCCGGAGAAGATCCAGCCATTGACCAGCTTTCCCGCCGTCCCGCGCAGCTTCCACGGTGCCTCATAGATGGCCGCCACGGCCGCCGAATGGCGCACGTCGAGGTTGCTGGTGCCGTACTCCTGGCTGAAATCGGCAGGGTCCAGAACGTCATTGCCGGCCACCTGCGCGCTCTCGTTGGGGTTCCAGTCCATGGCATGAGAGTAAGTGTAATGAGCGTGCAGGCTCAATCCGCGGTGGCCATAGCGGTCAAGCTTGAGCGTCGCCGCCTCATAGGTCGAGTTGGCGCGGCTCATAATCTGGGTAATCTGCTGATAACCCGGGTTGAGCCGCCCGGCCAATCCGGTGAGCGAGGGCCAGGAGGCGTAAAAGGGCACTGTAATCCGCGAGGTTTTGATGGGCCCCACCCCGGCAAAGCCACAGGCGCTCGTGGTTGAAGTCTGATCACAGACGGCGTAGGTGATGGTCCCCGGATTGACCGCGGGATCGAAGTTCGTGTCGATGGAGACCGGCAGCCGGCGGCCCAGGCTCACCATGGCGCTGGCCGTCAGATCGAGGTGGCCGGGTAGCGTCTCTTCCACCGAGGCCACCGCCTGATGCACCTCGGAGTTGCGAAAGTTGGGCGCGAACTCGACCGCCCCCGGCTTGATGGCGCTCCCTGGGCCTGGTGGCCGCGGCACATAAGGAAAGGGCGGAGCGCCTCCAGCAGTTAGATCGTCGGTGGGCCGCATGAAGAAGCTCAGATCGCCCTTGAGCTCGCCTGATGGGGTTAGCGCCACCGTGCCGGTCTGGGTCAGCGCAGTCTCGATCGCGGCATTCGCGGTGCGCCCGTAGTACATTCCGTAGCCCAGCCGTAGCACCGGCCAGCGCCGCCCTCTGGAGCCGTAGGCCAGAGCCAGCCTCGGACCCCAGTTGTTGCCCAGGCTGGGCAATTTTTCGGTCAGCGGAAGCTCGGGATTGTTGAGCGCGGCCAGCGGCGGCGGCAACTGCTCCCGCTCCCAGCGCAATCCGGCGGATACGACCAGCAGTTTGCTCGCCTGCCACTGGGCGGTGGTGTAGCCGGCCCAATCGCTGGTGCTCAAACTCCAGCCGGAGGGGCCAAGAGTCTGCGAATAGTAGGAGTAGCAGGGCAGGTTGCCCACCCCGCGCAGATTGCCCCCCGAGTCGTACCACACTCCGCCCGTCGCGTCGCAGTTGTGCTGCGTCCCGTTGGGGTTGAGTTCACCAAACCCATTTTCGAGCGCCCACACATCCGAGGTGAAATTAACCACGTTTTCGTAGGTGTAGGTTCCTGTCTGGTTGAGCAGCAGGCTGGTGGCGTCGCTGTTGCGGCTGACCTCGAAGCCGACCTTCACCAGCAGCTTGCCGTGAATCCAATCCACCGACTCCCGCCCCTGGTAAAGGTGCTCGTTCGGGTAACTTCCCTGGCCGAAGCGCGAGGGATTGCCGATGGTAAAGCCGTAGCGATTGTCCACGACGATCTGCGGCAACTGTCCCCAAAGATTTCCGGCGAGGAGCTTCTGCTCGAAAGCCGAGGGAGTCGAGGGCCGCGATTCCTGTATGGCGTGTCCCATCGAAGCCTGGGTTACGGCCAGCAGGTTGGGGGTCAGGAAGGCCTCCCAGCGGCCCAGCAACCACTCCTCGCTGGCTTTTGTCGAGCCGTAGCTGTGGTTGCCATAAGTCTCCGAGACGCGAGTCAGCCCACCGCCCGGTGAATTCCACCTGGCCCCGATTCCCTCCAGCGTAAAACGATTACGCTCGCCCGCCTGCCAATCCAGCCGCCCAAAGCCTGTCCACTGCGAGGCCGAGCGCGGGGCCGGTCCGAGCAATCCAGCCAGCGTCTCCAACATATTCGAATAGGCCGCCACGCCAGCCGCCAGCGGATTGCTGCTGGGGCCCATCCGGGCGCTCAGGATCTCCATCTGGGCGTCGGCGTTTTTGGTGGGAAGAGCAAAGAAAACCGCGGGATTCCTGACTGTGGAAACCCCTGGATCGTTGCGGTTGTAACCGTCCAGAGCCGCGAACCAGAAGAGCTTGTTGCGGCGAATTCTGCCCCCCACGCCGATGCCCCAGGTGGTTTCGCGATCAGGTGGAGTGTAGGGGAAGGGCGTGAAGACGGGTGGGGTGGTCAGCGTGGCCAGCGCGGTCTCCCTCACCCACTGAGAGAAGGGATTCTGCGCTCCCCAAGTGTTCTGGCGATCAAAGAGAAAGCCCTGGCCGTGCAGTTCGTCGGTTCCACGCTGGGTTTCCACGTTCATGCGTCCGCCCGCCGCCCGGGCTTCCGCGGCTTCCACATGGCCGGCCGCCGTCTGCACCTCGCGGATAGCCGACTCGCTCAGGGCAAGTCCATGGCCTCCAAAGCCTACCTGCGCTATCCCGGCCGCCTCATTCCCTCCCTGACCCAACGCTCCCTGGCCAGAGGAGCCTCGCCCCGACCCACTCGTCCCGGCCGTTGAGCCAAAGGCCAGCTCCTTGCTCACTCCATCTACCGTAATTTCAGCCGCTTGCTGGCCAGCGCCAGGCAGCGAGATCTGCCCCTGGCCTCCCGCCGGGGTCACGGAGGTGGGCACATTGTCCAGCACAAAATCCTGCCAATGCCGCCCGCTGACAGGCAGAGATTGCAACTCGCTGGCGCTCATCGCAGTGGTCACCGCCGGGGCGGCGGGATCGCTCTGTTGAGAGGCCGCCATAATCGGCTTGGGCGGAGGCGGAGCAGCCTGGGTTTCAACCGGCGTTGAGGCCTGGGCCGAGGCCTCGGCGGGCTTGTTCAAAGCCCTTCCGCCGGCCGTCGACGCGGGCTGGCTGGCCGCCAGCTCCGGCAGAGCCAGGCGCGGCTCAGGGGCTCTCCCGCCGGCCGCCTGGCCGCCGGGTAACTTCCCTGCCCCATTCGAGCCAGGGCGCGCGGGAGGTGGAGTTGCAGCCCCTGAAGTTGAAGCCGCAACCGTCGGAGTGGAAGGCGCAGGCGCTGCAATCGAAGCCGTCTGAGTGGAGGCTATGGAAGGAGCAGTCTCGGCCGGCCGCGGCACGGAGCCCTGTTCACTTGGTCCAGCCAGTGCTCTGGCCTGCGGAGGCTCGGCTTTCAGCGTGGCGTTCGGCCCGGGAACCGGGGGCGCGGGAATCGGCGGGGTTAAAAGCCGCCACCCGCTCAGGACCAAGGTCCGCAAGGGCTCGACGGCCAGCGTGCTGCTCAGTTCAACATCGGTTGGTCCGGGAATCTCCAAAGATGGAGCGAGCCGCCCGCTCAGAGCCAGGGTTTGCAACGGCTCGGCGACCAATCCGGCCCTGCTCACTGGAAAATCTACTGGCTGAAGATCGAGCCGGTTTGGATTCAGCCTCTTCAGATCAGTCTGGCTCTGGCCAGACTGGCTCAGATCAGGCGGCTTCAGCGCCGGTTGATTTGCCCCCTCTGACCTAGCCAGAACCGGACTGGGCGGGAGCGGCTCAAACTCCATAGCCGCCTGTACCCGCGCCTCGTAACCGGCGGCCACCATGATCTGCTCCACCTGGCCGCGCCCCAGTTGCGGACTCTCCGCCTGCAGTGTGTACTCGCCCGGCACCAGGGCGCTGAAACGGTAAGCCCCATTTTTTGTGGTGATGGTGCGCGCTTCCGCGCCGGTGGCCTGGTTGCGCGCCACCAGTGCAACGCCAACCAGAGGCTTTGAGTGAAGATCGGTCAGTTTGCCGGCCAGCGAACCGCGCTGAAGGCTGGCCGGTTTACTCTGGGCCGAAGCGCTTGGGGCCGATTGGGCAAGACCAAGCCTTCCAGCGCCCAAGAGGAGCGCGGCAACCGCCAGCGTCTTCGTCCAACCACGCCCTAACACTGCCATCGAGAGCCCTGCTCGCGGCAGAACCTGGGAATGCGTACACGTACAATTCACAGCATTTTCAGGATGACCGCAGAGCCGCAGGTGTGTTCTGGTGGCTTTTACTTCCACCCTAGCGACGAAGACCTGTCGCCGGGGACCCCGGAAACCACCCCAGCGACGAAGACCTGTCGCCGGGGACCCCGGAAGGAAAACCCACTCGGCTATTGCGGCTTTGCTCTCTACCAACCCTGAAAATGCTCGACTGCCAGCCCGCTCTCACGGCAGGTCCGGCTGGGGCAGCGGCGTCAGCCATTTTGCGGCGAAAATCTCCCGCATTAGGTTGTTCTGATTACCCCAAATGTTTCATTACCAACGATTCTAAGCCGCATTGAGTAAACTAGAAAGACAACAGTTTGGATTGAGTCTCAATAGTACGCGACCAAGCGCTAATCTCAGTCCCCAGTTTCACGTTTTCTAACTTCTGTTCCCTAACCCCTATTTTCTGGTTGGCTATGTTCATTGATGAAGCAAAAATTCGCGTCAAGGCTGGCGACGGCGGCAATGGCTGCATGGCCTTCCGGCGCGAAAAGTTCGTTCCCCGCGGCGGTCCCTCGGGCGGCGACGGCGGCCGTGGCGGCGATGTCCTCATGGTCAGCTCGCAGCGCCACAACACGCTGATCCATTTCCGCTACAACCCCGAGCACAAGGCGCAACGCGGCGAACACGGCATGGGCTCCAACTGCTCAGGTTCTGACGGCCACTCCATTATCTTGCAAGTCCCTGTCGGCACAAGCCTTTACGACCAGGAGACGGGCGAGCTAGTGCACGACTTCCAGGAGCCCGACGAGCAGGTCGTCATCGCCAAGGGGGGACGCGGCGGACGTGGCAACCAGCACTTCGCCACCAGCGTTCACCAGGCTCCGCGCGAGCACGAACTGGGCCGCCCCGGCGAGGAGCGGCTCTATCGGCTGGAATTGAAACTGCTGGCCGACGTGGGCTTGGTCGGCTACCCCAACGCCGGCAAATCCACCCTCATCTCGCGCATCTCCGCCGCGCGGCCCAAGATCGCCGATTACCCCTTCACCACGCTTGAACCCAACCTCGGCGTGGTCACCGTTGGCGAGGAGCCGAATCTGGAGTCCTTTGTCGTCGCCGATATGCCCGGCCTGATCGAGGGCGCGCACCTTGGCTCCGGCTTAGGAACGCAGTTCCTGCGCCACATCGAGCGTACCCGCCTGCTGCTTCATCTGGTTGACGTCTCGGACGCCAGCGGACGGCCTGACCCGGTGGAAGACTTCAAGGTCATCAACAAGGAATTGGCCAGCTTTACCAACGCCAATGGAGAACATCTGCTGGCCAACAAAACCATGATCGTGGCCGCCACCAAGATCGACTCGGCCAACCCGGAGAAGCTCAAAAAACTGGCGACTCACGTAAAGCGTCGCAAGCTGGAGTTCCACGCCATCTCCGCTGTGACCGGCCAGGGCATAGAAGAGTTGAAGTGGGCGCTGGCGCGGCGCTTGCAGCCCGCCGGGGACACGGGCGCCGGGGATGCAAAGTAGAGCGATTCCGCCTGATACTACAGTTGAATTTCCTTCAAGTCCTAGAAAAACGGGGAAAAACCGGACCTGAAGGCTCTGCGAATTTGCTCTATTTCAGGGGGCTGAAGCCCCCTGCTCCCTCCCAACCTTTCGATTTACAACTGTTAGTACTACAGGCTGATCGAAGAACCCGCGCAAACGGTCGATCAGACCCGTTCCTGATTCAGATTCGCCGTCAGGACGGGACAAGAGGGCCCGGCGCTGAATCGGGACAGGCCGCCCAAGCGAGTACTCTCCCCATCTGGGCCGCCACGCGCGCAGGATTTGTTGTGCCAAGGCCCACTTCGTGCATCAAAATGAAACCCGCGCACGTCATATTACGTATGAATCCAGAGATCCGGCCTTTGTTGGGCTAACGGTGCGTCTTCGGCCGGAGTTATGATGCCAACGCAGGTTTGCCGCCGCAGATAATATTCGGCGATCCGTCGCCGCCATTTATCCTGTACAAAACCGGGGGCGAGGCTGGACTCAAGGCCTGACTCCTTGCGGAATGACGCTGGACAGAAGCGAGTGCTACTGGACAGAAGATGGAGTGAGGAAGAGCGCTTTGAAACTCATTTTTGGAATTGGTTGTTTTGTACTGCTTGGCTTGACGGCCACCGGCTGCCATAAAACGTCTGTGGCGCAGGCCGCGGATGGTGCGCAGGCAATGCCGGTGCAAACCGTGACCGTCGCGCTGGCGCCGGTGCCCCAGTCGAGCGAGTATGTGGCCACCATCAAATCGCGCCGCTCGGCCACGCTCCAGCCGCAGGTGAGCGGAATCCTCACGCAGATTCGCGTTCACTCCGGCGACCGCGTCAGGACCGGACAAGCGCTGATGGAGATCGATCCACGGCAACAGGCGGCCGCCGTCGCCTCGGCGCGCGCCACCGAGCGGCAGAAGAAGGCCCTTTACGACTACAACACGGAGGAGATCGAGCGGCAGCGCAAGCTCTTCGAGGCGGGCGTGACCAGCCGCGACGCCTACGACCAGGCGCGCCAGGCCTTCGAAAACACCAAGGCGGATTATCAGTCGGCCGTCGAGTCGCGCCGGACGCAGGAGGAGCAACTGGCCTACTACACCGTTCGCGCGCCCTTTGACGGCATCGTGGGCGACATTCCGGTGCATGTGGGCGACTTCGTCTCGCCGCTCCTCTCGCCCGCCACGGTGCTGACCACGGTGGACGAGAACAAGAATCTCGAGGCCTACATCTACGTCCCCACGGAGCGCTCGGGGCAGGTGCGCCAGGGGTTGGATGTGGATCTGACCGACAACGCCGGCAAGCTGCTGGAGCGGACGAAGATCGATTTCCTTTCGCCCCAGGTGGACAGCACCTTGCAGGGCATTCTGGTGAAGGCCCCCGTCCACACCGCGCCCGATGTGCTGCGCACCGCCCAACTGATCAAGGCGCGCATCATCTGGAACACATCTCCAATGGCCGTGGCGCCGGTGCTGGCGGTCACGCGCCAGGGCGGACAAAGCTTCGTCTTCGTAGCCGAGCGGCAGGACGGCCACTTTGTGGCTCGCCAGACGGCGGTCACGCTGGGCGATACAGTGGGCAACAACTACGCAATCTCCTCGGGGCTGAAGGCGGGCGACCGGGTGATCGTCTCCAGCACTCAGTTCCTGGTGAACGGAATGCCGGTCATGCCGATGGGTGGATGATAACCAGATTGCTCCTGATAAGTAGGAGCGCATTACGGTTCGTGGTTTCCCGTTCTGGCCGCAAGAATTGCGAATCGCGGCTTTCTTTCGTCTTCACTCAGGGCAGATTTTTTGACTTCGCTGCATTTCGCTCAGAATGAGCGCATTTTTGAGGAAGGAAGTTAATCCTTGTTCGTCGATTTCTTTATTCGCCGGCCAGTCTTTGCAACCGTTTGCGCACTGCTGATTATTCTGGCCGGCGCGGTCTGCATTCCCACTCTTCCGGTCGCCATGTACCCCACGCTGGCGCCGCCCCAGGTGGAGGTGGACTGCAACTACGTAGGCGCCAACGCCGACACGGTCGAAAAGGCGGTCACCATTCCGCTGGAAGAGTCGATCAACGGCGTCGAGGGAATGCGCTACATCAGTTCGTCGAGCACCAATAGCGGCGACAGTTCGATTGTAACGACCTTCAAAACCGGCTACGACCTGGACATCGCCGCCGTCGACGTGCAGAACCGCGTGGCCAGCGTCGAGGGGCGGCTGCCGTCGGCCGTCAATGCGACCGGCATCAGCATTACCAAATCCAACAGCAACTTCGTCTTCGGCGCCGGCTTTTACACCCTCGACGGCCGCTACTCCCAGGAGTTCATCTCCAACTACCTCGACGTCTACGTGAAGGACGCCCTCAAGCGCGTTCCGGGCGTGGGCGATGTGATCATCTTCGGCGAGCGCAAGTACGCCATGCGCGTCTGGCTCGATCCGGTGCGCATGGCCGCCCGCGGGCTCACCGCTACCGACGTGATCAATGCGCTGGCCGAGCAAAACGTCGAGATTCCCGCCGGCCAACTCGGCCAGCCGCCCGCCGATCCCCGGCAGATCTTCCAGATTCCAGTGCGCGTCGTGGGCCGGCTCAGCAGTCCCCAGGAATTCGACAACATCATCGTCAAAAACTCCGCCAACGGCCTGGTTCTGCTCAGGGATGTGGGCCATGCAGTGGTCGGCGCCGAGGATTACAGCGCCTCGCTGAAATACTCGGGCCGCGACGCAATGGGCATCGGCGTCGAACAGCTCTCGAACGCCAACGCCCTCGAAGTGGACCGCAAGGCCAAGGCTGCGCTGGCCGATCTGGCGAAGAAATTTCCGCCGGGCCTGGAATACGCCATCGCCTTCGACTCAACCACCGTGGTCGGCGACTCGATTCGCGAAGTGCTAATTACGCTGGCCGTGGCCATCGTCATCGTCATCAGCGTCATCTTCCTTTTTCTGCTGGACTGGCGCGCCACCATCATCCCTGCCGTCACCATTCCGGTTTCGCTGGTCGGGACCTTTGCTTTTATCAAGATTTTTGGCTTTTCCATCAACTCGCTCACCCTCTTCGGCATTACGCTGGCCACCGGCCTGGTGGTGGACGACGCCATCGTGGTCATCGAGAACGTGCAGCGCCACATCGCCATGGAGCACTCCGATCCGCACCAGGCCACTTCGCGCGCCATGGGCGAGGTAACCAGCGCCGTCATCGCCACTTCGCTGGTTCTGATCGCGGTTTTTGTGCCGGTTTCCTTTTTCCCCGGCACCACCGGCATTCTCTATCGCCAGTTTTCGCTGACCATCGCCTTCGCCATCGCTATCTCGGCCTTCAACGCACTCACGCTCTCGCCGGCCTTGTCGGCCCTGTTTCTGCGCGGCGAGGCGGACCGCCCCAAGCAGCTCGACTTCCTGCGCAGTCCCAGGGTTTCGCGCACCTTCGCCGCCTTCGTCCATGGGGCCGACTCCTCGATCAGTTGGCTCTCCAGCACCTATGCCCGCTCCATCCACGGGGCGCTGCGGCTGCGCTACCTGCTGCTGGCCGTCTTCTTCGCCGGCCTGGTCGCCACCGCCTGGGTCTACCTGCACGTTCCCACCGGCTTCATTCCCCAAGAGGACCAGGGCTATCTGATCGTCATCGTGCAGGCGCCGCCGGGCTCTTCGCTGTCCTACACCAACGCCCTGGCCGACCGCGCCGGGGCCATCATCAGCCAGAATCACGACATCATAGGCAGCTTTTCGGTCATGGGCTTCAGCTTTTCCGGCAGCGCCTCCAACGCGGGCATGATGTTCCTCGATGCCAAGCCCAGCGATCAGCGGCGCGGCAAGGGCCACTCGGCTGCCGACATCGTGGCCGACCTCTCACCCAAATTGCAGAGCCTGATGTTCGCTCCCAACGGCGGCCTGGTGGCCATCTTCGAGC
>Ga0326727_10024838_pt1 | contig 11291 bp, 2 predicted proteins | sample MB2enrmetagenome_FD_207643 | JGI IMG/M metagenome (GOLD analysis project Ga0326727, IMG submission 207643) | Lab enriched peat soil microbial communities from McLean, Ithaca, NY, United States - MB29MY | ecosystem: Environmental > Terrestrial > Soil > Wetlands > Peat | place: USA: New York... | reverse complement strand
GCCAGCGTGCCCCGTTCCACCTGGTCGGCGCCATCGATGGTGAGATCGATGCGTCGATGCCGGGCAAAGTTGGACAGCGAAACACCAAGACTGCGGGCCAATCGCCCGGTCTTCGTCGACGTCGGGATCACCACGGCGCGCAAGCCTTTGGCGATGCGGGCCGCCAGCGCCGCGGTCGCAAAATCGGCGGTCGAACCGCTGCCGAGCCCGACCACCATGCCGTCCATGACCTCCGCCACGGCCCGCTCTGCCGCGGCGCGCTTCAGATCGTCTTGACGGGGCGGATCCATGCCAGCCAACTCACGATCCGCCCAGCGGCGGTGTCGCGGCGATCGTAGCCGCCGCGGGTTCCTGGGTGTTGTCGCCCTCAATGTGCCCGCCAAAGGCGAAACGCATGGCCGATAGCATCTTTTCTGCGAAAGTGTGCTCTTGCCGAGAACGGAAGCGCGCGAACAGCGAGGCGGCGAGAACCTCGGCCGGGACGCGCTCTTCGATTGCAGCTTCCACGGTCCAGCGGCCTTCGCCGGAATCATGGACGAAGCCTGAAAAATCATCCAGATCCGGGTCCGTCGCCAGGGTATCCGACGCCAGATCGAGCAGCCACGAGGTGATGACGCTACCCCGCCGCCAAACCTCGGCAACGTCTCGCAGATCCAGATCAAACCGCTCACTCTCGGGCAGTTCCGACGAGTTCTTGTTGCGAAGGATATCGAACCCCTCCGCATAGGCCTGCATCAGTCCATATTCGATGCCGTTATGGACCATCTTGACGAAATGCCCGGCGCCGGAGGGACCGGCATGGAGATAACCCTGCTCAACCCGAGGATCCCTGTTGGTCCGCCCCGGTGTCTGCCGAATATCCCCGCGCCCGGGTGCCAACGCCAGGAAGATGGGATCAAGACTCTCGACGGCCTCCTTTGGCCCGCCAATCATCAGACAGTAACCGCGATCGATACCCCAAACACCGCCCGATGTGCCGCAATCGATGTAGTGGATGCGTTTCTCGGCCAATTCCCTGGCGCGGCGCATGTCGTCCTTGTAGAACGAATTGCCGCCGTCAATAATAATGTCGCCCGGCGCCAGCAGGCCGCCAAGACTGGCGACGGTCTCCTCGGTCGCGGCTCCAGCCGGCAGCATGACCCAAATGGCGCAGGGTTTTTCAGCCAGCGCCGCGACCATCGCGCTCAACGAGTCGACGGCCGTGGCTCCCTCTTTCGCAATGGTCTCGCGCTGCCGCTCGTTGGTGTCGAAAATCACGCAGCGGTGCCCTGCCTTGAGCAGGCGCCGGCAGATATTGCCGCCCATTCGGCCCATTCCGATCAGACCAATCTGCATGATGCGCTGCTCCTCCTAACAGGCACTTCAGTGGTATTACCGCAGTAGCGCCGGCCTTCGTGCCGGCATTGCCGGCGGAGACGCCGACGCTACTAATAATACTTACGGCCGACTAATGTTCTGTTTCCGCCCGCACAACGGCCGGCTCGAGCGCGGTGGCAATCGCCTCTGCCAGGTTGGCCAAGCCCTGCTCGACATCATCAAGATGAACGCGCAGCACGCGCCGTCCACGGTCTGCCAGGACGGCAAGATCGGCCTCGGCCTGCGCCGCTTTTACCGCGCCAAAACTGAAGGGATGGCCTGGTACATCGAAATCGAGCGGACTGTCGCAGGTGATCTGCAGGAACACTCCGGTGTTAGCTCCCCCTTTGAAGGCTTGCCCCGTTGAATGCAGGAAGCGGGGACCAAAACCGAGGCAGGTCGCCGCGTGGGTGCGGTCCCGGATGTTCGCCCGAATGACGGTCAACACTTTCTGGTGCGCCGGACTTCGCTGGATAAAAGCCAGAAGCGCCACATAGTCTCCGGCCCGGATGCGCCGGAAATGGTTCCTCAGGCACTCGGAAAAACTGGTCATTCGCCCAAGAGCCGCAACGTCGCGGGGGTCTGCGAAAAGAGTCAGCCCCTGTTGCCGGAACAACGGCTTCTTTTTCGGAAAACCGGCCGCCCCCGAATAGTCCATGGTCAAAGCGCGCGCTTTGGCCTTGGCAGCCTCGACATCGGGTTGGTCGAACGGATCGACGCCGATGACTGCGGCCGCCACGGCGGTGGCCATCTCCCAGCGAAAAAACTCCTGCCCAATGTGTTCGATATCTCTCACGCTGATTCGTGCGACCGGATGACCGGCTTGCGCCAACCCGGCAACCGTCTGGCGCTGGGTCGGATCGATGTGCCCTTCAAGTTCGAGATAGACGAAAAACCGGTCGGCGCCATAGGACTCGCACCTGCCCAAAGGCTCTCCGGCCAGGGGTATCAGCCCCTTTCCCCGCTTGCCGGTGCTTTCCGCCAGAAGCTGCTCAAGCCAGGGGCCAAGACCGGCAATCCCCGGCGAGGCGATCAGGGTTACCTTGTCGCGGCCGAACCTTGTCGCGGCAACGCCCAGGGCAATGCCAAGCTGAACAGCCGGATTTTCCGCCGGGGGAACATCGGGACCGCAGGAAAACAGCATGGACTGCGTCGTCGCCAGCAGATACTGGGTATCAAGCCGCATGGCCGTCGCCGGCACCAAGCCGAATTTCGAGAGAACCGAATAGCGCCCGCCGATCGATGGAACGCCATTGAAAACATGGGCGAACCGGCATTGCCTGGCACGTTGCTCCAGCGACGATCCCGGATCGGTTACCGCGACAAAATGGTCCCCGGCCTTGTCGCCGCCTCGCAGCACGCTGATCCGTTCAAAGAAGTAGTCGAGGAAGATATTCGGCTCTAGTGTACTTCCGGATTTGGAAGACACGATAAACAAAGTCTTGTCGAGATTGATCGCTCCCTCGATCGCTTTGATCTCCGCAGGGTCGGTACTATCCAGGACACGAAAGCAAGGTATCCCAGCCTGCCGCCCGAAGGTCGCCGCCAGGACTTCCGGGCCCAGGCTCGATCCGCCCATCCCCAGCAGGACGATATCGGTAAAGCCGCGATGACCGATCTCCTCGGCAAAGGTGTGAAGCCGCCCAATTTCGGCCAGTTCGACAGTCACCACATGCAGCCAGCCGACCCATTTGTCCTCGTCCGTCCCCGACCACAGCGACTTGTCTCCCTCCCAGAGACGGCGGATATTGCCGCCCTGGCGCCAAACCTCCATTTCTCCGGCAATCGCCTCGGCCAATGCCGGCGACCCCGGGATAATCTCCTGGCGCAAGTGATCGCCATCAACCAGCGCGCGTCGCTGCCGGGCGATGGCGCCCAGAAGCTTGTCGAAGGCCTGGGCGAATCGGGATACCCCCTCGCCGACCAACACCTCGGCAACCGTATTCAACAAAATGCCGTGGGTCGCCAACTCGGCCACAACCGCTTGGGCACCGGCAACATCCTGCTCAAGAACATCGGCGACCACCGCGCCGTGATCGCGGAAGGCATCCATGGTCGCTGGCGGGATCGTATCGACGGTATCCCTGCCCACCAGGGACTCGACATAAAAGGTATCCCGATAGGCTGGATTCTTCGTGCCGGTGGATGCCCATAGCAGACGCTGCGGCCTGGCACCCGATCCCGCCAACGCAAGCCAGCGCGGGCCGGAAAACAAGGCCTGATATCGGGCGTAGGCCAGCTTGGCATTGGCAATGGCCGCTTTTCCGCGCAACCGTTCAGCCAGCGCCTTGTCACCTATTGCCTCAAGATGAGCGTCGACGGCCACGTCAATCCGGCTGACAAAAAAGCTGGCGACGCTGCCGATCCTGGACAGGTCGCCGCCCGCCCCCGCCAATTCCTCAAGACCCGCCAAATAGGCTTCGACCACCTGTTCATAGATGTTCACGGCAAACAGCAGGGTGACATTGATATTCAAACCCTTGCCAATCAATTGGCGGAGGGCCGCGAGACCGGCGGCCGTGGCGGGCACCTTCACCATCAGATTGGGGCGGCCAACAGCCCTCCACAACCGCAACGCCTCGGCGACCGTGGCAACCGGATCATTGGCCAGATAGGGGGAACACTCCAGGCTGATGTACCCGTCTTTTCCCTTGGTTTCGTCATAGACGGGACGCAGGACGTCGGCGGCGCCGCGGATGTCGGCAATCGCCAAATGCTCATAAATCGCGGCGATGCTGTGGTCCACGTGCAACTGAAAACGGCGCAGTCCATCGTCATAGTCGCCGCTATGACCCATCGCCTTTTCAAAGATCGACGGATTCGAGGTAACCCCCTTGATCCCGTCATTCTCGATAAGCGCATGAAGATCCCCGGTGGCGATCAGGCTTCGCTTCAGATAGTCCAGCCAGACCGACTGGCCGTAAATGCCAAGCTCTTTCAACGGGTTCATCCGGCATCCTCCTGGTACCGCGACAAGAGAGACTCTGACGGGTAGGACGCGAACCTTGCGCCTGAGTGGGGCGAGCGTCCGAGCCTGTGAAAAAATGCTCAGTGGGACAGGCGTCCCTGCCTGTCTTCCCCGAAAATCGCTTCGCCGAATGACAGGCGCGGAGGCCTCCCACTATTTTTTCACAACCTGTCTCGCCCATGGACACCGAATCATAGGCAGCAGGGGCGGTCGCCCCGTAGACTCGGAAATTACTTACGCCGACTGGACTGCGTAGTTTCCGAGGCTGCCCGCCCCGCCATGTCAAACGCTACCGTTGACGACGACACCTCGGCAGACAGGGGGAGGATAGGCGAACCCTGGGGTAGGTCCGTGCCCTCTCCCACCTCGCAAATAAGCCAGGAACGGTGGATGACCTTACACATCTTCAAGACTCAGATTTCCGATTCAACCCTCGCAGCACCTGGCCTGTCTGCGGTCGAAGGAACGCAGACAACCTCGGAATCATCCGGTTTGCGCAAGGGCATCACAAATCGGGTCAACGGTCTCTTCCGCTTTAAGCCAAAGGCATCGGCAGTCGAACGGGAAGAACCGATTCGCGCCGAACTCTTTTCCGTCGAAAGGCTGGAGCAGCACGCCCAGCATCTGGCCCAGGTCCAACAGACCACGCCGGCGACCAGGCGGGACCGAACCCTGGAACCCCGCCTGCGCGACAACCAACGTGTTCTGCGCGCGGCATATTCTGCAACCGCGGCAGCAATTCACGACGAACGGGCCATGACCCCCGCCGCAGATTGGCTGATCAGCAATTTTCACGTGGTCGAGGAACAGGTCCGGGCGATTAGAATCGATCTGCCGCCGGGGTTCTACCACCAGCTGCCTAAGCTCACCAATGGACCGCATGAGGGTTTTCCGCGGATTTTCGGGCTGGCCTGGGCATTTGTCGCCCATAACGATAGCCGCATCGATCCCAAGACCCTGTTCCGATTCGTTTCCGCCTACCAAAGCATTCGCCCGTTGATGATCGGCGAGTTGTGGGCGTTGGCGATCACCTTGAGAATCGTGCTGGTGGAGAACCTGCGACGCCTTGCGGTGGACATCGCCGATTGCCAGGCCGCGCGCCAGCGGGCCAACACGCTGGCCGACCGCTTATTGGGGATCGGCGGACGCGACATCGAACCCGCCGATCGGGTCCTGGAGGCCCAGGATGGCCCCCTGTCAGCGGCTTTCGCCGCACAGATGGTCCAGCGATTGCGGGAACAGGACCCCAAGATTCTGCCGGCGTTGCTTTGGCTGGATCAGCGCATGGCGGCCCAGGGCACGACGACGGCCGACATCGTCCACCAGGAACAACAACATCATGGCGCGGTGAATGTCACGATCCGCAATGTGATCACCAGCATTCACCTGATGTCTGCCATCGACTGGCGCGAATTTTTCGAAAGCGTCAGCCTTGTCGACACCATGCTGTCGGCAAACAGCGATTTTTCCGCCATGGACTTTCCAACCCGCGACCTCTATCGACGGGCCATCGAAGACTTGGCGCGCGGCTCGGGAAAAACCGAGGTCGACGTCGCCCTGCAGGCTCTCTCGTCGGCCGCACAAGCAGCTGCCGCCGCCACGGATGAGGACAGCGCCGGCGCGCCCCAGCAGGCAGACCCCGGCTATTACCTTATCGCCAAGGGACGCCGGGCCTTCGAGACCCAGCTCGGCTTTCATGCAACATTTGCCGGATGGATCCGCCGGACCAACGCCACCATCGGAATTTCCGGCTACATCGGCGCGATCGCGCTTGCCACCATCTGCGTCGTCCTCCTGCCATTTGCCTGGGGCGTCGATGTGAGCGCTGCGTGGACCATCGCTGTCCTGGCTTTGCTTGCCGCAATACCCGCATCCGATGTCGCCATCGCCCTGATCAATTCGCTGGCCACCCATCGCTTTGGCGCGATCGCCCTGCCTGGTCTGGCCCTTGCCGATGGCGTGCCGGCAAACCTGCGCACCATGATCGTCATGCCCACCCTGCTGACAACGCCGGCAGCCATCGCCGAACAGGTCGAGCGTCTTGAAATCCATCATCTGGCCAATTCCGACGGAGATCTGTGTTTCGCCCTGCTCTCGGATTGGACCGACGCGGCCACCGAACATGTGGTCGGCGACGACGAACTTCTGCAGCTCGCCACGGATGGAATCGCTGCCCTCAATCGGCGCCACGCTCCCCCCAACGGCCATGACCGCTTCTTTCTTTTCCACCGCCGGCGACAGTGGAACGAGAAGCAGGACAAGTGGATGGGATGGGAACGTAAACGAGGAAAACTGCACGAACTCAATCAATTGCTGCGAGGATCCACCACCACCAGTTTCGGCCCGGGCGTCGGCCCGCCGTCGACAGCGCCAACCGGCATCCGCTACATCATCGTTCTCGACGCCGATACGCGACTGCCCAGAGGGGCTGCCAAGCGCCTGATCGGCAAGATGGCCCACCCCCTCAATCGGCCCAGGTTCGACCCCAGGTCCCAGCGCGTGATCGACGGCTACGGTATCCTTCAGCCGCGGGTCACGCCGCTCTTGCCGAACGGCGAGGACGGGTCCCTGTTCCAACGGGTGTTTTCCACGGCCAGTGGCCTCGACCCCTACGCCAGCGCGGTCTCCGACGTCTATCAGGACCTTTTCGGGGAAGGCTCCTACTGCGGCAAGGGAATCTATGACCTGGATCTTTTCGAAGCCTCGCTGGTCGGCCGCATTCCCGAAAACAGAGTCCTCAGCCACGACCTGCTGGAAGGCATCTTCGCCCGGACCGGACTGGTCTCGGACATCGAAGTGATCGACGAGTTTCCGGCCCGCTACAATGTCGCCGTGGCGCGCCAGCACCGCTGGACACGGGGCGATTGGCAGTTGCTGCCCTGGATCCTGGGACGGGGCTGGTCATCAGGCGGCAATTCTCCATCCCGGTCGATCCCCTTGGTCGGACGATGGAAAATGATCGACAACCTGCGCCGGTCATTGATGGCGCCCGCCAGTTTCCTGGCGCTGCTGGCAGGCTGGACGTTACCGTCCGTCTCGGCTGGCCTTTGGACCGCGTTCATCCTGGGCACCCTTGCCTTCCCGCCTCTGTTGCCGTTCTTTGCCGGCATGGTGCCGCGACGGTTGGAATTCTCGGCACGAGGTTACTTTCGGGCGGTTGCGACGCGTTTCCTGCTCGCCCTGTCGCAAACCTTCCTGCTGGTCACATTTCTGCCCCATCAGGCCTGGGTGATGTCGGAGGCGATCCTCAGCACTCTTTTGCGCGTGCTGCTGTCTCGCCGCCATCTTCTCGACTGGGTTTCGGCGGCACAGGAGACGGGCAATCCGCGACTGGATCTTCCAGGCTTCTACCGGCAGATGGCCGGCGCTGTCGCTCTCGCCCTTGGCGCGATGACTGTGGTCGTCCTGGTTGCGCCCGGCTCGTGGCCGGTCGCCAGTCCCCTGGTGTTTCTTTGGCTGGTCTCGCCGGCCGTTGCGCGCTGGACCAGCAGGCCCTCGGCCGTCGCGGCACGCAAGCCTCTCGCGATCGTCGACCGGCAATCTCTTCGCCGCGCCGCCCGCCTGACCTGGCGTTTCTTCGAGACCTTTGTCACGGCCGACGAACACATGCTTCCGCCAGACAATTTTCAGGAAGAGCCGACGCCGGTCGTCGCCCATCGGACCTCCCCCACCAATCTTGGTCTTTACCTGCTGTCCGTCACGGCGGCCCGTGACCTGGGTTGGATCGGCACCATCGACACCGTTGAACGCCTCGAGGCGACCTTGGCGTCCATGGCTGCCCTTGAACGTTTCCGCGGTCATTTTTTCAACTGGTACGACACCAGCGATCTCCATCCGCTGGAACCGAAATACATTTCATCCGTCGACAGCGGCAACCTGGCCGGCCACCTGATCACGCTGTGGAATGCCTGCGCGGAAATGTGCGCCCTTCCCCTGATGGGCCGCCAATGGCCGCTTGGGATCGGGGACGCCGTCGGACTTTTGCGAGACGCCCTGGCCGGGCTTGCCGACAACCGCGACGCGACATACCGGGCGCAAATGAACGAAACTCTCGATCGTCTCGTCGTCTCGCTGCAAGAGCCTCCGGACGATCCGGCAGCGATGTCCGAGCGGCTGGCGGACCTGGCGCTTCAGGCGAATTCGCTCATCGCCAACGCGCAACATCTGGCGAAGCCCCACCCGGAGCGTCCCGGTGTCGGTGACGACATCCCCTTCTGGGCGGAAACGATCGCGGCCACCATTCGCAGTCACCAGCGGGACCTCGACGCATTCCAACGCCCGGCCGACTCCCGGCAAATCCGCGACCGAATCCTGGCCCTTGGCGCACAGGCGCACAAAATTTTCGATGAGATGGCGTTCGGCTTTCTCTTCGCTCCGGAAAGAGGGCTGCTTTCCATCGGCTACCGGATGGTGGACGGAAGCCTCGATGCGAACTATTACGATCTGCTTGCCTCCGAAGCCCGTCTGGCGAGTTTTGTCGCCATCGCCAAGGGAGACCTGCCGACCCGCCACTGGTTCCGCCTGGGCCGGATGCTGACGGCGGCCGGACGGGGTTCGGCCCTGATCTCCTGGTCTGGTTCGATGTTCGAGTATCTGATGCCGTCGCTGGTCATGCGCGCGCCGGAGGGAAGCCTGCTGGAACAGACGAATGTCGAGGCGGTGCGTCAACAGATCCGATATGGCGCGACCCGCGGCATCCCCTGGGGCGCCTCGGAATCCGCATTCAACGCCCGCGACCTGGAATTCACCTATCAATATTCCAGCTTCGGCGTCCCCAGTCTGGCTTTGAAACGGGGGCTGGGTGACAAGACCGTCATCGCTCCCTATGCAACGGCCCTGGCTGCGATGGTCGACCCCAAGGCCGCCGTCGACAACCTCTCGCATCTGGCTGACCTTGGCGGCCGAGGACGATATGGCTGGTACGAGGCGCTCGACTATACCAAGGCCCATCTGCCGGAACGCACGCCGGTCGCCATCGTCCGCGCTTACATGGCCCACCACCAGGGCATGAGCATCGTGGCGATCGCCAATGCCATCGACGATGGCACGATGCGCAATCGGTTCCACAGCGAGCCGATGATCCAGGCCACCGAACTGCTGCTGCAAGAGCGGATGCCGCGCGACGTGGCCATATCCGCGTCCTTGGCCGAAGCGGCGGAAAGCACTCCGGCCAGCAGCGTGTTCCTGCCCTCGACGCAACGCCGGTTCAATTCCCCGCACGCCAGCATTCCAAGGACGCACCTTCTCTCGAACGGCCGATATGCGGTGATGATCACCGCCGCCGGGTCGGGCTACAGCCGATGGCAGGATATGGCGGTCACGCGGTGGCAGGAGGATATGACCCGCGATTGCTGGGGCTCGTTCATCTTTCTGCGGGATCTGCGCAACGGCCGAATCTGGTCCACGGGATACCAACCCAGTGGCATCGAGCCGGACCGTTACGAGGTCTCATTCTCGGAAGGCAGGGCGGAAATCACCAGGGACGACGGTACCATCTCGACGACACTGGAAGTGGCAGTGTCCTCGGAGGACGACGCCGAGGTTCGCCGGGTCTCGCTGACCAATCTCGGACTCCATAGCCGCGACATTGAGCTGACCTCCTATGCCGAGATCGTGCTGGCGCCCCCGGGCGCCGACGACGCCCACAAGGCGTTCTCGAAGCTGTTCGTCGAAACCGAGTTCGACCCCGACGTCCAGGCCATTCTGGCCACGCGGCGCCGCCGCAACCCCGAGGACAGCGAAATGTGGGCCGCCCATCTTGCCGTTGTCGAAGGCGAGACGATCGGCGATGTGCAATTCGAAACCGACCGCGCCCACTTCCTGGGACGGGGACGCGGCATCCGGCAACCAAACGCCATGGCCAGCCGTACAGCGCTTTCCAACGCTGTCGGCACTGTTCTGGATCCCATCTTCAGCCTTCGTTGCTCGGTCCGTGTCCCACCCGGGACAACCAGACGCGTCGCCTTCTGGACCATGGTGGCTCCTTCACGCACAGGCGTTCTCGACCTTGTCGACAAGCACCGCGATCCCACGGCGTTCGACCGTGCCACCACGCTGGCCTGGACCCAGGCCCAGGTCGAACTCCTTCACCTGGGTATTGGGGCGGAGCAGGTCCATCTCTATCAACAGCTGGCCAGTCATCTCCTGTACGCCGGGCCCAGCTTGCGACCGCCCTCCGCCACGCTTGAAAAAGGCGGTGGACCGGCGTCCCTGCTGTGGGGCCAGGGAATTTCCGGAGACATTCCGATCATTCTGGTCCGCATCGAAGAATTGACCGAGATCGAGCTGGTCCGCGATCTGCTTTTCGCTCATGAATACTGGAGGATGAAGCAGCTTGCCGTTGATCTCGTCATCCTCAACGAAAGAGCGTCTTCCTACTCCCAAGACTTGCAAAACGCCCTCGAGGCCCTGGTCCGGTCCAGTGGAACCCGGCCAAAGACCACGGGAAACAGGGTGCAAGGGGCGGTCTTCCTGTTGCGGGCCGACATCATCCCGGCCGACGTGCGCAATCTGCTCCAGACCGCCGCCCGCGCTGTCTTCGTCGGTCGCCGCGGAACCCTTGCCGAGCAAGTCATCGGGACAGCCGACAGCTGCCCGTCCTTGGCTCCGCGCCCTCGCCCGGGACCGGTATCCTCGCGTGCCTCGGGACGACGGTTGCCTTTGGAGTTTTTCAATGGGCTGGGTGGTTTCGACGACAACGGGCGGGACTATGTGGCCACTCTCGAGGAAGGACAATGGACGCCGGCACCGTGGATCAACGTGGTCGCCAACCCGTCTTTCGGCTTCCAGGTGTCGGTCGACGGCAGCAGTTCCACCTGGTCCGAGGACAGCCAACAAAACCACCTTACCCCTTGGTCAAATGACCCGGTCAGCGACTCTCCTGGCGAGATCCTTTATCTTCGCGACGAGGATACCGGCGATCTGTGGGGCCCGACAGCCCTGCCGATCCGGGAAAACGGTTCGCCCT
>Ga0326727_10024837_pt1 | contig 11291 bp, 8 predicted proteins | sample MB2enrmetagenome_FD_207643 | JGI IMG/M metagenome (GOLD analysis project Ga0326727, IMG submission 207643) | Lab enriched peat soil microbial communities from McLean, Ithaca, NY, United States - MB29MY | ecosystem: Environmental > Terrestrial > Soil > Wetlands > Peat | place: USA: New York... | reverse complement strand
CAGCGCGGCGAACAGCGGCGCGGAGAACCCGATGGCGGTTGCGGCGGCCAGAGGCATCAGGCTCAACGCGAGCACGGTGAAAGTCTGCGAGATCGACTGCGACAGACCGCGCGCGACATGGTCGCGCAGGCGGCGCGTGGCGAAGACGGAAAGGCCGGTCGCCGGGAGCACGATCGCCGAGCAGAAGACGAGCGACGTCGCCGAGCGGAAGAACATGACCTCGCCAACGGGATACGTAGCGGCCAGCAACTTGGCGATCGCGTTCGATGCGGCGAACATGAGCGTCGCGCCGATCATGCACGCGATGCCGAGCGGGACGTTGTCGCGCCGCTGCTGCGCCGGCGCTTCGGCTGCGCTAGTCGACATCGTGGCGCGCATGAACGACCCCGCTTATGAGGTTGGCCGCGCAAAGCCGATCTGCGAGGTCGGCGTCGGCGCGCGGAACAGGTCCGAGACGCGTCGGCAGCTTTTCCACCGCCAATGCGTAGGCGCGCCGCGCGGCCTCCGCCTCGACGAGCGTGACGCGCTTGAAACGGATTTTGTCGCCTGCGCCTAAGCGTCCGAGCGCCGGCAGATCGGCCGAAATGACGGTTGCGATTTTCGGGTAGCCGCCGGTCGTCTGGTGCTCGCAGCGCAACACGATCGGCTGTCCGTCGCCGGGAATCTGAATAGAGCCCGGTCGAATCCCGTCGGAGACGATGTCGTGGCCGCGGGGGTGTCGCAACGGGGCGCCGGAAAGCCGCACGCCCATTCGATCGGCCCCAGGGCCGACCTGATATTCGCCGCCGTAGAAAGTCGCGATTCCGTCGTCGGAGAAATGGTCGGCCTGCGGACCGTCGACCACGCGCAGCCACGCTGGAGGACTGAGGCCGAGATCGTCGATCGCGGCTTCGTCGCGCTCGTCGACCCTCTCGCGCGCCAAGGGCAGATTATCGCCGGCCCGCAGCGCGCGCCCCTGCCAGCCTCCGACGCCGCCCCGCACATAGGTGGAAACGCCACCCATCAGCGGGGCGATGTCGAACCCCCCCTCGACGGTCGCGTACAGAAGCGAGGAACCCGCGAGGGCGCCGACTTCGACGACATCCCCCGCAAGCAGACGAATGCTGCGGCCCGTCGGGAATTCTTGCGCGATTCCCTGCCGCCGGACGACGATTCGGGCGCGCGAGCCGAAAAACGCGACCCTTACGCTCGGCGCTTCGACCAGGAAGGTCGGGCCGCGATAGACGATCTCCAGCGCGCCGACGTCTGGCGCATTGCCGACCAGCGCATTGGCGGCGCGCAGGCCAAACGAGTCCAACGCGCCTCCGACCGGAATGCCGAACCGCTGGTATCCCGGACGGCCCAAATCCTGCACCGTCGTGCTCGGACCCGGAGAGAGAACATGCAGGCTGGCGCTCATGCGACGCGGCTCCAACTTCAAGCCGAAGCAAGGCTTGCGCCGCCGCTTGCGGCGAGTTTTTCCAGCGCTGTGAAGGTCTCGAGCGGGATCGGTTCGAAAATCACCTTGTCGCCCGGTTCGACCAGCGAGCCGTTCGGACGACAGGGGTCCCACAATGGCGTCGGCGTTCTTCCGATGATGTTGAGCCCACAGGGCGTTTCCATGGGAAAGATGCAGGTCATCGTCATCGCGATGCCGACCGAGCCGGCGGCGACCTTGCCGCGCGGCGTCGCGCGCCGCGGCATCGCGAGTTCATCGGGTAGGTCGCCCAGGTAGGGCTGGCCCGGCAAGAAGCCCAACATGTAGACGTGATGCGTGATCGCGCTGTGGCGGGCGACGACTTCCGACGGCGACAGCCCTTTGCGCTCGGCGACCTCGATAAGGTCCGGCGCGAGGCTGGGGTCGTAGCAGACCGGGAGGCGCCAGAGGCGCGAAGGATAGGCGACATCGCCCGCCTCGACGATCAACTCCTGCACGCGCTCGACGAGTTCGGCATGGCCGAGCTTCGCCGGTTCGAAACAGATCATCAGCGAGCGGAAGGTCGGCACCGTCTCGATGACGCCGTCGAGGCGGTCCTGTGCGATGGCCTGGGCCAGAGCCAGCACCCGGCTGTTGAGCGCGCGCTCGATACGGTCGCCGAAATCGACGACCAGCGCGGCGTCGCCGGCGAGCAGGATGCGGTAATCATGCACGCGGCTCTCCCGCGATCTCAGGCGAACGCAGGCGCGCCAGGCGCGTCGTCGCTTCGCCCGGCCGACATGAACCACGGCTTCACGCCGATCCCGCGCCGCAGCGAATACATGAAGAAGATCGGCATGCCGTCCGGAAGCAGCGGCCGCATGTCGCTGCCGTTGAACGTGATGAAGATGGCCTCCGGAAAGGCGCGCTCGACCGCTTGCTTCTCGATCATGTTGCTGCGGAAATAGCGGACCGCCCCATGCTCGGCCGTGCCGCCGCCGCGATAGTGTTTCTCGGCCGAGGCGATGAGCGCGTCGAGCACATGGGTTGGGGGTGCGGCGTCGGCCTGCGCGAGGTCGAGATGGTCTCGCGCCGACTTGACCAGCTCGCTGAGGCGACGCGTCGCGAACCCGCGCGCTTCGGCTTCGGCGCTCACCGCCTCGAAATAGCTGTCGGTGGAGGCGGCGTCATAGCCGTTGAGCTCGGCGTGGGAGTCTGTGCAGACGAGGGCGAAGCCGGCCCCGGGCGGATAGACGCTCTCGATGCGCTTGGCCATCGCCGCGAGATACTCGAAACACTGAATTTCGGGTTCGGCGAGCGCTGATCGAGGACCGCGCCCCCAATAAAGCACAAAAGGGATCGGTTCCTCGCACGCCGCCGCCGCCCCGACCCGTCGCCGGAGCAGGTCGAGGTCGTCAGGCTGTTCGCGTTTGAAAGCCCAGGAATTGAACGACTTGAGCACGTCGTCGGGAGACGTTGGGCGGGGGGCGGCCCTAACGATCGCCTGTCCCCGCAGAGCCGAAAACTTGCGCGGAGCCCCGAGCCGCGCGAGCGGAGCCGGACAGGGACGCGCTTCCTCGTTGACCGTCGTTGCGACGGCCTCGCCAAAGCTGTTCATGAATATTGCTCCGCACCGTAAAGGGTTTGTTAAAGTTAACCCTTGGTAAACACCTTGGCTGCTCGAGGTGTTATCATCAAGCGTTAAGCCCCGTTAAGGTTAACGGCAGGCGGACGGCCGCCTCAGCCCGCCGCGGCGGTTGCGCGAAGCTTCAGCAGGCCACAGCGCCGGCCTGGATATTCCCGGGGGCCGGCTCACGTTTGATGCGGTCGAGGGGCCGATTGCAATGATTCTGTTGGAGAATCGCTGTGCGTCGGCAAGGGGTCCGGACGCCGATCGGCGTCGCAATCTCTTGGTTGGCTTTCCTTCGGCGGGGTCAATCTGTCAATCGGCGTTCAAAGTTGACCCCCGCCAACGGAGACGAGTCTACCCCTCTTCGCTCACGGCGGTTGATTCGGTGTCTTTAGGACCCCGCCTCGACCGCCGGCCTTTCAAATCGAATTTCTCGCTTCGTTTGCAACGCCTAATCCACTCCCGCAGCCTCCGCCGCCGCGATTGCGGTCATGTTGACGATGCCGCGCGCGGTGACCGCGGGCGTCAGCACATGCGCCGGCTTGGCCGGGCCGACGAGGATCGGTCCGACCGGCAGGGCGTCGGCGATCACGCGGGTCAGTTGCAGCGCCGTGCTGCCCGCGTCGAGATTGGGGAAGATCAGCACGTTCGCTTCGCCCGATAAGCGGCAGTCGCTGATCACGCGCGCCCGCGTAACCAGCGACAGCGCGGTGTCGGCCTGCATTTCGCCGTCGATCTCGAAATCCGGGCTACGCCCCGTGACCAGCTTCAGGGCCTCGCGCATTTTGCGCGCCGACGGCGTGTCGGCGGAGCCGAAGTCGGAATGCGAGACCAGCGCGATTTTCGGCGTCACGCCGAAGCGGCGCACGTGATGGGCGCAGGCGAACGCCAGATCGGCGATCTCTTCGGCGGTGGGATCGGCGCACACGTGCGTGTCGGCGAGAAAATACGAACCGCTCGGCGCGATCACCAGCGACAGCGCGGCGAAGGTCTTAGCCCCCGGCGCGAGGCCGACGATGTCCTTGATGTGCTTGAGGCGTTGCTCGAACCGGCCTTCGAGGCCGCAAATCAGCGCGTCCGCCTCGCCGCGATGGAGCGCCAGCGCGCCGATCACGGTCGTGTTGGTGCGCACCAGCGTGCGCGCGGCGTCGGGCGTCACCCCCTTGCGGCCGGCGACCTCGAGATAGGTCGCGACGTAGTCGCGGTAGCGCGGATCGCGCTCGGGGTCGACGATCTGGAAATCCACGCCGGCGTTCATCCTCAGGCCGTAGCGCTTGACGCGCTCGCGGATCACCTCGGGTCGGCCGATCAGGATCGGCACAGCGAGGCGGTCCTCCAGCACAACCTGCGTCGCGCGCAGCACCCGCTCGTCCTCGCCCTCGCTGTAGATCACGCGCTTGCGCGCCGCGCGGGCCTTGGCGAACAGCGGCTTCATCATCAGGCCGGAGCGGAAGACGAAGCGCGACAGCCGGTCGGCGTAGGCGTCGAAATCGGCGATGGGCCGGCGCGCGACGCCGCTCTCCATCGCCGCGCGCGCCACCGCCGGGGCGATGCGCAGGATCAGGCGCGGGTCGAACGGGCTCGGGATCAGCGAGGCGCGGCCGAAGGGCGCCGCTTGGCCGCCATAGGCGCGCGCCACCACCTCCGACGGCGTCTCGCGCGCCAGGGCCGCGATCGCCTTCACCGCAGCGTGCTTCATCGCCTCGTTGATCTCGCTCGCGCCGACGTCGAGCGCGCCGCGAAAGATGTAGGGAAAGCAGAGGACGTTGTTGACCTGGTTGGGATAGTCGGAGCGGCCGGTGCAGATCACCGCGTCGGGCCGCGCTTCGTGCGCCAGTTCCGGCATGATCTCGGGCGTCGGATTGGCGAGCGCCATGATCAGCGGATCGCGCGCCATGCGCTTGACGTGTTCGCTCTTGAGCAGGCCGGCGGACGACAGGCCGATGAAAATGTCGGCGCCCTCGATGACGTCGGCGAGCGTGCGCGCGTCGGTCTCCTGCGCATAGGCCGCCTTCCAGCGGTCGATCGGTTTCTCGCGGCCCCTGTGGATGACGCCTTCCCTGTCGCAGACGAAGATGTTCTCGCGTTTGGCGCCCAGCGAAACCAGGAGATTGAGCGAAGCGAGCGCCGCCGCGCCGGCGCCGGAACAGACGATCTTAACCGAATCGAACCGCTTGTCGGTCAGCTCCAGCGCGTTGGCGACCGCGGCCGAAACGATGATCGCCGTGCCGTGCTGATCGTCGTGGAACACGGGAATGCCCATGCGGGCCTTCGCCTTCTCCTCGACCTCGAAACACTGCGGGCCTTTGATGTCCTCGAGGTTGATGCCGCCGAAGGTCGGCTCCAGTGCGACGATGATGTCGACGAGCTTGTCGACGTCGGTTTCGTTGACCTCGATGTCGAAGACGTCGATGCCGGCGAACTTCTTGAATAGGACCGCCTTGCCCTCCATCACCGGCTTGCCGGCGAGCGGGCCGATCGCGCCGAGGCCGAGCACGGCGGTGCCGTTGGTCAGCACGGCGACGAGGTTCTGGCGCGCGGTGAGGTTGGCCGCCTCCTCCGGGTCGGCGACGATCGCCTCGCAGGCGAAGGCGACGCCGGGCGAATAGGCGAGCGCAAGGTCGCGCTGATTGCCGAGCGGTTTGGTCGCTACAATCTCCAGCTTTCCGGGCCGCGGCAGGCGATGAAAATGCAGCGCGTCGGATTTGAGATCGGCCGCGTCTTCGTTGGACATGTTACGTTCCTCTGAGTTCTTTCGCGCAGGACTGGCGCCGCGAGCGCGGCGTCAACAAGGGCTGAGCTCAGCGTCCTGTCCGCCGGCTTGCCGAAGTGATCAAGAACCGTGCGGGTGACACACGGTGGGACGCGTTCCCTGATATCCCCAGCCGCCAGGCGCAAGGGCCGTGCGCAACCCCGCGCGGCCCCTTTCCATAGGCTGAAGACTTGGCGACCGGACCAGACGTTCGCCTGAGATAGGGGCGACCCGTCTCAGGCGAACGTCTGGTCTCGTGCGGATCCAGCCACAATGGAGCGAAAAACGACCGCGGTTCATCCCTCCGCCCCTCCAGGAGAACCGCGGCAGTTCGTTACGACCTTACGGTGCGGTCTACAGTATCGTGCCGGCCGTCCAATTCGGGTCGATACTGCCGTTCTTTGAAAGTGCGCTGTCTTTCTTGAAAATCCGACTCCACTATTTGGCGCGTAGCGTTTGGTCTTCAAGGCTGTCGGAGACGGCGGGCGCCTGCAACTCGGTTGCCGGCGAGCCCGGACGGCAGCGCATCAATACTCATAGAACATTTTCTGGATGGTCTTGGTGTCGGACGTCTTGGTCAGCGCCAACATCAAGAGGATGCGGGCCTTTTGCGGATTCAGGGTGTCGGACGCGACGAAGTCAAGTTCGTCGTCGTTGGCTTCGCCGTTGCGCGCAACGATGCCGCTGCCGACCCGCGAGCTGCGAACGATGACCACGCCCTTCTTCCTCGCTTCGATCAAGTCGGGCTTGACGGCATTGGCGAGGCTGCCATCGCCGACGCCAGCGTGGATGATGCCCTTGGCGCCATTGGCCACAAAGGCGTTAAGCGCGACCGAGTTCATGTTGGCGTAGCCGTAGACGATATCGACCTGCGGCAAGGAGTCGAGATTGCTGACGTCGAATACGCTATCGGCGGTGTTGTGGCGCAGAGATTGCCGATAGAAGTGCGCGGCATTGTCCTGCATGTAACCGAGCAGGCCGAGTCCGGGGGCGCGGAAGGTGTCGACGGTCGACGTATTGGTCTTGGTGACGTCGCGAGCGGCGTTGATCTCGTCATTCATCGCGATCAGAACGCCCTTGCCTTCGGCGTCCTCGCTGCCGGCGAGAACCACCGCGTTGTAGATGTTGATCGGACCATCGGCGCTGATGGCGGTCGATGGACGCATGGCGCCGACGAGGACGACCGGCTTCTTGCTCTTCACCGTCAGGTCAAGGAAATAGGCCGTTTCCTCGATCGTATCCGTTCCATGGGTGATGACGATGCCGTCGACGTCCGGCTGGTCGAGCAGCGTATTGACCCGCTTGGCCAGCTTCAGCCAGTAGTCGTTGTTCATGTTCTCGCTGGCGATCTGAAAGATTTGCTCGCCCTTGACGTTGGCGACTTTCTTGATCTCGGGGACCGCGTCGATCAAGGCGTCGACACCGACCTTGGCCGCGGTATAGCCCACGGTGGTCGTGCTGTTCGCTCCGGTTCCCGCAATGGTGCCGCCGGTCGCCAGAATCGTGATGTTGGGCAGGTGTCCCGGCTCGCGAGCTTCGACCATATGGTTCGAAGCAACCAGCGAAAAAGCAAACACCGAAATCGCTGCGAAGCGAGGTAACAATCCCATCATGGACATCTTTTCCTCCGATTATTTTTGTGAGCGCCGCGTCGCCCATGCCTGAACTCGAGGAGTAAAGGGGGGCAATGTGCCTCAGCAACAGGCGTGCCATTGCCGAATTGACCGGCGCGTCCGGTCTGACTATTGAGTTATAAGTGAAATTTACGCTGGAGCCGGCTGTTTTACATTCGGATTCTCGAACGGACCTCGTCCGCTATTCGGAAAACCGAACGTATCCATACTCATATGGGCCGGGAGGACGGCTCGAGCCGCGCGATCGAGCGCAACCGCCTTGAGCCTGGAAGCCGCCGCCGCCTATTTCGGACCAGATAACGGCGTCGGCCGAAATTCAGCAGCGGTGCTCTCGTTTTGTCCAATTGAAAGAATTTGCCTGCCGCTTGGCGAAAGCTCAAATCGCGCCTCGGCGCAGCGGGGGAAATAGACCAGCGCCGGTCGAACTATTGGACATTGTTGTGTCCGCGGGGAGCAAGCATGCTGCCGATGCGGCCCGCGCCCGGCCAGCGGGAGGTTGTCTGCAGCGCCACTACGCCCAGAGGCCAAGTCCGTCCAATCGCCGACATTTTGAAGGATGCTCGTCGGTCAGCGCCGCGTCGCCGCCGGACTTTCCTCGACCAAGCTTGTCTGAGCCGACTTGAAGTCGGCATGATCTCGAAAACGCGGAATCGCCGGGATCTCGCGCCGCTCTGGGGCGCCATCGCTGACCAGTCGATTGTCGTTCGCCCGGCCGAACGGACAGCGCCGCGCGCTCGGAAATCCGAATGCGTGGGATCGGCGGCAAAATAAATGCAATAATATCAATATATTGACTGTCGATAACGGTATCGTCGACCGTCTTGCCGCGCATTTCGGAGACCCCGCGAGGGCCGGCATTCAGGATTTTCATTCGCATTTCCGAATGGGCGCAGCGCGCACCCGAAAAACTGTTATTTATTTCCAATGGGTTGGATTGCCGAAGGGGCAAATTCGAGTGGCACGCAAGTTGCGCTCCCTTTCCTCATCGCTCTGTGCACAAGGGGCGGATACGAGGGAGTGAAAGATGCCTACCGACACAAAACGAGTCGAGCACGATCTGCTCGGCGACAAGGAGGTGCCGGACAGCGCCTACTACGGGGTGCACACGCTGCGCGCCGTCGAGAATTTCCCGGTCACCGGAACTCCCATTTCGCATTACCCCGATCTGATCCGCGCGCTCGCTCAGATCAAGATGGCCGCGGCGCTCGCCAACGAGGAATTGGGGCTGCTCCCCCATCCGCAGGCCGAGGCGATCGTCGCCGCCTGCCGCGAAATCAAGGCCGGTAAGCTGCACGACCAGTTCGTCGTTGACGTCATCCAGGGCGGCGCCGGCACGTCGACCAACATGAACGCCAACGAGGTGATCGCCAACCGGGGGCTCGAAATCCTCGGAGCCAAGCGCGGCGACTACAAGCGGCTCCATCCCAACGAACACGTCAACATGAGCCAGTCGACCAACGACGTCTATCCGACGGCGTTGAAAGTGGCGACCTATACGGGAATCTTCCGTCTGGCGGACGCGATGGCGCACTTGCGCGCCGCCGTCCAGCGCAAGGCCGACGAGTTCCACGACGTCCTCAAAATGGGGCGGACGCAATTGCAGGACGCCGTCCCCATGACGCTCGGTCAGGAATTCTCGACCTACGCGGTCATGCTCGAGGAGGACGAAGACCGTCTCAAGGAAGCCGCGCAGTTGATCCGCGAAATCAATCTCGGCGCGACTGCCATTGGCACGGGCATCAATGCCCATCCCGACTACACCGAGCTCGTCTGCCGGCATCTGTCGGAGATCACCGGCATCCCGGTGATAACCGCGCCGAACCTCATCGAAGCGACGCAAGACTGCGGCTCCTTCGTCCAGTTGTCCGGCGTCCTGAAGCGCGTCGCCGTCAAGTTGTCCAAGGTGTGCAACGACCTCCGACTGCTGTCGAGCGGTCCACGCGCCGGCTTCGGCGAGATCAATCTGCCGGCGCGCCAGGCCGGTTCGTCGATCATGCCGGGCAAGGTCAATCCCGTGATTCCGGAAGTGGTCAACCAGATCGCCTTCGAGGCGATCGGCAACGACCTCACCGTCACGCTCGCCGCAGAGGCCGGGCAGTTGCAGCTCAACGCCTTCGAGCCGATCATCGCCCACAGCCTGTTCAAGAGCATCACGCATCTACGCCAGGGCTGCCTGATTCTCGCCGACCATTGCATCGACGGCATCACCGCCAACCGCGCCCGGCTCGACGCCATCGTGCGCGATTCGATCGGCATCGCCACGGCGCTCAACCCCTACATCGGCTACGCCAACGCCACCGACGTGGCCGTCGAGGCCCACCGCACTGGCAAGGGCGTCGCCGAACTTGTCTTGGCGCGCGGTCTGATGAGCGCCGAACAGCTTGCCGAGGTCCTGCGCCCCGAAATCCTCACGCATCCCCGTCTCCTCAGCGCGAACGGCTGATCGCGATCTGAGCGACGAATTAGGTAAACCCGCAAAATTCAGAGGAAACGTACCATGCATTCTTTTGAAGCCAGTCCGAAGAGAAGCAGGCAAACAACCTGGATCCTAGGCGCGATGGTGCTCGGCGTCGGCGCCGGCTATGCCTGCAACAGGTTGGCTGCATCGGCCGACCAGGCAAAGGAAATCGCCAGCTACTTTGCCATGCTTACCGACATCTTCCTGCGCATGATCAAGATGATCATCGCGCCGCTGATCTTCTCGACGCTCGTCGCCGGCCTTGCCGGCATGGGCGACGCCCGTACCGTCGGCCGTATCGGCGGTCGCGCGCTGGCGTGGTTCGTCATGGCGTCGCTCATTTCGCTGACGATCGGCCTCGTGCTCGCCAACGTCCTGCAGCCGGGCGGCAACCTCAGCCTTCCCCTGCCGGCGGTCAACGCCGCCGTCGAGCTGAAGACCTCGACCTTGAATCTCAAAGACTTCCTGACCCATGTGTTCCCGCGCAACATCTTCGAGTCGATGGCGAACAACGAGATCCTGCAGATCGTCGTCTTCTCCGTCTTCTTCGGCCTGGCGCTCGGCCGGGTCAAAAGCGGCAAGGCTCGCGTCCTTTCCGAGGCGATCGAGGGCGCCGTCCCGGTCATGCTGAAAGTCACCGGTTACGTCATGCTCTTCGCGCCGCTCGGCGTGTTCGCGGCCATCGCCAATGTCGTCACCACCCAGGGCCTCGGCGTTCTGTTGGTCTACGGCAAGGTCTTGGGCGGCTTCTACTTCGCACTCCTGGTCCTCTGGGCGGTGCTCGTCGGTCTCGGCTACCTGGTGCTGAACCGCAAGATCTTCCCGCTGCTCAGCGCCATTCGCGAACCGATGATTCTCGGCTTCTCCACCGCTTCGAGCGAGGCGGCCTACCCCATCGTGATGGAGAAACTGCGGCGCCTCGGAATCTCGGAGCGGGTCATCGGCTTCGTTCTGCCGCTCGGCTATTCGTTTAATCTCGACGGATCGATGATCTACACGACCTTCGCCGCGCTGTTCGTGGCGCAGGCCTACAATATCCCGCTCTCTCTGGGAACGCAGATCGCCATGCTTCTCGTCCTCATGGTGTCGAGTAAGGGCATTGCCGGCGTGCCGCGCTCGGCGCTGGTGGTCGTGGCCGCCGTCTTGCCGATGTTCAACCTGCCGGAAGCCGGCGTGCTGCTGATCATGGGCATCGACGTCTTCCTCGACATGGGGCGAACCGCGACCAATGTTCTTGGCAACTCGATCGCGACGGCCGTCATCGCCAAATGGGAAAACGCCTACGAGCCGGAAGGCGCTGACGACGACTTGACTGAAGAAGACGCCTCGCTGCCTCAGACAGCCTGAGGCTCCCTCGATCCGCCCGCCGGCTCGGCGGGCGGATCACCCAACATCGCCCGCGGGCCGGCGCCAACGTGATC
>Ga0326727_10024836_pt1 | contig 11291 bp, 9 predicted proteins | sample MB2enrmetagenome_FD_207643 | JGI IMG/M metagenome (GOLD analysis project Ga0326727, IMG submission 207643) | Lab enriched peat soil microbial communities from McLean, Ithaca, NY, United States - MB29MY | ecosystem: Environmental > Terrestrial > Soil > Wetlands > Peat | place: USA: New York... | reverse complement strand
CCGCCCCATTCTTGCGGGAAAGCGAGAAAAATTGAAATGCTTTTTTCTTGCCAAATTCGGCGGCATCAGCCGGCATCCGCGGAGCAGAGGGAGTCTTTTCCTTCCCAACCCATGGCCTTTTGGTGCCAGCCTTCAGCATTCCCCCGTAGCGCCGACTGGCAGTTTATTTTGCAGGCTTGTTTCGCGAAGTGCGGCGGTGTAGAATATGCCCATGACAACGACCGTGACTGAAAGCAATCAGGTGAGCATCCCGCCGGACATCGCGCGCGAGTTTGATATTCACCCTGGAACTCGGCTGGAGTGGGCCAAAGCGGGGGAAGGGGCGATAATCGTCAAGCCGTTTCCAAGCCGTGGAGAATCGGCCCGCCAACTCATGGGCGCTGGCAGGCGCTGGCTGAAACCGGGTGCGGACCCTGTCGGCGACCTGATTCGCGAACGGGAACAGGACGACAAACTTGACCAAGCCGACGAACGGCTATGACCACGACCCATTTGCTGGACACATCGGCGTTGTTGGCGCACTACCTCGGTGAACCGGGGGCCGTGCGCGTTCAAGCCCTGTTTGAGGACGAAACCGTCTTGGCAGGAACCTCCATCCTGGCGCTGTTTGAGTTTGACTTGCGTTTACATCAACTTGGGCTGGATGACCCGACCAGCACAGCGGAACTGAATCATTACCGCGCTTTGTTGAATGAGGTTGTGAATGTGGATGAGGCTGTGCGAAGCGAGGCGGTTCGCTTGCGAACCAGTGCCAGTGCCCGTGTCGCGTCAATGGACATTTTGATCGCTGCCAGCGCATCTCTGCGAAACGCGACGCTTGTTCATCGTGACCCGCATTTCGCAGCTATTTCGGCGCAATTATTAAAGCAGGAGATTTTGCCCGCAAAATGAGCGACATCTGCATTGCCGTATTTTTTAATGCCTTTAGCATTTCCCCGTAGCGCCGACTGGCAGTCGGCTGTATCGCGGATTGGCAATCCGCAGACAGTCCAACCATTCAAACCCACCGTTGCCCCGCCGGTTGCCAACCGGCGACACGGCAGATTGGCAATCTGCGCTACAGGTCAAGACCTCGACAAAGGTGGGATGCGTCCTTTTAACCGGGCGGCTGCGATGCGTTTAAGGCTCCAAGATGACCGCTCCAGCATTGGGTTAGTTCAAAAAATAACTGCCGCCATTGGTTCCATTGAGCAAAATCACCCCGTAGCCGGTTGTTTTTGACGCTCCGCTCCCGAAAGTCACTTTCGACAGTCCCGTTTTGGCGGCGATTGAACCGTTCAAAGGCATCGCCGGCCCGGACAATTTGCCGAAATCCAAGGTTCCATTGGTGATCGTTATGGTGAAATCGTTCGTCTGAACGGGCGTGTTGTCCGTGGTTTCGACAACAACCAAATTAGTCGGGAGCGCGCTGCTCGCCGGGGGATTGGTCCAAACAGGGGTTAACCATTACGGCGGAACCGTAACCGGAGAATTCTGCGGCGACTCGTCGGCGTTCGTGGTCGGTGACGGAGGAGTCGAACCGGGACCGGACGCTTGACCCGGAAAGCCTGGGTGTTTGCCTTCCGCCTGTCCGAGGCTTCTTTGTTGGAGAAAAAAACGCATTAAACGATTGATTTTGCGTCCTGGCGGCGACATCTTTAGTGGCAAATGCAAGCGCCAAATCCATTAACATCGGCGCAAGTTCAGATCGCGGTCAAATCCGCGCTGGGCGCCGAGATGATGGTCTATGTCACGCGCGATCAGGCGGAGGAACTTGCCCACATCCAGATCGGGGCGGCGAATTCCCGCGTGAATAACCCTGGGTCGCCTCATGGCGACAATCAACCGACGGTGACCCTCAAGATCAAAGGGTATCCGAAGGACCTGGTGGCGGTGGCGAAGAATACAATCACGGATTCAGGGCCCATTACGTTGACGATTTTCGGGCTGGACGAGAATGGTGGGGCGCAGACGGGCGTGGCGGTTTTCGAGAACCCAGTGTATGCTGCCGTAAACGAGCAGATTTTCGAGAAGGGCTGGGCAGCGGACGTGGTGCCGAAGTTGGCGACTTTGCAATGGAAGGCTTACACCGGGTATTCAATCCAATGCACGAATGCGGCGGCGAAGGGGAATTTCAGCATTTGGGCTATGCCAAATGAGTCGAGGTACACGCTGATCGGAACCACGCAGGAGAATTGCATCATAATGCCGTCGCAACGGCTTACGGCGATTTCGGCCGGTATGGAGGAGGGGGCGTATGTCAAGCCAGGGATGAATCACGATGGGGAGATGAGGGTGAAATTGCACCGCGATATGATGGGGCGTTTTGACTGGGCGAATGTGACCGTGCGGGTGGACCTGGTCGAAGAACAGAAGATTATTGCCCAGAAGCTTTACGCGATGGGCGGGAAGTTCGTGCCGAGCGCGGGCGCGTTTGACGCCACGATAATGTTCACCGACCTGGCGATCATGTTCGCGCAACAGGCGGCTTCGCCGGTGGAGTATGAAATGCAGAATGCAGACGGATTTCCTAACTAAGACCTTTTCATGGCCTTATGTAAACGCAGAATTAACCCTGCAATCACATGGCGAGAACAAAGATGAACGTAAGACAGCAGCAATTCGGATTTCCAGACGAAGACTTGAAGGCATCCCTGCACGATGAAATTGTTCTCTGGTTGAAAGATAACGCACTTGAGGTTGGCAAAAAACTGACGGGCTGGACTGAAGGTTGGGATGCCAAGCTCATCGAAGGAGAACGAACCCGATTCACACAAAAGGTCGAACAGCGAAAGAAAATTTTGGAAGAAGACTTGATCCGAGAAAATCTGTGGCGTTGTTCTGGGGATGGTGAATTGTTGTACCAGGTAGATAAAAGTGCTCGTCTCAATTCCATGAGGGATCATCTCGTAACTCTCAGATCATGGCCCGGCCTCAGTGAGCCGCCGCTGCGTCAAATTGATGTGTCTTCAGCTTGCGAAGTTCCAATCAAGCGTGCGCGATACAAGACAACCGACATCGTCGGATACGCGGACATCGTTTTGACGATTCGAAGTAATAATGTCTTGACGACCACTTCCTTCCACAGTGACCAATCCGGAAACCCCATGCTCGCAGGCGATGCACTCGATTGGTTCACCCCTTGGAGCGATCCATTCAAGGTTGGACTAGATGCCAAGACAACGATCCATTCCTTTGGACAAATTGTGAGAGACCTGAACACATATCAAGAATTCTGCGATTGGCCGTTTGTCGTTGTTTCACCAGAAGCCCGATTTGCCCAGGCACTTGCTGACGAAGGATATGGCTTCATTCAATACCCCGATGGAGTATTTCTGCGTCCGAGATGGCACCGTAAGAATGAAATGACGCCATGATTTATTTCGCCGAGCAGGCGATCATGTGCCCGCGATAGGTGGGTTCCGGTCTTGCTGGACGACGAGGCGGGCGGGATGGTGAAGTCTTCCGCCATCGCGCCAAAGCATCGCCTTCCTTCCGATATAAATGCGGACAAACAGAATGTTGACTCGGCAGGGAATTGCCCAATTTTGCGGTTATTGTGTTGCGTTTTGCGCTTGAAACTCCCGGGCGTGCCGCTGCCCTTCGGCGATGGCCTCTTGAGTCATCCGCTGTTCAAGCTGCGGCAGCATTTTTCTCGCGCTCATATCCCCCTGCGCCGCCGAAACATTGAGCCATGCGTCTGCCATTACGAAGTCCCTGACAACCCCGACGCCATTTACATAACAACAGGCGAGATTATATTCCGCTTTTGCGTCGCCACCTTTGGCGGCCTGGCGATACCACTTGAATGCTTCTGCATAATCTTTAATCACTCCTTGCCCATTTTCGTAGCAACTGCCGAGGTTGAATTCGGCGGCCGCATGTCCTTGCTCCGCCGCCTTACGATACCATTCAACTGCTTTCGCGTAATCCTGCCGCACCCCCCTACCTTCGTCATAGCATGCGCCAAGCGATGCCTGGGCCTCGGCGTCACCTTGGTCTGCCGCCTTCTGAATCCAATTAACGGCTTCCGCGTAATCTTTCCTGACACCTTTGCCCTTCATATAACAATCGCCAAGGTCCAATTGTGCGCCTGCTGATCCTTGCTCCGCCGCAGCGCGATACCATTTGACCGCTTCGGAATAGTCCTTTGCAACGCCTCTACCTTCCTGGTAATCTGCGCCGAGTAAAATCTGCGCATGACTGTTCCCCTGTACGGCCGCTTTTCTCCACCATTTGACCGATTCTGTGACATCCTGCGCGACCCCTTCCCCTCGGTCATACGAAATGCCGAGATACAATTGTGCTTCTGCGTTTCCTTGATCTGCTGCCTTCCTCCACCATTTTGCCGATTCGGCGTAGTTTTTCGCTTGAAAGAAATAATTCGATCCAACCTTCCACTGGGCCGCTGGGTCGCCCCGATTCGCCGCAACAAGCAATGTATCGATGTCTTCCTGGCCTTCCGCTTGCTGCTCTGGCTTAATGTCGTTTTGAAAAACGCTCACATTTTGAAGGCTCGCTGTTGCAAAAACCTTAAGCCCAGTATTTCCGCCCGTTACCGGGTTGTAGATCACTTCCCCCGTGTCATAGATCAATTTTGTCGGCCGGTGCCCATTGTAAATCTGAAAGGCAATCCCACCTCGTCCCGTTTTGCCCATGTGAATGGCCCCCCGAATATAATCTTTTGGCTGTTCGCAAGAATAGCTGTTTCCTTCCGAATCCTCTAATGTGAAAGCAAAATGCCAAAGATAATGTTCTTGCTCACCTGAAATATTTTTTACGGAAACTTCAAAATATACTATCTCCTTTTGGGGGCTGTCCATCTGACTGGGGTATATAAGTCCTTCATCGAAAACACGCTGTCCCTTTAGAATTCGCTCGACTCGAATTTCAAAGTGGCCGGTCTCCTCCCTAAAGAGGATTGGTTCTGTGGATTCACTCGGCGCTTCTTTGACCGGTGTGCCAGGCACGAATGCGGCCACCGCCTTGTCGGCCTCTTGAATTTGCTCTGGGATCAATGCTATCTTTACGTTGGCGCACTCAATGACCATCTGTTCCCTGTAATCGTTCGGCCCGTCGTATTGTTGCTTGAGTGCAAGCTGGAACCATTTGTAAGCTTCGACATTATCGGTAGCAACTCCGAGTCCGGACGCGTAACAGCGGGCGAGTGCAAATTCCCCGGTGACTTCTCCTTGCTCGGCAGCTTTCCGAAACCATTTCACCGCTTGTATTAAGTCCTTCGTAATTCCTTGACCATCTTGATAGCATTCTCCAAGGTTTTTTTCAGCCGCAGCATACCCTTGTTCGGCCGCCTTACGATACCAATTCACTGCTTCGGTATAGTCCTGTGGTAGTCCTTGTCCATAATAGTACGCATTTCCTAAGGCGGTCTGCGCCAATGGTTCTCCTTTTTCAGCGGCCCCACGATTCCACTTCACCGCTTCCGCATAATCCTTGGACACCCCTTCGCCAAAGTAGTACGAATGGCCAAGATTAGCTTCTGCCTCCGCGTTTCCTTGATCTGCCGCCTTTCTCCACCATTTTACAGCTTCGCCAGCGTCCCTGGCCACACCTTTGCCCTCGTAATAACCATAACCAAGGCTAATCTCGCCGCGAATGTTGCCTTGCTCCGCAGCCTTCCGATACCATTTTAGTGCCTCGGTGTAATTTCGATGGATGTAGGAATTTGACCCCATTTGGTATTGTGCTACTGCGTCGCCTCTGTTTGCTGCAATGAGCAAAGGATCGTTGTCCTGGATGCGTTCTTCTTCCGGTTCTGTCTGCTGAGGCGTTTCTGATTGATGGCCTGCGTGTGTGCTGACGGCGGTTGACTGAGTAGTATTGGGATGCGGTTTTCTGGCTACCACCGCGACGGCCCCCGCCACTACAAAAAGGCCGCAAATGATGGCTATTGCACAGACAGTTTTCGGGAAAGGTTTCTTCAGTGTTATGATCCACTGGCAAGTGGGACATGGAACTTGCTGGCCGAGGCCGTGCTTTGGAAACTCGATTGTTGTCCGGCATCGAGGGCACTTTGTCTTGAGGTGCTCAATCGGGGTCATACGCTCCTTGGCAAAAATCTCTCACTTTCCTTTCGCGTCATCTCGCGGAACCGTCTTCGTGTTCGTGCTCGGTGCATTTGTCAGCCTGGCTGGCCCTGCTTTTATGTTCTCCAGTTCCTTTGCCACTGGCGGTTGCGCCGAAAACGCACACTCCCGTGTGTGCGTCGGCGAGCTTGAAGGCGTTGCCATGGCCCCAATCCCGCAACACCGTTTGCGGGTGAAACTTCGTCAGGTCGTCAGGGGTAATAGCCATGCAGCAAAGAGTGTGAAATCGCCCCTGAATCCGCAAGGAAAACTTGGGGGAAATGATGGCAACAAACCGCCTCTTAAGCCGGATTATCAGGTACGTCCTTCACCAGATTATCGGGTGGCGGTGGCGCAAGATTATCCGGCGCTGCCGCCCGCTTTGCCCGCTGTCGCTCATTCTGCTTGTGAATGTCGAAGGCCACGCCGGTGGGAATGTCTGCTGTGTTCTTCCAGAAATTGTTTCGCCGCCGCATCCATTTCAATGCAGCAGTTCCACCAGCCCCGTTTCATCCGCAAAACCTTTTGCCAGCGTTTGATCGAGCGTTGCCAGACATCTTTCAAGGGGATCATCCCAGCCCAATGACGTCATTGCTTGGTTCCCTTCGTTCCCTTCTGTTGAATTGTTCCAGCTAATATGATTGTCAACAAGAGATATTGTCAAGAAAAAACGGCGCAAGTCGCAAACATCACAAGATAAAGCAGTTGCAACAAATCAAAACAGCTATCAGACATCAGGGAAAAACCAAAACCGTGAATATTTCACTGTTTTTTTGGACGGGTTTTCTTGAGAAATTCAAAGATGGACTTCAGATTTTTTCCGGCGCTGCAAACTGAAGGGCAAAACCCGCGAAGAATTTTGTCCCACACCCTCATGCGTCAATGCTTCGCCACAACCCACAGCCAGAGCGCGGTCGCCGCGATGTTGAGCAGGGACAGCGGCAGGAACCGCCGCCAGCCCAAATCCATCAATTGATCGTAGCGAAAGCGCGGCCACATCCAGCGCACCCAAATGCAAAGTCCCATCAAGACCATGATCTTGCCCAGAAAAATCGCGATCTGCGCCAACCCGATCATCTTGGACGCAGGGTCCGGGTTGTCCAAACCCGCGAAGGGCAGGGTCCATCCGCCCAGGAACAAGGTGACCATCATGGCCGAGGCCGCAATCATATTGGCGTATTCGCCCATGAAAAAAAGCGCGAACTTCATCGAGCTGTACTCGGTATTATATCCGGCGACCAATTCCTGCTCCGCTTCCGGCAGGTCGAAGGGCAGCCGGTTGGTTTCGGCAAATGAGGAGATCATGAAAATAATGAAGGAGAGCGGCGTGTAGAGGATGAGCCAGCCGTGCCGGGCTTGATGCTCAATGACCCGGCCCAGGTTCAAGTCGCCCACGATGAGGAAAACCGGAATGACCGACATGCCCATGGCAATTTCGTAGGAAATCATCTGCGCGCTGGAACGGATGCCGCCGAAAAACGGATACTTCGAATTGGAGGCATACCCCGCCAGCACGATGCCATAGACCCCCAGCGAAACGATGCCAAAGGTGTAAAGGATGCCCACGTTCAAATCGGCTATGACCATTTTCTGCCCGCCCAGCCTGGAGCCGAAAGGAATAACCGCCAGAACCAACAGGGCGGGAATCATGACAATCATCGGCGCCAGCCAAAAATAGATTTTACGGACATGCGCCGGCGTAAAATCCTCCTTGAGAAAGGCCTTCACTCCATCGGCCACCGGCTGCAAGAGACCGGCCGGCCCCACCCGGTTGGGGCCGATGCGATCCTGGATGCACGCCGAAATCTTGCGCTCGGCCAGGACGGCATACGCCACCCCCGTCATGACCACCGCGAACACGCCGATGATTTTCACGACGCTGAAAATGACAAACTGCGTCTCCGGGTCTAAACTGTTGAACCAATTCATCGTTTCATCCTGGAATAGTTAAATCGGCACGGTGACTCCCAAGTCCCCCAGCGCCGCCCACGTCAGCCCGTTGAAGGCCGGCACCTCGCGCGCCATTTGATTGAACACCCCTTCAATGCCGGCCGCGCCGTCCGGGCCGCCCGGGCCACGGACCAATTCGAGCAAAAATTCCCACTCCGGCCGCGCGTTGCCCCGGGGCTGGATGTTCTGCATGAATCGCTGCACGCGGCCCTTGCCGTTGACGAAGCTGCCGCGCTTCTCGGCGTGGGCGCAGCCCGGCAAAAGATAGTGCGCCAGTTCCGTCGTCTTGTTCGGCAAAATATCACTGACAATCAGGGTCTTCAGGTTCCCCAACAGATTTTCACCCAGGCCGCACCGGGTGACGTCTTCGCCAAAGACGATCAACGTTTTGATGTGCCCGGCGGCAATGTCCGCGGCGATTTTTGGCAGGTTCGCCCCCATCGGCGCGGCCGAAAGCCCGATCAACCTTGCCCCGACGCTGTTGGGATTGCGGTCGGCGTTGAGCAACAGTTTGTCGCCCTCCGCCGTGCGCGGGACCGAATCAGTCAGGGCGTTGAACCGGGCCACCAGTTTCTTCAAAAGGAACAGCTCTTCATTGGTCTGGCGCGCCGAGGCAATGATGGCGATGGAGCCGTCGTTGGCGCCGCGCAAAATCTCCGAGATTTCATGAATCGCCATCGGCCAGGCTCGCGCCCGGCTTTGCCCCTTGAGCTTGGACCCGCCGACTTCGGCCAGCCGGTCCGGGCGATTGATCCATTTGTAATTGAGCCGGCCGTAATCGCACATCCAGCAGGAATTGACCGCGTCGTTCTCCCTCGGCACATAGCGAAGGACTTTATCCTCGCGCGAGCCGATGATGATGTTGCAGCCCGTGGCGCAACTGGCGCAAAGGCTTTTGCTCTCCTTGAGAAACCAGACCCGCATCTGGAAGCGGAAATCCTTCGAGGTCAACGCCCCGACGGGACAAATATCAACGGTGTTCAGGGTGTAGTTGTTGTCGAAAGGCTTGCCCGGAAAGTGGGTCAGGGTGCTGTGGCTGCCGCGCTGCGCAAACCCGAGCGCGTCATCGCCCGCAATGTCGCGCGAGAAACGGATGCAGCGCGAGCAAAGAATGCAGCGTTCATCATCCAGGACAATGCGCGGCCCCAAATCCACCTGCTTCGGTTTGTGTACTTTCTCCTCGGCAAAGCGGCTGGCGGCCCGCCCATAATCCACCGAATACTCCTGCAACTTGCATTCGCCCGCCTGGTCGCAAATCGGGCAATCCAGCGGATGATTGATCAACAAGGCTTCCAACACCGCCTCGCGCATTTGTTGGGTCGCCGGCGAACCGGGATAAATTTCCATGCCCGGGGAAATCGGCGTCGCGCAACTGATGGCGCCCCGGGGCGTGCCGGGTTCGTAGGGCAAAACCGAGCGCGCAATCCTGGGCGTGCCGTCGGGATTGAGCAACGGTTTCCTGTCCGGCCCGATGGCCGGCGCACCGAATTCCACCAGGCACATGCGGCAATTGCCGGCAATGGGGAGCTTGGGATGATAACAATAATGCGGAATCTCGACGCCGGCCAGGGCGCACGCCTGGAGCATGGTTGTGGGCTGCAACTTGCCTTGCCAATCCGGCGACAATTTGGGCACTTCGATCTCGCGCCCATCCACCTTGATGCGGATTTTCTCCACCGGCGGCGGCGCGGGCTTTTGTTCGGTTGTCGTGGAAGTGGACATATTTGAGCGTTAGATTTCTCCGCGGTACAAATCGGCAATTGGGAAGATCATTTCGTAATCGCCCCACATTAGATTACCGTAATGCAGATGAAAGCTTTTGAATTTTTTTAAATTTCTGTAAGCGGTGATTTCAGGGTTTCCAGCGTGACGGAGAAACGGGCCGAAATCCATCACCCGTTTCGTTCCATCGTTAAAACGAAGGGAAATTCGATAATCACCGATATGTTTGGCCTCGGTAATTTCCAGGTATTCGGTTGTTTGCGCTTTCATTTCAGTTTTCTCGTTATGACTTCTGGTTTGTGGCGAATCTTTTTGACAAAATAATCTATCCATCTCCCGACAATTTCATCGGCTTTGACCTCAACCAGACGCTTAAAAGCCCGGAGTTTCGGCCCCTCAAGCGGCGGCATGCCCGCGACATTGCTGAAAACAATCTTCGTAATCTTTCCATTCCGCAAAATAATTTCCGCCTTGGCTTCGTGGCCCTGAAACTCGCCATGAACATGAACCGGCTCGCGCTCATTAGCATAAAAATAAACCACCAAACCAAAATAAATATAAAGCTTTGGCATTCTTCACTCTCCCGGGCTCGCCGCAATTCTCATCCCCTGCGCCGGCCCCGCCCCTTTGTTTTTGGCTTCGTCCGCCGCGCCGCGGCTCTCAAATTCAGCCCGGAACTTGTTGACGAAACTCAACACCGGCCACGCGCAGGCCTCGCCAAAGGCGCAAATCGTCCGCCCCTGGATGTTCTGCGCGATGTCGAGCAGGTACTCGGCGTCCTGTTCGCGCCCGTGTCCGTGGGTGAGGCGGCGCAGCGCCTTGGCCATCCAGAGGGACCCTTCCCGGCAGGGCGTGCATTGCCCGCAGCTTTCGTGCGCGTAAAAATCGGCAATGTTCGCCAGCGCGGCGACGATGTCGGTCGAATCATCCATCACAATGATCGCGCCCGAACCCGACATGCTGCCGGCCTGTTGCAGGGTGTCGAAATCGTAAGGCAAATCCAGCATGTCCACCTCCACCGTGGCCGTCTGCCCGTCCGCCGCCTTCCTCTTCAACTTGAATTTGTCGCCCGCTTTGAAAATTTTGGCCGACGCGCCGCCGGGAATGACGGCCAGCAATTTTCTGCCCTCGCGCAATCCGCCGCCGAAATTCTCGTGAAAAATCAGCTCCCCGATCGTCGCCTTGCCCACTTCCACTTCGTAATAGCCGGGCTTTTTGACGTGCCCGCTGAGGCAGACCATGCGGGTGCCGGTGTTGTTGGGCGTGCCCAGCTTGGCGTATTCGGAGCCGCCCATTTGGATAATATGTTTGACTGCCGCGAGGGTTTCGACGTTGTTGACGATGGTCGGGCAGAGATACAAGCCGAACAAGGCCGGAAAATAAGGCGGCTTGATGCGGGGATAGGCGCGCTTGCCTTCCAGGGATTCAATCAACCCTGTTTCCTCGCCGCAGATGTAAGCGCCCGCGCCGCGATGGACGTAAATCTCCAGGTCATAGCCGCGGCCCAGGATGTTTTTGCCGAGGAAATTTTTGGCGCGCGCCTCGGCCAGGGCG
>Ga0326727_10024833_pt1 | contig 11291 bp, 12 predicted proteins | sample MB2enrmetagenome_FD_207643 | JGI IMG/M metagenome (GOLD analysis project Ga0326727, IMG submission 207643) | Lab enriched peat soil microbial communities from McLean, Ithaca, NY, United States - MB29MY | ecosystem: Environmental > Terrestrial > Soil > Wetlands > Peat | place: USA: New York... | reverse complement strand
CCTGCCGCCGCTATGCCCCAACTGGACAGAATGTGGGTGTATGGCCTGATCAGCGCGGCGGCCTTTGCCGTTCCGATTTGGTTCCTGGTGCGCCGCCGCGCCGCGTTCCCGCCAGCGTGATCAACTGCATCTCTCTCCCATCCGCTATGATCTCATCCATATGCGGAAACCCACTTTCGATCCCGGCTTGACCCAGCAGTTCACGGCCCCCTTGCGGCGGGTCGTCAATAAGGACGGCAGCTTCAACGTGCACCGCCGCGGCGCCTCGTGGCGCGACTTTCATCCCTACCTGCACTTGATCAACATGGGTTGGCCCAGCTTCCTGTTGGCGCTGTTCCTGGGCTACCTGGTGGCCAACACGCTGTTCGCCGCCGCGTACTATTCGTTGGGGGCGGGCCAGCTCCTGGGCGCCGATGCGCCCACCGCCTGGGGGCGTTTCCTCAACGCCTTCTTCTTCAGCTCCCACACGCTCAGCACCGTGGGGTACGGCAATATCTCGCCCAAAGGCACGGCCGCGAACGCTGTGGCGTCGCTCGAAGCATTGGTGGGAGTCCTGGGTTTCGCCGTGGCCACGGGCCTGCTGTTCGGCCGCGTCTCGCGGCCCTCGGCGAAAATCGGCTTCAGCGAAAGCATGGTGGTTGCCCCTTACCAGGACGGTGCCGGCCTGCAGTTCCGCGTGGTGAACCGCCGCGCCAATTCGCTGATGGAGCTGGAAGCCCGCCTGGTGCTGATGACCGTGGAGGCGGATAACGGCCGGCAACGCCGCAACTATCACGTGTTGCGGCTCGAGCGTGAACAGGTGCTGTTCCTTCCTCTCACCTGGACCGTCGTGCACCCCATCGACGCCGAAAGCCCCCTTTGGGGCAAGTCCGCCGGGGACCTCGAACGGCTTCAGGCCGAGATTCTGATCCTCATCAAAGCCTACGACGACACCTTCAGTCAGACGGTGCTGGCGCGCCACTCCTACCGGCACGACGAGATCCTGTGGGGCCATCGCTTCGCCCCAGCCTTCTTCGTGGATGGCCAAGGCGACCTGGTGCTCGAGCTGCGCAAAGTGGGAGAGTTGGCGTCGTAGCGGGGGAAGAGCCGGAACTAATGCCGGCCTCGTGCGTATTTACAGATAATGCGTAACGAGATCCGCTACGCCATCCGATCCCTCTCGCGGGACCGCGCTTTCGCCGCCATGGTGGTGCTCAGCCTCGCCGTGGGAATCGGCGCCAATACCGCCATCTTTTCCCTGGTCAACGGAGTGCTGCTGCGTCCCCCGGCGTACCGCGACCCCGACCGCCTGGTAGCCATCGACCTGATCGTGCCAAAGGTCGCGAAATTGTACCCCGCGCTCCCCGTCAACCCAGCCATTCTCTTCGAATGGCGGAAGCAGGCTAAATCTTTGGAAAGCATCGGCGTCATGGAGCCAGCTTCGGTGAACCTCACCGGAGTGGGAGAGCCGGAACTGCTCTCAGGCGCCCGCGTTTCGGCCAACATATTCGCCGTACTCGGCGTCCAGCCGCGCCTGGGCCGGTCTTTTTTGGAAGGTGAGGATCCGGCTGGCCATGACCGCGTCGCCATCCTGGCCGATTCCCTCTGGCGGCGCCGCTTTCATTCCGACCCCGCCATCGTGGGCCGCAAGATCCTGCTCAACGGCACTCCCCACGAGGTGGTCGGTGTGCTGCCTGCATCTTTTCGATTTCCCGTGGGCACCGGGTTTGCGGGGCTCTCGACCGCCGCAAAGACCGAAGTCTTCAGGCCCCTGGGCTACGAAAACGACGACCTGAAACTGCATTTTGGCGATCTCAACTACTGGGTGACGGCGCGGCTTCGTCCGGGAGTCGCCATCTCCCAGGCGCGGGCGGAGTTGAACGTGGTGCAAGCGGGGATTTCCGCCACGCTTCCCGACAATCTGGACCTGCACGCCAGCGTTGTGCCGCTCCAGGACTACATGGTCGGCGACGTGCGTCGGGGCTTGGTGCTGTTGATGGCCGCCGTGGGAGCCGTGCTGCTGATCCTGTGGGTCAACCTCGCCAACCTTTCGCTGGTCCGCGCGGCGGGCCGGGCGCGCGATGCCGCTATCCGGACGGCGCTGGGCGCCAGTCGTGGCCGCCTGGTGCGCCAGTCCCTGGTCGAGAGCTTGCTGCTCGCGCTCACCGGCGGCGCGCTCGGAGTTGCCCTGGCCTACGCGGGCCTGCGGGCGCTCCTGGCGGCGGCGCCCATCGACTTGCCGCGCCTCAACGAGGTGCATGTGGACCTGCGTGTGCTCCTGTTCGCGCTCGCCGCGTCGCTGGCCGCGGGCGCGGTCCTGGGCATCCTACCGGCACTGCGGAGCGCCGCGGTGGCGCCTTTCGAGAGCTTGAAATCCGGCAGCCGCACCAGCACCGAAAGCCGTCGCGGCCTGCGTGTCCGCGACCTTCTAGTGAGCCTCGAAGTGGGCCTCAGCGCCACCCTGCTGGTGACCGCCGGCTTGCTGATTTCCAGCTTCGTGCGAGTTATGACCGTAGACAAGGGCTTCGACGTGGAACGGGTGATTGCGCTCGACATGTCTCTTCCTTCAACCCGGTATCCCCAGGACGCGCCGCGCGCCGCCTTTTTCCGCCAGGTGTTGGACAAGGCGGCCGCCATGCCCGGTGTTCAGTCGCTGGCGCTCGTCTCAGCCTTGCCCCTCGAAGGAGAGACCTGGATCGATATCGTGGGAACCGAACACGATCCGCGCCCCTTGTTGGAGAAGCCCTCAACCAACGTGCGATTTATCAGTCCTGGGTACTTCCAGACGCTCCGCATTCCGCTCCGCGATGGCCGCGATTTTGAGGAGCAGGACCGCGGCCGCAAGGTCACCATCGTCTCCGCCGGTTTGGCGCAGCGCTTATGGCCCGGGCAAAACCCAGTTGGCCGCAAGCTCGGCAACGGAAACGACGCGCAATCTCCCATGCAAGTGGTCGGCGTCACTCCCGACATCCGCAGCACCAGCCTCGACCACGACCCCGTCAACATGATGTACATCCCCTACTGGCAACGGGCGCAACGCAACGGCTCGCTGCTGGTGCGCACCGCCATGGATCCCCGCGGAATAGCGGCGGCGCTGCGCAGCGCCATCTGGGCCATCGATTCCGAGGTGCCCATACCCGAGGTGCGCACGCTCGATCAGGTGATGGCGAAATCCGTCGCCCAGCGCCGCTTCCAGGTGATGCTGGTGGTGCTGTTTGCCGCCGCCGCGCTGGCGCTGGCGGCTTTCGGAACCTACGGCGTGGTCTCCTACGCAGTCGCCCGCCGCCGGGCCGAAATGGGAATCCGCATGGCGCTGGGCGCGAAACGAAGCGATGTCCTGATGATGGTTCTCCGCCAGGGCATGATGCCGGTCCTCGCCGGCCTGGCCGCCGGCGCCATCGCAGCGCTGGCCATTGGCCGTTCCATGGCCAGCCTGTTGTTCGAGGTAAGCCCGCGCGATCCCCTGGCTTTCATCGCCGCCGGCGCGGTTTTGTTGCTGGTCTCGGCGGCGGCATGTCTGCTTCCTGCCAGGCGCGCCACCCAGGTGGACCCCACCGAAGCCCTGCGGTGCGAATAGGGCCGCCTACCTCGCCTTGCGCTTGCCGAGTCCTTCCGCGATCATCGCGGTCACAAGGGCGTTGAGGCTTACTCCCTCTTGTCGCGCCCGTGCGGCAAGCCGTGAATGAAGCGATTTCGGAACACGTTGCCGCCATTGCCCGCTGGACGTCGCTGTCCTGCCAGGCCTCGGAATCGTGTCCCCAAATTCCTTCATTGTGAGCAAGGCGGATTTAAGTGCATCGCGACCGTTTGCGATGGCCTCTTCGGGTGTTTCTCCGTCCGAAATGCACCCCGGAACATCGGGGAACTCGATCAGATATCCGCCGCCATCCTCGGCGGCGAGCGGGCGAATCGTAAATGGGTAATCTTCCAGTCTGAGTTTCTCTCGCGTCATTGTGTATCCTCCTTGGCGTCGATGAGCGCCAGGAAGCGGCGGACGTATACCGGCTTGATAGGCCGCGCGGCAGGGACAGAGAGAAGGATGCCGGGCTCCGAGTGCCGAAAGGTAACGTGGTTGGTTCCGTGTTGCCGATGGGCGATCCCGAAGTGATTCGCGAGCACCTTCAGATCCTCAATCCGCCAGTCGCGGGGATTGTTCCGCATCTTGTTCAGAATCTTCGCTGCGTTTGCCGTATTTTGATGGTATCACAGGAGGTACCATCCTGCAAGACCGGGTAGTGTGGTCATAGCGGGGATACGGGAGAAAATGGTTCGGACAGCGAACATTTTGGTATTGGGGGCCGCAGGGATTGGTCAGACTGGCTTGCTTTTCTCTGGAGGTTCTGGTTTTCCGGTAGCGTCTTCGGTCGGTTTGGCAGTCCCAGGCGTTTCTACAGTAAAAAGCTCGGGATTGCTCTTAGCCACCAATGCAGTTAAAATCGCCATTATTCTTGGGTCCGCCTTAGCCTTTGCGGTTAAACGGGATATCAATGGCAACATCGGGGCGGAAAGCCTAATCGGACCATTTTCCTCCTCGAACGCAATGACGTTGATGGCGAGATGAAAAGCCAATATCTTTACCAGCGTCCAGGGCAAAGTCATTCCTGTATGCTGCTCGATCACGCCTCCTTGCTCGTCACTCATCAACTCGCCAAAGAGCAGCTTCAGATCCCAAACGGTTGCCTCGATCATGCAAGTATTGGCGTATAGGGTCTCGAAATTTTCGGACCGTTTAATTCTGGGCTGGTGTTGCTCGCCAGCTTTGGATTGTTGATCGTCGTTTTCGTCCACGATTATGCTCCTCTGGCAAGCTGTCGTCTTTGGGACCGCCTAGCGCAGCCCCGTCCACGGCCTTTGGGCCATGGAATAATTCTTCCGCGTCGCGCCTTCCCTGAAGGTTCAAATATTTTGGGTTCGCTAGAGATGCCGGCAATCACCTTCTGGGCCTCCAGGGAAATTGGCGGTGGAGTCTTCCTCGAAATAATCTCATGCGTGGTATCGAGTTTGTCCATGTGAAGTGCGGATGCTCCATATGGGAAGGCTGCCAGTTCCGACAACGACATCTCTGTTGCAAAGGGTTTATCCCAAGCGGGAAGTATCTGGTTTGCGGCTACGTTAGCATCCCAAAGAAACTGCCCGGCAGCTTGGGGCACGGATCTACTCCATATTGCCGCCGCCTCTGGCTCCTTGTCCTCCATAAGGGCCATCTCTGTATCGAAGTCGGGAACCTTGAAGGTCTCAGGATCAAATCTTTCCGACCATTCAGCCAGTTCAGTGAAGGGCACGAAGCGAACAGCCAACCCGCAATCGAAAGCTTCGGCAACTCTGCGGAGCGTTTCAATGTTGGGGTGCGTCTTTCCAGGAGTCATCAGTCCGGAAATTCTCGGCTGGAGCATTCCCGTCTTCTTCGCGAGCCAATCCTGTGTTATTCCGCGCGCTTTCAGCAAGGCACGAATCTGGAACGGAATTCCGACGTTAATCTGCGATGCTACGAATGCCTTGCGATATTCTGGATCGCGTAGCTTTTCGACAGCGCTAGAGATTGTACTCAACTGTTTGCACCTCTCCTCGTTCAATCTGCTTCTTGTGCTTTTTGGCTGTGGCTAGGGAGTCGGGCGGGTTGTAGATTCGCTGCTTGTGGGTACAACCAATAACCGCATACCAGTATCCCTTCATAAAAAACCCTAATAAGCGATGCTTCTTATTTTCAGACGCCCATCGGAGTTCCCCTAAGCCCTCGCCATCACGTAAACGCCAGCGGTAGTCCGGCATACGCCAGTCGCGCGTCTTCCGCATGTTCTTGAGGAATTCATCGGTGTCGGCTTTCTCCTGCACCGACAGGCCGTCGTACCAATCCGCGATCTTGTTGTTCCGTGCCGGGGACATGTAGCAGCGGATTGGTGTTCGCCACCCATTCATGACATTATCACAAAAAAATTATACCGGCAACACATTTCTCACTTGACCCTGTATGCTTTTTTTATTATAATAAGTAAGACAATGAAAACAAAAGGCCAACAGCCCCTAGCCGCTGAGCAGGAACCGCTGGCCCTTTGTGACTTCCGTGGCGGGTTGGCAGAGCGGTCGAATGCATCCGACTGTAAATCGGTAGACGGCGACTTCACCGCCGTCCAGGGGTCCGAATCCCTTACCCGCCGCCGGATTGATAGCACCCCGGCAGAGGCTAGAACCTCTACCGGGGCAAGAACCGCACAGCCGAAGCCATACAGGTCCGTCAACCTCAGTATCCGGCTTTTGGCTGTGGAACGCAATGACCACATTAAACCCAAGACCGGGATGTGGGTTTCGAGAGAACAGAGAACGACGGGATTGCCGTCTACAACCGGTTCTCGGGGAGTGGGAACGGGCTAATTGCCCAACAGATCCGCCGTGCTGAAGAAGAACCGCAGTTCCGTCTCCGCGGTCTCCGGCGCGTCCGAGCCATGCACGCAGTTGCGCTCGATGCTTGCCCCGAACCTCTTGCGGATGGTGCCCTCCGCCGCGTTGGCGGGGTTGGTGGCGCCCATGACCTCGCGCCATTTCTGGATGGCATCCTCGCGCTCCAGCGCCATCACGATGATGGGACCTTCGGTCATGAACTTCACCAGCCCGGCGAAGAACGGCTTCTCGCAATGCACCGCGTAGAATCCCTTGGCCTGCGGTTCGGTAAGACGCGTCATCCGCAGCGACAGAATCCGGAAACCGGCCTTCTCGATCATGGCGAGAATCTCGCCCGCCTGCCGCGCCGCCACCGCGTCGGGCTTGATGATGGCGAACGTGCGTTCCAAACTCATAAACGGTTCTGGACTTTCTCTCCGATTTCGGCCGGCGTGGAGCACACCGTAATGCCCGCCTCCCGCATGGCCGCGATCTTATCCGACGCCTTCCCCGAGCCGCCCGCGATGATCGCGCCGGCGTGGCCCATGCGGCGTCCCGGCGGCGCCGTCTGGCCCGCCACGAACCCGATCACCGGCTTGCGCACGTTCGCCTTGACGTAAGCCGCCGCGGTCTCCTCGGCGTTGCCGCCGATCTCGCCGATCATGACGATTGCCTCGGTCTCCGGGTCCTGGTTGAACAGCGTCAACGCGTCCACGAAACTCGTCCCGATGATGGGATCGCCGCCGATTCCGATGCACGTCGATTGGCCGATCCCCAGCCTGGTCAACTGCCCCACCGCCTCGTAGGTCAGCGTGCCCGAGCGCGACACCACGCCCACGTTGCCCTCTTTGTGAATGTGTCCCGGCATGATCCCGATCTTGCACTTGCCGGGCGAAATAATGCCCGGGCAGTTGGGCCCGATCAGCCGCGTGCGCCGGCCCTGCAGGAACTGCCACACCTTAACCATGTCCAGCGTCGGAATGCCTTCGGTGATGCAGACCACCAGCGGCAGCCCCGCGTCGGCGGCTTCCATGATGGCATCCGCGGCGAACGGCGGCGGCACGAAAATCACCGACGCGTTCGCACCGGTTTCCTTCACCGCCTGCTCTACCGTGTCGTATACCGGCAGGTCCAGGTGCGTCGTGCCGCCTTTGCCGGGCGTTACGCCGCCCACAACCTTGGTGCCGTAAGCGATGGCTTGCTCGGTGTGGAAAGTGCCTTCCTTGCCCGTGAATCCTTGCACGATCAGTCGAGTATTCCGGTCTACAAGTACGCTCATTTTATGCCGCCAGTTTGACTACTTTCTCAGCCGCATCGCGCATATCCAGCCCCACCGTGAAGTTCAGCCCGGATTCCATCAGGATCTGCCGGCCCATCTCCACATTGGTGCCTTCCATGCGGACCACGATGGGCACCTGGACGTGCAGATCGCGGGCCGCGGCCACCACCCCCGTGGCCAGCGTGTCGCACCGCAGGATGCCGCCGAAAATATTGATCAGCACGGCCTTCACGTTCTTGTCCGTGAGCAGGATGCGAAATGCGTTCTTGACCTGCTCGGCGCTGGCGCCGCCGCCCACGTCGAGGAAGTTGGCCGGTTCTCCGCCGGCGTGCTTGATGATGTCCATGGTGGACATCGCCAGGCCGGCGCCGTTCACCATGCAGCCCACCGTCCCGTCCAGCTTGATGTAGTTCAGCCCAAACCGCGAGGCCTCCACTTCCAGCGGGTCTTCCTCGTTCAGGTCGCGCAAGTCCAACAGTTCCTTGTGCCGGTAGAGCGCGTTGTCGTCGAAGTTTACCTTGGCGTCGAGCGCGTAGACTTTGCCGTCCTTGGTGAGAATGAACGGGTTGATTTCAGCCAGCGATGCATCCATCGCCAGGTACGCTCTTGCCAGCGCCACCATGGCTGCTGCGGCGGCATTGGCGCTGGCCGCCGGAATCCCGATTCCGAACGCCAGCTTGCGCGCCTGGTAGGGTGCCAGGCCCAGGCCCGGCTGCAAAGTCTCCTTCAGAATCAGCTCCGGCGTCTTGGCGGCCACCTCTTCGATCTCCATGCCGCCCGCCGCCGAGGCCATGAACACCGGCTTGCCTTGCACACGGTCGAGCACGATCCCCAAATACAATTCCCGCTCGATGGGCAGCGTTTCTTCCACCAGCAGCCGATGCACCGTGCGCCCTTCCGGCCCCGTCTGGTGCGTGACCAGCCGCATGCCGATCATCTGGCGCGCGAATTCCGCGGCCTCCGTCGAGTTCTTGGCCACTTTGACCCCGCCGCCCTTACCCCGTCCGCCGGCGTGGATCTGGGCCTTCACCACCACGCTGCCGCCGATGTGCTTGGCCGCGGCCTCCGCCTCTTCGGCCGTGTATGCCACCTCGCCGCGCGGCACGGGCACGTGGTATTGAGCCAGGATGACCTTGGCTTGGTACTCATGAATTTTCATGGAAGTCCGCTTATGTTAGTATGGCGGGAAAGCCAAACCATTCAACATATTATCATGTCACTTCTGCCGTACCTCGAGCGCGTCGCCGATCGCGGCAACCTGTCGTCCGCGGATGCGCAGGCGGCCATGCAGATCATCCTGAGCGGCCAGGCCACCCACGCCCAGATCGCGGCTTTCCTGATCGCCTTGCGGATGAAGGGCGAGACCGTGGACGAGCTGGTCGGCTTCGCGCGCGCCATGCGCCAGATGGCCGAGCCTGTGGATCACCAACTCGGCGCCGAGCCCCTGCTCGATACCTGCGGCACCGGCGGCGACTGTGCCGGGACATTCAACATTTCGACCATCGCGGCGTTTGTCGTGGCTGGCGCGGGCGTCCACGTGGCCAAGCACGGCAACCGTTCCATTTCGAGCCAGTGCGGCAGCGCCGATCTGCTGGAATCTTTGGGTATCGGCATCGCCTTTTCACCCGGGCAGGCCGCTCGCGCCATCCGCGAGATCGGCATCGGTTTTCTCTTCGCCCCGGCCGTCCATACCGCTATGAAGCACGCCCAACCCGTGCGCGTCGACCTCAAGATGCGCACCGTTTTCAATCTGCTCGGCCCTCTCACCAATCCCGCCGGCGCCACCGCCCAGTTGGCCGGCGCGCCGTCGCCCAAGGCCGCCGAACTGATCGCCGAAGCCTTGGCCGCTCTGGGGTTGAGCCGCGGCTTCGTGGTTCACGGCTCCGATGGTCTGGATGAAATCACCACTACCGGCCCCACGCTGGTCTTTGAGATCCGCGATGGCAAAGTGGAGCGCCGCACGCTCGAGCCGGCGGATTTCGCGGTCCCCACCGCCCTCCCCGAGGACTTGAAGGGCGGCGACCGGACGCGCAACGCGGCCATCGCCAATGCCGTTCTATCCGGCCGGCGCGGCCCTCACCGCGATATCGTCCTGGCCAACGCCGCCGCCGCACTGGTGGCCGCCGGACGTGTGTCCACGTTTCTCGAAGGCGTGGCCGTTGCCGCCGTATCCATCGATGCCGGCGCCGCCCGCGGCAAGGTCGAAGCCCTGGCCCGCTTCACGCCGCATGCCGCCTGAAAATCTGGGGCATGTTCTGTGAAAACTGCGATCGCGCCAGCACCATGTTGCATCCGGCCTCGTGGGCCTGCTGCTTCAATTCCCCCTGCACGTGGGAGAGGTACCCGATCAGGCTGATCCCCTTGGTTTCCGCATCTCCCTTGAGCTTCGAGATCACCTTCAGCGGCTGCGCCGCTTCGAAGTTCAGGTCAAAAATGATGAGCGACGGCCGCTGCTTCGCCTTGGCCAGGACCTCCTTGGACTCTTTGACGAATTCCAGCGCCAGCCCGGCGCGCTTGGCGGCATCGGCCAGCTTGACCGAGAAGAACAGGTCGCTGACTACTGCTAAGACTCTCTTGGGTTCCTGCTGCTGCATAGAAATTATGTCTCTGAGAACAACTGGGAGGGGACTCTTGAATTCTATCACGAACACCGGCGTGCCATACTGTCTCCTGATGCCCTCAGTTCTCATAGCCGGTGGCGGGCTCGCCGGCCTCTCCGCGGCAGCCGCTTTGGGCGGCGCAGGTTTCGACGTGGACCTTTTCGAAGCGCGCCCCTTCCTGGGCGGACGCGCCACCTCTTACGCGGTTCCCGGCCCCAACGGGGATTCCACCGAAACCATCGATAACTGCCAGCACCTCCTGCTGCGCTGCTGTGTCAACCTCCTGGATTTCTACCAGCGCCTGGGCGTTCGCGACCGCATCCGCTTCTATCGCGAGATCTACTTTCTGGAGCCCGGAGGCCGCCTCTCGGTCCTGCGCCGCGGCCGGTTGCCCGCGCCCTTTCACTTCACCGGCTCGTTTCTGCGCATGCGCTGCCTCGGCCGGGCCGACAAGCTTGCCATCGCACGCGCACTGCTGGCCATCCGCCGCGAACATGCCCGCCGCACGGATCTCGACCGCATCAGCATGTTGGACTGGCTCCTCCAGAAACGCCAGACGCCGCGCGCCATCGACCGCTTCTGGCGCCAGATCCTGGTCAGCGCGGTCAATGAGGACCTGGACCGCATGGCTGCCGTGCATGGGTTCCAGGTCTTCTGGCTGGGCTTTCTGGCGCGCGCCGATTCCTACGAGTTGGGAATCCCCAGCGTTCCCCTAGCCGAACTCTATTCCGCCGGGGCCTGGCAGCGCCTGGCCAGCGTGCGCATTCACCTGCGCTCCCCCGTCGAGCGCATCGATGGCTCAGGGTTCATGATAGCCGGCGAACGCCGCGCCGCCGATCACTACATCTGCGCGCTGCCTTTCGAGCGTCTCCAAGCCGTCGGGCTGCCGGCCCCGGCCTTCGACCACTCGCCCATCACCGGCGTGCACCTGTGGTTCGACCGCGAAGTCACCACGCTGCCCCACGCCACTCTGCTGGGCCGCACTATGCAGTGGATGTTCAATAAGGATCGCGGCCGTTACCTGCAACTGGTGGTCAGCGCCTCGCGCGACCTGACCG
>Ga0326727_10024832_pt1 | contig 11292 bp, 13 predicted proteins | sample MB2enrmetagenome_FD_207643 | JGI IMG/M metagenome (GOLD analysis project Ga0326727, IMG submission 207643) | Lab enriched peat soil microbial communities from McLean, Ithaca, NY, United States - MB29MY | ecosystem: Environmental > Terrestrial > Soil > Wetlands > Peat | place: USA: New York... | reverse complement strand
CGGTTCTCGCGATGCCTACGGAACTGGCCGTGAACCTGGCCGAACCGGTAAAATCGGCGGATGAACCGCCTGTAATTGCTTTGAAGCAAGCGCCCATCGAGGCTGTCACACCTACCGGAGAAGTGGTCGCGATGACTGAGGTCGTTGAGCCCCCGCCCGTGGAGACGGCTGCGGTGGAGCCTAAGGAGACCTTGCCCAAAACGGCCAGCCTATTGCCACTTTTGGGATTAGTTGGGTTGTTGTCGCTTGCCGCAGGCGCCGCTCTTTCGTTAATTCCCAAGCTGCTTGCTTAAGCCGGCGAGTGAATGCGTACGTTAAAAGGGACCTGTTGAGGACGCCCAGGGCGCCCCATTACGATCGGGCCTAAGGGGCGCAAAGGAGGGCAGGTGAGTATCACCTGCTCTCGCAGGCCGCAATATTGCAATTGGACGGGACTGACGAAAGAGCACTCCCATGTCAACAAATTCCGCACTAATAGGAAATCATGTCTCCACAAGTCGGTGTATGATCGCACTTTTTTCCCTGGTTGTTCTGTTAGGCCTGCTTCCGCATCAGGATCAATCGCTATCGCAGGGCCGCCGGGACGCCCCATACACCGTCAGCGTATGCGTGGATACTGTGGTTTTGCACGCGACGGTGAGCAACCACAAAGGTACTCCTGTTTCAGAACTCGTCAAAGAAGACTTTCGGGTTTACGAGGACGGAATTCCCCAGCAAATTGAATGTTTCAGCCACGAAGATATCCCGGTCACGGTAGGGTTGGTCGTCGATAATAGCGGAACCATGGGACCGAAGCGGCGTGAAGTGATTGCCTCTGCCCTGGCGTTTGCCCGCTCCAGCAATCCTGAGGATCAGATGTTCGTGGTTAATTTCAATGAAAATATATGGTTCGGCCTTCCAGACAACATGCCGTTCACGGATAAAGTGGATCAATTGGAGCTTGCGCTGTCTAGAATTACGGCAGATGGCATGACGGCGCTCTATGACGCTGTGGCCGCTGCGCTCCACCATTTGGAGCAGGGCAGTCGGGACAAGAAGGTTCTGATCGTGATCAGCGACGGTGGGGACAATACCAGCAGACATAAATTGGCCGAGATCCTGTCCATGGCTGGTCGGTCCGATGCAATTATCTATACCATAGGCATCTCTGATGAGAACGATCCCGACCTGAATGTTCGTGCGCTCAAGCAGCTTGCGAACGCCACAGGTGGAGAGTCTTTCTTGCCGGGCTCGACCGGCGAGGTTATCTCTATTTGTAAACGAATCGCTCGTGATATTCGTAACCAGTATTCCATCACCTATCTATCCACAAACAAAAAGCAGGATGGAAGCTATCGGGTTATACAGGTCAAAGCCGGAGCACCGGAGCAAGGCCCACTGCGCGTCCGCACGCGCGCCGGCTACTATGCACCCTTGAAATCTCAACCCTTGCCGGCAACCGATCAATCCCATGAAGATCCCAACTAAAATCCAGATGTCTGTTGCTATGCGAAAGAATTCGTGTCTCCGTTGGAGCCGGTATCTTTTCTTTGCCATCGGCATCCTTGCCCTGGGATACGTCGGCTTCGTGCTGGTCGACGCGCGGCTCTTTCAGACGGATCAATCCCGGCGATTTCAAGAGGAATTGAATGGATTAAAACCGCCAATCACCGGCGATCAACTCCGGCATGAATCCTCCATTTCTCTAAAACCAGTAGAAGCAGACCCCGTGAGAGCTGAGCGTATGCATAGGTCAGGAGCGGGAGGCACTCCGTTGGGGCGAATCGAGATAAGAGCAATCGGCCTTTCTGCAATGATCATGGAAGGCACAGACGCGCGGACACTGCGACGGGCGGTCGGGCATATTCCCGGCACTCCCCTACCGGGCCAGCAAGGGAACGTAGCGCTCACGGGACACCGGGACACGTTTTTCAGACCGCTGCTCCATATCCATAAGGATGACGAAATCAGGCTGACGACCTTAAAGGGATCTTACCGATATTGGGTGGACTCTATCAAAGTGGTTAAACCGGAGGACACGAAAGTACTGGACAATTCCGGCGATGCAATTCTGACGCTGGTGACTTGTTATCCATTCTATTTTGTCGGCCCCGCACCCAAGAGGTTTATAGTCCGCGCTCACAGGATTCCCGGGTAAAAGATAGCCCGTCACAACATGAGTCCCTTCATTGATTCTGTGGATCCATCAGAGTCATCCAACCAGTACCGGCCAAAAAGATCGACTATTCCATCCCTTCATGATAATTCAGCATTGCAACGAAACTCAGAACATAAACCACTATTGAGGTTTGGTCTAAGAGCGGGCTCGTTACCTAGCGAGCGTAACGGCAGGCGCAGCCTTCCGTTGCTCAAAACCGTGGCAACAACGGCAATCATTATGGCCGCGTTCCTGACGTCCATTACCGTGCCAATTTCGGTCAGGATCACTCGTTCCTCATGATCCGTCCCCAGATGATAGCCGAATATCAACGCTTACAGTCCGGTGGCTATTGGTTCGTGTTCAATCAAGGATGGCCATCCGGCTGGAGCTACGATGACGACGTTTATGTCGACTGCGTTGGGGATGCCTATTATATTTACGACCTGAGGCATCCCGGCATTCACATTACTCTCAGCCTGGTCTAACGGTTTAGCCACTACACCTTTGGGGAACGATTTACTCAGCGCGGGCAAAGTGACGATGCATCCGATTTTTTCCATTCCTGTTCTTGGATAGGGTTGTTCTCGCCAAGCAGAAATGTGCCACCCCTGCGTACGACTCATGCCGGGCGAAGGCACCATATATCGTGGGTTGACGGAATAGACGAAAAACGGAGACCGTGAGCAATTGTGAACAGACGTGCAACGCGTCATCTGCCATCATTAGGATGTATTGTTCCTGAAGAGGATGCGGATCTGCAAAACTGAAACGTCTTGCATGGCAGAATGAGAGACCATAAAGATATGCCGGACACAGGTGAAAGACGAGAGATCACTGCACGCGTAAATGCGAAAGAAGCGGAAACCGTTCAGCAGTCTCGGAAACTGGCGTCGAAAGCAAAGCAGCTCTCCGCAAGCAGGGACGCGAAGAACTTGGTGCGAAGCGCCAGAGCGCTGAAGGGCCGATCTCGTCGACGTACAGCGTGATACCTGGTTTCGGCGGGCAAAGTCTGGTCCTGCCCGCAAGTGGGGAGGATGGCGTCGACTAAGTAATGATGGAGTGGGGCAGAATAAACTAGACCGGAGCGTCATGCGGTGTTCGAGGGCTACATGCCAGGCTCTGATCTGGCAGTAAAGTGACGTTCGACAGACGGGAAGGGTGGAAACCGACTGGCCATCTTCAGAACCCTTGATTTTGACCGGGTAAGGAAAATTGAATAACCCATTTCCCATTTCTGACGTTGTGTCAGCTGTCGTTGTGGACGACACTGGGCAACACACGAAGTCATCTTGACTGCTACTCACTTGGACGATTTGTATGAACAAGTTAAATAACTTTGAGCTTAAAGCCATGTCTCGCGCATCTCTATTTATCGGAGGTATTCAGCGATGAAGGCACAGAGGAGGTTCAAAAACATGAACATTTTCAGACATGCCGCAGGGTGCTCAAGGTCCAGATTGGGCAAGCAAATTTTGGTTTCCTTGTTGTCGTTGGCTCTGCTGTTCGCGACTTGGCATCAGAACCTGTCGGCCCAGCAAGCCGCGCAAGCCCCGGTGCAGGGCGCGCAGGCGCCGTCTTACTTACAACAGGCTCCCGAGCAGTTGCAGCAGTTGGTAGCGCCGATTGCGCTGTATCCCGATTCGCTTGTGGCGCAGATCCTGGCGGCGTCCACGTTTCCCGAGCAAGTGGTCCAGGCCGACAGATGGGTGCAAGCGCATCCTGATTTGAGGGGCGTCGCTTTGGGTCAAGCTGTGGACCAACAACCCTGGGACCAGAGTGTCAAGGCGCTCACTGCATTTCCTTCCGTCCTTGGAAATATGGACAAGAACCTCTCCTGGACGTCATCTCTAGGCGACGCCTACTTCAACCAGCAACAAGATGTGATGGATGCCGTGCAGGTGATGCGCCAGCGCGCAGGGAAAGCCGGCAATCTTAAGACCACTCCGCAGCAAACCGTAACGACGCAAGGCTCGACGGTCACCATTCAGCCCGCTAGCCCCGATGTTGTTTACGTTCCCGCGTATGATCCGTGGTTGATTTACGGAGGTCCCATCGTGGCGTGGCCCGGATGGTACCCGTATCCAGGAATTTGGTATGGCGGCCCATACCTCTCGTTCGGAGCCGGCTTCGGAATTGGATTCTTCGGAGGTTATGGATGGGGCTGGAATAATTGGGGATTCAATTGGGGTGGCCGATTCGCAACTTTTAACAACAGCAGGTACTACTCCCGGAGCACCACGTTTTATAATCGGAACACCTTCTACCGAGGCGGCGGCGCGCGCGCCGGAGTTTACAACCGTTCCGGCGCAACGCCCAGGCCTTTCAGCGGAAACACAAGGGCGTCTCGAGGATACGCTGAACCCCGCGGTCAGAGCGGGGTCCGCTCGGGCGCCTTCAGCGGCTACGACCATGGCGGACAGACAAGAAGCTTTTCGTCACGCGGAAGCGCCAGCTTGGGTGGCAGAGCAGCGCGCCCCAGTGGTGGCGGAGCAACGCGTGGCGGCGGAGGAGGAGCACGTGGCGGGCGTCGCTAATCGAAGCATCGTTATGTTCCTGGTAGCTTGCAAAAATTTGAAATGGAGAGAAGGTATATGCGGCGAACGAAGCTGAACTTTGACAAATTTCATTTGGCCAATCTTACTAAATTAGCCGCGGTCGCTATCCTTTTGACCGCGTACCTTCCCACTTCTATGGCGCAGCAACGGGGCCAGAAAACGTATTCATCGCCGGAAGACGCCAGCAATGCACTCGTCGCGGCAACACAGAATAACGACGAAAAAGCAATGCTCGATATCCTCGGACCAGACGGAAAGCAAATCGTCTCGTCGGGAGACGAAACCGAGGACGCCCAAAGTCGCGCTAATTTCGTACAAAAATATCAAGAAATGCACCGTCTGGTGAAGGAACCGGACGGAACCACTATCTTGTACATCGGCGCAGAGAATTGGCCCACACCCATACCGCTCGTGAACAAAAGTGATTTGTGGTATTTCGACACCGGTGCGGGCAAAAAAGAAATTTTGTACAGGCGAATTGGCCGTAATGAAATATCAACCATTCGCGTATGCCAGGAGCTCGTGGCGGCGGAAAAGGAATACTCCTCCACACATCACAACGAATACGCCCAGAAAATCTTCAGCGATGAAGGGCAGCAAAATGGCCTTTATTGGAAAGCGGCTGATGTCGAACCCCAGAGCCCCATCGGGCCTCTGGTGGCATCGGCCTTTGCTAAGGGCTATGGCTCTCCGACTCCTTACCTTGGTTACTATTACCACATCCTAACGGGTCAGAGGAAAAATGACTCAGGCGCCGCGAAAAGTTACCTCGTAAACGGCAAAATGACCGAGGGTTTCGCTTTCGTGGCCTATCCGGCAGAATACAGGTCGTCCGGCGTGATGACATTCATCGTTAGCGAGGATGGAGTAGTGTATCAGAAGGATCTCGGCAAGAAGACCGATGTTCTCGCCAAAGCCATGAAGGAATACGGCCCCAATTCCAGTTGGCAAAAGGCTGAAGAGCAGCAGGAGGAGGAGACTGCTGACGAGCAGAAGACCAAGTAAGAGGCCTTCTGTCGTTACACTCGCTCCAGCGGACTCATGTCCACGTCGGATGCCGAAACATCAGTCCTTGGGTCAACACCATACTTGATTCTTAGATCACCCATTCGCAGCTCGCGCCACCGGTCGTTGCCAACAATTCGGTCCCGATTGAAATTGCTGCACTTACGCGATTCGGTTGTTAGCCTTTAGATCCATGAATAGTGTGCTGGCTTCACTGATTTCAACAGTCCTCATCAGCTTTCGATCCCGCATCGCCCTGCAGGCGGAGATCCTGGCTCTGCGACACCAAAGCGGCCGCGTCTGTGCATATCTGATCGTATCCTTTGGGTATGGCTGTGTGTCGCAGCTGTGGTCCAATTGGCGCTCAGTCCTGGTGATCGTCAGGCCAGAGACAATCCTTCGTTGGCATCGTCAGGGCTTTCGTCTCTATTGGCGATGGAAGAGCAGTCGCGCAGGACGACCCGATACTGCTCAAGAAATCAGAGGCTCATTCGCAAAATGTGCTCAGCCACTCCCACGTAGGGAGCCCCGAGGATTCACGGCGAGCTGCTCGAGCTCGGCATCGAGGTGTCGCAAAAACAACCGTTTCGAAATATATGGGTCGGAAACCAAAGTCACCTTCTCAATCCTGGCGTGCTTTCGTCGACAACCACATCAAGCAGTTGGTGTCGATAGACTTCCTCGTGGTGCCGACAATTGGCTTCAGGCTGATGTTTGTTTTTCTTGTTTTGGCCCATGAGCGAAGACGCGTGATTCATTTCAATATAACGGAGCATCCATCCGCTGCATGGACAGCTCAGCAAATCCGGCAGGCTTTCTCTTGGGACACTGCACCTCGTTACCTTGTTCGGGATCGCGACTTCGTTTATGGCGAAACCTTTCGCAGACAGGTTTCAAGTCTGGAAATTAGCGAAGTACTCACGGCGCCACAATCTCCATGGCAAAGTCCGTATGTCGAGCGGACCGATTCGAAGAGACTGCCTCAATCGTGTAATTGTACTGGGCGAGAAATCACCCGGCCGTATGCTTCGCTCGTATATCGAGTATTATCACAATTCCCGCTGTCATCTCGGACTTAATAAGGATTCTCCGGAAACCAGAGAAGTGCAACGACCGGATCTGGGCGTGGTCGTCGATATTCCGAAAGTGGAAGGGCTTCATCATCGTTTCGAGCGATGCGCAGCCCGATCGCTTGCCTATTGTTTCCTGCAAAACAGACTACACTCAGGACTGACGTGTCGAAGCCCCCTGAAGGCTTGGTCACTGCTTACAGAATTCAATCCAGTCGACCAGATTGGAGTCCTTCTGGGAAGCCCGATATGCCCCTATGTGTCATATCGAAGGTCATGGATCCATTGGATTGATTTATGGCAATGACGTAGAACAAAGAATCCGCAGGTTGCCCTTGCCGGAAGACGCTATGGTCCATTCCAAATTCTGTTACAGTCTTTTCGCGAAATATGCCATTCGGCAGAACTTCCCAATCGCCAGACTGCTCCTTGGAGGTCGTCATAACAACCTCCATCTGAGACCAATGTGTTGCGAGGCGACGCCTCGTCATCATCCTCCATCCGGATCAACCACACACTGCTGGAATAGTTGAATAAGTATATTCTGCATTAAAGGATAATAAGGACTAATACCGTCCCCGGTCCCTCACCGATACTACTCCAGCCTTAGTATTTTGTCCCCAGACGATTACGCTGAGGCATGTACCGCAGAGTCTCCGCACCCTATGAGCACTTTTGACCACACGGCTGAGCGAAATCGAACACTCATGCCAATGAAGTTTGTCTAAGATTTGAGGCTTCCGTCATCGCGTGTTGTTGGGATTGAGCTAAAGCGATATAGAACAAGACATTCTAGCCGAATTTGGCTTCAGCAGTTCCAGTTTGCAACAAAGCGAATATAAGTACTTTCGGAAGTAAGAGATGGAGGAGCGCCAGCAGCATTAGATAGAGAAGGCGCCTATCGATGAGGTACGCCGATATAGAAAAGGATGCCGTTATTTTTTTGATAAGTTCCTATCAATCCGGAAAATGGAAATTAAACGATCTAAAACAGTTGCCGTTATTGTAGCTCACCCCGATGATGAAACATTATGGGCCGGAGGAACTATACTGAGCCATCCGTTATGGCAGTGGTTTATCGTTTGTCTTTGCAGAGGAAGCGATAAAGAACGTGCCCCTAAGTTCTTTAAAGCATTACACGTTTTGGGGGCTGAGGGAATAATGGGTGATTTGGACGACGGCTCAGAACAAAAGCCATTGGATGAAAATGAGGTAGAGCTTGCGATACTGCAGCTTCTACCTTCCGTGCATTTCGACTTGATTATTTCCCACAATCCAAGCGGAGAATACACGAAACATCTCCGGCATGAAGAGATAAGCAAGGCAGTTATAACGCTTTGGCAAACCGGGAAGATATCTGCCAGCGAACTGTGGACTTTTGCCTATGAAGATGGTTGTAGGCAATACCTTCCAAAACCAGTAAACACGGCTACTTTGCACCGTGTATTACCCGAAACAATCTGGCAAATAAAATACCATATTATTACTAAAATATTTGGATTTACAAATAATAGCTGGGAAGCAGAAACGACCCCCAAGGAAGAATCATTCTGGCAATTTACTAATTCAACTGATGCCATGCATTGGCTTGCCAATGGAGGAAAATGATGAAAGTACTTGTATTATATGATTACCCTCCTTCCCCTGGGGGGCTTGCAACTCAAGGAGATTTGCTGTACAGGGGCCTAGTTGAAATGGGAATTGATGCCCATTCGGTTCATTTCGAATCAGGACAGGAGAAGGAATGGTACTATCGTTGGTTTGAGCCGAATGTTGTAGTTGGTGTCGGTTATTGGGGGCATACACCGCATTTGGTCCTCCATCCGCAACGATATGGAGTTCAGCCGGTACCGTGGCTAGTTGCCGACGGTTATATTGCAAACTACCAGGAGGTGCTGAATGCACTTCCACTTATCCTGGTAACATCTAATTGGGTAAAGGAGATGTATGTCCGCGACGGGATTAATGGCGATAAAATTGAAGTATTACCTGTCGGCTGCGATACGGATGCTTTTATCCCTTACAATAAAAATGACCAGAAAATCTTGGCTGTGCGCGAAACACTGGGTGTTTCACCCGATCAGTTAATGATACTCACTGTTGGCGGCGACGCCGCCTCAAAGGGCGCACAGGAAGTAATGCAGGCTCTTGCAATCATTGACAGCAAAGCGCCCGATTGGAAATATGTTTGCAAAGTGTGGCCCCAGCCACGAACCAAACTTCAAAACCTGGCTGACTTGGAAATGTCTACACATTTGGGCATTGAAAAAAACGTCATTTATGCAACCAACACTATTTCACGAAATTTCATGCCTTACCTGATTGGAGCATGCGATATATACGCGGCGCCTTCGCGGCTTGAAGGCTTCGGAATGCCGCAAGTTGAAGCCGGAGCATGTGAAAAACCAGTTATAGGTATTAAAGCCATGGGAATGCTCGATACACTTGTACATAACGAAACGGCATTCCTGGCAAATGTAGCACAGAAAATTGTCGCGAACGAAATTATGATTGGCGACGAATCGGGCTTTGGGGCAAATCACGCAGTCGTATTTAAAGATGCACGGACAGTAGACTACCGTGCAAGCGTCAATGATATTGCCACGTATTTGATGGTTCTAATGACTAATGAAGCATTGAGAGACAAAATGGGGAAAGCCGCCAGAAAACGCGTAGTAGAGAATTTCAACTATCGAATAGTTGCAAAACGATTTGTACAGATTATGAACGAGAAATTGGGGATAACGTAAATTATCAGACCCATGCAAACGGCAAACTGGCAAGAGATAGAAGAGGCACAAAAGGCAGCTCTCGAAGTGTTGCTTCATAATACTCACGGGCCATTTCGCGGACTTCCGCGTACAGCAGGTTGGGGATATCCTGAGCCATATACGAGGGACCTGATGTTTTCCATTCTGGGAATAGTTGTTTCTGAGAATCAGAAGCTAATTGAGAGCATTCGGAGAGTATTGGAAACTCTGGCAGAAAATCAAACAGAACATGGTCATATTCCCTCGCTGGTTCATGACAAAGAAAACCGTGGATCAAGTGATACCACTCCGTTGTTTTTAATGGGTGTTGGCATATTCAGAAAAGCAACGGGTAAACATGATTTCCTTCAGGATGCCGTCCGTAAAGCCATGACTTGGATGGAATATCAAAGCCCGTCGGATCGTTACTTGGTTGCCCAACAGCCAACAAGCGATTGGCGTGATGAACAATGGGTGATCGGATATGGTCTGTATGTGAATACCATTGTGTATAGTTACCTCCGGCTTCTGGATCGGCATGAAAAAGCAGATATGATGCGCAAAGAAATGCGTCGGGTCACAATATCGGGAGGAGAACTGCACCGTCATGTCCATGAAGGTCTTGTTGTAGAACATAAGCCTTACTATGCTTTCTGGTCATATAAAATTTATAGTAGCAAACGGTTCGACCTGCTCGGTAACAGCCTTGCCATTCTTTCCGGAATTGCATCCCCTGCAAGGGCAGAGAAAATAATTTCCTGGATCGAAGAGCAGTGCACTGGCATGAGAAATAATGGCGAACTATCCACTGATCTACCGCCTAATTTTTTTCCCTTTATTAAGCCTGAAGATTTTGACTGGCATGTGCGGTATTCAGCATATAACAATCCGGGAGAATACCACAATGGAGGCATTTGGCCTTTTATCTGCGGGGTCTATGTAGCCGCATTAGTTGCAGCTAAACGGTACAAACTCGCCGAAGATAAGCTCATGGCACTTACCCAGATTGTAAGATATTCCAATACCAAAAGCGTCGATTTTGGTTTTAACGAATGGATTAAAGCCCAGGATGGTAAGCCCATGGGACAGGATTGGCAAACTTGGTCAGCCGCACTTTATCTTTATGCCGTAAAATGTGTTGAAGAAAAAAGAACGCCCTTTTTTGATGAAATAAGAATACGACCAATTGAACTTGATGAAGCATCACATTCGTATTGAAATAATGCTGTCTATCGCCAAAAGCATATAAGCGCTGAATTAGTGTTGTCCTTGCTAATAATTTCATGGTGCTTCCGTTATCTACTGTTGCTGGCCCTCCTCCATCTCTTTCTTCCGAAAGTACTTACCCAAATTTGACCCACTTTTTACTCACTACATGCCTTCACTAGGCTCTTGTCGACGGCCCGAAGTATTTTCTCCTGGCTCCGCGTCAGTGCGACTAGACGTCCTACTTTGAATCCGCTCTTCGGATCCTTTAGATAAATTTTGTAGAGTCCGTCAAGTTCGCGGAGTGCGGCTTGGCACGACACTCCCAAGGCTGCAACTTTCATTTTCAGAATCGATAGAAGCAGGCATGAAAGGTAGCAGACGAACACGTGGGCTTCGACTCGATTATAGAGCCAGTGCCTGACGGGACGCAGACGTACTACACCCTTGAGAGATTGAAAACATTTCTCGACCACATCTTTATCAAAATATGCGGTAACCGCTTCCGGTATTGCGAGTTTGCTGGTCGTAAACATGAAAGACATTCCATCATACTGTCTTTCCTT